>Ga0302314_10002101_pt1 | contig 37186 bp, 31 predicted proteins | sample III_Palsa_N2_3_FD_200533 | JGI IMG/M metagenome (GOLD analysis project Ga0302314, IMG submission 200533) | Peat permafrost microbial communities from Stordalen Mire near Abisko, Sweden - III_Palsa_N2_3 | ecosystem: Environmental > Terrestrial > Soil > Palsa > Peat permafrost | place: Sweden...
GAGCCAGATGGAGAAGGTCGTCCGGGCGGTGAACCAGCTCGGGATGGTGGTCCGCGGCCTCTTCGGCGAGGGCTCGGACGCCAGCGGCAGCATCTTCCAGATCTCGAACCAGACCACCCTGGGCGAATCCGAGGAGGAGATCCTCAAGCGCCTCTCCGGCGTCCTCCAGTCGATCATCGAGCACGAGCTCAACGCCCGCGCCCGCCTGCTCGAGGCCGACTCCGGCAAGCTCTTCGACAAGATCGGCCGGGCCTACGGCATCCTCCAGAACGGCCACGTCCTCTCGTCCAACGAGGCGATGAACCTCCTCTCCCTCATCCGGCTCGGCGTCGACCTCGGGGTCTTCCCCGACTCCAAGCGCTCGGTCACCGACCGCCTCTTCATCGAGGCCCAGCCCGGCCACCTCCAGCACGCCCAGAAGGGCGAGTTCGAGGCCGGCCAGCGCGACCTCCTCCGGGCGGTGCGGCTCCGTTCGGAGTTTGCCAATTTCGCCCGGCCGGATTTCACTCTCTCTGCCAACGGTAACAACTGACCTGTAGGAACACCCAACTATGTCGCAGGAACCGATGAACAACTTCACGCCGCGCGCCCAGCAGGTGCTGGCGCTGGCCCGCAAGGAAGCCGACCGCTTCCACCACAACTATGTCGGCACCGAGCACATCCTGCTCGGGCTGATCAAGCTGGGACAGGGCGTCGCCGTCAGCGTGCTCCAGAAGATGGGGCTCGACCTGGAGACGGTGCGCTCGGCGGTGGAGAAGCAGGTGGGCACCGGCCAGGAGGCCAAGGCCCAGGGCAGCATCCCCTACACCCCGCGGGTGAAGAAGGTCCTCGCGCTGGCCGGCAAGGAGGCCAAGGCCCTCAACCATTCCTACGTCGGCACCGAGCACATCCTCCTCGGCCTCCTGCGCGAGGGCGAGGGCGTGGCCGCCCGGGTGCTCAAGTCCCTGGACGTCGACATCGAGCGCACCCGCAACGAGATCCTGCGCGAGCTCGATCCCCAGTTCTCCGGCGGCGCCGAGGGCGGCGGCGAGGAGGCGGCGGCGGGCGCCCAGCGGGTCACGTCCCAGTCCGATGAGAAGAAGGAGGTCAAGACCCCGGCCCTGAAGGCCTTCGGGCGCGACCTGACCGAACTGGCCCGCAAGGGCGAGATGGACCCGGTGGTCGGCCGCAAGAACGAGATCCGGCGGGTGATCCAGATCCTCTGCCGCCGGACCAAGAACAACCCCGTGCTGATCGGCGAGGCCGGCGTGGGCAAGACCGCGATCGTCGAGGGCCTGGCCCAGGAGATCGCGGCCGGCAACGTCCCGGAGATCCTCTTCGAGAAGAAGGTCATCACCCTCGACCTCGCCCTGATGGTCGCCGGGACCAAGTACCGCGGCCAGTTCGAGGAGCGGATCAAGGCCGTGATGGACGAGATCAAGCGCGCCCGGAACATCATCCTCTTCATCGACGAGCTCCACACCATCGTCGGCGCCGGCGCCGCCGAGGGCGCGATGGACGCCTCGAACATCTTCAAGCCCGCGCTCTCGCGCGGGGAGCTCCAGTGCGTCGGCGCGACCACGCTCAACGAGTACCGCAAGTACATCGAGAAGGACAGCGCGCTCGACCGGCGCTTCCAGTCGGTCAAGGTCGAGCCGCCGTCGGTCGACGACACGATCACGATCCTCAAGGGCATCCGCGGCAAGTACGAGGACCACCACAAGGTGATCTTCACCGACAAGGCCCTCGAGGCCGCCGCCAAGCTCTCCGACCGCTACATCACCGGCCGCTTCCTCCCCGACAAGGCGATCGACGTCATGGACGAGTCCGGCTCCCGCGCCCGGATCGCCGCGCTCAGCCGCCCGCCCGACATCGAGGGCCTGACCAAGGAGATCGAGGAGGTCTGCGCCCAGAAGGAGAAGGCGATCAGCGAGCAGCACTTCGAGGAGGCCGCCAAGTTCCGCGACAAGGAGAAGCAGCTCCGCGCCAAGCAGGAGCAGGCCACCGAGCAGTGGAAGAAGGCCCGCGAGGAGAAGCGCGTCACGATCGAGGAGGAGCTCATGGTCCAGGTCGTCGCCGACTGGACGGGCATCCCGCTGTCCCGGATGGAGAAGAAGGAGAGCGAGAAGCTCCTCGCCCTCGAGGGCGAGATCCAGAAGGCCGTCATCGGCCAGTCGGTCGCCGCCGGTTCCATCGCCCGGGCGCTCCGGCGCTCGCGCGCGGACCTCAAGGACCCGCGCCGCCCGATCGGCTCCTTCCTCTTTGTCGGCCCGACCGGCGTCGGCAAGACCGAGACCGCCAAGCAGCTCGCCGCCCAGATGTTCGGCAAGCAGGACGCCCTCGTGCAGATCGACATGAGCGAGTACATGGAGAAGTTCGCCGTGTCCCGCCTGATCGGCTCGCCCCCGGGCTACGTGGGGTACGAGGAGGGCGGCCAGCTGACCGAGGCCGTCCGCCGCCGCCCCTACGCCGTCATCCTCTTCGACGAGGTGGAGAAGGCGCACCCCGACGTGCTCCAGATCCTCCTGCAGATCCTGGAGGACGGCCGGCTCACCGACTCGCTCGGCCGCACGGTCGACTTCCGGAACACCATCATCATCATGACCTCGAACGTCGGGGCGCAGCTCCTGCAGCGCCAGACCTCGATGGGCTTCGCCGCCGCCACCTCGAGCTTCAACGACGCGGAGAAGATGCGCGAGAAGGTCCTCGAGGAGGCCAAGCGCGTCTTCAAGCCCGAGTTCCTGAACCGCATCTCCGACATCGTCTTCTTCCGGCCGCTCGACCGGAACGACCTGACTTCGATCGTCGACCTTGAGATCGGCAAGTTCGCCCAGCGGCTGGTCGAGCGGAAGATCACGCTCGAGTTCTCGCCCGAGGCGAAGGAGCTCCTGATCGAGAAGGGCTACGACGAGAAGTACGGCGCCCGCCCCCTCCGGCGCGCGGTCGAGCACTACCTCGAGGATCCGCTGGCCGAGGCCATCCTGCGCGGCGAGGTGAAGGAGGGCGAGTCGGTCCTGGTCGTCCGCGACGGGGAGACCCTCTCGTTCAAGCAAAAGACGCCGCCGGCGGCGACCGAGGTCGCCTCCTAGGGACGGAACGCCGTTCCGCAAGACCCCGCCACTCTCGGATGAGGGGGCGGGGTTTTTCGTCGCCGCTCCGCGGCCGGGTCCCTATGCTTGCCGCGGTGCCATGAAACTCCCGCGCCTTCCGCTCCTGCTGGCCGCCTTCCTCCCGCTGCTCCCGGCCCGGGCCCGCGCCCAGGCGGGGTACCTGATTCCGCCGGCCGAGGCCCAGGACCCGCCGGCGGCGCTGCGCCTGCGGGACCTCGAGGCCGCGGCCGCGGCGTCCGGCTGGGACCAACTCCGGCGCCCGGTCCATGACGCCGCCATCCAGGCCTATGTCCACAACCGCTTCGTGGCGGCCGAGGCCTGGTACAACATCTTCATGTGGTCCAATGTCTTCACCGTCGGCGGGGACCGCAACTTCGAGGGCTGGAAGCGGGCGATCATGGCCTACGGGGTGGCCTACCCGGCGGTCGGCAGCCTGCCGTCCCCGGGTCCCGAGCCGCTGGGGACCCTCCTGTCCGCCGACTTCCAGGCCTGGATCCTGGGCCACCCGGCGTTTTCCGAGGAGTTCTTCAGCAACCTGAAGCCGGTCGACCGCCTGCCCGCCGTGCTCGCGATCCTCGAGCGCCTCTACCGGCGCTCGCCCGAGAAGTTCGAGCGCTACTCGTCCCTGGCGATCGCGATCGCCCTGGTCTACGACGTCCCGCCGCCGCCGTTCTGGCCGCACATCCAGGTGAACGCCTCCGAACTCGCGCGCCGGCTGCCGGACCCGGAGGTCACCTACGACCGCCTGATCCACGAGGACGAGCTGCGCCACACCTACTTCCGGATCGGGCAGCTGCGGGCCGAGGAGCTCAAGTTCGTGGTCGACACGGCGGCGCCGCCGGCGGAGCTCGACTGGTCGGAGCAGCACGTGACCTGCGGGCTGGATGAGTTCGAGGAGGCCTACAAGATGATCGCCTACCGGCGCGACCGCGCCTCGTCGGAGGCCGGGATGTACTGGTCGGGCGGCCCCTACACCCTCGCGAACATCCTGCAGAATGGCGGCATCTGCATCGACCAGGCCTACTTTGCGTCCGAGGCGGGCAAGGCCCGCGGCGTCCCGACCCTCCTTTTCGGCGGCGAGGGCCAGGACGGGCGCCATGCCTGGTTCGGCTACCTGGACTCCAGCCACCACTGGAAATTGGACGCGGGGCGCTATGACGAGCAGCGGCTCGTCACCGGCATCGCCTACGACCCGCAGACCTGGCGGCAGATTTCCGACCACGAGCTCCAGTTCCTTTCCGAGCGCTTCCACGCACTGCCGTCCTTCCAGCAGTCGCGCGTGCAGCAGGTGTTCGCCCAGGACTTTCTCGGCGAGGGCAACCCCGCGGCGGCCGCCCGGGCCGCCCGCGCCGCCGTCAACTATGAGCGGCGCAATTCCGACGGCTGGGAGCTGCTGCTCCTGGCGGACAAGGAGCTCAAGGTCCCGGCGGCGGAGCAGGAGGGCGTCATGCGCGAGGCCGCGCTCGCCTTCGCGCCGCGGTATCCGGACCTCGTGATGGCCTACGTCAACCGCATCTGCACGAGCCTGCGCGCCCGCGGCGAGACGAGCCTGGCGAACTACGAGGAGCAGGGCCTGGCGCGGCGCCTGCTCGGCGACCGCTCGGACCTGGCGGTCAGCCAGGCCGCCACCATCCTCATCCGCAGCATCTCGAGCCAGCCGCTGGGGGACCAGATCGCCACCTACAACTCCATCCTGGCGCAGTATGGGCACGGGGCCGGGACCGCCTTCTTCGACCAGATCGTCAAGGGCTTCGCCGAGCACCTGGCGGCGGCCAACCAGAAGGCGCAGGCCCGGCTCGCGGTCGAGCGGGCCCGGGATGCGCTCGAGGTCCAGCCCGGCACGCAGATTGCGATGGAGGTCGATGCGCTCCTGACGAAGCTGCAGGACTAGGGTCGAGGCGGGGCGGCCCCGCGGGCGGCCCGCCAGGCCTCGAGGAGCTCGGATTCGCGCGCAGCTGACAACCCCGGCTGCGCGGCGGCGGCGGCCCCGGGCTCCCGGGTCCAGTCCAAGAGGTCGGCCACGGTGTCCCGGAGGGGTCGCAGCGCGAGACCCAACCGGAGGGCGGCGGCGCCGTCCACGCGGAACATCCCGCGGAACTCGGGCTTTTCCGGCGGGAGGAAGAGCGGCACGCTCGCCCAGTCGCCGGCGCCGCGCTCCTGGAGGAACGGGCCGTCCACCCAGGTGATGCGGGGTGCGGCGACGGCCACCCCGGCGCAGGTCGCGAGCATCTCGCCCCACGTCAGGGTGGCGGGGCCGACGGCGTTGAAGACGCCGGTCGTCCCCTGCTCGGCCCGGGCGACCAGCCAGGCTGCGAGGTCGCGCACGTCGATGACCTGCAGCGGCTCGGCCGGGCCGCCCGGGGCCAGCAGGTCGCCCCCGCGCGCCACCCGGCGGGCCCAGTAGGTGAACCGCCCGGTCGGATCCCCCGGACCGACGACGATGCCCGGCCGGGCGATGAGACGGCGTGGCGCCCGGCGCGCCTCGGCTTCGCACGCGGCCTTGAGCGGACCGTAGGTCTGGGGCGTCACCTGGTCAGTGGCGCCGGGAGGCGGGGCGGCGAGCGGCGCCTCTTCCCGGGTTCCGGCATCGGCGAGGCCCGCGTAGGCGGTTACCGAGGAGACAAACGTGTAGTGGCCCGGGTCGCTCCCAAGGGCGTCGAGGAGCGAGCGGACCTGGCGGGGAAGGTATCCGCAGGTGTCGATGACGGCGTCCCAACCTCCGGCCCGGAGCGCGGCGAGGTCGCCGTCCCGGTCGCCGGCGATGAACACCACGCCGGGAGGGTACTCGGCCCGGGTCCGCCCCCGGTTGAAGACCGTCACCTCGTGGCCGCGGGCGATCGCGGCCGTGAGGATCGCCCTTCCGACGAAGATGCCGCCGCCCATGACGAGCAGCCTCATGGGCGGCTCCGGTCGCGGGCGGTCATGGGGTCTCGGTTATGGCCCGGCGGCCCGGGCGAGGCAACGCCCTTTCGATGGCGCCGCTTTCGATGGCGCCGGGGCGAGAGCTTTGGCTTTCCAAACCCCGGCAGCCCCCTGAGGATGGGCGCCATGACTGCCCGTGCAGAGCGCAAACCCGCCGTGGGGTTCATCTTCGTCACCCTGGTCCTGATCGTCCTCGGCTTCGGGATCCTGATCCCGATCATTCCCAACCTGGTGAAGCAGTTCCGGGGTGGGGACGTGTCGTCGGCGTCGGGCGACTACGGGCTCCTGGTGGGCGTCTACGCCGCGATGCAGTTCACCTTCGCGCCGATCCTCGGCTCGCTCTCGGACCGATTCGGCCGCAAGAAGGTCCTCCTGATCGCGCTCGCCGGCTCGGCGATCGACTACGTGGTCATGGGGCTCTCGCCCAACATGAGCTGGCTCTTCGTCGCCCGGATGATCTCGGGCGCGACCGCGGGCGCGCTCGCCACCTGCAACGCCTACATCGCCGACGTGACCCCGCCGGAGAAGCGGGCCCAGGCCTACGGCATCCTGGGGGCGGCGTTCGGCATCGGCTTCGCCATCGGCCCGACCATCGGGGGCCTGCTGGGCGATGGCGGGCACCTGCACCGGCCGTTCTTCTTTGCGGCGGCCTGCGTCGGGATCAACTGCCTCTATGGCATCTTCTTCCTGCCGGAGTCGCTGCCGGTCGAGAACCGCCGGCCCTTCTCCTGGAAGCGGGCGAACCCGATCGGCTCCCTGGTGGCGCTGCGGCGCTTCCGCGGGGTCTTCGATTTGGCGCTGGTCTATTTCATCTACATGTTCGGCACCGTCATCCTCCAGAGCATGTGGATCCTCTACACTGAGACCCGCTACGCCTGGACGGTGAAGGAGGCCGGGCTCTCGCTCACCTATGTCGGCGTGGTCACGGCGATCGTCCAGGGTGCCCTCATCAAGCGGATCATCGCCGTCACCGGCGACCGCAAGGGCCTCGTGCTCGGGCTCACGATCTCGGCCTTCGCGATGGTCTGCTACGGCGTGGCCACGCAGGGCTGGATGGTCTACTGTTTCGTCATGTTGGGCTCCTTCGGCGGCATCGCCGGACCGGCCGTGCAGGCCCTGGTGACGAAGCACGTGCCGCCCAACGAGCAGGGCGCGCTCCAGGGCTCGCTCGCGGGCCTGCAGAGCCTGGCGGCCATCGGGGCGCCCTTGGTCGGGGCCTACAGCTTCGCGCTGTGCGTGGATCCCGCCGCGCGCTGGCATCTGCCGGGCATGCCGTTCTTCGAGGCCTCGTTCCTGATGCTGGTCGCGATGGCCTTCGCCTTCCGCTCCTTCACGCTCGACGACCGGGTCCAGGCGAAGCTTCACCCGACCGCGTGAGCGGCGGCGGCGGCGAGGAGCGCCGCCAGGGCGGGGGAGGGCGGCGGGTCGCTGCGCCAGCCGACGACCAGCGAGCTGATGGGCGCCGGTCCGGTCAGCTTCCGGAAAATGACCTTCTCGGGGAGGAGCTTGGCCTCGGAAGGCGCGACGAACGTGGCGCCCACGCCGGCCCGCACCATCCCGACGCCGTTGGAGCGCGGCCAGACCTCCTCGGCGATCCGCGGCGCGACGCCGCTGGCCGCGAAGGCCGCGAGCACCCGGTCATAGAAGCCCGGGTTGTTGGCGCGGGGGAAGAGCACGAACGGCGTCGTGGCCAGGTCCTGGAGGCGCACCGTGCGCCGGGCCCGGAGCGGGTGGTCGGAGGGGAGGAGGACGCCGTTGCGCTCGCGCAGCAGGAGGGTCGTCCCGATGCCCGGCGCGGGGCCGTCCGGGTGAAAAAAGCCGCAGTCGATCTCGCCCGCCGCCAGCGCCGTCAGCTGCGCCGAAGTCGGGGATTCGTTGAGCTCGAGCCGGATGCCGGGGAACCGCCGGTGGAAGCCCCGCAGGATGTCGGGCAGCACGGTCGCCATGGCGAGCCCGGTGAAGGCGACCCGCAGGCGGCCGACCCGTCCCTCGGCCACGGCCTTGAGGTCGGCCGGCACCTGCAGGAGGGCCGCCAGGACCGGCTCGGCCCGCGCGAGGAGCGCCGTCCCCGCCGGGGTAAGCTCCACCCGGCGGCTCGAGCGGTTGAGGAGCCGCACGCCCAGGGCGGACTCCAGCTGGGCGATCTGCCGGCTGAGGGCCGGCTGCGCGATCGCCAGCGCCTCGGCGGCCTTGCGGAAGTGCAGCCGGCGGGCCACCTCCCGGAAGTAAACCAGGTGGCGCAGCTCGAAGGGATATTGATACTCCCTGGGCATCACTGGCAGCCAAACAAGTAATTCCCTTACAATCAACTCCGTGGTACAAGGAGCGATGCCCAAAACCCTGTTCGAAAAAGTGTGGGACGCCCACGCGGTGCGGACGCTGGCGAACGGCCAGACGCAGCTCCTGGTCGGCACCCACCTGATCCACGAGGTGACCAGCCCCCAGGCCTTCGGGATGATGCGCGACCTGGGACTCAAGGTCGCGATGCCCCACCGGACCTTTGCGACCGTGGACCACATCGTGCCGACGGACCAGGTGAGCGAGCCCTACGCCGATCCGCTGGCCGACGCGATGATCAAGGAGCTGCGCAAGAGCTGCCGGGAATTTGGCATCACCTTCTTTGACCGCTCGACGGGCAAGCAGGGCATCGTCCATATCGTGGGCCCGGAGCAGGGGATCACCCAGCCGGGCACGACGATCGCCTGCGGCGACTCCCACACGAGCACGCACGGCGCGTTTGGCGCCATCGCCTTCGGCATCGGCACGACCCAGATCCGGGACGTCCTTGCCACCCAGACGATGGCGCTCGGCCGCCTGAAGGTGCGCCGGATCGAGGTGAACGGGAAGCTGCGGCCCGGCGTCTACGCGAAGGACGTGATCCTCCACATCATCTGCACGCTCGGGGTCAACGGCGGCACCGGCTACGCCTACGAGTACGCCGGCGAGGTCTTCGACCGCTTCTCGATGGAGGAGCGGATGACCGTGTGCAACATGTCGATCGAGGGGGGGGCCCGCGCCGGCTACGTGAATCCCGATGACACCACCTTCGCCTACCTGCAGGGCCGGCCCTATGCGCCGAAGGGCGCGGCCTGGGACCAGGCCGTGGCGCGGTGGAAGGGGGTCGCGAGCGACCCCGGCTGCGCCTACGACGACGTGGTCAAGATCAACGCGGCGGACATCGCGCCGACGGTCACCTGGGGCATCAATCCCGGGCAGGGCCTGCCGATCACCGGCACCATCCCGGACCCGGCCAAGGCGGCCTCGGCCGACGAGAAGAGCTCGATCGAGGAGGCGCTGGCCTACATGAAGCTCTCGCCGGGCGCCCCGATCAAGGGCACCCGCATCGACGTCGCCTTCCTGGGCTCCTGCACCAACGGGCGCCTGTCCGACTTCCAGGAGGTGGCCCGGTTCCTGAAGGGCCGCCGGGTGGCCCCCGGGGTCAAGGCGATCGCCGTCCCCGGCTCCCAGGGCGTCGGCCTCCTCTGCGCCGAGCTCGGGATCGACCAGGTCTTCCGCGACGCCGGCTTCGAGTGGCGCAACGCCGGCTGCTCGATGTGCCTGGCCATGAACCCGGACAAGCTGGTGGGCGACCAGCTCTGCGCCAGCTCGTCCAACCGCAACTTCAAGGGCCGCCAGGGCAGCCCGACCGGCCGCACCATCCTCATGAGCCCGATCATGGTGGCCGCCGCCGCCATCACCGGCTCGGTTGCAGACGCCCGCGAGGTCTTCGGCGTCAGCTCCAACTAACCCCTCCCATGGCCCTCGAAAAAATCACCCGCGTCGCCGGCCCGGCCGTCCACGTCCCCGGCAACGACATCGACACCGACCGGATCATCCCGGCGCGCTTCATGAAGTGCGTCACCTTTGACGGCCTGGGCGAATTCCTCTTCTACGACATGCGGAAGAATGCCGACGGCACGGACAAGCCGCACCCGCTGAACGACCCGCGCTTCAAGGCGGCAACGATCCTGCTCTCCGGGATGAACTTCGGCTGTGGGTCCTCCCGGGAGCACGCCCCGCAGGCCCTGCAGAAGTACGGCATCCGCGCCGTGATCGCCGAGGGCTTCGCCGAGATCTTCTACGGCAACTCGGCCACGCTCGGCATGCCCTGCGTCGTCGCGAGCCGCGCCGACATCGAGCGGATCGCGGCCGCGGTCGAGGCGAACCCCTCCCTCGAGGTGGTGATCGACCTGGTGGCCCAAGAGGTGAGCTTTGGCGGCCAGACGGTGACCGGCACCCTCCGCGACAGCGCGAGGGACGCGCTCGTCAACGGCCGCTGGGACCCGATCGGCGAGCTGCTGGAGGGCGCGCCGCGGGCGGCTGCGGTCGCCAGCCAGTTGCAGTACATGTCGGCGTAGGCCAGCGGGATGCGGGGTTCATCCCGAATTCGGGATAGGGTTTTGTACTATCTCTTATCGGCTTGGCTGCAAACGAGGTAGTGCGTAATTTCGAGGACCCTTTTCTCGAGGGCCGCGTCTAATCGCACACTCTTTACCATGACATTAGGAATGATCGAAGTTTTCAAGGGGGCCGGGCTCCTGATCTACCCCTTGGGGCTTTGTTCGGCATTGGCCGTCTTCATCATCTTTGAGCGCATCTACGCGCTGCGGTCCGGGGCGGTGCTGCCACCCGACCTGGTCGACGCGGTCATGAACGGCCGGCCGCTGGTTGGCGGCCGCCACACTGTCCTTTCCCGCATCGTCGAGTTCTCGACGGCGCACCAGAACGATCCGGACTCCCTCAAGGCCTTCGCCCGCCTGGAGGTGAACCGGATGGAGCGGGGCGTCCCGTACCTGGACGTGATCTACGCGGCCGCGCCGCTGATCGGCCTCTCCGGCACGGTCACCGGCCTGCTGCAGGTCTTCTCCCAGATTTCGCCCGACACCGGCCTCCCGGATCCCGTGGTGTTCACCAAGGGCGTCGCCCTGGCGCTGTCCGCGACCGTCATCGGCCTCGCGATCGCCATCCCGTCCCTGGTCGGCAGCGGCTACCTCCAGCGCCGGATCGACAACTACGCGGCCCAGCTGGACGTGCTCCTCGAGCGGATCATCAACCGCGGGCGCGGATGAGCAGCGGAGGATTTCGCCAGCAGAAGCGGAAGCGGCCCGAGCTCAACCTCGTGCCGCTGATCGACGTGCTCGTCATGCTGATCTTCTTCGCCTTCGTGACCATGCAGTTCCGGTCGGCGACGATGCTCAACATCACCCTCCCGAAGATCGCGACGGCCGGCAAGAGCGAGTACAAGGGCACGGTCACGATCGGCATCGACAACAAGGGGCAGGTGTCCTTCAACGGCAAGGACGTGAGCGACGAGAACCTGCTGGTGCTCCTGAAGCAGATCAGCGAGACGAGCCGCGACATCCCCGTCCTCATCAAGGCGGACGAGACCACCCAGCTGAAGAAGCTGGCCTTCGTGATGGATGCCTGCCGGGCCTCCGGCCTCAACAAGTTCAGCCTGCAGGCGCGGTAACGCCCATGAAGATCGTCATCACGGGCGTGACCCGCGGCCTCGGCCGGGCCCTGGCCGACTGGTACATCGCGAACGGCCACACCGTGGCTGGCTGCGGGCGGAGCGGCCCGGCGATTTTCGACCTGCGCTTCGCCTATCCTGAGCCCCACAGCTTCGATGCGGTCGACGTGACGCACCCGGTGAAGGTGAACTTGTGGGCGGAGCGGGTGCTGGGCGCCATCGGTGCCCCGGACCTCCTAATCAACAACGCCGCCCTGATCAACACCCCGGCGCCCCTCTGGGAGGTGCCCGCGGCCGAGATGGAGAAGGTCGTCGCCGTGAACATCCTCGGCGTCGCCAACGTGATCCGGGCCTTCGTCCCGGCGATGATCGGGCGGGGGAGCGGCGTGATCGTCAACCTGAGCTCGGGCTGGGGCCGGGGCGTCTCGGCCGAAGTCGCGCCCTACTGCGCCACCAAGTGGGCGATCGAAGGCCTGACCAAGGCGCTGGCCGAGGAACTGCCGACGGGCCTGGCGGCGGTCCCGCTCAGTCCCGGCGTCATCGACACCGACATGCTGCGCACGGCCTTCGGGGACGGCGCGTCCTCTCATCCGAAGCCGGACGAGTGGGCCCGCAAGGCGGCGCCGTTCCTCCTCGGGCTCGGGCGCAAGGACAATGGCCGATCGCTCTCCGTCGGGGACGCCGGGGACTAGGGTTTTTTGGGTGCGGTGATCTCGCCGCGCGGCTTTGCGCGGGGCGGCGACGGGGGAAGGACCGGGCCGGCTCCGGGGCGACGATTGATTGCCTTCTCCGCCGGTTGGCCACATCGTGGCCTTCGCGTGACCCTTCCCGCCGGAAAATCCGAATTCTCGGCCGAAACGCCGATGGCGGAATTCCTTCTGCAGGCCATCATTGGATCCTCGGACGATGCGATCGTCAGCAAGGATCTCAACGGCACCGTCACGAGCTGGAATCGGAGCGCCGAACGCATGTTCGGCTATTCGGCCGCGGAGATGCTCGGCCACTCGATCACCATCCTGATCCCCCCGGGGCGGATGGGGGAAGAGCAGGAGTTTCTGCGCAAGGTCGCCGGGGGCGACCGCATCGATCACTTTGAGACCATCCGCCGGCGAAAGGACGGCACGATGATCGACGTGGCCGTGTCGATTTCTCCCATCTACTCGGCGTCCGGGAAAATCGTGGGAGCGTCCAAGGTCGCGCGCGACATCAGCGAAACGAAGCGGACGACGGCGGCCGACCAGCTCCTCGCGGCGATCATCAATTCGTCGGATGACGCGATCATCAGCAAGGACCTGGACGGCACCATCACCAGCTGGAATCATGGCGCCCAGCGGCTGTTTGGTTACGCCCCGGAGGAGATCATTGGCCAGTCCGTTTTCAGGTTGATTCCCGAGGAACGCCGGGACGAGGAGCCCAAGATCATCGAGCGCCTCCGGAGGGGTGAGCGCGTGGATCATTTTGAGACCGTCCGCGTCAAGAAGAACGGGGAGCTTTTCCCCATTTCCCTGACTATTTCGCCGGTGCGGAACCAGTACGGCATCATCGTGGGGGCGTCGAAAATCGCCCGCGACATCACCGAGTTGAAGGCGATCGCCCGCGAGCGTGAGGTCCTGCTGGAAAGCGAACGCGTGGCGCGCGCCCAGGCGGAGCACGCCAACCGGATGAAGGACGAATTTCTCGCGACGGTCTCGCACGAGTTGCGCACCCCCCTGAACGCCATCGTTGGTTGGACGGATGTTCTGTCGGCCGGCGGGGAGAGTCGCGACGGCGTCGCCCGGGGGATTGATGTTATCAGGAAGAATGCGGTGATGCTGGCCCAGCTCATCGACGACCTGCTCGACCTGGGACGAATAACCTCGGGGAAGATGGTGCTGTGCTTCGCGCCCGTGAACCTCGGGGCGACCGTGATCGAGGCGATTGCCTCGGTCCAGCATGCCGCCGATGCGAAACGGATCTCCCTCCGAAGCCATTTGCCGGAAGCGCGCAGCGAGGTGATGGGCGACGCCAAGCGCCTGCTGCAGGTGGTCTGGAACCTCCTGGCCAATGCCATCAAATTCACCGACTCCGGCGGCCTCGTGACGGTCACGCTGGTGCTGGTCGGATCCAATCTGGTGTTGACGATTGCCGACAACGGCCGGGGCATTGCGGCCAGTTTTCTGCCCTTAGTCTTCGGCCGCTTCAGCCAGGCCGACGCGTCGACCACCCGGCAGCACGGCGGGCTGGGGATCGGCCTGGCACTGGTGAAGCAGCTCGTCGAACTGCACGGGGGCCGGGTGCGGGCTGAGAGCAAGGGCGACGGTCAAGGCGCGACGTTCGTGGTCGAGTTGCCGGTTTCGGTCCGAGCCCCCCTCCCGGCACCCAAGCCCGAGGCCGCGACGGTCCCGCTCGGCGACCTGACGGGCCTCCGGGTGCTGGCGCTGGATGACGATGTCGATTCGGTCGACATCCTCAGAAGGATTCTCATCGGGCGCGGCGCGGAAGTGCGGGTGGCAACGTCGGTCGCCGATGCGATGGAGGTCCTGCGGGCCTTCATGCCGGACGTCATCTTGAGCGACGTGGGAATGCCGGGCGAGGACGGCTACGATTTCGTCCGGAGGTTGCGGGAGGATCCCATCCTGTCCGGCATTCCCGCGGTGGCGTTGACGGCGTTCGCGCGGGTTGAGGACCGAACCCACGCGCTCAACGCCGGCTTCCAGGCGCACATTGCCAAGCCGATGTCTGCGGCCGAAGTCGTGGCGGTCGTGCGCAGTCTGGGCCGCCTGCAGTTCGGCCGCGGTGAAGCCAATCCGGTCTTGGCGTCCGATGCGGGCGACCAATAGCTGAACCGGGCAGGGCGGCGTGCTCCGGCGACCGCGCCGCCGTCCCGTGCCGCCGCCCCTCAGGCCATCGGCATGTGGGGCTCGATCTCAGCCTCATAGTTGATGCCGGGCAGCCCGAAACCGAAGAGCTTGAGGAATTCGCTCCGGTAGCCGGCGATGTCGGTCGTGGCCCCCAGGGACTCGGTCGTTACTCCGGGCCAGATCTGGGCCACGGCGGACTGGACCTCCGGCTTCATCTCCAGGTCGTCGACCCGGATGCGGCCGGCCTCGTCAACCTTGGGGCCGGCCGGGGCGTACAGCTGGGTGGCGAAGAGCCGCTGCATCTGCTCGATGCAGCCCTCATGGGTACCCGCGGCCTTCATGATCTTGTAGAGGATCGAGATGTACAGCGGCACGACCGGGATGGCCGAGCTCGCCTGGGTGACCAGCGCCTTGTTGACCGAGATGAAGGCGTGGCCACCGCCATTGCCCTCCAGGATCCCGTCAATATGCTTGGCCGCCCGCTCCAGGTCGTTCTTCGCCAGGCCGATGGTCCCGTTCTTGTAGATGGCCCAGGTGACCTCGGGCCCGATGTAGGAATAGGCGACGGACTTCGCCCCGGGCGCCAGGAGCTTCGCGTCGGCCAGGGCCTGGATCCAGAGTTCCCAGTCCTGGCCGCCCATGACGGCGGTCGTGTCGACGATCTCCTGTTCATTGGCCGGCTCGATCGTGACCGAGCTGACGATCCCCTTGTCGGTGTCCACCGTCTTGTTGGTGTAGGAGGTCCCGACGGGTTTCAGCACCGATTTGTGCACGAGGCCCGTCTGGGGGTCGGTGCGGCGGGGGGAGGCGAGGGAGTAGACGACCAGGTCCACTTGGCCGAGGTCCTGGCGGATGGTTTCCAGCGCCTGGGCCTTGATCTCGTTCGAGAAGGCGTCGCCGTTGATGTTCTTGGCGTAGAGGCCGGCGGCATGCGCGGCCTGGGTGAAGCCGATCGTATTGTACCAGCCCGGGGTGGCGGTCCGTCCCTCCTCGCTGGGCCGCTCAAAGAAGATTCCGAGGGTCGCGGCTCCGGAGCCAAACGCGGCCGTTACCCTCGACGCCAGGCCGTACCCGGTCGAGGCACCGACGACCAAGACCTTCTTGGGTCCGCCCGGAATGGTACCTTTTGACTTAACGTGACTTATCCACTGGCCCACGTGGGCGGCGCAGCCCGCCGGATGGGCAGTCACGCATACGAATCCGCGCACCTTGGGCTTGATGATCATCTCGGGGAAACTGCCTTCGGAGGAGGGGGGGTGGCAAGGATGATTGAACCCGTCGCCCGGGCCCCCTCCAGGGTGTCGCCGAGGCCGGTCCAACCGCGGAAAAGCAGGTACCGGCTCCCCGGCCAGACCGGGCTCGAGCGCTCCAGCCGGATGGGCGCCGGCTCCTCCCCGACAGCGGCCGGAAAGACCCCGCAGCACGACGTCTGGCTGCCATCCGGAGACACCATCCAGAGGGCGAGAAGGTTGCCGGGGCCGCCGGCCGGCAGGTCCGAGACCCGCAGGATGCCCTGCCGGCCGCTCGCGTCCCACACCATGACCCCCAAAGGGGTGGGGTGGGTCGGAGGTGCGTCGGGTGGCGGCGTCAGGATGACGACGGTCAAACCGGGATTGGCGGCCGAGGCCGCGGCGGCCAGCGCCTTCTCCCGGGCCGTCAGGATCCGCTCCGCCTCGAGCTGATTTTGGGTGGCCTGCAGCGCCGCCGCCGCCAGGCCACCTTCATCCTGGAGGAGGCGGTTGCGGGCGCGCTCGACGGACCAGCTTTCGGCCACGGCGGCCGCGACGACCGCGAGGATGGCGGCGGATGCCCAGGGCAGAAGCGGAAAACGCCGGGGTGAAACCTCGCTGTCAGTCACCCTTCGATCGTTATTGGCGGAGGCAGGCCGCGCAATTGCCAACTGCCGCCGGCCCGGACGCCGAGCTCAAGGGTTTGGGCTCCCCGGTCGCCTGATTCGACCGGCCTCGGTGCAGTGCAGGAAGGTGTCCAGGAAGGCCGCGGCTTCCCCGGAAATGCCGGCAATCTTGTTCGTGGCCTGCCGGTAGAACTTGAAATTGAGCTCGGTCTCCGGCCGGCCGTCCTTCCCGTCACGGAAGGATCGGAGCTCGGTCCGCCCGAGGGGCCGGCGCGCGACGCCCGTGCGGCGAAGCGCGATGCTCACTCGCGGCGTTTGCCGAGCGACCCCGCGCCGCTTCGCGACGGTCTCGGCCGAGGTGACGATGCCGCCGGCGACCAGACCGGAGCCGCCCTCGTTCTCGCTGGCGAAAATGTAGATCCGGTCGCCCGCCGCGAAGGATTTTCCGCCATGCATCGTCTTCGCCGACCTGAAGGCAAGAGTCGACGCCGTGGGATCGGCATCCTCGGCCTTGACGACGAATGCCGGTCGGACTTCCAGCGGTTCCCCGCCGCCGGCTCGCGGCCCAGCGCAGGGATTGCGCCAGGCTGCCCGGTGCAGGGCGGTGCGCCACTCGTCCGTGAGCTTTCCGTCCGCCAGGCAGCGGAAGGCATTTTTCTTCAGGCCTGCGGTCTCGTAGCCGAATCGCTTCTGCAGCTTCCGCGCGGCGCGGTTGCCTTTGAAAAATCCGTCTTCGAGGAGGCGGAGCCCCAACTCCTCGAAGGCGAAGCGGATCTTTTCACCCAGCGCCTCGCGGCCGTAACCCTTGGCCTGGTACCGGGCGTTGAGCCAGATGCCTCCTCCCGCCGTCCCTCTTGCGGCATCGATCCGATGGAGGCGGACGCCTCCGATTACCTTCCGTTCCGACTTCAGCGCGATCGCAAAGTCATAGGAACGCCGGTTCCGCGGCGATCGGGCATTCCGGAGGCAAAGCCCGATCCAGGCTTTCGCCTCCTTTTCCGCATACGGGTGGGGGACGAAGGCCAGCCAACTTGAGACCCGGAGGTCGCCGAGGCCCTCGATGAGGTCCCCGACATCGCCCCAATCCCACTCCCGGAGAATCAGTCGTCCGGTTTCCAATTTCACGGTGCGGGCACGGCTTTCCGCGGCGGATTCTCCAACGTGCCGGGGCGGGGACAGGCCGGTGCGGCTACGGCACCTGCACCTCGAACAGCTGCGGGTCCATGGTCCCGCCGGCCACCTTGTTGACCGTGCCGGTCATGGTGATGGCAAAGTCGTCGCCGATCTGGATCCCAATCGTGCCGCCGGGCATGCGGACCTGGACCGCGCGGTCGACGAGTCCCAGGCGGTGGGCGACGGCGGCCGCCGCGCTGGAGCTGCTCCCCGAGGCGAGGGTGTAGCCGGCGCCCCGCTCCCAGATCTCGATCTGGATCGTCCCGCGGTCGATGACCTTGAGGAACTGCACGTTCGTCTTGCGGGGGAAGAGCGGATGGACCTCGATCGCGGGTCCATAGCGCCGGGCGAGCTCGGGCGAAAGGTCGGTCACCGGCAGGACGCAGTGGGGGTTGCCGATCGTGGCGGCCGAGAACGTGAACGCCCGCCCGAGGATCTCGATCTGCTCGCCCAGCACCTCGCGGGCCGGCCCGTTCACGGGGATCTTCGCGCTGTCGAAGCTCACCTTGCCCATCTCGACCGTGATCAGCTTGCCCCCCTCCCTGATCTCGGCGGTGACGATCCCGCCCGGGGTCTCGACCGTGAAGAGCGAGTCTTCCGCGATCTGCTGGTCCCAGAGGTACCGGGAGAAGATCCGCAGGCCGTTGCCCGACTTCTCGGCCTCGGAGCCGTCCGGATTGAAGATCCGCAGGCCGAAGTCGGCCTGGGCGGACGGGACGGGACCCCAGAGGATCCCATCCGAGCCCACCCCGAAGTTGCGGTGGCAGATCACCCGGATCTGGCCCTCGTCGGGCGCCTTCCAGCCGGGGAAGTCCGCCGGGTCGAGCACGATGTAGTCGTTGCCGAGGGCGTGGTACTTGAAAAAGCGCATGCCCTACTTGGCGCCGTCGAGCACGGGGTGTTCGGAGTAGCCGAAGAGGCCGCGCCGCTTGATCGCCTCGACCACCGGGGTCGGCACCATCGTCTCCCACTTGGGGTCCTTCTCCTTGATCCGGCGCAGGACGTCGCGGGAGAAGATGCTGAGGATCGAGGGGTCGAAGCCGACGATGCTGTCGATGTAGTGGTTCTCCATCAGGTGGGCGTAGAGGTTGGCCAGGTTCTCGGTGATGCGGACGTTCTTCGCGTTGATGAGGACGTTGGAGGCGAAGGCGTGCGCGGTTGCGCCCGGACTTGCCTGGTCGCCGGCGACATAGGTGTCGAAGGCTTCCTGGCGCATCGGGTAGATGTAGAGCTTGACCGCGTTGCGGAAGAGCCGGCCGAAGGACTCGAGGATGCCGCCCTCGAGGTTGTCGTAGTACTTCTCGTTGAAGATCTCGAGGAGGTTGTTGATGCCCATCGCCACGCCGATCATCTCCTTCGTGTAGCGGCGGAAGTACGAGGTCAGCCGGTAGTATTCGGAATAGTTGGAGATGAGGACGGTGAAGCCGATGTCAGCCAGGAGATCGACCCGGGACAGGAAGTCCGAGGCGTCGAGCGCCCCGGCCGAGAGCAGGTTGTTCATCGTGATCTCCATCAGGACCACGTAGCCCTTGCCCTTCACGAGCGGCTCCTGGACGAACTGCGCGGTGGCGCAGTTCAGCATGTCGACGTTCACATGGGTGACCGGCCGGAAGCTGCCGCGCTCGACCAGGATCGCCTTCTTGTAGAGGACCTCCGAGGGTTGGAGCACCTCGCCCTTCTGCCCGAACATGACGGCGTTGGTGAGTCCGAACTTCACCAAGTAGAGGGACATCAGCCGGTTATCGACGTTCTCGAAGGCCGGCCCCGCGAACCGCAGCATGTCGATCTCGATCCGGTCCATTCCCAGGTTGTCGCGGAGGGACTCGATCAGCTTCTCCAGGTCCTTCCGGTAGTAGAGGGCCCCGTAGATGAAGTTTACGCCCACGATGCCGAGGGCCTGCTGCTGAAGGACCGCCTCCTTGTCCCACATCCGCACGTGGAGCATGATCTCGCTCGGGGGACCGCCCGGCTCGGTCTGGAAGCGCAGGCCGAGCCAACCGTGGGCCTCGTTCGTGCCCTTGAAGTTGCTGGTGGCGACGGTGTCGGCGAAGACAAAGAAGTTGGTGGTGGCCCCCCGGGTGGCGGTCAGGCGGTCGACCAGGAGCTTGTACTCGTGGTCAAGCATGAGGGTCAGGCGCTCGCGGGAAACGTAGCGGGGGGCCTTCCCGTAAATGGCATCGCTGAACACCATGTCATAGGCGGAGATGGACTTGGCGATGGTCCCGGAGGCCCCGCCGGCCTGGAAGAACTCCCGCGCCACCTCCTGGCCGGCGCCAATCTCGGCGAACGTGCCGTACTTCGGCACATCGAGGTTGATGGTGAGCGCCTTCTGGGGGGTCGTAAGCAGGTCCTTATGCTCGGTCATGCCCCCCATCTTGGCCCCGGGCGAGGGGGGATGCAACCCGTTCCTCTGTCACTTCTTCGCGCCTTCGGTTTCGACTGGAGGATGGGGCCAAATGCGCTAAGTTGCGGTTACTCATGAAGAACTTCATCACCTCGATGCTCGGCTCCCTGGTCGCCCTGATCGTCTTTGCCACCGGCGCCGTCCTGCTCTTCATCGGCTTTATCGCGGTGCTCGTGGCCCTGGGCCAAACCAAGAAGACCCCGGAGGTCGCCGACGGCTCCTACCTGGTCTTTGACCTGTCGACCAACATCACCGACGCCCCGCCCCCTTACGACCTGGGCGAATTGGGGAACGGCCGGTCCGACACCCTGCAGCTCCGCTCGATCACCCGCACGCTCCGGTACGCCGCCCGCGACAAGAAGATCAAGGGCATCCTCCTGGTGGGCCACCTCTCCCCGGACGGCCTCGGGACGGGCTACGCGGCCCTGAAGGAGGTCCGGGCCGCCTTGGCTGACTTCCATGCCAAGGGGAAGCCGGTCGTGGCCTTTGTCGACTACGCCACGACCAAGGACTTTTACCTGGCTTCGGCCGCGAACGAGCTAGCCCTGGATCCCTTTGGCGAGCTGATCATGCCGGGCCTGGTGAGCGAGCCCATCTTCTTCGGCGGCGCCGCCGAGAAGTATGGCGTCGGCATCCAGGTGACCCGGGTCGGCAAATACAAGTCCTTCGTCGAGACCTACACCCGCACCGACATGAGCCCGGAGAGCCGCGAGCAGCTGCAGGCGCTGCTGAACGACATCTGGGGCACGCTCCTCGCCGACATCTCCAAGTCCCGCAACCTCACCCCCGCCGCGATCCAGGCCGTCGTCGATGCCGAGGGCCTGATCAAGCCCTCGATCGCCCTCAAGGCCCACCTGGTCGACCGCCTGGCCTACCGGGACGAGATCATCGACCAATTGAAACGCGAGACCGGGGTCACGGCGCCGACCGAGACCTTCAAGCAGATCGACTTTGGGGCCTACGCCAAGGCCAACACCCGGACGCCGCTGACCCTCGGCACCGGGGACGTGGCGGTCGTCTACGCCGAGGGCGACATCGTCGAAGGGGAGGGCTCCCCGACGGAGGTCGGCGGCGCCCGCTTCGCCCGCGAGCTGCGCGAACTGCGCGAGAATTCCTCGGTCAAGGCGATCGTGCTCCGGGTCAACAGCCCCGGCGGCAGCGTGACGGCCTCGGAGACGATCCAGCGCGAGATCCGCCTGGCCGCGAAGGTGAAGCCCGTCGTGGTCTCGATGGGCTCCTATGCGGCCTCCGGCGGCTACTGGATCTCGGCCTACGGGGACCGGATCTTCGCCGAGCCGACGACCATCACCGGCTCGATCGGCGTCTTCGGCATCCTGCCGAACGTGCAGAAGCTCTTTGCCGACCACGGCGTCACGTTTGACAGCGTGAAGACGGGCCGCTTCGCGGACGGGCTCCTCACGATCGCCCGGCCCCGCACCCCCGACGAGATCGCGGTTTTCCAGAGGAGCGTCGACTGGGCCTACAGCCAGTTCCTCTCGAAGGTCTCGGAGGGCCGGCACCTGACGGTCGACCGGGTGAATGAGATCGCCCAGGGCCGGGTCTGGTCGGGCATCGAGGCGCAGAAGATCGGGCTCGTCGACGAGATCGGCGGCCTGGACGCCGCCATCCGCTACGCCGGCCAGAAGGCCGGCCTCCCGGAGCACTTCAAGGTCAGCGAGTACCCGCGTTCCCGCAACCTCACCGAGGCCCTGGCCGAGGCGCTCGGCAAATTCGCCCCGGAGAGCCTCCACCTGAAGTCCGGCGGCCTCGTCGGCCAGGTGGCCCAGCGGGTCGAGACGGAGTTCACGCTCCTGAAATCCCTCAACGATCCGAACGGCGTCTACGCCCGGCTGCCGGCCGACCTGGCGATTCGCTAGGTTGAACCCCATGACCCACCGCATCCTGCAGGACTGCCCGGCGACCGTCATCCCGGCCGGCGACGCCGCGACGCTGCCCGCCGGCACGGAGGTCGATGTCGTCCAGACGCTGGGTGGCAACGTGACGGTCCGGACCCCCCTCGGGCTTTTCCGGATCGCCGCGGCCGACGCCGGCCTGATCGAGGGCCTGTCCCTCCCGGGGCAGGCGTCCGCACCCGCGGCTGACGCCTTCAGCGAGCAGGCGGTTTGGGCCGCGCTCCGGACCTGCTTCGACCCCGAGATCCCGGTCAACATCGTCGACCTGGGCCTGATCTACGACCTGGCGATCGAGCCGGGCCCCGCCGGCGGCAACGCCGTGGAGGTGAAGATGACCCTCACGGCGCCGGGCTGCGGCATGGGGCCGGTGATTGCCGAGGACGCCCGCCAGAAGATCGCGGCGCTCCCCTCCGTCGAACGGGCCAAGGTCCACATCGTCTGGGATCCCGTCTGGAATCCCCGGATGATCTCCGAGGCCGGGCGCAAGTCCCTCGGCCTCGAGTAGGGCCTCAGGCGGTCACGGTCTCGAGCGAGCAGCCGTCGACGGCCTCGGCCGGGGTCTCGCAGTTGGGCCGCGCGATCACGCCGGGATAGGGCTCGGGCGCGAAGTCGCCCTCCCGCGCAAGGTGCCGGTCGCAGATCCCGAAGAGTTCCGCCTCGCTCTCGGCGCGGCGCATGTCGTGGAGGAACGAGCCCTGCGGGTCGACGCCCTGGCCGACGAAATTCAGGTACTTCTTCATCTTGTTGACGTGCGCCCGCTCCGGCACCCCCGGCTGGCGGGTGGCCGCGTAGAGGCGGTGCACGTAGTCGCGGACGTCGGCCAGGGTGACGCGGCCCGGCTCCCGCCCGGCGAAGCGCTCGCGGCACTGGCGGAAGATCCAGGGGTTGCGGATCGCATGGCGCCCGACCATGACCCCGCGGGCGCCGGTCTCGGCCACGATCCCGGCGGCCCGCCCGGCGGAGGTGACGTTGCCGTTGGCCAGCACCGGGCAGCGCACCCGGCGCACCGCGTGGGCGATCCAGTCGTAGTGCACCTCGCTCCGGTACATCTCGCGCACGGTGCGGCCGTGGACGGTAAGGAGGTCGATCCGGTGCTCGTTCACCAGCTCGAGGATGCGGTCGAAGTTGCCGGTGTCCTCGAAGCCGATCCGCATCTTGACCGTGAGCAGGCCGGGCACCGCCGCCCGCAGCGCCGGCAGGATGGCGGCGATCCGCTCCGGGTCGCGCAGGAGGCCCCCCCCCACGTTCTTCTTGTAGACCTTGGGCGCCGGGCAGCCGAAGTTTAGGTCGATGCCCGCGATCGGGTGGGCCGCCAGCGCCTCGGCGGTCCGCACCAGGTGCGGGATGTCCTCGCCAATCAGCTGGGCGAAGACCGGGCGGCCGGTGTCGTTCTCGTCCAGGCTCCGCAGGATGTGGCGCTCCGGCCGCGACTGGGCGTGGACCCGGAAGAACTCGGTGAAGAAATAGTCCGGCGCGCCGTAGCTGGCGATCACCCGCATGAACGCGAGGTCGGTGACGTCCTGCATCGGCGCCAGCGCGGTCAGGGGCTGGCCCGGAAGGAGCGGCGGGGGCAGGGGCGCGCTCACAGCTGCTCCGACCCGCCCTCTTCCTGCTGCTTGCGCCACTGCTCGAGGACGTCGGTGCGGTCCTCGACGGCGTCGAACACCGCGCGGGCCACGTAGATCGGGCGGCGCTGCTGCAGCGACAGCACGATCGAGTCGCTCGGCCGGGCGTCGATCTCGACGATCTTGGTCCCGAGCTCGTTCTCCATCTTCAGCAGGATGCGCGCGAAGAAGGTCTTGTCCCGCTCGTCATTGATCACGATCCGCTCCAGCTGGGTCCCGAGCCCCACCAGGATGCTGCCGATCAGGTCGTGGGTGAGGGGCCGGTCCTTCTTCACCCCGTCCAGCGTCATCTGGATGGCGTTGCCGACGAAGTTGTCGACGTAGATGACGAAGGTCTTCTCCTCGTTGCCGAGGAACACGGCGCAGCCGTTGGGGGTGGGGACGACCCCCTTGACCGTGGCGGCGACGACGTCGTTCTGCATGGGCGGGAAGGGCTGGACCCAATTTGGGTCCGGCGGCCGCAAAGGCAAGCGGCGCGGGTCAGAAGCCGAGGAGGCTGATCTTGGCGGTGCGCGCCCGGGCGAGGACGGCCGGCTTGTCGAGGAGGATCACCCCGCCGGCTTCGAGCGCGGCGGCGCGGAGCCCGGCCCGCTCCATCGTCTCCAGGGTCCGGAGGCCGAAGCAGGGGACGTCGAACCGCCAGTCCTGCCGGCCCTTGACCGTCTTGACGAAGAGCGACTGGTCGGCCTTGAGGCCGCCGGCGCGGGCCAGCATCTCGTCCGTGCCCTCGAAGGCCTCGACCGCCAGGACCGTCCCCTTGCGGACGACGCAGCCCTGGCCGATGTCCAGGCGCGCGCACTCCCGGGCGATGTGGATGCCGTGCTCGACGTAGTCCGGCTCGATCGGGAACGTGCCGCCGGTCATGCAGCCCGGCGTCGCCAGGTGGTCGTCCAGGAAGGCGCGGGCGTCGAGCAGCCGCACGCCCCGGGCCTCGATCTCGCTCGCGATGGCGCCGAAGATCGTCTCGGCGTTGCGCCGCTTGAGCGAGAGGAGGATCTGCGCCGCCTTGAGGTCGGGCCGCAGGCCGCCGAAGAGCCGCTTGGGGGTCACCTGGCCGGCCATGACGGCGTAGCCGGCGCCGAGCTGCTCGAGGAGCTTCAGGGTCTTGCCGACCTGGCCGACGTGGACGGTGTGGCGCTCCTTCGCCGGGAAGCTGGCGAGGAGCTCCGGCGCGGTCTCCTCCTCGAAGGCGATGAGGCGGAGCGGCACGCCGGCGGCGCGGGCGGCGGCGGCCAGGAGCTGGGGGTAAATTCCCTGGCCGGCGATCAGGACCAGCGGGCGGTCCCGGTCGAAATTCTCGGGCAGGTAGGCGGAGGGCGGCTTCGGCACGGCCAGGGGCGCCTAGGTCTGCGCGCCGTAGTATTTCTTGTAGCTGCGGTAGTAGCGGTAGTTCGAGTAGTACTCGATCCGCCGGGGCGACAGGCCGTTCAGGACGATGCCGAGGATCTCGTTCTTTCCCTCGCGGAGCGCCTTGATGTAGAGCTTGATGTGCTTGCGGTAGGCGCGGTTGAAGCGGCAGACGTAGATCACCTCGTCGGTCCGCTCGGCCACCAGCATGGCGTCGGTCACCGCGCCCATCGGGGGCGAGTCGACGACGACGAGGTCAAACTGCTTCTTCAGCCGCTCCAGCAGCTGCGGGAACACCGGGTTCTCCAGCAGCTCGGTCGGGCTCTTGGAGCGCCCGCCGGAGGTGAGGAGCCAGAGGTTGTCGCCCAGCTTTACGATCCCGAGCTCCGCGTTGGTCAGGATGTCGCCGTCGAGGTGGGCGCCCTGCTCGAACCACGAGATGATGCCGGTCGTGTTCTGCTGCCGGAAGTGGCGGTGCAGCATGGGGCGGCGCAGGTCGCAGTCCATCAGCAGTGTCTTCTTGCCGTGCCGCGCGAAGCAGGTCGCGAGGTTGCAGGAAATGAGCGTCTTGCCCTCGCCGGGGATGGTGCTGGTCACCAGGATCGACTTCGGGAAGTCGAGCTTCGACTGGATCTTGACCGCGCTGTAGAGCCCGAGGAAGGCCTCGTTGCCGCTCTCGTTGCCCTCCGTCGGCTCCGCCAGCCCGACCTTCTCCTCGTCGCGGAGCGAGGTCAGCTGCGGGATGATGCCGAGCAGGTGGGCGCCGATGAAGGCCTCGACGTCCCAGGCGCTCTTCACCCGGTCGTCGACGAAGCGGAAGCCGATCGCGATCGTCAGGAAGATGACGAGCCCGAGGCCGATGCTGGTCCGCAGGATCGCGGGGATGTTGGGCGAGACCGGGGCGCCGGGCACCTGGGCGCGGTCCAGGGGGTGGAGCGAGATCTTGTCCAGGTTCTTGAAGGTCGTCGTCTGCTGGAGGCGGTCCAGGATCTCCATGTAGTAATTCTTGGCCACGGTGGCCCGGCTCTGCAGCGAGTTGAAGTCGACGCTGAGGGCCCGCAGGCTCAGCTCCTGCGCCTCCTGGTCCCGGTACTCCTTCTCCAGGCCGGCGACGGTGTCCTGGGCGGCGGCGAGGCGGGTCTTCAGGTCCGCGATCGCCAGCTGCACGGCCCGGTCGAGCTGGGACTTGGTGATCGTGATCTTGTTCTCGTTGTCGATCACCTTGGGATGGCGCTCGAGGTAGCGCTCGTTGAGCAGCGCCTGGGTCTGCTCGGCGTCGCTCAGCTGGGTCTTCAGGCTCGGCACCGAGCCGTGGGTCGCGATGTAGGAGATCTCCAGCAGGTCCTTGCCCTGCTTCTCGAAGTCGCCGACCTGCTGGACCAGCTCCTGCGTGCTCAGCAGCTCGAGGCGGGCGGCGGTCAGGGCGGCGTTCACCGACTTCAGCCGGTCGGAGACGATGTCGATGCTCTTGTCCAGCGAGACCAGGTTGTGCAGGCGCATGTAGTCCTGCAGCTGCTTTTCGGCCTCGTCGGCCTCCTTGCCCAGCTGCTCGGACCGACCCTTCAGGTAGGTGACGGCCTCCTCGTTCTTGCCCCCGACGCTCTCGAAGAGGTAGTCCATGAACTTGTCGATGTAGCGGTTGGCCACCAGCGCGGCGGCCTCCGCGTCGGGGTGGCGGACCGTGATCTGGATCAGGTAGCTGTTGCGCAGCGGCGCGGCGTCGACGTTCCCCAGGAGCCCGTCAACCGGCGGCTCGGGCGCGCCGGGGGGCAGGCGCTTCATCGCGGAGCGGGCGAGGATGTGCCGCTCCTCCGGGGTGAAGGACTTGATCACGTTCAGGCGCAGGCGGTTGCTTGCGATGTCGTGGATGTAGGTGTTGAGGTCCTCGTCCGAGCGGACGGACGGGTCGACGACGCCCTGGCTCGTCACCACCGTCTCCGGCTTCTCGAACTGGAGCGAGGCGACCGCCTCGTAGACCGGGGTCTTGCGGGCCTGGAAGTAGAAGTAGCCCACGGCGGCCAGCAGGGCCAGCGGCAGGGAGATCCAGACGTGCTCGCGCAGGATGATGTAGTAGTCCCGCAGGGTGCGCCGCTCGACCGCCGGGTCGGCGTCGTAGGTGGAGGGCTTGGGGGCTTTGTTGGCGGCTTCGGGCATGGGGGATCCGGGGGCGTCAGATGATGCGTTCCGGCACGTAGACGATGTCGTCCGGCTGGAGGAGGAGGGACTCGTTCTCGCCCGTCGTCTTGGCGTTGCTCTTGCCCTTGATCAGGCGTTCGACGTCGAGCGTGATGACCCGGGTGGTGCCGTCCGGCATGATCCGGGTGACCTTCACCGCGGTGCCCTGGGCCGTGTCGGTGAAGCCGCCCGCCTTGGTGACGAGGTCGAGGACGCTGATGCTCGCCTCGATCGGCAGGGGATAGCGCCCGGGGTTCTTCACCTGGCCCTGGATCGAGACCTCGCGGGGCGCGTAGGCCTCGATCGCGACCGTCACCTGCGGCTTGCGCAGGTACCGGCCGTCGCGGTACGCGCCCTCGATCGTGCGCTCGGCCTCGCTCAGGGTCTGGCCGGCCACCTTGATCTCGCCCACCAGCGGCAGGTTGACGGTCCCCTTGGCGTCGACCCGCGAGATGGTCGAGAGGTCCTCCTCGCCGAAGACGCTGATCCGGAGCTGGTCGATCGAGCGGATGGCGTAGGCCTGGGCCTTGGCGGGCGCGGCGTTCTGCGCGGCCGCGGTGGTTGCGGCGGCGAGCGCCAGGCAGAGGAGGGAGAGCAGGTGTTTCACGGGCGGGCGGGGGCTACCAGTGCGAGGTCAGGCTCAGGAAGACCTGCTCCCGCGGGAAGTCCGCGATCGCAAGGTCGGAGAAGCCGCGGTAGTAGCTGTAGGTGACGGAGCACTTCAGGTGTTCGTTGATCGTGTAGTAGTACTGCGCGCTGAGCGCGTAGAAATAGTCGGTCCGGCGTTCGCCCGAGGGATCGATGATGGCGTCGTCGCCCAGGAAGCGGTTCTCGCCGACCGTGCCGATCAGGGTGAGACTGGCCCGGGCGGTCAGGGAGTCCTGGAACGTGAGCCCTGCGCTGCTATCCTCGATGGATTGGGCCTCGGCGGTTGTCGAGAAATCACGGGACAGATTGGCGGTCAGCGTCATCCGGCGGTTCAGGTTCCAGGTGGCGGTGCCGGAGGCGGTGAAGTCGAGGTAGGTGCCCTTCTCCGGACCGCGGTTGACCGTCCGCTCCTGGAGGCCGCCCTGCACCGAGCCGTTGAAGGGCCCGTAGACCCGGCCGCTGACGCCGGCGGAAAGGGCCTTGTCGAGGCTGTCGACCCCGGCGCCCTCGTTGGTGTAGCGGGCGCGGGTGTCGATGAAGAGGTCCCGCTCGTCGTTGAGGATGTAATACAGGTACAGGTTGCCGGTGTAGGTGGTCAGGTCGGTGAAGAGCGCCTTGTCCAGGTAGTCGGTCTGGTTGTAGTCGAGCGTGCCGGTGAGGGAGTAACGCTCGATCACGGGGTACTGGAGGTTAAGGCCCACGTCGTAGATCCAGGCGGTGTCCCGGGTGTTCACGTCCACGTCGGCGCGGTCCTGCTTCTGGATGCTCATGGTGAGCGAGCCGGTGGTCCGCCCCGACTGCTTGGTGAACTCGGCTGTCACCTTCGGGTCGACGTAGTCCTGGCTGCGGAAATCGGCGTAGCGCGCAAAGTCCAGCTCGGCCGAGGCGTTGACGCCGATCCAGCCCGCCCGCCGCGTGAACTCGATCCCGAGCGAGCCCTCGGTGACGAAGCTGCCCCCGCTGAGCGAGTTCGCGAACACGTTCGAGTCGTAGCCCTCCGCCACCGTCGCGTTCACGTAGGCGTGGTCGAGGCCGTCCTGGAGCGACACAAGCGCCCGGGCGGCGGGGCTGGCCACAGCCGCCGCGATCACGGCCGCGGCCGTGAGCAATCGAGACTGCAATTTCATCGACTCCGTGCAGGTGAAGGGAGCCGGCCTAATGGCTGATTAGATTGGCTGGGCTCACGTTCGGGTCGACAGAGGGGGTGGAAGGCACGACCGGGACGGCGACAATCTCGTTGCTGTTGGAACTGCTGGTGGTGGAGTCGCCGCCGCCGTCGAAGAGCGAGATGCCGCCGTCGGACCCGGTGGAGCCGCCGCCGCCGGCGCCGCCGCGGCCGCCGCGGGCCTGGGTCTCAAAGTAGACGAGCCGGCGCCCGATGTCGGCGGTCTCGACCCGCTCCTCGAGCCACTTCTCGTCGGACTCGAGCTCGCCGGGCGGGATGTCGCGGATGAGGACGATGTTCTGCTCCCCGATCGAGCCGGGGCGGATGATGATCTGCTGGCGGTTCTTCACCAGGTGGCCGCGGTCGAGCGGTCCGGCCTGCACCGTCGCCTCGCCGAGCACCATCGAGATGACGGTCAGGTCGTCCTTCGCCTGGACCACCGCCTGGCGCCCGCGGATCGAGGCGGTGGCGAGCGAGGTCTCGTAGGTCATGCTGCTGCCGGCCACCAGCTTGCTGGCCGAGATGCCGATCACGCCGTGCTGCACGAACATGTCGGTGTTGGAGATGGAGGGCTCGTCCTCCATGTCGGTCCGGTTGGGGCGGAAGGCGCCCTGCTCAAAGGTGCGGATGTCGACCCGGGTATCGACGTCGATGTACAGGCCGGTGCCGTTCGAGAGGACGATGGTGACGTTGGAATTGGGCTTGGTCTCGATCGAGGTTCCGGAGGCGTTGAACACCGACCGCTTGGTCAGGTCCTCGATCTCGGTGCCGGTGTCGATCTGGGTGTCGCCGGCCACATCCGCGACGTAGAGTTTGCTGGCCGGGTTCTTTCGGCGCGCCTGGGCATGGGCGGCGGTGGCGATGCAGAGCACGGCCAGGGCGGACAGCAGGATCGGGCGCGTTTTTCTCACCGGCCGAGAGTACGAATTCCGCTCCGACCGCGCAAGGGAGTATAATTGCGTAGGTTTTGCCGGATCAGCGGGAAAGGCCATTCTTGGGCCCCCCGCGGCGGCGCCTCGGGCGGCGCCCAATACCGGGTCAGGAAGGGGGCGCCGACGGGGTCGCCGGGACCCGGTAGCCGAAGGAGATCAGGATCGCCTGGGCGGCGGGTCCGTGGAGGAAGGCGAGGTAACGGCGGGCCGCCGGGTTCGCGGCGCCATGCCGCGTGATGATGGCCCCCTGGTCGAGCGGATCGTAGAGGTCCGGGGAGACCTCGATATAGCGGCCCTTGCCCTTGAGCTTGGGGGCCCGGACCACCGAGAGGGCGACAAAGCCTGCGTCGGCGTTGCCGGTGGCGACAAACTGGGTCGTCTGGGAGATGCTCTCGCCGACCACGAGCTTGGGTTCCGCCACGCTCCAGAGTCCCAGCCGGTGCAGGGCCTGCTCGGCCGCGCGCCCGAACGGCGCGGTCCGGACGTTGGCGATCGCGAGCTTGCGAACCAACGGGTCCCGCACTGCCGCCGCCACATCCGGCAGCGCCACATCGGGCCGGGTGGTCCAGAGGACCAACTGGCCGACGGCAAAGGTCGTCAGCGTCCGGCCCTCGGCCTCGCCCGCGTCGGCGAGGACCTGCGGGAAGTGGAGGTCGGCCGAGAGGAAGACGTCGTAGGGGGCGCCGTGCTCGACCTGGGCCACGATGTCACCGGAGGCAGCGGTCATGCTGGTGACCGCGACGTCGGACGCCGTCTGCCGGAAGGCCGCGTCCAGGGCGTCGAGCGCGCCGGAGAGGTTGGCGGCGGCGGCGACCGAGAGGGTTCCGGTTGGGGCGGCCTCCGCGGCGCGGGCTGGCCCGTGGGGCGCGAAACAGAGCGCCGCCAGGAGCGGCAGGGCGCGGGACCTCACTTGTTGACCGGCACCGCCACCACCTCGAGGGACGTCACCATCCGCGCCCAGCGGGCCGGGCGCTTGTCGCCGGGGGCGATGATTCGCAGGGGACCAGAGCCTTCCGGCAGGGGCTGGCCGTCCTCGCGGTCGACGAGGAGGATCGTGCGGTCGCTGAAGGCCTCGTCGAACTCGGCGAGGGCGTAGATGATCGCGTAGCCGTCGGCGGCGTGGCTGACCACGGCCTCCCGCAGGACCGGGCCGCGTACCGCCTCGCCGCTCGGCACGCCCGCCTGGGTGAGGAGCGCGCGGATCGGCACCCCGGAGTAGTGGTGCTGCTTCTTCTCGTGCGCGTCGTAGGCGTCCAGCTCGACGTGCGGGAGGGCCTGGAACTCGGCCAGGGTGAAGGTGATCGTCTTGCCGGGGGCGGTGACGGTGAGCGCGGCCTCCGCGGCGGCGCGGAGGGGGAGCAGCCGCAGCGCAAGGAGAGCGGCGGCGAGCGCCGGGCGGACGAACCGGGGGGAGGAGGACGGGCGCATGGCGGCCGCACGGTCGGGTCCGCGGTTGTCCGCTGTCAAGACCGGGGCGCCGCCGGACGGACGGCTGGCGGCGCGCTAGGTGACCACGAGGTTCAGGATCCGGCCCGGGACGTAGACCACCTTGACCAGCTTCTTGCCCTCGAGGAAAGGCGCCACCTTGGAGTGGGCGTAGGCGACCGCGACGGCGGCGTCCCGGGAGAGGCCGATCGGCACCAGCTGGTCGCCACGGTGCTTGCCGTTCACCTGGAAGACCAGGCGAACCTCGGCTGCGGCGAGCCTGGCCGGGTCGTAGGCCGGCCAGGGCGCCGTGCCGGCCTGGCCGGCCGCGCCGAGGCGGGCCCAGAGCTCCTCGGCAAGGTGGGGCGCAAAGGGCGCCAGGAGCTGGAGGAAGGCGAGCGTCGCCGCCCGGCTCACCCGGGGCTCCTTGTGGAGCGCGTTCTCGAGGATCATCATCTGCGAGATGGCGGTGTTGAAGCGCAGCGCCTCGATGTCGTCGCCGACCTTGCGGATGGTCTCGTGGAGGAGCCTCGTCAGCTCCGGCGGGTCGCCCGCGCCGTCCACGATCCGGGGGCTCATGGCGCCGTCCTCGCCGACGCAGTCACGCCAGACCTTCTGCAGGAAGCGGTGCACGCCCTCGATGCCGCGGGAACTCCAGGGCTTCATCGCCTCGAGGGGACCGAGGAACATGAGGTACAGGCGCAGGCTGTCGGCCCCGTGGCTCGCGATCAGCGTATCGGGGCTGACGACGTTGCCGCGGCTCTTGGACATCTTCTCGCCATCCTCGCCGAGGATAATGCCCTGGTGGAAGAGCCGGCGGAAGGGCTCGTCCGTCGGGACCAGGCCCTGGTCGAAGAGGACCTTGTGCCAGAAGCGGGCGTAGAGGAGGTGGAGGACGGCGTGCTCGGCCCCGCCGACGTAGAGGTCCGGGCTGCCCCAGCGCTCGAGCGCCGGCCGGTCGGCGAAGGCGTGGTCGTTGCGGGGGTCCTCGTAGCGCAGGTAATACCAGCACGATCCGGCCCACTGGGGCATCGTGTTCGTCTCGCGGCGGGCGTGGACCCAGCGTTCGCCCGCCGGCCGGGGGCCGGCGGCGGGCTGGGCCCGCCCCGTGGCCGGATCGTACCACACGTCGACCCAGGCGGGGACGTTGGCCAGGGCGCTCTCACCCGTGCCGCTCGGCAGGTAAGACTCGACCTCCGGGAGTTCAAGCGGCAAGGCGGACTCGGGCAGGGGCAGGGCGAAGCGGACCTCGCCGCCCACGGCATACGACACCGGCTCGGCCGGCAGCTGGCCGGGAAGCAGGGCGGCGGCCTGGCGGTAGTCGGCCTCGCCTACCCAGACGATCGGGATCGGCTCGCCCCAGTAGCGCTGGCGCGAGAAGAGCCAGTCGCGCAGCTTGTAGGTGACAAACGGGCGGCCGGCGCCCTTCGCCTCCAGGTCGGCGGTGATCTTCTGCTTGGCCTCGCGCCAGGGCAGCCCGGTGTAGCCGTTCGAATGGATCAGGCTCCCGTCGCCAATGTAGGGCAGCTGGGGGCCGTGGCCGTTGGAGGAGTGATCGGTCGGCTCGATTACCGCGACGACCGGCAGCCGGAACTTCTGCGCAAACTCGTAGTCGCGCTCGTCGTGGGCCGGGACGGCCATGATGGCGCCGGTGCCGTAGCCGGTCAGGACGTAGTCGGCGACCCAGACGGGAACCCGGGCGCCGTTCACGGGGTTGACGGCGAACGACCCGGTGAAGACGCCGGACTTGTCCTTGGCGAGGTCGGTGCGCTCGAGGTCGCTCTTGGCCGCGGCCTTCCGGCGGTAGTCCTCCACCGCCCCGCGGTGCTCGGGCAGCGTGAGCGCGTCCACCAGCGCGTGCTCCGGCGCGAGGACCATGTAGGTGACCCCGAAGAGGGTGTCGGGCCGGGTGGTGAAGACCTTGAGGCCAGGCAGGGCCGGCCGCTCCAGGCTGAAGGTGATCTCGGCGCCCTCGCTCCGGCCGATCCAGGCGGCCTGCATGCGCTTGGTCGAGTCCGGCCAGTCGACGCCGTCCAGGCCGGCCAGAAGCCGGTCGGCGTACGCCGTGATCCGCAGCACCCACTGGCGCAGGTTGCGGCGCTCGACCGGGAAGCCGCCGACCTCGCTCCTCCCGTCGACAATCTCCTCGTTGGCGAGCACGGTCCGCAGCTCCGGGCACCACCAGACGGGCCGCTCGTCGACATAGGCGAGGCCCCGGCGGAAGAGTTGGAGGAAGATCCACTGGGTCCAGCGGAAGTACCGCGGGTCGGTGGTGTCGATCTCCCGGTCCCAGTCGTAGGAGAAGCCGAGCGCCTTGATCTGGCGCCGGAAGTTGCTGATGTTGTTCTGGGTGTTGGCGGCGGGCCGGGTGCCGGTCTTCACGGCATGCTGCTCGGCCGGGAGGCCGAAGGCGTCCCAGCCGATGGGGTGGAGGACGTCGAAGCCCCGGGCCCGCCGGTACCGGGCGAGGATGTCGGTCGCGGTATAGCCCTCCGGGTGGCCGATGTGCAGGCCGGACCCGGAAGGGTACGGAAACATGTCCAAGACGTAGTATTTCGGGCGGTCCGGGTGCCGGCCGGCCCGGAAGGGTCGCGCCGTCTCCCAGAAAGATTGCCAGCGGCGCTCGATTTCCTGAAACTCGTAGTCTTTGCTTCCAGTAACCATCGTGTGAAACCCGCCATAGTGAACCAATCAATCCTCCGGTCAACCTTGGCCGCCGCCGCGCTGTCCTGCGCCGCATTTGCCAGCAGGGCAACGGCATCCATGAGTGGGGGGTTCGACCGACTGCTGGACTCCGTGGTGCGGATCGACGTCCGGGAGCTCAACTTTGAGGACGGCGCCCGGCGGATCGACGCCAGCATCGGCTCGGGGGTCATTCTGTCCCGGGACGGGCTCATTTTGACCAATGCCCACGTGGCCGGCCCGAAGGCGGTCGAGATCAACGTCACCCTGTCCAACCTCGAGCGGGTGGGGGCCAAGCTGGTCGGGTGGGACCACTGGACCGACCTCTCGCTCCTCCGGATCAACCTGGACGACGCCAAGCGGCGGGGCCTCCAGTTCAAGCACGCGGAGTTCGGGGACAGCGAAAAGCTCTACGTGGGCGAGGTCGTCTATGCCGTCGGCACCCCCCACGGGCTCACCCGCACGGTGACCCGGGGCATCATCTCGAACAACAACCGCTATTTCGAGGATACCGAGGGGGTGGACGGGTACGAGACCGGCAACTTCAACACCTGGCTGCAGACCGACGCGGCGATCAACCCGGGCAACTCGGGCGGCCCGCTCGTGACCGAGGACGGGCGGGTGGTGGGGATCACCTCCCGGGCCTACCTGGGGGCCAACAACCTCGGCTTTGCCATCCCGGCGGAAACCGCCCGCCGGGTGGTCGCGGGCCTGGTCCGCGACGGGTCCATCACCCGCAGCTACGTCGGGATCGTGCTCAAGGCCCTCCAGGACCTGGAGGGCTTCTATGACGTGGCGACCAACTCGGGCGTCCTGGTCGACAGCGTGGAGGCGGGCTCGCCTGCCGCCACCGCCGGCCTGCGGGCCGGCGACGTCGTGCTGGCGATCGACGGCAAGAAGGTGGACGGGCGCTTCCCCGAGCAGCTGCCCCCAATCCAGAACCAGATCGCCAGCCAGCCGGTGGGCTCGAGCCTCGTCCTCGACTACAAGCGCGGTTCCCGCGAACTCAGCGCCACCCTCGTCACCGCCCGCCTGGACAGCCGGATGGGCGAGGAGTGGGTTTCCGATCCCTGGGGAATCGGCGTCCGCAAGGTCTCCAGCGCCTTCGCCCGGGAAAACCAGCTGACGGACGAGACCGGCGTCCTCGTGATCGGCGTCCAGCGGGGCTTCCCGGCCGAGGTGGCCGGGCTCGCCCGCGGCGACATCATCACGAAGATCAACCAGGTGCCGGTGACCTCCCTGGATGCCATGCGCCAGATCGATGCTCAATACGCCGCCAAGCCCGGCCCCACGCTCTTCGAGGTCCAGCGCGACCGCCGCGTGACCCTCGTGGTCCTGAAACCGTGAGGCTGCGCTTCCTCCTCCTGGCCGCGGCCCCGCTCCTCGCCGGCCGGGCTGCCGCCGCCGACCTGCCGGCCCTCTGGGCCGCCCGCGTCAAGTGCACCGTCGCGGTCGAGTACGTGACCCAGACCGAGCTCGAGCGCCGCCCGTCGGTCGCCTACGGCACGGTGGTGGACGGCGCCGGGACAATCATCCTGCCCTCGGCCGCCATCGATCTGCGGGTGTCGCCGAAGCAGCTGCGCGACTTCAAGGTCTACCTTCCGGGCGACCCCGAGGGCTACCCGTCCGAATACCTGGGCCGCGACGCCTACACCGGCTGGCATTTCGTGCGGGCCGGCGCGGCGGTGCGGAGCCGCCTCGTGCCGATCACCGCCTTCGCGCGGCCGGGGGCGCCCCCGGCCGGCTTGGCCGACGAGATCTGGGGCATCGGGCTCCGCAACAAGGACGAGGATTTCACGCCCTATATCCTGCAGAGCCACGTGGCCCTCCTCCAATCCCTGCCGCAGGTGACGGCGATCGCCCAGCAGGAGGTGTCGGGTCCGGGACTGCCGGTCTTTGACCGCGACGGCACCTTTGTCGGCCTCGGCGCCAGCTCCTTCGGCCAGACCTTCCTCGAGTTCTCGGGCGCCGAGCGCGACGGGGCGCCGGTCATGCTCGTCAACCTGGAGGAGAGCAGCGCCTTCCTCGTGGCCGGCGAGGTGCTGCCCTACGTGGGCCGGGTGCCCACGAACCCCGTCGGCCGGCCGCTGGCCTGGCTGGGGGCCTACGGCCTCGAGCCCATGGACCGCGAGGTCGCCACCTTCCTGAAGCTCTCCTCCCAGTCCGGCGCAGTCGTCAGCGAGGTGCTGCCGGGCAGCCCGGCCGAGGCCGCCGGCCTCAAGGCCCATGACATTATCCTCGCCGTCGGCGGCCAGCCACTGCCCCGCTTCAAGCCGGACCGGGTCGTGGTCGACTACCTTGAGCGCCTGATCGCGGTCCGCGCCCCCGGGGACAGCATGACCCTGACGGTGCTCCGGGGGGGCGCCCGCCTCGACGTGACGGCCAAGCTGGCCGACGAGCCCCGCCTGGTCCGCGAGGCGGACCGCACCTACTTTGAGCGGATCGGCTTCACCGCCCGCGAATTCGTGTACGGCGACGCCATCGCCCGCCACGCCAGCACCACCGGCGAAACCGGCGTCGTCGCCCACCTGGTGAAGCCCAACAGCCCGGCCGACATCGCCGGGCTGCACCCGGACGACTGGATCCGCGAGATCGATGGCGTCGAGGTCGGCGACTTCGCCTCCGCCGTCGCCCGGCTGGACGCCATCGAGAAGGACCAGCTCCGTCCCGAGACCGTGTTCCTCGTCCGCCGCGGCAGCGACACCGCCGTCCTGCGGATCAAGCTGCGATAGCCGCTGGCCCATGTTCACCGGCATCGTCGAGGAAACAGGCACGGTCGAGAGCTTCCTGCCGACGCCGACCGGCTGGCGCCTGCGGGTGACCGCGGGCGCGATCCTGCCCGGCCTCGCGCTGGGCGAGAGCGTGGCGGTGAACGGCTGCTGCCTCACCGCCGTGGCCGCGGACGAGCTCGGCGTCTCCTTTGACCTCCTGGAGGAGACCCGCCGGCTCACCAACCTCCATTCGGCGGCGCCGGGCGTCCTGGTGAACCTCGAGCGGAGCATGCGGGCCGACGGCCGCCTGGGCGGCCACTTCGTGACCGGACACATCGACGGGACGGGCGAGATCGAGCGCTGGGAGGCCCGCGGGTCGGACCGCTACCTGCGGGTTCGCGGGCCGGAGGGCTGTGGGCGCCTCATCATCCTCAAGGGCAGCATCGCGATCGACGGGATCTCGCTCACGGTCGCGGAGGTGGACGGCGACAGCTTCGCCGCCTGGATCATTCCGCATACGGTCGAGGTGACGAACCTGAAGGCCCGGCGGGTGGGGGAGCTCGTGAACCTGGAATTCGATATGCTGGGCAAGTACGTGGAGAAGATCCTCACGGGCCAGCGGGTGCCCGCGAACTAACCAATGCACCTGGCGATCACCGCAATCACGGACGAGCTCCGGCGGCTGAAGGCCGCCGGCCAGACGAGCGTCTCGGTGTCGGAGGAAGGCCTGGCCGCGCGGCGGCGCGCGGCCGCCGCCCAGCCGGAGCGGGCGGCGGTCCCGGCGCCCGTCCGCCCGGCCCCGGTCTCCCG
>Ga0302314_10002102_pt1 | contig 37186 bp, 36 predicted proteins | sample III_Palsa_N2_3_FD_200533 | JGI IMG/M metagenome (GOLD analysis project Ga0302314, IMG submission 200533) | Peat permafrost microbial communities from Stordalen Mire near Abisko, Sweden - III_Palsa_N2_3 | ecosystem: Environmental > Terrestrial > Soil > Palsa > Peat permafrost | place: Sweden...
TTGGGCACGGGGCTGACGATGGTGGACATCGCCCTCGCGCTGGACGCGCGTGGGCACGCCGGTCCGGTGCTGGCCGTGTCGCGCCGTGGCCTGACGCCACGTCGACATGGAGATCTGCCGCCAGTGGCCGGCGAGATTACAGACACGCCAAATGGCCGGGCATCTCACCTTCTGCGCCAGACGCGGCGGCGCGCGGAGGAGATCGGCTGGCGCGAGGCGGTCGATGAGCTGCGTCCGCTCACCCCGGCGATCTGGCGCGGCGCGGGCGTGGACGAGCGTGGACGATTCCTGAGGCACCTTCGCCCGTGGTGGGATGTTCACCGGCATCGGATGGCGCCGGCGGTCGCGGACCGGGTCGAGGCCCTACGCGGTGAGGCGCGCCTGGTCGTGGCCGCAGGGCGGATCCTAGGCGTCGAGGCGCGCAACGAGGGGGTCGTGGTGGCGTGGCGGCCGCGAGGGACAGCACGCGAAGATGTCGCAATCGTCGGTCGGATCATCAATTGCACCGGCCCGGAGGGCGATCCTTCGCGATCGAGAGAGCCGCTGATCCGACGGTTGATCGACAACGGCCTCGCGCGCGTCGACGCCCTGGGGCTGGGCCTGGAGATCGATGACGAGAGCCGTTTGGTGGATCCGACGGGTGTGGCCGCGTCTCGCCTCTACGCCGTGGGCCCGATCACGCGCGGCTCTCTGTGGGAGGTCACCGCCGTGCCGGACATCCGCAATCAGGTCGCCGATCTCGCCAGGCGCCTAAGTCCGCGGCCCTAAGACTCTTGGTCAGGGCCGAACGGATCGGCCTATGTTGGCTTGGATCACGATGTGTTGGAGTGGAGGCGAGACTGAGGTTTCCAGCGTTCGCCGTGCTGGCATTGGCCGCGCTGGCCGGCCCCGCCGCCGCCGCGCCGTCCGCGCGTGACAAGGCGCACATCGCCGCCATTGAAAATGGGCTGCTTCCCGCCGTGGTGATCGAGGGCCGGCCCCTGCCCACCCGAACCCTTGGCGAGCGCATGCGCGCGGACAGGGTCCCCGGAGTGAGCATCGCCTTTTTCGAAAATGGCCACATCGAATGGGTGAAAGCCTACGGCGTGGCCGATGTCGCATCGGGCCGACGGGTCACGCCGGAGACACTGTTCCAGGCGGCGTCCATCAGTAAGTCGCTCACCGCGACGGCGGCCCTGCGTCTCGTTCAGGACGGAAAACTCGACCTCGACCAGGACGTCAACACCCGGCTGAAGGGCTGGAAGGTTCCGGACAGCGCCTTCACAGCCCGTCGCAAGGTCACCCTGAGGGCACTCCTCAGCCATACCGCGGGTCTGACCGTCCATGGATTTCCGGGCTATGCGCCGGGCGCGCACTGGGACTATTCCGGCGGGGGTTACGTCATCGTTCAGCTGATGATGACCGAGGCGACCGGCCAGGCTTTTCCCCATCTGATGCGCCAACTCGTGCTCGAGCCGGCCGGGATGACCCGCTCGACGTTCGATCACCCGTTGCCGCCGGCGCTGAAAGGCGAGGCCGCGACTGGCTACGACCCAGCCGGTCGCCCCCTGCCCGGCGGTGGGCGCGTCTTTCCAGAGCTGGCGCCGGCGGGCCTGTGGACAACGCCTACCGACCTCGCCCATTTCGCCATCGCGGTCCAGAACGCCAACACCGGCGCGTCGCACGCCATCCTGACCCAGGCCTCCGCGCGCGCCATGATGACGCGGAGGTTGGGCCATTGGGGATTGGGGGTGAACCTCGGCCCTCCCGGTGGGCCGGAGCGATTCTCTCATTCGGGGGGCAACCCCGGATTCGTCTCGGATTTCGTGGCCTTCACCGGCGGTTCGCGCCAGGGCGTGGCGATCATGACCAATGGCGTCGACGACGACCTCGTCGGCGATATCGTGCGCGCCGTTTCGAGGTCGTACGGCTGGCCCGTCATGGGGCCCGCGGAGATCGACGCCGTGCGGCTCTCCGCGGCGCAACTCGCGGCGCTTGTCGGTGTCTATGAGGGGGCGGACGGCGACAAGGTCACGGTCACGGTCACGGCAAGCGGCGGTCGCCTCTATGCCTTCGTACCGGAGGAGCTCGACCACGAAGAGGCCGAATTGGCGCCGCGAACGCCAACCGAATTTGTGGCGGTGGCGGACGACACAGAGGTCGAATTCACGATCGGCGCGGGCGGCAAGGCGAGCAAGATGGCAGTCGACGGCGCGTCTCTCACCAGGATCACCGACGCGCCGCTGTGAGACTCCGTCTGACGGACGCATCGCGCCGGTTCATGGGGAGTTCATCGGGGGGCGACTAGCCTCAGCCACGATATCGTCGTCGCTCTAAAGGGGTGACGGGGCGGGCGGCGAGAATGAGAGAGAGGAGTCTCCCTATGAAGCTGCTACTGCCCGCGGCCGCCCTGGCCGCCACCCTGACCGCCGTCGCCGCCCAACCGGCCGCCGCTGCGGTCGTCTGTCCCGTGCCCCACCACGTGATCCACCACCACCTGCGGAACCGGGTCGTCTATCACCATCGGGTCTACAGGCCCCGGACCTATGAGACGCAGGTCTACGCGCCGCGGCCTTACGCCTACGGCTATGGCTACGCCTATCCGGCCTACTATGAGCCCGCTTATGTCGGACCCTACTGGTACGGCGGCGGCCCCTACTACGGTTGGGGTTATCGCGGCGGGTGGGGCGGCGGCTATCGCGGCGGCCACGGGCGTCGTTAACGCCCACTACGAGCGAATTGCCTCCATCCGGGTGAGCGGATGGAGGCGAGTCTAGTTGAGCCAGTATCTTTTTCCGCGAGCGCCCTTCAAGCCTTGCAATCCTACCTTACCGGGCCATGTTCGAGGCGCCGTTGGCACTCGCGAGTGTCGACTGCCAAAAAGGCTGCGCTCTTGCGAGCCGGTGGACCGGAGACTTCAGGAACATGCCCTTTCATCCCCTGGGTGATCGTGTCGTCGTTCGACGCGTCGAGGAAGAAGCCAAGACCAAGGGCGGGATCATCATCCCCGACACCGTCAAGGAGAAGCCGCAGGAAGGTGAGGTCATCGCCGTAGGTCCCGGCGCCCGGGATGAGGACGGCAAACGCATTTCGATGGACGTGAAGGCCGGCGACCGCATCCTGTTCGGCAAGTGGTCGGGAAGCGAAGTGAAGATCGATGGCGAGGAACTTCTGATCGTGAAGGAATCCGACATCCTCGGGATTCTCGATCCAGTCGCCGCTTTGGCGAAAGCCGCCTGAGGCGGTTCCCCAATTCCCCTTCACTCCCCGATTTTTTGAAAGAGCAGGCAGATGGCCGCCAAGAACATCCACTTCTCCACCGACGCCCGCGACCGCATGTTGCGCGGCGTCAACGTCCTCGCCAACTCGGTGAAGGTCACCCTCGGGCCCAAGGGTCGGAACGTGGTGATCGAAAAATCCTACGGCGCGCCGCGTTCCACCAAGGACGGCGTCACCGTGGCCAAAGAGATCGAGCTTGAAGACAAGATCGAGAACCTCGGCGCGCAACTGATCCGCGAGGTCGCCTCGAAGACCAGCGACAAGGCGGGCGATGGCACCACGACCGCCACGGTGTTGGCCCAGGCCATCGTCGTCGAGGGCCTGAAATCGGTGGCCGCCGGCATGAATCCTATGGATCTGAAGCGCGGCGTGGAAAAGGCCGTGGCGGCGGTGGTGGAGAGCATCAAGGCCTCTTCGCGCGATGTCACCACCAACGACGAGATCGCCCAGGTCGGCGCCGTTTCAGCCAACGGCGACACTGAAGTTGGCGACATGATCGCCCGGGCCATGAAGAAGGTCGGCAATGAGGGCGTCATCACCGTCGAGGAAGCCAAGACACTGGAGAGCGAGCTCGAGGTGGTCGAAGGCATGCAATTCGACCGGGGATACCTCTCGCCCTACTTTATCACCAATGCCGACAAGATGGAGGTCGAACTTGAGGACCCGTTGGTCCTCCTGTCGGAGAAGAAGCTATCGTCCCTACAGCCCCTGTTGCCGCTGCTGGAGGCGGTCGTCCAGGCCGCCAGGCCGCTGCTCATCGTCGCCGAGGACATCGACGGCGAGGCGTTGGCCACACTGGTGGTCAACAAGCTTCGCGGGGGCCTGAAGGTTGCGGCGGTCAAGGCGCCAGGCTTCGGCGATCGCCGCAAGGCGATGCTTGAGGACCTGGCAATTGTCACCGGCGGCCAGGTCATTTCCGAGGACCTGGGCATCAAGCTGGAAAACGTCACCGTGGAAATGCTCGGGCACACAAAGAAGGTCACCATCACCAAGGACGACACCACCGTCGTCGGCGGCGGCGGCGACAAGGCGGCGATCGAAGCCCGCGTCGCTCAGATCAAGCTTCAGATTGAGGACACCACCAGCGACTACGACAAGGAAAAACTCCAGGAACGTCTGGCCAAGCTGTCTGGCGGTGTCGCCATCATCAAGGTCGGCGGTTCAACCGAGATCGAGGTGAAGGAGCGCAAGGACCGCGTCGATGACGCCCTCCACGCCACCCGCGCCGCGGTCGAGGAAGGTATCGTTCCCGGTGGCGGCGTGGCGCTGCTCAAGGCTGGCAAGGCCCTGGATGGTCTGAAAGGCGCCAACGCGGATCAGGATGCGGGCATCGCCATCGTCCGTCGCGCCATCCAGGCGCCGATCCGTCAGATCGCCGAGAACGCCGGCGTGGAGGGCTCGACCGTGGTCGGCAAGATTCTCGACAACAAGTCGGCCACCTTCGGTTACGACGCCCAGAACGACAAATATGTCGACATGATCTCCGCTGGCATCATCGATCCGACCAAGGTGGTCCGCACCGCGCTCCAGGGCGCAGCCTCGGTCGCCGGCCTCATGATCACCACCGAAGCGGCCATCGCCGAGGCGCCAAAGAATAACGCCGGCGGTCCGCAAATGCCGGGCGGCGGCATGGGCGACATGGGCTTCTAGCAACGCCGACAACGACGCCTCTACCCCGTTCGTCCCTAACCCTTGGGACGAGCGGGAAGGTGTTCGGGGTGATCAATTGACCTGAATGATCCCGTCCACGGCCCGCCATTCGGCCGGCCGGATGAGATGCTGGTGGGCAACCCGCACCGAATGGAGCGGCCCCTCGAGTTCACGACGCCAATGATCGAGGAAACCCGTCAGGGTGGGGAAGGCTGGCGCGAGGTCGTAGTCCTGCCAGACGTAGAGCTGCAGCAGGGCCGGAAAGTCGGGCATTCGGTAGCGAATTTCCGCCGTGGTCAAACCGTAGCCCTTCAATTGCAGCTGGAAGTCACGGCTCACCATGATGCACCTCTTTGCCCTGTCGGTGGTTGGCGGAAGGTTTGGCAATCCTCGCTTTGTCAAATCGACTCACGTCGTCCTCTCCCCGCCATGAGCGCACGCAACCGGGCGCGGAGACAACCCAAACCGAGAGCCCGCGGTGCGATTTTTGCGTTGACGGCGGATCGCCTCCCGATCGCGACGATCAACATCTGGCTATGACCGCCGACTTCTGACACGGAGAGCGTGATCGAGAGGCGCGCCGTCGTGCACGGACATTGTTCAGATGGCCCCAGGGCCGCTCTCACGGAGCTTCGTTGAGCGGGCGCCGATTGGCGAGGGGTGGAATGCGCGGATCGGCGCCGGCGTTCGCGCTCGCGGTCGTCAGCGCCCTGGGTCTCGCGGCCTCCGTTTTCGTCAACTGGCCCGGCCACTTTCCGCCGGACGCCATCACCCAACTGGCCCAGGGCCGCGCCGGCGTTTTCAACCTGTGGCATCCGCCGGTGATGGCCTGGCTGCTCGGCCTGGCCGACCGAGGGGCGCCTGACGCTCCAGCCTTCTTCGTCATGGACGCGGCGCTGTTCTTCGGGGGCCTGACAGCGCTGACGCTTGCGGGCGGCGTCCGCTGGGCGGGCGTGGCGGCGACAGCGGTGCTGTGCGCCTCGCCGCTTGTCCTCATCTACCAGGGCTTGGTGGTGAAGGACGTTCTGTTCGCCGATGCGTCTCTGGCCGCCTTCGCCGCCATCGCCTGGGCCGGCAAGCTCTGGCCGAAGGTCTGGGCGCGGCTTGCTCTCGCCGTGGCGGCCGTCGCCCTCCTGACCCTGGCGGCGCTCGTCAGGCAGAACGGCGTCATGGTGGCCGGGGTCGGGGCCCTGACACTGGGCTGTGTCGCCTGGCGAGCCGAGCCCGCCGGCGGCAAACGCGCGCGGACGTTGGCCATCACCACGCTTGTCGCCCTGTTGGGCATGGGCGGGGCGTTCGCACTGGCGCGCCAAGCCTTCGAGGCTCGGAGCGACCACCAACCCGAGGTCGCGCGGCAGTGGATGATGCTGCAGATATATGATCTCGCCGGCGCCGATCGCCGCGATCCCACCTTGACGTTTCCCATCCTGCACGCGCGGGCGCCGTCGCTGGAAAGGTTCATCCGTGGCGAGGCGGCGCCGGCTTACGATCCGACCCGGGTGGATCCGATTTCGCACCTGAAAGACGGGGCCCGGGTCGTGAAGACTCCAAGCCCGTGGGTGGCGGCGCAATGGCGCCAGCTGATGACCGCCTCGCCGGCGCTCTATCTGGCGACTCGGGGCGAGGCCTTCTGGCAGGTGCTGGCGACGCCCGATGTGCAGGCGTGCGCGCCGGTGTTCGTGGGCGTCGATCCGGGCGACCCAGCCATGTTGCGCCGCGCGGGTCTCGTGGCGCGCGAGACTGACCAGGACGACTGGGATGGGGACTACGCCACGGCCTTTTTGGGAACGCCGGTGTTCTCGCACTTGGCCTCCGCCGCCCTCGCCATCATGCTGCTCGTACTGGCTGTCCGGGGTCTTCGGCGCGGCGGCGGGGCGCATCTGATCGCCGTCGCCGGTCTGCTGACGGGGTCCCTCGCCTTCGCCGCCAGCTTCTTCGTGGTCTCGATCGCCTGTGACTTTCGGTATCTTTATTTCCTGGACGTGGCGGCCATGGCGGCCCTTGTCCAGCGGATCGCCCTCTGGCGACCCGAACTCAGGTGGTGGCGGCAACGACCTGGGTGACCTCCTGGGTCTCGGACCCGACCGCGGGGCGGTTCAGGAGCAGCCGCGTATAGGCGTCGACAATGGTCGGCGTCGCGAAGTCGCGCGCTCGCACCCGGCCGGCGGCGGCGAGCCGACCGGCGAGATCGGCGTCACCCAGCGAGGTGTCCATGGCCCGGGCCATGGCTTCGGGCTCGACGGGCGTCACCCAGCCGGTCACGCCATGGGCGACCTGTTCGCGCGGGCCGAAATCGCAGTCCGTGACCAGGACCGGGACGCCGCAGGCCATGGCCTCGGCGACCACATTGCCGAACCCTTCCCAGCGCGAGGAGAGCACGAACAGGCGGGCGCGCGCGAACCAAGCCCAGGGATTGGCCTGAAAGCCCGCGAACCGTACTCGGTCAGCAATCCCCAGGCCTTCCGCCTGGCGCCTCAAGGCCCCTTCGAGCGGACCCTCGCCCAGGATGACGAGGTCCAACGCCCGCGCCTCCCGGGAGCGGGCGAACGCCTCGAGGAGCACGTCGAAGCCCTTCTGCCGCACGAGCCTGCCGGCGGCCACGATGAAGGGACGCGTGGGCGCCTCGGCGAGAGGCTGAGGAGCGGACTCTTCGATGGCGTCCAGGTCGATAGGATTGTGGATCACGCGGACCCGCGCGCGCGGTGTTTGATGGGCGAGCTTGGCGCCTAGCTCTTCAGCCACCGCCAGCAGACAGTCGGCCGAGCGGTGCATGCGCCCAAGGATCGCCCTGAGGACCGCGCGCGCGGCGGGGTTTCGGGTGAGATTGGCGATTTCGGCGTCCGTATTGCTGTCCTCGCGGCAGATCCAATAGGGCCGGCGGCCGGGCGCCGCGGCCAGCGCGAGCCACACGGCCAGACTGACGCCCATGCCGAAGCTCATCACCACGTCCGGCGCGGCCTGGCGGATCATGCGCGCGATGTTGAGGGGAGCCAGGGCGGAGTCGAACGCGCCCCGCTTCCGATGGCCGGGGGCGAACACGCGGTCGTCGTCGACGGAGGTCAGGTAGACGCCGCTGCGGCGCAGCAGCGCCAGGCGCATGTCGAGCCGATGCGGGTCGCAGCCGCGGACCAGATTGACGGCCACGCGCTCGGCCCCGCCTCCGTCCAGGGAGCCGAGGACGAGCAGAATTCGCGTGGGCTTCGTGGCGGCGGTCATCCGGCGCAGCTTACTGCGCGGGAATTGTGTCGGGCGAATTTCGGGCGGGTCCCAGGGCGTCGATGGCCGCCGCGACCGAGTCGAAGATGTGATCCGCGCCGATATCATCACGCAATCCCAGCCGAGTGAGAGCGTTCTGGGCGTCGACGGATTCCAGCCTGGCGATGGCGAAGGCGACGCCTGCGGCCTTGCAGGCGTCGGCCACTGACTTGAGGCTCTGGGCGGCGGTGAAGTCGATATCGATGACGCCGGCGGCCTCGAGCACCGCCAGCTTTATGGCCGACGCGCCGGGCGCGATGACGGCCAGCATGTCGCGCTCGAAGCCCTGGGCGTTCAGGAAGGTGAGCGGGGCCTGGAAGGTGAGCACGATGACGCCTGGAAGCGTGTCGCCCTTGTGCGACGGCGTGGCCGGCCACCACACGCTGGTGCCGGAGATGCGGCGCATGGGCCGGACGCGGGTGCGCGCGCTCGCCCACAGGCCGTTCAATAGCGAGAGACCAATCCCCAGGGCGACGCCGATCTCGATCGGCAGGACGATGATCGCCGCCGCGGTGGCGATGATGAGGATCGCCTCGATAGGCTTCGCTCGCACCACCTGGATCATCTGCCCGATGCGCACGATGCGCGCGGCCACGAACAGGAGGATGCCGCTGAGCGCCGCCTCGGGAATGTCGGCCAAGACGCCCGTGCCCAGCACCAACAGGCCCAGGACCACCAGGGCGGCGGCGATACCCGAGACCTGCGAGCGCCCGCCGCTCTCCGACACGATGGCCGTCCGGGGCGGACTTGCGTCCACTGGAAAGGCGCCGACCGCGCCGGCGACGAGGTTGGCCACACCCAGGCCGATGAAGTCGCCGTCCTCGTCTGGCAGTCCGCTGTCGGGCGGAAACGACCTGGAGGTGGCTGCGGTCTGGACCATGACCACCAGGGAGATGATCAGCGCCAGAGGGGCGAGATGCAGAAAGTCGCCGACGCTCAGTGCCGGGATGGCGGGATGGGGAAGTCCGCCGGCCACCGGCCCCAGAAGGGCCACGCCGCGTTCAGTCAGGTGGAAGAAGGTGGCCGCGACACTCGCCAGGACCACCGCCAGAAGGGCCCCGGGCAGACGGGCGCTCAGGCGATGGGAGACGACAACGATGGCGAGCACGCCCCCGCTCACCGCCACGGCGGCCAGATTTGAACGCGGAGCGAGCACGAAAAGCTGCCCAAGCTTCGACAGGTTGGAGCCGCTCGGAGGCGGGAGTCCCATCGCGGCCGGCAGCTGGGAGACGGCGATGTGGACAGCGATGCCGAGCAGGAACCCGAGCGTCACCGGAACGGAGAGCAGGTTGCCGATCCAGCCCATGCGCAGAATGCCGGCGCCGCCAACGATGACGCCGACCATCAGGGCGAGGCCCGCGGCCAGGGCCGCATAGTGCGGCGATCCCGACGCCGCCAGCATGGCGAGGCCGCCGGCGAAGATCGGCGTGATGGTCGAATCCGCGCCCGGCGACAGTTTCCGGCTGGCCCCAAAGACCACGAAAGCGAGGGTCGCGGCGACGAAGGCGAAGAACCCCACCTGCGGCGGCAGGCCGCCCAGCCTGGCGGTGGCCATCTGCTCCGGTATGGCGATGGCGGCCAGGGTGAGGCCGGCGATCAGATCGGGGGCCAGGAACGCCGGCCTGTAGCTGCGCAGGGACGCGAAAAAGGGCAGGCCGCGCAGATGCACGCCCGGCTTGGTCGGCTCCAAGGCTGGGTCCGTCGTCATCGCCCCTCCCAGGTGTTCGGAGTGAGATTAATGCGTTCAAGGACGTTTGTCCGGGTTTCTTGACACGCCCGGCGCCTCGCGCGCCGGAAGGGCTCCGGTATAGTCTCGCTTCTTGAGATTGGATTTTGAACCTTGCGCCTGGTCACGCTCTTCGCAGCCTTCGTCCTGATCGCCGTCTCGGCGCGGGCCCAGACGCCGCCCCCTGGGCTCGATCCAGCCATCGCCGCCGAGGTGAGTCAGGCTCAGAGCGATCTGCGCGCGGCATTGCCGGGCCGCCACGCAAGCGCGCTCACCGACGATGAACTCAAGGCCAAGCTTGCCGCGCTACCGGCCGTGCGGGCCAAGCTGGCCGACGCATTGACCGCGCTCACGCCGCGCCTGCAGGACATCGAAGCTCGCTTAGCGCAATTGGGACCTCCACCCGCCGCCGGCCAACCGCCGGAACCCGCCGCCACCGCCGCCAGCCGCCAAGGTCTCACCCGCATCCATCAGACGGTCGACGGCGAGGTCAAGCTCGCGCGCCTGCTGTCATTGGAGGCCGATCAGACGTCGAGATCCCTGGTCGAACAGCTGCATAGCAATTTCGCGGACCGTTTGTGGACGCGCAGCCGGTCGATCCTCGACCCTGGGCTGTGGACCGATCTTTCCCAATCGCTGTCTGACGACCTTGGCCGTCTGGCCGACGTTGCCAACGATGAAGGCAAGCAGTTCGCCGAAGCGTCGTCCCGGCGGGGGCGCCCGCTGATCATGATCTTGGGCCTTCTGGCGGGACTGGCGCTGCTCGGGCCGGCGCGCTTCCTGTTGGGTCGGCTGGGGATGCGCCGCGCCGCCCGCTCGGCGTCAGGAAGTCGACTCACCCGATCTGGGCTGGCGCTTTGGCTTGTGCTGGTGGCGATGCTGACGCCGTTTCTGGGCGGCCTGGTGATCCGCGGCGCACTTCTGGGCGCTGGGGCCCTGACCGACGACTTCGACGAGCTGGTCCGTCTGGCGATCCGGGCAGTGATCTTCGCCTCGGTGCTTGCAGGTCTCGGCCGGGCCTTGCTGTCCCCCGGCCGGCCGGCCTGGCGGCTGGCCCCGATCAGCGATGAGGCCGCGGCGCGGGTGGCGCCCTATCCCGGACTGGTGGGCCTGGCGGCGGGCCTCACCGGCCTGGTAGCCGGCGTCAACACCGCCATCGGTGTCAGCCTTGCGACTTCGGTGGCCAGCGATTGCGCCAGCGTGCTGATCGAGCTCGTGGTCACCGGCGCGGCTCTTCTGGTCATGGCGCGCATCCGAGGGACCGCGCCGGCCGCGCCCAAGGATCCGCCTCAGTCCCGGCTGCCGTGGATCCTGGCGGCGCTCGGCGCGTGGCTCTCACTGGGCGCCGTGCTAGTGGCGGTCCTGGCCGGCTATCTGGCCCTGGCCACATTTCTCATGCGCGAAACCATCTGGATCGCGGCGGTGCTGGCCACGGCTTTCCTGACCGTAAGCTTCACCGACGATTTCTTTCCCGCCCTGCTGTCGGACAAGAGCGCGCTGGGCCGAATGGTGCGCGGGGCGATCGGCATTTCCGAAAGCGCGATGGAGCAGATCGCCGTCCTCGCGTCCGGCGCCTGTCGCCTGGTGCTGCTGGCGTTGTGTCTGGCGGCGGTCCTGGCGCCCTTCGGGGCCGGCGTCGGCGACGTGGCGGGGCGCCTCGCCCAGGCTCGGTTCGCCCTCAAGATCGGCCAGGTGACGGTCTCGCCGGGGCTGGTCCTCGGCGGTGTCGGCCTGTTCCTGGCCGGCCTCTTCGTCACCCGCGCCGTGCGCGCCTGGCTCGAGGCGCGCTATCTGCCCAAGACGAACATGGACGCGGGCGTGCGCAACTCGGTGGCCGTCGGCGTCTCCTACCTCGGCGCATTGCTCGCCGCGGTCCTGGCCTTCGCCTATCTCGGCCTGTCGTTCAGCCAGATCGCGCTATTCGCCAGCGCCCTGTCGGTGGGCATCGGCTTTGGCCTGCAGGCGATCATCGGAAATTTCGTCTCCGGGATCATTCTGCTCGCCGAGCGGCCGATCAAGGTGGGCGACTGGATCGCCATCGGCGACCTGGAGGGCGACGTGAAGGCCATCAACATCCGGGCCACCGAAATTGAGATGACCGACCGGTCGAGGCTGATCGTCCCCAACTCCGACCTGGTGTCCAAGACCGTTCGAAACGTCACCCACAGCGACGGCGCCCTTGGCCGGGTCAGGATCGTGCTGAGGGTGGACGACGCGGCGGACCCCGCCGAAGTGCGCGACCTGATTCTGACCCGCCTGAAGGCCCATGCCGATGTGCTCTCCGATCCGCCGCCGGGGGTCTATCTGACCGACGTCCGCGACGGCGCGCTGGAGTTCACGGCCTTCGCCTACGTAGGGTCGGCGCGCTACGCGTTCCGGGTGAAAAGCGAACTGCTGTTCAAGATCGTTCCCGACCTCAAAGCCCACGGCGTTGTGCTTGCCAGCACCACCACGGTGGTCAATGTGGGCCTCTCGGACCGGCCCATCGAGCCGTCGACCACGACAGCTTGACTGGCGGTCGAGCTCCGCAGCGCTTAAGTCATGCGCAGGGGAAGCAATTCAACGATGGGGACCGCTATGCGCATGCTCGCCGCTTTTGCCGCCATTTCAACCCTTCTCGCCGCCGCGCCCGCCCTGGCCGAGGTGGTTCACTTCACCGCTAAGCTCGATGGGGCCTGGGAAACGCCGCCCAACGACAGCAAGGGCGTGGGCGCCGCGGACGTCACGCTCGACACGGTCGCGCGTCAGATCACCTGGAAGGTGAGCTATTCGGGCCTGACCGGGCCCGCCACCATGGCCCATTTCCATGGGCCGGCGGCGGCGGGCGTGGCCGCGCCCGTGGAGGTGCCAATGGTGCCGCCGCTGGGCAGCCCGATCAAAGGGTCCGCGACCATCTCGGACGTCCAGGTGGGCAATCTGCGCGCCGGACTCTGGTATGTGAACGTGCACACCGCCGCCCATCCAGGCGGCGAAATCCGCGGCCAGCTCTCCGAGACTCACTGAGCTCCGATCCGGTGTAGCGCAGGACGCGAGGCGCTTAATCTTAGATTCAAGGTTCGCGTGCAGGATGGCGGCTCCATTCCGTGTCAGGGGACCGTTCGCCGTGCGCTATGCGCCTTTCACCAACGCGACAATGTGGCCGATCGCGGCCACCGCGAGGGCGAAGAAAATCAGCATCATGAGCCGCCAGGGGACCAGCCTCGGCGGCCCGAGTGGCTGCGCCGGCCGTGCGCCCAGCCAGCCGCAGACGACGCATGCCAGGACGGCGACGCCGGCCAGTATGGCGGTGACCCAAAGGCTCACGTCCGCATTCCGCGGGCGCCACACGACCCACGGCCAGGCGTTGGTTTGCGCAGGACCGGTCCGGTCGTTAACATTTTCCCTCGCATAGGAGCTCTGAGTCGCTATGGCCTCGGCGCAACAGACTAAGCCCAAATGGGTTGATCCGGATTCGACATGGGACGACGATGACACCCCCAAGGTTATCGAACTGATGCGTCCAGAATCAGAAGTCGACCGCTTTCACAATCACGAGGACATGTCGCCCGAGGCGATGGCCAAGGCCATCAGCGACCTCAAGGCGACGGTGCAGTCTCTCGACGGGCGGCTGGCCGCCGCGGAGGAGGGCGCCAGCGGCGCGACTCACGCGGTGAAGGACCTCGGCTCCAGCATGTTCAAGATGGGCGACGCCCTCTCCAAGCGGGTGAAGCAGATCGAGGACAGCATGGTCCCGGAGCCCGAACCGGAACCTGTGGTGGAAGAGGCGCCGTCCCTGTTCGCGCCGGTAGCCAAGCCGCCGGTGAAGGAACACCGGATGCGGCTCACGATCGGCCTCGCGGCCGTGGTCGCGGCCATCATCGCCGCGGTCGTGCTTCTGCAACCACAATTGACCGCGACCCACGCCGCGGCCCCGCCGCAGGTGCTCTACGCTCCGACGGGTAGCTGAGCGGGGTTGGGTCTTCTCTCTCTTCCCCCTTCACAAGGGCGATTATGCACTACTTGACTGGTGGAGACGGTCATGCCATTATCCCCTCATTCGCAGGGGATTTCTTCCAATGGCCCGCATCCACCAAATGACCGTCCCGCAGTTCGAGAAGATGTTCCCGGACGAGGACGCGTGCGCCGCCTACCTGGTCTCGCACCGCTGGCCTGACGGCGTGCATTGCCCGCGCTGCGGTTCGGTCCGTGTATTCGCCATGACCACGATGGCCTTCAAGTGGCAGTGCTACGACTGCACGCCTGACGCGGGCTACCGCTTCTCTCACATCAGCGGGACGATCTTCGAGAACACGAACAAGCCCCTGCGGGACTGGTTTCGTGTCATCCACATGATGATGACCAGCAAGAAGGGCGTCAGCGCATTGCAAGTTCAGCGCGTCATGGGCTTCGGGTCCTACCGGACGGCGTGGAGCATGTGTCATCGCATCCGTGGCGGCATGGCTGACGAAAGCTTCCAGAAGCTCATGGGGATCGTCGAGATTGATGAGACCTATGTTGGCGGGAGAGAGCGGAACAAGCATTTCACGAAGCGCGACCCCAAGAACCTCGGCGGACATGGCAAGCAAATCGTCGCTGGCGCCGTCCAGCGCAAAGGCAATGTCGTGGCCCGCGTGATCGCCAACACCACGACCAACACACTCGACGCTTTCGTGCGCGAGGCCGTCTCTAACAAGGTGAGCCTGATTTCGACCGATGAGCATTCCGGCTATCGCCACTTGTCTCGCGACTTCCCCCATGGCGTGGTCCGCCACGGTCGCGGCGAATACGTGGTCGGCGCGGTTCACACGAATACCATCGAAGGCTTTTGGTCGCTCGTGAAGCGCGGCATGGTGGGGACCTTCCACAAGGTCAGCGCGAAGTATCTGCCCCTGTATGTCGCCGAGTTCGAGTTCCGGTATAACAACCGGATGAATGACGACATTTTCGGCGCGGCTATTCGGGCGTGTTAGAGCTTGATTGATCCCAACCTCCTCAGTTCGTCCAGATGCACCCCTAAGGAAACGGAAGAAACTTCAACGCTAACGTATCTGCCGGGCTCGGACGCAAAAATAGAATGAAATGCGTCTTGATTATTAGTCCATGTTAGATGGGACATAAGTTCGGCTGGGATTTCTCTCGCGATATTCGATGGTGGAGATTTACCGCGCATCTGCAATTTGGCTGTAAGAAACATGCCAATCACCAACTCAATCTTCTCTAATTCGGTCTTTCCCATATCGAAGTTTATCTCTGCAAACGTCGTTCCCTCGGTGACCTCAAAGGCTCTACGTGCAGCCTCGCGAAGCGGTAGCCAGCTTTCTTCGTCGCGCGGTCCACCTAACTTTTGAATCCTCATCCGACCCGCCGAATCTACCCAAATCTTGGCGTCCAATTCTGCGGGGGGGCTTTCAAACGCCGTGGCACGGATTTTGATAACATGTTCCTGATCTGCGCTCGGCGTGGGTCGACCATATTTATTAGTCGATTGGATCACCATGAATGAATCGCCTGCCGGCGTCTTTGTGATGTCGTCGGGCTCTGTATAACTAACCAACGGAACAAACAAATGATCGCCTGGAGCGATATTAATATCTTCCTTTAATAGCCACGGACCGACATATTCGCGGGGCGATATATTCAATAATTGAACTTTGCACCCGCTTATAGTCTTAGTGTCACTCGTGTTCTTGACGCACAGATTTATGGTCCTGTTGTGGCTGTATAATTGCAATCCAATGCGATTGGTTGTTGAGTATTGGCCATCATTGCCAACATCCAGCGCTAGAATATAGACGTTGTCGGATAACCCATCGTGTTTTGTAGCATCCGAGGGGTTATGATTGATGATGACGGGCGGGTTATAGACCGTCTGCGTCCGGGTGTTGGTGACCGTCGCCCCCTGCGCTCCGTCGCCTCTTGCAAGGACGTGATGCAGCGCCAGAACGACCAGCCCCAGAACCGCCGAACCAATGAGGCCCCAGCCAATCCAGAGAGCGTGGGGGGCTATCATCATCGCCCCACCACCGGCCAAGCCGAGAAGGCCGAGGAATATTGAGACCTTTCCTTCAGTGATCCGCATGCGCCCGCGCTCCCGCGATCTCGGAGACGCACCCACGATAGGCGGAATCGGACGCCGGGAATAACTTGCCTGGAAATGAGGTGATTCCTCATGACCAGTCAAGTCCGGCATAATCGCCCTTGTGAAGGGGGAAGAGAGAGCGAAGTCACGCCCCCGTCACTTCCCCGCCGGCGTATCGCACTTCGAGAAGTCGCCCTGCTTGCAGGCGGCTACGCGCTCGCGCCAAGCGGCGAGCTCGGCGGCGTGCTGCTGATCCTGGGAGCGGATCGTGGCTTCATACGTCGACACCTGTGCGGCGTAGGCGTCCGCGTCGGCCTTCTTCCGCGCCTCGTAACTCGCCTGGGCATCCTCGTAGGCCGCCTTCGTCGCCTGGTTTCGCGCCGCCACCCCGTCGTTGAACGCCTTCACCTGGCCGTTGAGGTCCGCCGCGGCGACGCTGTCCGTGCCGCCCGTCGCCGACCCCTGGCCCATGATCGAGGCCCTGGCCCGGGTCCGCACGTCGATGGCGCGAGGATCGCCCGCGTTTTCGCGCAGAGCCTCATTGGCGTCAGCCACGGCCTTGGCCGCCTGATCGCCGGCCAGATAAGCCTCGGCGCGGCTCACCAGGGCCCTTTCGCGCTCATCCGGCGACAAGCCCCCGGAATCGATGGCGGCCGAGAGCAGGCGAACCGCCGCCCCGGTGTCGCCACGGCCCAGGGCGTCCCGCCCGGCCTGGGCGTCGTCAAGCGGCGCGGCGAAGGCGTGGCCGGTCACAAGGCCCGCGGCGATGATGAACGCAACCAGCTTCATGTGAGCCCCCAAATCGCGAGCGCGGAACGGTCGGCCACCCGGGCGCTTGCTCCGTGAATTATGGCGCGATTCGGCCGCTCCGGTCGGGCGTGACCTTCAATCGCCATGGCGCGGGTGCGGCTTCGCCCTCGGAGTCGCCGTCGGCTTTGGGCAATACCAGCGCTTCTCCAGGCACATGTAGATGAGGCCGGCGGCGCGCGTGGACGAGGGCGCGCACAGGCACTGGCAACCCTGGCGCGGCGGCGCGCCGTGGCAGGTCAGAGTGACGGCGGCGACCAGGATCAACGGGCTCACGCCGGCTCCTTTGCGGGCAAGTGAATCGTCACGTTATCGAATTTGATCGCGAACGCCGCCCATTTCGCGGTCGCCTTCCCGAAGGTCGCCGCGCCGGGCATACCGGCGTTGGCATGACGCGCCGAAACGCTCCTACCCGCCGGTGCGGGCTTTCTTAGTCCTGATCAGGCGTCACCCAGGACGTCAGGCGGCGAATCCGGGGTTCCGGCGGCCGAGCCGCAGCGCGCCGCCAACGCCGGCGAAGCCAGCAAGCATGAGGGCCCAGCTCATTGGCTCCGGCACGGCGAGCGACACGGCAGTCAGTTCATTGCCTTCCGCGGCGTTTCCGGTGGTGGGGACGGAAGTGAAGGTGAGAACCTCTGGGGCCCCGGTCGCTGTGAAGGAGAAGGACTCGGCTTCCCAGGAACTCGACGTCTCACTGGGCGCGTTGAGGGTCGCCAGGAGCACGCCGCCGATGAAGACCTCCATCTCCTGGGCGCCGGCGCCACCACGGATCCCATAGCCGAAGTTCAGATCATAGTTGTCGCCCCCCGTGAGGCCCGTAAGGGTCTGAGATATGCTGCCCCAGGTGTTGTCGTTGAGTTCCAGGTTTGTGGTCGAACCCAGGTAGCTGCCTAGGCCATAGGTGCTGTTGAGGCCGGTCTCGATGGTGTCGGACGTGTTGCTCGTCCAGCCGGGAATGCTGGCGGCCTCGTTCCACGTTCCACCGCCCTGATTGTAGGTGCTGGGCGCCGGCTGGCTGAAATAGCCGTTGATGATGGCGGCGGCCGAGGCCGGCGAGGTCGCCATTCCCGCGCAAAGCGCGATTGCCACCAGGCCGACGGATTGGAAGCGCGGGAGCATGGCGGGATCCTTTGGAGGAGAAGTTCAGCGTGGGCGTTCTTCTGCCACAGAACCGTGGCGGCGACTAATGCGAACTGACCGTATCGCGCATGGAGAGTCTTGAACGCGGGCTGGTCAGCCTGACTCCGCTACATCGGCTGGCCGCTGGAGGCGGTGACCCCTCCGTCCACCGGCAGATTTACGCCGGTCACATATCGCGCGTCATCGCTCGCCAGGAAGGCCGCGACGCCCGCGATATCCTCCGGCTCCGTCGCCCGGCCGAGCGGAACGCGCTCCATGAATCTGGCCATCCACGCGGCGTCATCCTTCACGTCGGCGGTCATGCCGGTGATCGTGAGGCTCGGGCACACTGAATTCACGCGCACGCCCGAGGCCGCCAGATCGAGCGCGGCGGCCCGGGTGAAGTTCACGACGCCCCCTTTGGCGGCGTTGTAGGCGCTCATGCCCCAATCCCCGCCCAGCCCTGAAACGGAGGCGGTGTTGATGATGCAGCCCCGGGTCTTCTTGAGCTCCGGCGCGGCGGCGCGCGTGCCGTAGAACACCGCATCCAGGTCGACGCTCATCAAAAGGCGCCAATCTTTCGTCTCGATCTCGCTTACCGCGCCGCCCTTTATGACGCCGGCGTTGTTGCACATGACGTCGAGCCGGCCGAAGCGCCCCACGGCCTCGGCCACCAGCGCATTGACTTCAGCCTCGTCCGACACGTCGGTCACTCGGGCGTGGGTGCGCTCTGGAGGCAGCGCACGCGCGGCCGATTCCAGAGGGCCACGCGCCCTGTCGGCCATCACCACCATCGCCCCCTCGTCGGAGAACCGCTGGCAATAGGCCCTGCCGATCCCGGAGGCCGCGCCCGTGACGATCACCACCTTGCCCTCGAACCGCATCATCGACGGGGCCCGCGCGCTCTATTGGCTTGCCGCGACAACGCCGGCCGGGGCGTTCTTACGAAATGGCCGCATCTGGGCCTCCAACGCGCGGCGAAACGCCGGGCGCGCCTCGCATCGCCGACGGTGGGCGTTGAGGGTCGGATAGCGCGCGAGCACGCCACAGTCGACCAACTCGCGCAGCACGGTGGTCATGATCAGGTCGCCGGCCGTGAAGCGGCCCTCGAGGTATTCCTTCTCGCCCAGCCAGACGGCGAGCGCCTCGAGCCGCGCGGCCAAAATTGCCCCGACCTGCACGCGACGGTCGTTCGCCGCCGGCGCGTCTGAGTCTTCCAGCTGAAGCAGGTACTGCGCGTGTGGCTCGATGGAGTTCAGCGCAGCGATCACCCAGGAGGTCGCTCGCGCTCGCCCAGCCTCGTCATTGGGCGCCAGCGCCTCGGACTTGCTCGCAATATGCAGCACGATGGCGCCGGATTCGAAGAGCTCGACGGTGTCGTCCGCGTAGGCGGGGACCTGGCCGAAGGGTTGCCACTGGCGATAGTGTTCGGACGTCCGGTCCTCGAGACCGATCAAGACCTCCTGATAGGGAAATCCGGCCTCCTCCAGCGCCCAACGGACCCTGAGATCCTTGACATAACCCTGGGCGATCGGCGGGACCCACCGGTAAGCGCTCACCTGTATCGTCATTGGATTGTCTCGAGAGGAAGTGAATTAATGACGTCATTTAAGTTGATATCAACTCAACGAGTCAAGCGGATCGGCCCATCCGGATGCGGCTACTGTTTGATGTTGCCGATGATCGCCATGTCGGTGTCCGATAGGCTTTTTTCCATGTCCGACGCCGTCTGCAAGAGCTTGGACCGCGCGTCCATGAGCATCTGCAGCTGCATTGACGACATCTCGCTGATCTCGTTGTCCGAGTCGGAGTTGTTCCCGGGGCGCCGCGTCGCTCCCCCCGTCCGCGGGCCGTCCACGCCCGCTCGGAGAGATTGCTTGGCCGCCGTCTCGGCCTGAGCCTGGCGCATTTTCTGCTGTAGGTCGTTGTCGTCGTCCTAAACCATCTGCAGGATGACGAGAACCGCCAGCGCCGCCACGTTCGATCCGCTCAATGGGGCCGCCCTCATGCCCTCAGCGCCGGGCGGCTGTGGCGAGTCGAAGCGCGCGCGGATCGCCGCCGATAGCTCGGAGACGTCCAGCCCGGGTCTCTCCCGTTCAGCCTGGGCCTGGCGCTCGATCCACCGCCTCACCACCGGTTGGAGGCGTACGATGTGCTCCCGATACAGGGCGAGCTCCCGGGCGGGCATGGGCGGGACGGCGGTGGCCGGTGGCATGGGTTTGCGGGACGAGAACTCCGCTGCCCAGCCTTGATTGGCGCCGATACAGAGCGCGGAGCCCACGGTGAGCGCCATCGCGCCGCGAATGACGCACCGATCCATCCCGCGCTCCGCCCGATCCCGGGTCACGACTGGCGGCGCCAGAGCCGGACCTCGTGTCCGACTCTGGCTGACATCGCCGAGGGCTTTAGAAGAAGCTGGCGATGTCGCTGACGACGCCGCCGACCGCGTTCACGACCGTGCCCACGGTGGATGCGGCGCTGACGATATCGGAGACCACGCCCCCGCCACCCCCGCCGCCGTGGCTACGGGCGGCGTCAATCTCTTCCTGAGCCTCACGCTGTTCTTCCTGGCGGAGCTCTTCGCGCTTCTTGGCCGCGACCTTCTCGTCATGCCGCTCGCGGGCTTCCTTTTCCTCGCGACGCAGCGCCTCGCGCTTGGCCTTGCGCTCCTTGTAGAGCCGCTCCCTGCCTTCGGAGCTCAGGGGGAAGTCATAGGACCAAGCGACCCTGTGCCCGGCGGCGAAGGCGGCGAAATCTTCCTTGAGAACGTCGCTCTGGCCTTGCTCGCTCCATTGCACGCCGTTGGCGTCATTGCCGACGTAGTGGAACAGCAGGATGCCCACCTTGCTCTTCAGAGCGATGGAAATGTCGTAGTCGCGGTTGGGCTTGCGGTCCTGGACCTGACCCGAAAACAGATAGCTGCCGTCCGGGTTGATGGTGAGACTGGCCGAGCCGTTCACCTTCCTCATATTCCATTGAACTGTAATCGGGCCGCTCGTCGCCGGCACGGTCTTGACGCTCTGTTCCGACGGCGCCGCGGGCGGGGCGCCCTGGGCGTAGGCCATGGTTGCGCCGGAGATAAATAGGATTGCGGTAAGGGCTGTAAGCCTTCCGGAATATTTCATTATGCGTTTCCCCTAAAATTCACAAAACGCGTTTGCGCGTCAGCAGATTTTGCACGAAGCCTGATGAACGGCGCGGCTCAGGAGTTGAGTTCTTCTAGAAGACTGCGCCTCCAATCGGCCTTTACTCGATTGGGTCGTGACTACCTAAGCTTGGTAGCAGTCCATGGCTACGCCTGCAACACGCCTTCCCTCAGGGAAAGCGCCCCGAACTAGGCCACCCGGCTGATGAAGTCCTCGAACTTGCCGCCGGGCGCGGCGGGGATTTCCTTCTCGTAGTAGGTGATGCGAACGCGAAACGGCCAGGCGAGCGTGGTCTGGATGTGGGCGATCAGACCGCCCTCCTCAGCCGCGGTCAGGGGCCGGGCGACGACTAGCCGCAACTCCACGTCGTTCAGCGACTCCTGCACCACCTGAAGCTGGTTCACCGGCGCGATGCGGCGATAGTGAGCGTTGCCGAGGCGCGGCCAATGGCGGGTTCCGTCCGGCACACGCACCATATTGCGCTCGCGACCGAATATGCGGCGAAGGGTCGGCAGCCCCCTCCCGCACGGGCAAGGCGGCCCGGGCTCCGCCCAATCGCCTATGGCGTAGCGCACCAACGGCGTCGCGAAATTCAACAGGTCAGTGACCACCAGCCGGCCGGGCTGACCGTCGGCGCAGGCATGGCCCTTCTCATCAATGACCTCGACAATCATCGCCTCGGACATGACGTGGTAAAGTTCGCTCTCTGGGCACTGGATCGCGATGCAACCCAGCTCCATCGAGGAATAGGTGTCGACGATCTCTGGACCCAGGGTTTCGCGCACTTCGCTACGCGTCTCGTCCGAGACCGTTTCGCCGATGGTGTAGAACATTTCCACACTGGGCAGCTCGACGCCGCGTTCCGCACAGCGCCGACCGATGGCGATGAGGTTTGTGGGAAAGACTGACAGGACCTTGGGCTCGAAATCCCGGATCAGATCGATCTGGGCGTCGATGTCCGCCTCCACGGGAATGTTCAGGGCCGGTCCGGTGTCGAACAGCAGGCTGGCAGGGGGGCCCCAGTCGGCTCTCCGCTCGATCGCACGAGCCGAAACCCGGATGGTGCAGACGCGGTCCGGGTAGTGGCGTCCATGCCAGCCGTACCCTCGCAGCACCAGGCCGTACTGAACCATCCCGGTGATCGAGGTTCGCCGCACCGTGACGGGGGTTCCCGTCGAGCCGGTGGTCGCCGATTCCACGATGGGCATATGGCTGTTCGGGGCCTTGGTGCAGAACAGCTCGGCCCCTGCCTGCACGTCCCGGCGCGTCAGGATCGGCAGTTTCTGCAGCGCTCCTGGCTCGGCCAAGGCCGCCGGTTTCAAACCGGCCCCACGCAGGCTGCGCCGGAAATGACGCGAATATTCGGCGCAGTGTGTCGCCAGGCGCACGAGCTGCTGACGCTGCATGGCTTCGATGTCGTTCAGCGGCAACCACTGGCTGTCGTCCAGCTGACGCAACAGCGCGCCCAGGACCGCCGCGTTGCCGACCGCCATCGGCGGCCAGACCACCTCGGGAACATCGGAGCGGTTGAGCGCCGGTCTCGGCCTGCCGCCTTGCCGCGCCAGACCGGCCGCGCCAGACTCGCTCTGCCCGGATGTCCTATCGTTCACGAGGGCAAAGGCCGGAACGGCGTCGGCGTTGTCAAGCTGACCTGATGCTGGCGTGCGCCAGTCGGCGCCGTCATAGATGCCAAGTGTGAATTCGAGGCGAATGAGACTCGCATGAGCGCGCACGGACCGCGGACAACCCCTCCCCCTGGCCGAAACGCGCCGTGCCCTTGCGGCAGCGGACGCAAGTACAAGCACTGCTGCGCCCACGAGGACCTTGAGGTTTCATCCGAGGACGGCATCGCCCGGGCCGAGTTTCGGCGTGGTCTCGCGCTGGAGAGGCAGGGTCGTCTCACCGAGGCGGTCGTCGCCTACCAGGTCGCCGCGACGGAGCAGCCCGACGCGAGCAGTCGATTGGGGCACGTATTGTCCGGGCTCGGACGCCGCCAGGAGGCCATCGCCAGCTTCCGCGCCGCCGCCGGCGCCACGCCAGAGAGCGCCGAGCGACGCCTGGATCTGGCGATGGCTCTCCTTCTGGAACAGAACGACGTCGAGGCCGAGGCGCAGCTACGTCTGGTGCTGGCCGCCGACCCCGCGAGCGGCGACGCCCTGTGGCTTCGCGGCCGGATCCTCACCGAATGGGGCCGGTTCGCGGACGCCGCCGATTGCTACGAGCGCGCCTTGGCCGCGGAGCCAGGCAGGGCGGGAATCTACTACGACCTTGTGCGCACGCGGCCCCTCACGGAGGCCGATCGCCCGCTCATCCGCCGCATGCTGGCCGCGGCGCGTTCGCTCGACGGGGCCGAAGAACGCGTGAAGCTGCATCTGGCCATCGCCAAGGCGTTCGACGACCTTCACGACTACGCCCAGGCCATGCGCCATATCGCCAAGGCCAATCAGGCCCGGAAATCCCTTGTGACGTTCGATGGCGGGGCCATCGCGCGCCATGTCGACGCCGTGATTGCGCGCTTCACCCCGGATTTCATCGCTTCACGCGTCGAACGCGGTAATCCCTCAGCCCTGCCGGTGATGATCGTGGGCATGCCGCGCTCCGGCACCACCCTCGTGGAGCAGATCCTCTCCAGTCACCCTGCCGTCGTGGGCGCGGGAGAATTGCACTTCTGGTCCACGCGCGACCCGCTGTTCGACCCGCGGCGCACAGACGCGTGGCTCTCGGAATACCAATCCGAGACGGCGCGCGAGGCTCTTGGCCGGCTGGCTGAGATCGCCCCCAACGCCCGGCGTGTCATCGACAAGAACCCATTCAACTTCTTCTGGCTCGGCGTGATCAACGTCGTCTTTCCAAAGGCGATCATCATTCATTGCCGGCGCCACCCGATCGATACCTGCCTCTCGATCTCCTCGACCTACCTCGCGCCGCGCGCGGACTTCCCCGCCGACTCGGAGAGCTTGGTGACCTACTATCGTCACTACGAGCGCCTCATGGCGCACTGGCGCGCCGTCCTGCCCCCCGAGCGCTTCATCGAGGTCGACTATGAGCCGTTGATCGCCGATCCCGAGGCTGCCTCCCGCAAGCTGATCGCCGCCCTGAGTCTCGACTGGGATCCCGCCTGCCTGCGGCCGGAGCAAAATCCGCGTGTGGTCAAAACCAACAGCACCTGGCAGGTGCGGCAGCCCATCTACGGCACGGCCGTCGAACGCTGGCGGCGCTACGAGCCCTGGCTGGGCGCATTGCGCGAGCTGGCGCCGGCGGACCCACTTCCGGGAGCATGATCCCTCAAGCCATGGACCGCGCCCAATCCTGCGAAGCGCGCGGCGCGAAGCAGGATGGTGCCCCCGGTCGGACTCGAACCGACACACCTTGCGGTACCGGATTTTGAGTCCGGCGCGTCTACCAATTCCACCACAGGGGCGTCACGCGACGCTCTAGCAACGGCGCCGCCGGCTCACAAGCCGCGCGTCAGCCGGAACGAGCGCACCTGGAACGGGCCGATGACCGGATCGGCGGCCGCGACCGGGTCTTCCAGCAAGCCGACCTCGCCGGCCACGCGCCAGCCTTCGGGCGGCGCGATCGAGATCGGGCCGCGCCCGCCGGAGGGTTCATAGACCCTCAGGATAAGCCCATTCCCGTCCTCCGCCGGTTTGAGCGCGCCCAGCGCCACCGGGCGGCCGTCCAATTTCAGGAACGCGTGCGCCTTGTCTGGCGCGCCGGCGATCCTGCGATGGAACAGCGGCCGGTTCAGATCCTCGGCCTCGGCCAGCACGCCGCCCTCGATCCAGTCGCCGGGGTGGGGAAGCAGCGCGTAGACGAGGCTCTGCGCGCCCTCGTCGGCCGTCTGGTCCGGCAGGATCGGCGAGCGCAGCAGGCTGAGGCCCAGCTCGCTTCCCCGCGCGTGACAGCCGTAGCGCCCGTCATTCAGCAGCGCGACCCCATAGCCCGGCTCGGAGAGGTCCACGAAGCGATGGCACGCGACCTCGTAGCGCGCCGCGTCCCACGAGGTGTTGGCATGCGTCGGGCGCTGCTGGACGCCGAAGGCGCACTCGAAGGTCGCCTGGTCCGCGCGCACCGACAGGGGAAAGCGCGCCTTGATGAGAAGGCGCCGGTCGCGCCAGCCGAACCGGGTGGAAAAATCGATGCGCGCCGAGTTGGCCCACAGGCGCACCGACTGAACGATGGTCGAGTTGGCCACATGACGCGTGATGCGCAGCGCCCCGCGCTGCGGCCCGGTCTCCACGATCTCGATGGCGCCGGCGGCGACCTCGTCGCCCCGGCGCTCATAGTCGGCCTCGATGTCCCAGGCGTCGTAGTCGCGGGGCTGATCGTGATAGGCCCAGATCTGATTGCCGCGCCCGCTGAGCGCCTCGCGCCCGGCGCGTTTGTCGAACACGCCGGAGAGGGTTCCATCGTCCGCCAGCTCCACGCGCAGGAGATCGTTCTCCAGCGACCGCCCGTCGATCTTCACCCCGCCGGTCGGCGCCGGCCGGCCAGTGAGCGCGCCCAGCGCCGGGACGCGGGCCGCCGAGGTCAGCACATATCCTTCCTCCGCCACGTGGCCGCCAAGCAGCGGATCCGGGCTCGCCAGACGCACCGGGCGCTCGTTCAGGTCCGGATTGACGATGAGCAGTCCCGCGTCGCCCTCTCCGCCGAGACGTCTGGCGATCTCATCCAGCGCCGCATCGGCCGCCACACCCGCCTGGGCGACGATCTCGGCCAGCTCGCGCTCCGTGCGCACATAGACATCGCCGATGCTGGAGCCCGGCAGGATGTCGTGGAACTGGTTGATCATCAGCGTCCGCCACAGCGGCGCCAGAGAGGCGCGCTGGCCCCCGCCCATCAGCGCGGCGAAGCCCGCCAGAGCCTCGGCGGCCGTCAGATCGCGCTCGGCCCGCCGATGCAGACGCTTGGTCCGTCCCTGGCTGGTCAGCACGCCGCGATGGTATTCGAGATAGAGTTCGCCCGCCCACACCGGCGTCGGCGCGGCCTCGGCTTCGGCCCGCGCGCGCTCGAAAAAGCCCTCGGGCGTGGCGAACCGCGTCGTCGGGAGCAGAGGGAAGTCGGCCATGACCCTGGCCGCCGCGATCATCTCCGCCGTCGGGCCGCCGCCACCGTCGCCATAGCCCAGCGGCTGGAGCACCTCGCGGGCCAACCGCTTGTCGCTGTGCGTGCGCCAGACGCGCAGCAGCGAGGCCGGGTTCGCCTGGCCGTTGTAGGTGTCCTCCGGCGTATTGAACTGGTGCACGAGCACGCGCGAGCCATCGATCCCCTCCCACCAGAAACGCGTGTGCGGAAAGCGGTTGGTCTCCGACCAGCCCATCTTGATGGTGAACAGGCTCGTGAGGCCCGCGCCGGCCAGGATCTGCGGCAACGCCGGCGAGAAGCCGAAGGTGTCGGGCAGCCACGCTGCCGTATGCCGCGCCCCGAAGATGCGCTCGAAAGTGAGCTGGCCATAGAGCGCCTGGCGCACCAGGGACTCGCCGCAGGGCATGTTGATGTCCGGCTCGACCCACAGCCCACCCGCCGGCGCCCAGCGGCCTTCCGCCGCCAGGTCCTTCACCTTGGCCAGCAGGGCCGGGGCGTCATCCTCCAGATAGCGATAGTATTCGGCGAACGACTGGGCGAAGCGGAACTCCGCATGCCGCGACAGCAGGTCCACGGCGGTGGAGAAGGTGCGCCGCACCTTGCGCCGCGTCTCTTCGATCGGCCACAGCCATGCCGTGTCGATGTGGGCGTGACCCACATAGGCCACCGCGCCCAGGGGCGGAAACTGGGCCCGCAACGCCTTCAGCCCGGCGGTGAGGCCTGCATGCGCCGGAGCGATGGAATCCCTGGCGGCGTCGGTGAGCGCCGTCACCGGCCAGTGCCGCGGCGCCTCGTCCCGCGAGCCATATCCGCGCGCATGGGGGCTCTCGCGGCCAACGACGTCTTCGGTGCGCGTAGGCCATTCCAGACCGGCGATGGCGTCTTCCACCAGCTCCAGCAGGCGGGGCGAGAGCTCGTGTTCGCCGAGCGCATTGGCGAAATCGATGGTGAGGCCCGCGGCGCGTACGAAGTCGATGAGCGCCGGCTCGATCCGGCGCAGCTCCGCCCGCGCGAGCCTCGGATTCTCCACCCACTGGCCGAATTGGCGGCGCGCCACGGATTCGATCTCCAGCCGGCCGGCTGCGGCGTCCAGGGGAAACTCATCGTGGTTGACATCGAGCCCCAGCGTCACCCGCGCGCCGCCATCATAGATGATGGTGAGCAGGCTCTCCCCGCCCACGTCCAGCGTCAGCCGCGTCTCGTCGAGGGGCCAAGGCGCCTGGAAGGCCCCGCCCTGAAAACTATGGACGCCCCGCGGCTCTGGCCACGCCTCGCCCACCGCGATCGGCGCGCCGTCGAAGGTCCAAGGACCGAGCGCCAGCGTCTCGCGCACGGTCCACGCCTCGATCTCGGATAGCCGCCGCCGCGCCCGCCGCACGCGCTGACCGTGGTTGAGGAGTTCATGCATGCTCCCCCTTACGTCCCGTCCGCCTCGGGCTCAAACCCTCCTGGTCTCCCCGGATCGCCGTCGGCGCAGACGCCGGCGTTTCTTTGTTCTCAATCAGCTTGAAATTCCCGCGATGGGAAGGCGCCTGGGCCCGCTAGGGGTGGCAAGCGGACGTCAGGCGAAGGTTTCAGCCGATTTCAATCGCGATAGTGCTCTAGTCGCCGCCACCGCGCGCCATGTTTGCAAGGTGAGAACGATCCACAAAAGATCGACCGCTAAGGCCTCAACCAAGGGGCCGACCTGGCCGATTCTTGCCGCAGCTATAGTCATGCTGAAATGAAATGCCGTGAACAGACACCCAATTACCAATTGAATTGAAGCGGCGAATGCGCCCTTGCGCCAAAGTAAAACCAAAGACGGGGCGGCAATAAGAATCGGCGGAATAGCGTTCTCCAGCGTGGAGACCAAATTCCAGTCCCTGGTTTTTGTAAGCATCGCGACGAGAAGCGCCAGAGCAAGCAGGATAAACGGCCACGCCGCCCAATTGATTATGGCGTTTGCTTGCGCCTGAGAGACAATCCCGCCGCGCCGAGTGCGTGTCGGATTCTTGGATTCTGCCACCCGTCACCGCCCCACGCTGCCTTAGCCTCAACAAGTGCTATTTGTCAGGAACCGCAAGGGCGCCCAATGTCCGCCTAGGGCCGAAAGCGGACCCGCGTTATGATCGCCTTGGGTGGTTTTCCGTCATCGACCCGAGCGCCACGGCGCGATAGCGTCGCGTGCGACCGGCGTGAAAAGGGGGCGACAGCATGAAACTCGCACGGCTGACCTGGCTTGCCGTCGGCCTGGGGATCTTCCTCTCGCCCGCCGACCTTCGCGCCGATCCCGCCGGGCGCATCACGGGGGTGGGCGGGATCTTCCTCAAGAGCAAGGATCCCAAGTCCCTGCGCGCCTGGTATCGAGACGTTCTCGGCGTGAAGCTCGAACCGTGGGGTGGCGCGATGCTTAGGTATGATGCGCCGGGACACCCGCCATTCGTTGCCTGGAGCGTCTTCAAGCAATCGACGGACTACATGGCCCCCTCCACGCGTGAGTTCATGCTCGATTTCGCCGTCGATGATCTGGACGCGTTCCTGGCCAAGCTGAAGGCCAAGGGCGTCGCCGTGATCAAGCGTGACGACTCCGATCCGAACGGCGGCTTCGCCTGGATCATGGATCCCGACGGCACCAAGATCGAGCTGTGGCAGCCCAAGGCGAAGTAAGCGGCGTGCGTGACGACGAGGTGCGGGCCGCGTTGCAGCGGCACTGGGCGGCCTCTGACGCCAACGATTTCGTGGCCGAGCATGCGATCTACGCAGACCACGCCGTCCTCGAATATCCCCAATCGGGCGAGCGCATCCGCGGTCCTCACAACATCCAGGCGTCGCGCATGATGCAGCCGAACCGTAAGCGGTTCAACGTGCGGCGCGTGATCGGCGGCGGGGACCTCTGGGTCAGCGAACTCATTCTCACCTATGACGAGCAACCCGTTTTCGCGGTGAGCATCATGGAGTTCGAGGGCGGCAGGGTGGTCCGCGAGACGCAATACTTCGGCGAACCCTTTGAGCCCGGCCCATCCCGCGCCCAATGGGTCGAGCGGGGCGGCGGCGGCTAGTAGGGCGGCGCTTGCTCGAGGCGCTGGCGCCGGGCGGCTGAGGTCCACCACGCAAGGTCATCGGCGACGCGGCCAAAGGCTTTCTTCGCCAGGCGGCCCGCTTCGCCGATTGGCTCGCCCTGGGTGTCGAAGGTCTCAGCGATGGGACCCACGGCGACCGTGCTCGAGATGACCACCATGCCCATCTCCGACAGGATTGAATGCCAGGCCGTGGCGGCGCGAGCGCCGGACAGGCGACCCGGCGAGTAGCTGACCACGGCGGCCGGTCGCCAGAACCACTCTTCCAGAAAATGGTCGGTGAGGTTTTTCAGGCCCGGCTGCGGGCCCCAATTGTACTCTCCGATGACGAACACGAAGGCGTCGGCCGCGCGGATCTTGCCGGCGAGGGCCTCCATCGCCGTCGGCGCGGAGCCCTTGGGATACTCCTTGTACATCTTATCAATGATCGGCAGGCCGACCTCCCGAGCGTCGATCAGCTCCGCCAGAGCGCCCCGGCCGCGAAGCTCCGAAGTCACGAAAGTCGCCATACGGATGCCGACGCGGCTGGCGCGGTAGGATCCGTAGAAGACAAGCACATTGTCCGCCATCGTTGTGTCCCTGTTGCCGCTTCCCGGCGTCGGCGGCCGCCATCCGGTCTGCTAGCCGGTCAATCCGCGCCGTTCCCGAAGCCGCTTCACCTCCGCGTCGATAGCCCTTTCGCGAGCGCCGCTCAGGTGCGCGAACACCGAGACGCCATGCGCAAGCAGGCCGATCCCCCAGCCAAGCGCCGGAAAGACCGACCAGAGGACGTGAGGCGAGGTGAGGAGGTTGACGGTCACCAGGCATGCGTTGACCGCGAAATAGATCGACGCGTGAATCCAGAAGCCGAACCTGGCGTTCACACGATTTTCCGCCACGCGGCGCAGGTTCGTCTCGGGATCGGGTTCGGTCACGCCCAGCTCCATGCTTGCCAAGCCAAGGCTATCCCAGGCCCGCGGCGAGCGGTAGCGCCCCGCCCACGAGAGCCAGCTTTGGGTCGAGATCGGTCTCGTGGTTATGCCTGCCATCGGTGGAAAGCGATGGGGTGGACGCCCCCTGACGGCATCTAGGTGCCAGAGTGGAGGTGTTGAACACACCACTGCAAAGGAGGCGTCCGTGGGTGAAGTTAGCACAATCGGGCTCGATCTGGCCAAGACGGTTTTCCAGGTTCACGGCGCGGATGCGTCGGGCGGAGTGATCTTTCGCAAGAAGCTGAGGCGAGACAAGCTTCTGGCGTTCTTCGCGGGTCAGCCGCGCTGTCTGGTGGCGATGGAGGCCTGCGCCAGCGCCCACTACTGGGCCCGCGAGATCGGCGCGCTGGGTCATGAGACCCGGCTGATCCCGCCGGCCTATGTGAAGCCGTTCGTGAAGCGGCAGAAGAACGACATGGCCGATGCGGAAGCGATCTGCGAGGCGGCGCAACGGCCGACCATGCGGTTCGTGAAGCCGAAGAGTGCCGAGGCGCAGGGCGCCGCCGTGGTCTTCCGCACCCGTGATCTACTGGTCCGGCAGCGCACCCAGCTGATCAACGCGCTTCGCGGCCATCTTGCCGAGTTCGGCTTCATCGTGCGGCAAGGTCCTGGCCATGTGAGCAAACTCATCGAGCTGGTATCTGATCCCTCGTCCGAGCTTCCCGCCGAGGCGCGGCCGGCGCTGGCGGTGATCGCCGACAGCTTGCAGGCGACCCAGGCGAGGATCTTGGTGCTCGATCGCGAGATCGCCGCCAGAGCCAAGGCCGATCCTACCGCCAGGCGCCTGATGACCATCCCCGGCGTGGGGCCTGTCGTCGCCACGGCGCTGGTGGCGCTGGCCCCAGAGGCCTCGACCTTCCGGCGCGGACGAGACTTCGCCGCCTGGCTGGGGCTTACGCCCAGGCAGCACTCCAGCGGCGGCAAGGAGCGGCTGGGCCGAACAACCAAGATGGGCGAGCGCAGTCTGCGACGGCTGCTGATCCTGGGGGCCAGCTCGGTGGCCAAGAACGCCGGACGAGAAGGATCGCGCGCAAGCCCCTGGCTGGTGGGCATGCTGGCCAGAAAGCCGCGCATGCTGGTGACGGTGGCCCTGGCCAACAAGACGGCGCGGATCGTCTGGGCGCTGATGGCGCACGGCGGAACTTACAGAGCTCCGGTCGTGGCGGCCTAGGGCCACCGCGGCTGAGGCGGTCAGGGAGGCGGGAAGGTCAGACGAGAGGTATGGCGCAACGGTCAGAAGACGGGGTCGGGAAAACCAGGGAAATGTCCAAGCGCCTTGAGCGCGCCAAAGCGGTGTGGACCCGATCCGCGATCTCCATACAGGCCAGCGGCCAAGTGAACGGCCGCATCAACAGGCCGGACACACGGAAGCACCTGAACCCGCGCACCAATACGTCTCGAAAAACCTCTTGCATCCGAAGGGGCGTCCACACACGGACATTCGGGCGGCCGGAAACGGCGATCCAACCGCGGGTCCGCAATCGAACCGTTGCGCCAGATCCGTGGGCGAGGCAGGTCTGGTCGAGGGCTGCTAACCTGACCGGCCCCGGTTGGCGATATGAGACCAGCAATCAGAAGATGGGGAGGCGATCCGATGAGACATGCTGCGGCGGCGACGGCGTTGGCGCTGATCCTGGCGGCCGGCGCCGGGCCGGGGGCCGTCGCCGGGCCGCTGACCGGCGATTGGGGCTTCGACGCCGCGGGGATGGACAAGTCGGTCAAGCCCGGCGACGACTTCTTCGCCTATGCCAACGGCGGCTGGGACAAGGCGACGGCGATCCCGGCCGACCGGCTGGGCTGGGGCGTCGACTATGTGCTCGGCGCCCAGGCCGAAGCCCGGGTGCATGAGATCCTGGACGCGCCGCCGGCGAGCAGCCCCGAGGCGCGGAAAATCCACGGGGCCTATGAGGCGTTCATGGACCAGCGGCGCGCCAACGCCCTGGGTGCGACGCCGATCGCGCCGGAGCTGGCGGCGATCAGCGCGGTGCGGAGCAAGGCCGATCTCGCGGCGCTGATGGGCCGGTCAACCGGGACTTTTCAGTCGTCCGTCTTTGACCTCGGCATCAGTCCGGACCAGAAGTCCCCGGACCGGTACGCTGTCTCCATCAGCCAGGGCGGCCTGGGACTCCCCAACCGCGACTACTATCTCGAGGCCAGCTTCGCGGCGAAGAAACAGGCCTACCAGGCTTATGTCGCCCAGCTGCTGACCCTGGCCAAATGGCCGGATCCTGAGACCTCGGCCAAGGCCGTCGTCGAGTTCGAAACCCGTATCGCAGAGGTGAGCTGGACCCGCGCCGAACGCCGCGATCCGGACAAGACCTACAATCCGACCACCGTTGCCGAGCTTCAGACGGCGGCGCCCGGCTTCGCCTGGCGGCCGTTTGTGGACGCCGCGGGACTCGAGGGTGTCGACCGTGTGATCGTGCGCGAGAGCACCGCCCTTCCCAAGATCGCGGCCATCTTTGCCGATGCGCCGCTACCGACCCTCAAGGCCTGGGCGGCTTTCCATGTCGCGGACAGCGCCGCGGACTATCTCAGCGATGCGTTCGGCGACGCCCACTTCCAGTTCCGCGACAAGACGCTGGCCGGCCAGCAGGCGCAGCTCGACCGCTGGAAGCGCGCCGTGGCCTTCGTCAACCGAGGCATGGGCGATGCGGTGGGCAAGGTCTACGTCGCCAAGTATTTTCCACCCGAGTCCAAGGCCAAGATCGACGCGCTGGTGCGCGAGCTGATTGTAGCCCTCGGCCAGAGGATCGACCGGCTCGACTGGATGAGCCCGGAGACCAAGGCCAAGGCTCATGCCAAGCTCGCCAAGCTCACGGTGAAGATCGGCTATCCAGTCGTCTGGCGCGACTATACGGCGCTCAAGGTCTCCCCAACCAGCCTGGCCGGTGACGCCGAGGCGTTTAGCGCGTTCGAGTGGCGGCGGCAGCTGAAGCGGCTGGACAGACCCGTCGACCGCAGCGAGTGGCACATGTCGCCGCAAACGGTCAACGCCTACTACAACCCGACCATGAACGAGATCGTCTTCCCGGCGGCGATCCTGTCGGCGCCCTACTTCGACGCCGGCGCGGACATGGCGGCCAACTACGGCGGCATCGGCGGGGTGATCGGCCATGAGATGACCCATGGCTTCGACGACCAGGGCCGCAAGTATGACGGCTCAGGGGTTCTGAAAAGCTGGTGGACCCAGGCCGACGCCGCGAAGTTCGAGGCCGAGGCCAAGAAGCTGAACGCCCAGTATGACAGCTACGAGCCCTTCCCGGGCGTGCATGTAAAGGGCGACCAGACCACCGGCGAGAACATCGCCGACCTCGGCGGGCTGCTGATTGCGCTCGACGCCTACCACAATGCGCTGCACGGCCAGCCGGCGCCGGTGATCGACGGCCTGACCGGCGACCAGCGCTTCTTTCTGGCCTATGCGCAGAGCTGGCGGGACAAGAAGCGCGACGACTATCTGCGCCAGCTGATCGTCAGGGACGTCCACAGCCCAGTGAAGTTCCGGGTCGACGGCGTGGTGCGCAACATGGACGCCTGGTACCCGCTGTTCGAGGTCAAGCCGGGCGACAATCTCTACCTGGCCCCCTCCGACCGCGTGCGCATCTGGTAAGGCGATGGGCGAGGCTTGATCCAAGGTCCGCTTAAGGGGGAGCGGACGTTGGGACGATGGTCCTAGAGGCGCTCACTCGAATAGCCCCTCGAGTGGCGCATCTTCGACGCAACCCACCAATACCCTGGTTATTCGGAGTGGGGACGAAACGGGGTCGCCTACGTTGTCAAAGGCATTCTTACTAACGCCGGTTGGCGCATATGGCGTGATCAGCTCGCAGCCAGTGCAGTCGCCTCAGGTATGGTTGGTGCCGTTGCCGCGCTCGTTTTCAGGTTTGTCGCGCTCCATACGCAACGAACCGGCGTCATCGCCAACGTCCGCTAAGGGTCGAAAGCAGACATTGGGTCTACCCCCGACCCGCGCCGGCCGTCGTCGCGCATCAGGCCTGGACCTAGCTTTATGCGCGGCTCGCCCCCTGGCCGCCGGCCTTGTCGGCCGTTCGCACAGGTATAGGCTTAGCCGTCTACACTTCGTTAGGGAGGTTCAGGCCATGGACGACCGGCGCGACGTCGAACAGACGGCGGCCATCGTGGTGGCGTATGTCGCCAAGAATTCCCTCTCGCCGTCGGACCTCCCGGTCCTGATCACCACCGTGCACAAAGCGGTGCTGGCCGCGACAGGACATGCTGAGCCGGAGCCTGAACCGGCCAAGCCGCCGGCCGTGACCGTTCGTCGGTCGATCCAGCCCGATCACCTCGTCTGCCTGGAGGACGGCAGGAAATTCAGGTCCCTCAAAAAACACCTGCGGGCGGTCCACAACCTCAGCCCCGATGGCTATCGCGCCAAATGGCGTCTGCCTGGGGACTACCCCATGGTCGCGCCGTCGTCCTCGCAGGCGCGTTCCATCCTCGCCAAGGCCATTGGGTTAGGCATTCGCACCCCCAAAGGCGCCAAGCGCGTGAAGCGCGCGCCCAAGCCGTAGCCTCTTCCCGAAACACCGCTTAGGCATTGCTCATTCGTGGCGGAATCAGGCCGCGCTCGCGGGCGCATTCCCCTGCCGCCAGGATGAATTGATAGACATCTTTGCTGAATGGCGAGCGCACTTCGTCAGTTTGCCACTGGTCCATCTCCTCGAACATGCGCGCTCCCTTGTTCCAGGTCTCGACCCCGACCTTGTCGACCATTGGCCGCTGAAGCGCGAACCATTCCTTGGCGAGGTCTATGGCCGCCTCGTCCGGCGGTTTCGCGCCCTGCGCCATGGCCGCCTCGACACGGCCGATGAGGTCGGACCATGCTCGCTCCATCGCAACGCCGTCGATGTCCGGCGAGTGCAATTTCGCCTGTTTCCAGCGCTCCTGCTCCTCAGGGGTGTAGTAACGATCGAACACCCGCTGCCATCCGTCCGGCGTCATGGCCCACTCTCCAAAGTTGATAAGGTCGCAAAATTCACCAAGTTCGATCCGCTCACCGTCTACGATGTGCGTGCGCGCGGCCCCCAATTTGTCCAGCGTCCGTTCCAGCATCGCCCGCTGCTTTTGGAGCGCCTCAATCTGCGAATCGAGCAGCCTGGCGGGGTCCAGCGTTCGTAACGCCAACAGTTCTCTGATCTGCGCCAGACTGCAGCCCGCTTTCTTTAGAGCCAGGATCTGATGCAAACGCGCCAGGATCTGATGCAAACGCGCCAGGTCCGATGCCTGGAAAACGCGCCGCCCCGCCGCTGTGCGCTCGGGCGACAGCAGCCCTTCGGTCTCGTAAAGGCGCAGAGCGCGGATCGTGAGGCCGAGGCGCGCCGCCACGGTACCGATCGAGAGGAATTTCATGGGCGACGCCGTTTTCATCGGCCGCATCGTGGCGCCTGACACTGGGTGAGGAGCAAGAGCAAATGCGCGAGCTCCTAATTCCCGGCAACAGCCGCGTTCCGAGCGAGTTGGGCGCGCCGTGCGCCACAACCCTGATGACCGCCTCCGACAGAGACGGCGCGTCTCGTGCTTCATCACTCGCCGGACAGGGGTGGAGAGCGGCCGCTCGCTCAGGTCAATCGGCTGCCGTGGACTCGCTCGATTGGAATTGCCTCCAGATCGACCCTATCGAGGCGGACCTTAAGCTCTAATTCGCGAAGCATGTCGTCTGAATCACTCACTGAGCGAGCATCGCGCCTCAGACCCGAATCGGCAACGACCACGGCGACACTTGAAAGCTCGCCCATCTGGAGGCCGCAGGCGGCGCTGCCAATAATGTCCGCTTTCCAGCCAAAGCGGTCGCGCGGAGGGGCTCGTCAATCTTGGAGCCGTTGGCCCGACAGGCCTATTTCAAGCGATAGAGCTTTCACAAACGAGAAACCACCATGCTTGCGACATTGCGGATTCTGCTAGGCGCACTGGGCGTCGCCGCGATCCTGATCTGTCTCTCGATCGTTATCCTCGGCGCGCAATCGACCGCCTGGTCGGCGGAGCGAGCCTATTCGGCGCTTACCCACTGGCCCGGCCCCTTGAGCGAACCCTGGCCGGCAACGATGGATAGTGAATTGCGCTTCTATGCGCCGTTCTGGGGCGCTTACGGTTTTGTGCTACTGAGGCTGGCATATGAGCCGTCGGAGCGTATCGGCTGGGTCCCGTGGCTTGCGGCTCTTTTCTTTGCGGGCGGGCTCGGGCGCGCCATCTCCTACCTTTCCGTCGGACCACCCCACCCGTTCTTCGTCCTGTTGATGGCGATCGAGCTAGCCCTGCCGCCCGTCCTAGTCCTTTTGTGGCTGTGGGTCCGGCGCTTATCTGGCGGAACGTGAAACCCGGCTTCGTTCAAGCTCGAAATCCGTCCGAAGAGAAATGACAATGTCCGGTTTCGACCCAAAGCAGACATTAGAGGCCACGGCTGGGCGATCCCGTGCCTTCATTCGCTAGGCGCCCAAATCGTGCATTCTGACGTGTCATAGAGCTTCACCCGAAGTGGCGAGCGATTCTCCTCAGCGCGCTCATTTCGACTGGGCGTTCTGGACCGACCACGGGCGCGTTTCAGAGCAACCTGGGGGCCTTTTTCGTTTCAGGGGCGCCACTGACCGTCAGTCGGGTCTATATGCGGCCTCCGCGTAGGCGGTTGAATAGCGCGGAGATCATTGATGGCCATCGTCTATGTTGGGCCGCGGCCGAATGGGCGCCCAGAGGGATCTTCGATTCAGGACTATGTCGTCGAGACTGCGGGCGCCGTCGTGCTGAATTGGACGAGCACCCAGGCCGACGCCGTAGCTTGGGCGAAGCGCAATGGCCACACACCGCGCGTGGCGCGCGTGAGGCATCTCAACGACAAGCGTCGCCCAGATCACTGGCGCGCCATCTAAGCGCGACCTTTTGCCGTAGAGCCTCTACACGAGGGCAAGGCTACTGTCCGCGGCCGACGGCTCGCCGGCGCCTGGATCGAAGACCGGGCAGGCATCTTGCCCTGAGGGGCTTAGTAGTCAAAATCCAACACTTGAGTCTCACCGAGAATTGCCGGACCGTTGGCGCCG
>Ga0302314_10002103_pt1 | contig 37180 bp, 31 predicted proteins | sample III_Palsa_N2_3_FD_200533 | JGI IMG/M metagenome (GOLD analysis project Ga0302314, IMG submission 200533) | Peat permafrost microbial communities from Stordalen Mire near Abisko, Sweden - III_Palsa_N2_3 | ecosystem: Environmental > Terrestrial > Soil > Palsa > Peat permafrost | place: Sweden...
ATCTGGCTGAACCCGGAGCCGGAAACCTTCTGGACCCGCGGCGATTCCGAAATGGAGCGCTACCGCCGCTTCTGCCACGTGGTGAAGACCTGCAACACGCTGAAGGCGCTGGAGCGGATCATCGATGACGTGCTGAGGACATATTTGCCGAAGTGAGGGAAGGTTCGCGGCTAGTTCCTCCCCCGTTGGGGGAGCAATAGGAGGATCAGCGCACAACCCAAAGCACGCACCCCTACCCCACGTTCCGCTCCCGCCCGGCCCAGTACGGCGCCCGCAGTTCCCGCCGCAGCACCTTACCCGAGGGGTTCCTGGGCAACTCCCGCACTACATCGATCGACTTGGGGGTCTTGTAGCCGGCGATCCGTTCGCGACAGTGGGCTATGATCGCGGCCGGATCCAATACGGCGCCGGGTTTCAACACCACAACCGCCTTGACCGCCTCGCCCCAGCGCTCGTCCGGCACGCCGATCACCGCCGCGTCGGCGATGTCGGGATGGCTGAACAGGGCGTTTTCCACCTCGGCCGGATAGACGTTCTCGCCGCCGGTGACGATCATATCCTTCACCCGGTCGTGGATGAACAGATAACCGTCGGCGTCGAAGAACCCGGCGTCGCCGGAGCGGAACCAACCCTCGGCGTCGATGGCGTCGCGGGTCGCCTCCGGCCGGTTCCAATAGCCCTTCATGACGCCTTTGGAGCGGATCTGGATCTCGCCTACCTCGCCCGTCACGCCTACGCGGCCCTCGGGCGTGACTACCCGCAGTTCATAATCACCCCAGGCCTTGCCGCAGGCGCGCAGCTTGCCCCGCGCGGGGTCGTGGTCCGCGAAGCTAAGCATCGCGCCGCCACCGATGGTCTCGGTCAGGCCATAGAGTTGGGTGAAGCCGCAGCCGAACCGGTCGACGGCTCGCAGCAGCACGTCCTCGGCGATGGGCGAGGCGCCGTAATAGATCTGCTCCAGGTGCGAGAAATCAGTCTCCCGAACGCCCGGCGCCTGCAGCAGCATGTTGATCACCGCGGGCACCAGGAAGGCGTAGGCGATCTGTTCGCGTTCCAGCACGCCCAGCAGGTGTTGGGGGACGATCTCCTTCAGGATCACCGCGCGCACGCCCTGCAGCATGGTCAGCATGCCCATGTTGCAGCCGGCGACGTGGAACTGGGGCATGGCCTGCAGCGCGCCCTTGCCTGCCTCGAAATCCGCCCAGCCGCCGGGGACGGCCGCGCCGTCGAACAGCGCGCGATAATTGTCGTGGGTCAGCTGCACGCCCTTGGGCAGGCCGGTGGTGCCGGAGGTGTAGAGCTGGATCACATCGTCGTCGGCGGGCGCGGCCAGCATCGGATCCGTGGCCGGCTGGGCGCCGATCCAGTCGTCGAAGGACGGCCAGCGCGGATGGCCCGTCTCGAACTGAACCAGATGATGCAGGTCAGGGCAGTCGGAGACGATCATGTCGACGATGTCCACGAAGTCCTCGCCGCAGACCAGCAGCCTGGCGCCCGCATCCTTCAGGATGAAGGCGATCTCCGGCGGGGCCAGGCGCCAATTGACCGGCGCCAGGCAGACGCGGGCCTTCACCGCGCCCAGCCACAGGACGAAGAAGTCGTCATTGTTCTTGGCCAGGGACGCCGCCCGCTCGCCCGGCGCAAGCCCCGCGGCGATCAGCGCGTTGGCGCAGGCGTTGGAGCGCGCATCCAGTTCGCTGAACGTGGTCTGGCGACCCTCAAACGCGAGCGCGACCGCCTGCGGCCTCAGCCGCGCCTGGACGCGGGGCACATCGGCGAGGGAGGCGAGCTCGGCGGGGTCATACATGCAGGCGTCCTTCGAGGGGTATTGAGAAACGACAATCAGGCTCGAAGATCGACACCGTCAAAAAATCACCTTTTCCTCGCCCCACCACAGCGGCGAGCGGGAATGGTCGATGAACGTCTCCTCGTCCTCCAACAAGAGCTGGCCAGCCTTGACGCCGGCGGGATCGCGGGCGCTGGCCATCAGCTCGTCCAGGCTGTCCCACCACAGCTGGGCGACGCCGTCATAGCCCTTGGGCGCGCCGCGCACCTCGCGGATGGTTTCGGAAAGCTCGGGCGGCAGGCTGTGCAGCTGGACATAGCGGCGGATGCGCAGGACCTCCTTGACGCTGGCCACCAGCGGCGCGTGGCGCTCATGCCAATAGGCCTGGAAACTCTCGCGCGTGAACTCGGGCCGCCGGGTCAGAGCGAAGGTCAGTTTGATCATGTCGCCTCCCGCCTCGAAACACTGTTGGTCCGATGGCGGCGGCCAGCTTACCGTAGCCGGCAAAGAAAACGAGAGGTGGAAACATGGACCGGTTGAAGGACAGGGCGGCGATCGTCACCGGAGCGGCCTCGGGGATCGGCCGGGCCAGCGCGGAGCTGTTCGCGGCGGAGGGTGCGCGAGTGCTTGCGGTGGATCGGCCAGGGGCGAGCCTTGAGTTCGACGACAAGTCGATCGAGACGCTGGAGTGCGACATCGGCGGGAAAGACGCGCCGGGGGCCATCGTCGGCCGGGCGCTGGAGGCCTTCGGTCGGCTCGACATCCTCTATAACAACGCGGGCATCGCCGCTTCGGTCCATGTGGCCGAGATGACCGACGAACAGTGGGACCGGATCCAGGACATAGATCTGCGCGCGGTGTTCCGGGTGACGCGCGAGGCCATTCCAGCGCTGGTCAAGTCGCCGGCCGGCCGGATCATCTCCACCGCCAGCGTCGCGGCGCTGACCACCGACTGGGGCCTGGCCAGCTATTGCGCGGCCAAGGCGGGTATCCTCGGGCTGACCCGCACCCTAGCGCTGGAGCTGGGCAAAGAGGGGGTCACCGCCAACGCCATCATGCCGGGCGCCATCCAGACCGGCATGACCGCCGCCGGCTTCGCCAACCCCAAGGCCGTCGAGGTCTGGGCCAAGAAATCCGTGCTGCGAAGGCTGGGCCAACCGATCGACGTGGCCCGCGTGGCCTTGTTCCTGGCCTCCGACGACGCCGGCTTCGTCACCGGCCAGGCCATCGCGGCCGACGGCGGATTGATGCTCCGGATGTAGGCGCGGGCGACGGGGGAGACTGAGCATGCAGGATTACGGGGGGCGTGAGCGCGCCTGGATCGATCGGGCGGTCAAGAAGATCGAGGCCGACTTCGCGCGCTCGGCCGACACCCACCTGCTGCACGTCCCCCTGCCGGCCTTCCCCAGGATCGCGCTCTATTTCAAGGACGAGTCGACCCATCCGACCGGCAGCCTGAAGCACCGCCTGGCGCGCTCGCTGTTTCTCTACGCCCTGTGCAACGGCTGGATCGGGCCGGACACGACCATCGTCGAGGCCTCCAGCGGCTCCACCGCCGTGTCCGAGGCCTATTTCGCCCGCCTGCTCGGCCTGCGCTTCATCGCCGTCATGCCGCGCTCCACAGCGGCGGAGAAAGTGCGCGAAATCGCCTTCCACGGCGGCGAGCATCACTTCGTCGACGGCCCCGCCGAAATGTACAGCGAGAGCGCCCGCCTCGCCCGCGAGCTGGGCGGCCACTACATGGACCAGTTCACCTATGCCGAACGGGCCACCGACTGGCGCGGCAACAACAATATCGCCCAGTCGATCTTCAGCCAGATGGTCAATGAGCCCTCGCCGATCCCGAGCTGGATCGTGGTCGGCGCCGGCACCGGCGGCACCTCGGCCACCCTGGCCCGCTATGTCCGCTATCGGGGCCTGCCCACCCGCATCGCCCTGGCCGATCCGGAGGCCTCGGTGTTCCACCGCCACCTCGCCGACCGCGCCGTGCTGACCGTCGCCGGCCCCTCCTCGCTGATCGAGGGCATCGGCCGGCCCCGCTGCGAGCCCTCGTTCATCCCGGAGCTGATCGACCGGGCCTATGCGGTGTCCGACGCCGACAGCATCGCCGCCGCCCGCGTGCTGTCCCGCCGGATCGGCCGCCTCTGCGGCGGCTCGACCGGCTGCAACCTGATCGCCTGCATCGCCCTGGTGCGGGAAATGGCGGCGGCGGGCGAGGCCGGCGCGGTGGTCTCGCTGCTCTGTGATAGCGGCGAACGCTACCGCAGCACCTATTACAACGACGCCTGGCTGGCGGAGCGCGGGCTGGAGACGGCGGCGGCGGAAACGGAGATCGAGCGGTTCTTCGAATAGCCGGTCAGAAGAATTCACCACCAAGCACACCAAGGACACCAAGTTCATGGCCCTGGACGACGGCCGAAGACCCGCGCGAAGCGCTAACCTGTTTCTTCGTGCCTTCCTTGGTGTCCTTGGTGCTCTTGGTGGTCAAATAGGGCTTCGCCCGACGCAAAGGGCGAGCTGAAGGGATTGGGCAAATTGGATCGTAAGCTCGCATTCACCGACTACGGCTACACAGGTCGAACTCTTACTACTTTTGAGGGTGGAACCGTCAGCCGTGAGCGACAATCCAACAATCGCAAAATCGGACTCATCGAACTCTTCGCCGAGAGGCCTGCTGGTTGCGCTGATATTGGCGCTCCTGCTGGCCGCCATTTGGTGGAAGGACCCGCCCATTTGGTGGCGCGACCTCATGGTGATTGGCCCCGTCGCGGGGATGGTTTCAGGCCTGCTACGCCGCTCTTTAGCTCCAGGTCAGCCAGTTAAACGATCCTTATCAGCGTTCGCAGCGGCGGCGGCCATTTTTGGCGTTCCCGCTGGGCTGGAAGCGCTAAACTTCGCTCATTTGGTCGACTGGATGCCGGCCCTTTTTGCAGCGTGCGCTATCGCAGGGGTGCTTGGCCTTTTCTGGCAAAAACGGCCTGAGATCGTAAGACTGAAAGAGGCGCAGAAAAAAAGAGAGGATGAGGCGCGGCTCGGCCGGAAACCGTCGCCGCCTGAACTCAGGCCCGCCATGGCAGGGCTGGCGTTGCTTTGTTTGGCAGGTTACGGTTTCGCCCTGTTCACGGCTGTCGACGAACGTCTTGATTGGCTACCGTCGCAGCTTATCCGAACCCAGGTGATCGCCAAGGGAGAGGCCTACAAAAGGGGCGGAACTGTCAACGCGATAGCTCTCGACGCATGGGGTCCAATGCCTCGCGGTTATCAGCTAAGCGTTTCACCTGACGCTTATGATCGGCTTGAGATCGGCCGCGTGGCGTGCGTGCACCTCCATACGGGACTTCTCAAGGCGAGATGGTTCGAGGTTGAGGTTTGTCCGGCGTCGACTGCGGCCTCAGCAACCGTCGTCCCTTTGAGGTAAACAGTCGGACATCTCCGCACCCGACGCTCGCTGCTTGACAATGCGCTCCATGCGTCGACGCTCTTCCCTTCAGGGGGAAGCGATCCAATGTGCCGCGCACTGATCTACCTCGGCCAGCCGATCCTGCTCGACGACCTGTTGTTCAGGCCCGACAGCTCGCTGATCAACCAGGCCTATATGCCCAAGATGCTGCACATGCTGAACCTGGCAGGGTTCGGCCTGATGGCCTGGGACCAGGATAGTCACGCGCCGGAGGTTCCCTATCGCTATTCCGCGCCCAGCCTGCCGGTGTTCGACCGCAACCTGAAATCCCTGGCCCAGAAGACGCGGGCCGACTGCGTCCTGGCCCATGTGCGCGGCGTCGCCTATTCGACCACCGTCAACATCTCGGACCAGAATTGCCATCCGTTCCACTTTCCCGGGACCAAGGTGGCGCTGGCCCACAATGGCGACATCTACCGCATCGGCGAGATGAAGGGCTCGCTTCGGGCCTATCTGAAGGACGAATACGCCCGCCAGATCGCTGGATCGACCGACAGCGAGTGGCTCTACGCCCTGCTCCTCTCACGCCTGCCCGACGCCACGCGCGAGCCGACCCGGGACGAGCTGATCACCGCGGTGGAAGAGCTGATCGACATCATGCGCCAGACGCGGCGCCGGCACGGCGTGGACATTTCATCGTCCTGCAACCTATTCATCGCCACCGGCGGCCAGGTGCTGGGCCTGCGCTACTGCTTCGATTTCGGCTGCTATCGCACCGAGTCCCCCGCTCAGGTGCACGAGGCCAATCTCAGCTATCTCAGCATGTGGTTCACCCTCGGCCGCGAATACGGCTTCCACGACGGCGAGTGGCAGATGGTGGGCGGCGAGGACGCGGCCACCTCGGCGCTCATCGCCTCCGAGCCCCTGTCCTCCAACACCGCGACCTGGCTGCAGGTGCCCGAATACGGCCTGGTCCACGCCGAAACCCTGGGCGGGCGGCCGCATGTCGAGGTGCGCGTGGTGGGGTGAAATAGCCCCTCCCCCTTGAAGGGGAGGGTTCTTACGAGCCGCCGCCCTCCAGCGCCCGCACCCGCGCCTGGGCGGTCAGGCGGGTCAGGTGGTTGCTGGCCGTGTTGAGCGACAGGACGAGGTCGGCGTTGACCGCCTCGAGCAGGCGCAAGGCCATCCGGTCGCCTCCGTTCCACAGGGCGACGAACCGCGCGGCGTCGAAAGCCAGCAGCGTGACGTCTTCGGCGGCGATCAGTTCGGCGGCGGCGGGCGCGCCTTCCAGCACCGGCGCAACGCCGGCGAAACGGCCCGGTCCCAGGATGTCGAGCTGGTGGATGCGGTCGCCGTGCCGCTGACCCAGCAACAGCGCCCCGCGTACGACCAGCCGCGGATCCTCGACCGCCTGACCTTCCCTGGCGAGGTGGGCGCCGCGCGCGACCTGCTCCACACGCGCCACCGCGAACAGGGCGTCGACCTCCTCGGACGCGAATTCACCGAGGCATGGCAGGATAGGCAGGAAGGCGCGGACGTCGAAGGTTGGCCGGGTCCTGGTCTGAGCCTTGGGCGGCTTGCGGAACTGGACGTCGCCGGGCGAGGCGTCCACAAGCGCCCGGCTGCGGACCCGGATCGCCCGCAGCCGGTCGGCGATGGTCAGCCCCAGCCGACGCAGCACCTTCAGCGAGGCGGGCCTAAGCTGGTGCAGCGCGGCCTCCAGATAGCGCCCGTCGGTGAACAGGACCTCGACCGGGGTCAACGCCCGCGCCGTCGCCGTTCGCTTGCCGCCGCGCATCAAGAGGGCCATCTCGCCGACCAGATCGCCGGGACCCAGCTCGGCCAGAGCGACTTCTCCGCCGCCCGGCAACCGCGTCGACACCGCCACCTTGCCCGAGACGATCGAGTAGGCCCCATCGGACATCGCGCCCTGGACCATCAGCGCCTCGCCAGGCGTGAACCGCTGCAGCTCCAGCCCGGCGGCCAGGTCGGCGATCTCATCGGCCGCCAGGTCCCGGTAGAAGGGCGCCGCCGCGACCACATCCGCGATAGCCTGCCCCATGCCGCGCCCCTTCCCTGTCCGCATTGGGCCTGGAAACGGGTGGCGGATCAAGCCAGCCGCGCGATCACTCTGGCCGACCAGGGTCATGCTTGCTAGCGTGCGCCAGCTCAGGGGGATTCATGCGGAGCTTTGCCTTGGGGTTGTGTCTGACCCTCGTCGCGATCGCGGCGCGCGGCCAGGCCTTGGGCGCGCCGCAGGACCCCGCGCAGGCCAAGGGCGCTCCGCAAGGTTGCCCCGGCGCCGGGGCGGCGGCGGGGAACGCGCCGTGCGCAGCCGTCACGGTCTCGCGGCAAGGCAAGGCGTCGATGGACGCCGCGGCGCACAATGCGCGCGGCCTCGCCTACAAACACAGCGGCCAGCTGAAACTGGCGCTGACGGAATATGACGAAGCGCTCGCCTTGGAGCCAAACGACGCGGAGGCGTTGGACAATCGAGGTGTGATCTGGAACGCTCAGGGACGATATGATCGCGCCCTCGTCGACTACAACCGCGCCATCGCCTTGAGCCCCTCCGACTCGTCGGCCTACTACAACCGTGGAAACACCTACGCGAACATGGGCCTTACCCAGAAAGCCATCGCGGACTTCCGGCGCGCATTGAAGGTCGAGCCATCGATGGTCCTGGCGCGCGAAGCCTTGCGGGTGTTTGGCGCCGCGCCCTGAACCGCGCAGTTCATCCAGCCTCCAGCGCGAGCAGCGCATAGGTCGCCAGCCAGTGCTCGCCCATATAGTCGCCGGCCACGTGGGGCAGGCTGGCGTCGAGGTGGGGGCCGACCGCGGCCAGCGCGCGCTCGCGGGCGGGATCGCCCGCCGGCGGAGCCCCGGCGATGCTGCGCCAGCACCAGGCGCGGCTGAGGTTCACGCCGTCCAGGTGGGCGATCTTGCCGTCGGTGCGGTCGCTGACGACAGCGGGCGTGAACAGGCTCGCCGGTTCGCCCTGCGCCACGCGCGGCAGGAAGCGGGCGAACCAGGCGGGGAATTCGGCGCCCAGGGTGCGGCGCATGCATTCGGCTTCGATCAGGGCTGAGGAGAGGAAATCGTCGCCCGATGGCTCCCAGGCCTGGCAATCGGCGTCGGCGCCATACCAGGCGATGGCCTTGTCCGCCGCCAGTCGCGCCAGCTCCGCATCGCCGACCGCGTCCGCATAGTCTTGCGCCAGCGTCAAGGCGAAGGCGGTGTTGGAATGCACCCCGGCGCGCACCGGATAAGTCGCCTTGGGCAGGTAAGAGGTGAAGCGGGCGGCGAAGGCGTGGGCCAACGGCGTGATGGCGCCGAACCAGGCGCGGGCCTCGGCGCTGTCGTGGCGGGCCAGCTCGCCGGCCAGCATCAAGGCCCAGGCCCAGCCATAGGGCCGCTCGAAGCCCGCGCTGGACGGCCGGTCCAGATAGGCGCGCTCGGCCTCGACCTTGGCCGGGGTGAAGGCGTCGTCGAACAGGGCGCGGATCGCGGCGGCCTCGGCGCCGTCCGGAAATCTTCGATAGAGCCGGGCCAGCAGCCAATAGCCGTGCACGCAGGAATGCCAGTCGAAACTGCCGAAGAAGATCGGATGCAGAGCGCGCGGGGTCTCGGCGTCGCCGGGACCGGTCAGCACGTGGTCCAGCTTGTTGGGATATTCCTTGGCGACGTGGGCCAAGGCGATACGGGCGAAGCGGTCGGCGATTTCGGGGGTTAGCGCGTGATCGGTCATCAGAATCGGAACACCAAAAAGTACATGAGGAGGGTATTTGCCAGGAGCAGCAGCAACGCCGTCGGGATCTGCGTCTTGATCACCGCATAGCGGTCGGGCAGTTCCAGCAGGGCGGCTGGGACGATGTTGAAATTGGCGGCCATGGGGGTCATCAAGGTGCCGCAGAAGCCGGACAGCATGCCGATCGAAGCCATGATCGCCGGATCGCCGCCAAACTTCTTGACGATCAGCGGCAGGCCGATCCCGGCCGTCATCACGGGAAAGGCGGCGAAGCCGTTGCCCATGATCATGGTGAACAGCGCCATGCCCAAGGTGTAGGCGCAGACCACCGCGAAGCGATTGTCGGCAGGCAAGGCGTGGCTGACCAGGCCTCCCACCGCCCCGCCGACCCCGGCCAGGGCGAAGACCGCGCCCAGCGCCGCCAGCATCTGGGGCAGCACCGCCGCCCAGCCCACCGTATCGATCAGCCGCCGGCCCTGCTGAAAGGCGGCCAGCGGCGGCGGGCGCAGCAGGATGGCGGCGAAAACGCCGGCTGCGAGCACGCCTAGGCCCAGCGAGATCACGGTCGCCTGTTTGGGGTCGATCAGAAACACGCCGCCGATCCGCACCGTCTTCAGGACCAGCGCGCCGAACAGGGTGACGGCTGGAATGGTCAGGGCCGGCCAGAACAGCCTGTTCCCCAGCCGCCGCGCGCTGGTCGCGCGCTGCTCAGTACTGGTGGTGGCTGGCCGGCCGATCCCCAGGCCGCCGAAGCCGGCGATGGTCACCATGGCCAGGACCAGGATCCCGTTGGCCAGGTCGCTCAAGCGCGATCCGAACAGGAAACTGGTCGCGAACAGTCCCCAGAACAGCGCGTTGCCAAGACGCTTCGGGTTCTGGCGATCCAACCCGCTCAGCACCGCGAACACGGCGAACACCCCGCCCGCCAGCCAGTAGACCGCCTCCAGCGTAATCATTTCGCCGCCTCGCGGGCCAGACGGCGATCCAGCAGGAAAAGGCGCGTCCCGTGGATCACAAGGGCCGTCAGGGCTGTCGGAATGGCCCAAACCGACAGCCTGAGCGGCTGGGTCTCGATGCCGTTCTGCTGCAGGAAACCCTTGATCAGCAGCACCGAGCCGAAGGCGATGAAAATGTCCTCGCCGAAGAAGGCGCCCACATTGTCCGCGCCGGCGGCGTGGGCGCGGATCAGAAAGCGCAAGCGGTCCGGCAAAGGTCCGAGCCGGTTTTCGGCGGCGGCCTCGGCCATCGGCGCGATCAGGGGGCGGACCATCTGGGCCTGGCCGCCCAGCGAAGTCAGGCCCAGGGCGGCGGAGAGCTGGCGCAGCACAAAATAGAGCAGGAGCAAGCGTCCGCCGGTCGCCGCGCCGATTCCGGCGATCAACATCCGCCCGCGCTCCAAGAGGCCGCCGCGCTCAAGCAGCCCGATCACAGGCAAAACCAGGAAGACAACGCTGACATAGCGGCTGTCGTTGAAGGCCTTGCCAAAGGCGGCGATCACATGCGGCGCCGACAGTCCGCCCAAAAGCCCGGTCGCGATCGCCGCGACGGTGACCACCAGCAGCGGGTTGAAGCGGGCCAAGAACCCGACCACCACGATCGCCACGCCGATCAAAGTCAGCATCCGTTATCCCCCGCCAAACGCCACGCCTCGCCGCTGCATAGAGCGAGGTGGCAAGCGAGCATGCGATCGATGAAACGACAAGCCTTGGCAGGCGCCGAACGGGTCGGTGATGGAAGCACAAAGCCGCGACATCCGCGGCTGCCCTGAGCCGATGCTCGTCGCCGCGGCCGCGCATTTTGTGCGGGAGTGGGGTCCGCCGATCGCCCGCGCCGCGCTCGCTGCCTTCGCGGACAGTTGAATTCGAGTTTAACCGCCGCACCCCGGCGATCTCATCTTTTTAACGACTGACCCAGTATGGGTGTCAGCTCGTTGGCGGAGCTCGTTCGTGCTTAAAGTTCTCACCTGCGTCTACGCGGACCACGACTGGCGGTTGGTGCTGCTGGCCGCCGCGGTCTGCGTGACCGCCGTCCTGACCAGCTTCCGGCTTTACGGCATGGTGATCGCCGCCTCCGGCCGGACCCGCGCCGCCTGGCTTTGGGTCACCGGCGTGGTCGCCGCCTCTGGAATCTGGGCGACGCATTTCGTGGCCATGCTGGCGTTCCAGCCGCATTTGAAGACCGGTTATCTGCCGGGCGTAACTCTGCTTTCGCTGATCGAGCCGGCGATCACCTGCACGCTTGGCTTCTCGATCGCGGCGACCTATCGCCGACGCTCGGCGATCGCGCTGGGCGGGGCGATTGTCGGGCTGGGCATCGCGATCATGCATTTCACCGGCATGAGCGCCTTTCGCACCCAAGGCGAATTGCTGTGGAATCAGACCTATGTGGCCGCATCGATCCTTGTCGGCGCGCTGATCGGCGCCTTGGCGCTGCTGGCGGCCAAGCGCTCGTCGACACTGAAGCTGCAGGCCATCGGCGCGGGTCTGATGACCGTGGCCATCTGCGGGATGCATTTCACCGCCATGGCGGCCGTGACTATCCTGCCCGACCCCTCCGCCGCGGTGCCGCCGAGCCTGATGTCGAACGGCGCCATGGCCGTCGCGGTGGCGGCCTTGACCATCCTGATTATAGCCGCCGCCATAGCCGCCGGGGCGCTCGACGCCTCTAGCCGCAAGGGCGCGCTTCGCCGTCTGGGCGACGCCATCGACGCCATGCCCGACGGTCTGGTTTTCTATGACGCCGATGATCGCCTGGTGGCCTGGAACAAGCGGTTCGTCGAGCTCAACCCCAGGCCGGCCGACCTCTTGAGGGTGGGCTGCACCTTCGAAGAGCTGCTTCGCGCGAGCGTCGCCTTGGGCGCCGTCCCCGCCGCCGACGGACGCGAAGAGGACTGGATCGTCGAACGTCTGGAGTCGCGGCGTCAGGCCTGTTCGACCGTCGAGCAGCTGACCGTCGACGGCCAATGGCTTCGCATCGACGATCGGCGGACCGCCGACGGCGGCATGGTCTCGGTGTTTGTCGACGTCACCGACCTGAAGCAGAGACAGGCCGAGATGGCCATGGCGCGCGACGCGGCCGAGGCGGCCAACCGGGCCAAGTCCGAATTCCTGGCCAATATGAGCCACGAAATCCGCACCCCGATGAACGGCGTCATCGGCATGAACGGCCTTTTGCTGCGCACCGCGCTGGACCCCGACCAGCGGAAGTTCGCCGAGGCGGTGAGCGTTTCCGCAGACAGCCTGCTTAGGATCATCGACGACATCCTCGACATCTCCAAGTTGGAGGCGGGCAAGGTTCAGCTGGAAGCCGTGGAGTTCAGCCTCGAGGCCGTGGTCGAAGACGTCCTCGAACTGCTCTCGCCACGCGCGACGGAAAAATCGCTGGAACTCGCCGCCTATCTCGACACGGACGCGCGCCAGGCCTTCCGGGGCGATCCGACGCGAATCCGCCAGGTTCTGCTCAACCTGTTGTCCAACGCCCTCAAATTCACCGAGCGCGGTCATGTCGGCGTGGACGTCGTCTCCAGCCGAGGCGAAGACGGTCGCGTCACGGTGCGGGCCGAGGTGTGCGACACCGGCATCGGTCTGACGCCCGACGCGCGCTTCAGGCTGTTCGAGAAATTCCAGCAGGCGGACGGTTCGATCACCCGGCGGTTCGGGGGCACGGGCCTCGGCCTGTCGATCAGCCGCGAACTGGTGGAGCTGATGGGCGGACGGATCGGCGTCGAGGACCGGCGCGGCGGCGGCAGCACATTTTGGTTCGAACTCGATCTGGACCCGGCCGCCGACGCCGGCGGCGCGACGAATCCGGCTGACCGCCTACTGGCCGGCGCCAGCGTGATGATCGTCGGCGAGCACGCCTTCACCCGCGAGGTCTGGCGCCGCGTCCTCGAAGACGCCGGCGCAAGCGTGCTAGCCGTGGCGAGCGCCAACGCCGCGGCGGATGCGTGGGGCCGCGCCCGGGACGACGGGTCGAGTTTCAGTGTCGTCCTGCTCGATGAAGCCGACGGCGCATCGCTTGGCGAGGACCTGGCCGAAGCGCTGCGGGCGCGCCCCGCCTCGCGCGCGCCGAAAATGGTCTCGGCCGGGTCCATCACCCCGTCGCACGGACCGGCGCGGGGCTCTGCGCCAGCCGTTGACGCGCGGCTGACCAAACCGGTGCGACGGCGTGTTCTGATCGAGACCATCGCCGCGTTGCTAGGGTCGGCGACGGCGACCACGGCCGAGGGCTTGGAGCCGGACCGGCTGGACGACGCGCCGTGCGGGGCCGGGCGGATCCTGCTGGCCGAGGACAATGATATCAACGCCCTGCTCGCCACCACCCTGCTGGAAGCCGCGGGCTATGACGTCAACCGGGTCGAGGACGGCGCCATGGCCGTTCAGGCCGCCAGGGACGGGACGTTCGATCTGATCTTGATGGACGTGCAGATGCCGGTGATGGACGGGTTGAAGGCGTCCCGACTGATCCGCCAATCGAGCGGCCGCGCGGCGACCACGCCGATCGTGGCCCTGACCGCCAACGCCATGCAGGCCGATCGCGACGCGTGCCTGGCGGCGGGCATGGACGAGTTCATCACCAAACCCATTGTCGCCCAGACCTTTTTGGAGGTGGTGTCGATGTTCGCTCAGCCCGCCGGCGCAGCGGGTCGGCCGCACGACGATCTGGTCGCTCGCCCTGGGGAGCGCCGCGCGGTATGAGGTCGACGCCCAGGAACTGAGCCGCCGCCGCGACCATGGACGAGACCGCCCGCCAGACCCATGTCGAACGCGTCCGCCGCGACGGCTACACCGTCGTCGAGCAGGCCATCGAACCCAACCTGATCTTGGCCCTGAACGCGGCGCTGGCGCGGCTCGAGCGCGAGCTGGACGCCAAGCCGGCGATGAACGGTTTCGAAGGCCGCAAGACCGTGCGAATCTACAACCTGTTGGCCCATGGCGCGCCGTTCGAGCAGGTCCCGACCCACCCCGCCGTACTGCCGATCATCGAGGGCGTGCTGGACGCGGGCTGCCTGATCTCATCGTTGTCCTCGATCGCTATCGATCCGGGCGAGGTCGCCCAGCCGATCCATGCCGACGACATGGTCATTCCGCTGGACAAGCCGCATCGCCCCATCGTCTGCAACTCGATGTGGGCGTTGACCGATTTCACCGAGGCCAACGGCGCGACCCGCCTGGTCCCCGGCAGCCACAAACTGGCCAATCCCGAATATGGCGGCGCCTATGAGACCATCGCCGGGGGTATGCGCGTGGGCGATGTCTTGATCTGGGACGGCTCTTTGTGGCACGGCGGCGGGGCCAATACGACGGACCAGCGCCGCATGGGCATGGCGATGAACTATTGCGCCGGTTTCATTCGCCAGCAGGAAAACCAGCAGCTGGGCCTGACGCCCGCCCAGGTGCGGGCCTTTTCACCCAGGCTTCGCGAGCTGATCGGTTACGGCGTCTATCAAGGCCTGATCGGCCACATCGACAAGAAGAGCCCGGCGCAGCTACTGGACAGCGCGATCGAGTTCCGTTCGATCTGGGACCGTTAGGTCGAGGTCTTTAAGCGCACTGGGCCATGGGAACACCGCCGCCGCGGCGTAGGGGCAATTCTGTCGGCGCGCGCGAGGCGGCGTCGGCCGGCGCGTCCAACAAGTTGGAGATGGCGGGGCCGCTCAGGAACGGCGTCCCTTGGGCCATGCAGTAGTCCAACTCGGTCTTGTTACGGACGTGGCTGACGGCGAGCCAAATCTTCTGGCGCTTGTAGTTGTCCCGGTTGTCCATGAACCGCTTGACCGCCGACAGGCGCGCCTGCTGGTCCGTGCCGGTCATGGTCAGGGTGACGCTGTTGACCACGCTGGCCGCGAGTTTCTCCACGCGAAACCCCGGGTCGGTGACCTGCAGATCGATAAAGCCGAAATACTGTCTCAGGAAGGTCGTCAGCTGGGACATGGCCGTGAACGAGGGGTCGCGCGGCACGTCATAGACCGCGACCGCCAGCTGGTTACGGCGTTCGGTGGGCAACAGCTTGAGGGCCGGCAGATAGAGTTCGCGCGTCGGGCGATGGATGATCGATGAGAAGCTGATCGGAAAGAACAATAGACCGCCGAACGGGCTGGCGAGAATGCGCTGGCTCGCTTCCAGGCAGTACGTGTCATACCGGCGCGCGGCTTCGCCCTGGAGATGCCCCGCATTCGTGAACACGCCGCGCAGCGAGGATGCGCCTAGCTGCCCGTCGCTGACCGCCGAACCCACCACATTCTGACGCGGCATATAGTAGACCGCATGATAGCCGGCCGTCGCGACCGCCGGCGCGGCTGGCGGCGGGTCGGCGCTCTTTGCGAGCTCCAGCAAGTCCTCCGGCGTCACGACCGGCCCGGCCAGCTCATCCTGCGCCGCCTGCGCTTCCGGGTCACCGTTATGAGCGATGATTTCCACGCCGGCGGTGGTGACGCGGCGGATCCGGCCATTGAGCGGCGGGTTGATCGATTCTCCCTCTAAGGCGTCTCTCAGCGCCTGGGCTTCGCACGCCGCGAACCGCATGATCTCGGCCTGCTCGCCCTCGAACAGCAGCAGGCAGACCTCGCCCCCGGCCTCCACGCCGAACAGCTTGACCTGCAGTTCCCGCGCCAGAGCGCGCAGCTCGTCGGCGTCGAATTCCAGCGCGCGCGAATCGGCCAGCAGGAAGGCGCTCGCGCCCACCCGCCCATGCCGGCGCGGCCAGACCCAGCGGGTCTCCAGGAAAGCGCTGGTGAGCTTGGCGACCACGCCGACGAGGCCGGCGGGCTGGCCGACGCCGGCGTCGTCCGCCAGCACTCTAAGGCACGCAACCGCGGCCATAATGTCACCCTAGATGCAAACAACCGAAGGTCGCATAGTGTCACGCCAGCCTTAACCAGCCGTCACCCCGCCGGCCCACGGACCGGGCGAATCGTCGCAGGCGCAGCTCAGCGGCCGGCAGGCTCATTCGCGGCGATGGCGTCCAGGCGCCCGGGTTGCGGAACCTTGCTCGCGACCGGACCGTCGTTGGTGAAGTCCAACAGCCGATCCTCGGCGGCCGAATAAGCCGGCCAAGTCGGGCGAGCGCCGCCATTGGGATCGCCGGTCTTGGCGAAATCCGTCCAGTACGCGCTCATCACCACGGCGGCGGCCTTGTCCTGCTCGCTGGTCGGCCAAGGCGAGGCGTTCAGCGTCTGGAACACGTATTGACGCTCGGAGGCGTGCACCGCGCCCTTCAACATCGATCGCATGGCCGGCGACAGCACCGAGAAGCGATAGAGAAAGCTCGGCTGGCCATTCGCGGCATGCAGCGCCGCCAGATGCCGCGCGGGTTCGGTGAAGATCACGTCGCTGACGATATTCTGCGTGAAGGCGTCCTTATCGCCATACGCCGCCTCGATCTTGGCGCGCTGCTCCAGCGTCAAGCGGGTCACGTCCCCCAGCATCTTCTCGACGCCTGCCGCTGGAATCGGAAACTCAAGGCTGTTGGAGCCGACAATATAGGGAACCTTGGCCTCAAGGCCTTTGGCGAAGGCGTCGGCGACGTCCATGGTCACGAGCCGGCCATCGATGATCGGTCCGCTGCCGCCCAGCGGCGCGGGATCGCCGGCGGCGAGAATTGTTTCGGCCGATAGGGCCCTGAGCGCTGTCGGGTCATCGCCTGGGACGCCCACGGACTTGGCGAAGGCCGCGCCGGTCGCTTCCGCCGACGGCTGGCCCATCGGATTGGCTTCATGCAGGCGGACCGAATATTCGCGGCCCGCGCCGGACTCGACGATCGCCCGCTTGAACAGGCCGCGCGCCGCTGGCGAAACCATCAGGTGGTTGACGGAAATCCCTCCGGCCGACTCGCCAAAGATGGTCACCTGATCGGGATCGCCGCCGAAGCCGGCGATATTCGCCTTGACCCATTTCAGCGCCGCGACCTGGTCCATAACGCCGTAGTTGCCAACCGGTCCGCCAGCCGCCTCGCGGGTCAGGGCCGGATGGGCGAAGAAGCCGAACCGGCCGAGGCGATAGTTCAAGGTCACTACCACTACGCCCTGGCGGGCCAAAGCCGTGCCGTCATAGAGCGCCGCGGTCCCCGAGCCGTTGACGAAGCCGCCGCCATGGATCCAGACCATTACCGGCAGGGGCCGGGTGGTTTCCTTGAACGGCCGCCAGATGTTCAGCGTCAGGCAGTCCTCGCTCATCGGCAGGGGCCCGACGCCGTTGTCCTTGGGCAGATACTTCTGCATGCAGATCGCGCCCAGCTTGTCGGCCTTGAAGGCAGCGCTCCAGGCCGGCGCGGGCTGGGGCGGCCGCCAGCGCAGGGCGCCGACCGGCGGCGCAGCGTAGGGGACGCCCTTGAACGCCACGACGTCATCATCGGCGGCGCCCAGCACCAGGCCGGACTCGGTCTTGACCAGGTTCAGATGCGACAGGCGAGACAGCTCAGCCGCTTGGCCGCGAGCCGGAGCCAGCAGGAGCGCCCCCATGCAAAGGACGCCCAGGGCCGCGGCGAGACCCAACTTTGAAATGCGCTTCACGACGCCCCCCACGGATTGTTTATTGGTTGTTGATTGAAACCCGCTTCAGACCGTGCGCTTGGCGCGGTCCTGATCGTTGGTGGCGCGGATCATCTGTTTGACGGCGTCCCACTGGTCTTCGCTCCAGGCGCGCAGGCCCGAGAAATTGCCGCCGGTGGCCTGATAGGCCGCGCCGTCGATGGCGATGGTCTGGCCGTTGACGTATTCCGAGCCGGGCGCCAGCAGATAGACCGCCAGATTGGCCAGCTCCCGCATCTCGCCGACCCGGCCCATGGGATTGTGGCTCATGTCCTGATAGGCGTCCTGCTGGCGGCCGGGATTGAGCCGCGCGCTCATCCCTTCGGTGGGAAAGGGGCCCGGCGCGATGGCGTTCAGGCGGATTCCCTTGCCGCCCCATTCCACCGCCAGCGACTGGGTCATGGCGTTCAGGCCGGCCTTGGACATGGCCGAGGGCACCGTATAGGGCGAGCCGTTCCACACCCAGGTGGTTAGGATAGAGATCACCGAGGCCTTCTTGCCTTCGACGATCCACCGCTTGCCGCAGTCCAGCGTGACGAAGAACGAGCCGCGGAAGACGATATTGGCGATGGCGTCGAAGGCCCGGCTGCTGAGATCCTCGGTGCGGCTGATGAAATTGCCGGCGGCGTTGTTGACCAGGCCGGTCAGCGCCCCGCCGTCGGACCAGATCTTATCCAGCATCTCGGTGATGGCCTCGGGCACGCGGATATCGCAGGCCGTCGGGACCACCTTGCCGCCGTGGGCGCCCATCAGTTCATCGGCCGTCTCCTGCAGCACCCCGCCGCGCCGGCCACAGATATAGACCTCGGCGCCCAGCATCAGGCAGGCCTCGGCCATCACCTTGCCGAGGCCCGTCCCGCCGCCGGTGATCAGGATCCGCTCGCCGTCCATCAGGCCGGGCTTGAACATCAGATCGTCGAGGGTCATGGCGTTTCCTGCGGGCTTTATCGCGTTGTTTGGGCAGGAGCTTAGACCTTGGGTCGGAGCGGCGGAACCGTCACCTAGGGTCAACGATGCGCCCTTCGACACGGCCGCTTCGCGCCCGGCTCAGGGTGACGATCCTCGCTGCAATCCAAAACCCCCGTCATGCTGAGCCGGCGGCGAAGCCGACGTGTCGAAGCACGCACGAACAGTCCGCCTACCCCCCTTTGAAATCCTCCTCGATCCACTCCAGCGGCCCGCGCTCGCCCGCGGCGCGCCGGCCGGCCTCCAGCTGGCGCAGTTCCACGCGGCGGATCTTGCCGGAGATGGTCTTGGGCAGCTCGGCGAACTCGATGCGGCGGATGCGTTTGTAGGGACCGAGCGCCGCGCGGGCGTGGGCCAGGATCGAGGCGGCGGTGGCGGCGTCGGCCCGCGCGCCGGGGGCAAGCGCCACGAACGCCTTGGGCTCGGCCAGCCGCGTCGGGTCGGGCGAAGGCACCACCGCCGCCTCGGCCACGGCGGCGTGCTCGATCAGGACGCTCTCCAGCTCGAAGGGACTAATCCGGTAGTCCGAGGCTTTGAACACGTCGTCGGCGCGGCCAACGTAGGTGAAGACGCCTTGCTCATCGCGCGTGGCGACATCGCCGGTGCGGTAGGCCGGCCCGTCGCAGGGGAGAATGGCCGCGTCCACCCGATAACCCAGCATCAGCCCGGCTGGCCGGTCCGCGCCCAGGACCAGGCTGATCTCGCCCTCCTCGGCTTCCTCGCCCCGCGGATCCAACAGCGCGATCCGATAACCCGGCAGGGCGCGGCCCATCGCCCCCGCCGTGACCGGCTGGCCCGGCGTATTGCCGATCTGGGCGGTGGTCTCGGTCTGGCCGTAACCGTCGCGAACAGTCAGGCCCCAGGCGGCGCGCACCTGGTCGATCACCTCTGGGTTCAGCGGCTCGCCGGCGCCCACGGCTTCGCGCAGGCCGGCCTTCCAGGCCTTCAGGTCCTGCTGGATCAGCATCCGCCAAACCGTCGGCGGCGCGCAGAAGCTGGTGACCCGCTGTTCGACCAGCGCGTCCAGCGTGGTGACCGCATCGAACCGGGGATGGTTCAGCACCAGCACCGTCGCCTCGGCCAGCCATGGGGCGAATACGCAGCTCCAGGCGTGCTTGGCCCAGCCGGGCGAGGAGATGTTTAGGTGCACATCGCCGGGCTGGAGCCCCAGCCAGTACATCGTCGACAGATGGCCGATCGGATAGGAGGCGTGGCTGTGCAGCACCAGTTTGGGCAGGGCCGTGGTGCCGGAGGTGAAATAGAGCAGCATCGGATCGCTGGCGCGGGTCGGCCCCCGCGGATCGAATATGGCCGAGGCGTCCGCGGAATCCTCCAGCGCCAGCCAACCGCGAACCCGCCCGCCGACCGACATCCGCGCGCCGCGATAGCCGACGGCCTCGAACAGCGGGGCATGCTCGACGCCGGCGATCACCAGTTTCACGCCGCCGCGACTCAAGCGGTCGCGCAGATCGTCGGCGCTGAGCAGGGTCGTGGCCGGGATCACCACCGCGCCCAGCTTCATCGCCGCCAGCATGGCCACCCACAGCGGCTCTACATTGCCCAGCATCAAAAGCGCCGTGCCGCCTCGGCCAAGCCCGGCTACGCGCAGACTGTTGGCCAGGCGGTTGGAGGCGGCGGCCAGGTCCGCATAGGTTCGACTGATAGTCGGCGCCGGGCCCACGATCCGCAGCGCCTCGCGGTCGCGCTCGCGGGCGACGACGTCGAACCAGTCGAGGGCGAAGTTGAAATGCTCCGGCGCCGGCCAGCGGAAGCCGGCCCGCGCGGCCGCGTAGTCGGTGCGGTGCGCCAGCAGGAAGTCGCGGGCGGAAAGGAGGGTGGGGGTGGGGGTGGAGGTCACAATTCCTTCTCCCCTTGCGGGTTTCGCAGCGGTCGGCGAAGCCGGTCGGCAGGCGAAGCCTGGCGAAGCGAAGATGGGTGGCCCGCGCAGCGGGTCGGATGAGGGGTGACGCCGCCGAACCCTGAACTTGTTCGCCTTGTCATCTGTTAACCGGCCTAATCCGCGTGAGCACCCCTCATCCGTCGGCTCCGCCGACACCGTCGAGACGGAGCCGGACCTGTTCGGTCCGGCTATACGAATGGCCATTCGTCCGTCTTGACCCCGCAAGGGGAGAAGGACGCCTTTTCTACATCGGCGGCGCCGCGCCGCCTACGCCGGTCACCACCATGTTGGTGATCAGCCCGCCGCTGGGCGCCCTGCCGGCGATGATGAAGACCTTCGCGCCCGGCTTGATCATCGCCCGGTCACCGGGTCCCATCTGCACCACGGGGACCTTCTTGGGCACCACCACATGGCGCGAGCCGGTGGGGTAGGTGATATCCAGCTCCTGGCCCTTGTGGCCGGCGGTCACCTTGCCGACCGTGCCGTTGGTCATCTTGGAATTGGGCTTCAGGTCCCAGTCATAATGGCCCTCGCCCATCTTCACGCCGGGCGGAAAGACGTGGACCTCCAGGGAGCGGCCGGTGCCGTCCGGCTTTTCGACCTCGGTGGTGCCGATGAAGCTGCCGGGCTGGATGGCGCTGACGTCCACCGGCGTGACCAGGGTGACGCCCCAGCTTGGAGATAAGGCGATGCTCTCCGCCTTGCCGTCGCGGCCTTTCAGGGTGAGCGTGTCCGCAGTGATCGAGATCACCTGGCCGCGCACGCGCTCGGGCGTGGGGGTCTGAGCCAGGGCGGGAATCGCCAGGGCCACGGACGCGCCTGCCAAGGCCAGAACCAGACGTCGCATTCGACCGCTCCCTTTTTGATTGTCCCGCCGGGGTATAGCAGCGCTCGGAACCGGTCAACGCGGCCGGCCGCACATCCCCCGTCGACAAAACCCCGCCCGTCGTTTTTAACCACCCGGCCGGCCGTTTGGCCGGGGCGTCGGGCCAGCCAGGCTCCAACACCCATTCAAGCCCGTTCGGGGGCCATTTAGCGCCCCAATCAAAAAGGAAGTCATTTCGATGGATCGTGTATTGCCGCAACCGACGCCGGAGACCCGGCACTTCTGGGAGGGATGCAAGGCCGGCGAACTTCGCCTGCAGCGCTGCGTCCAATGCCAGCAAAGTTATTTTCCGCCCCGGCCGTTCTGTCCGGGCTGCGGATCGCGCGAGGTCGAGGTCTATCCGGCCAGCGGCCGCGCCACGCTCTATTCCTACGTGATCAACCACCGCCCGCGGCCCGACATGGGGACCGAGCCGCATTCCATCGCCGTCGTCGCCCTGGCCGAGGGGCCGCGCATGATGACCAACATCGTCGGCTGCCCGCAGACGCCGCAGGCGCTGCAGCTGGACATGCCGCTGGAGGTCACCTTCCAAAGCTTCAGCGAGACGATCTCGCTGCCCCTGTTCACCCCCGCGAAGGCCTGAGCTCCATGAAACAGAAATCCGTGGCGGTGGTCGGCGCGGCCGAGACCACCCAGATGGGCCGCATCCCCGACGTGTCGGTGCTGGGCCTGCATGCCGACGCGGCGCTGAACGCCCTGGCCGATTGCGGCCTGAAGCCTTCCGATATCGACGGCGTGGCGACCGCCGGCGAAAGTCCCGTCCAGCTGGCGCAATATCTGGGCATCACCCCAACCTGGGCCGACGGCACCAGCGTCGGCGGCTGCTCGTTCATGCTGCATGTGCGCCACGCGGCGGCGGCGATCAACGAAGGTCTGTGCAAGACCGTGCTGATCACCCACGGCGAGTCCGGCCGCTCCCGCGTCGGCGCCGGAGGCCGGTTCGGCGGCGGCTCGCCCTCCAGCCAGAACGGCCAGTTCGAGGCGCCCTACGGCGTCGCCGGCCCGCCCAGCATGTTCACCATCCCCGTGCTGCGCTTCATGAAGGACGTGGGCGTCAGCGAAGAGGAACTGGCCATGGTCGCGGTGGTCCAGCGCGAATGGGCCGCCAAGAACCCCCGCGCCACGTTCAAGGACCCGATCACCGTCGACGATGTTCTGAACTCGGCGATGATCGCCTATCCGTTCCGCCTTTTGATGTGCTGCCTAGTCACCGACGGCGGCGGCGCCCTGGTGCTGACCAGCGCCGAGCGGGCCAAGGACTTCCCACAAAAGCCCGTCTATATCCTGGGAACCGGCGAGAGCGTCGAGACGCCCATGGTCAGCCAGATGGAGGACTTCACCAGCTCCAAGGCGTTCCGGGTCTCAGGCAAGAAGGCCTTTGACGAAGCTGGGATCAGCCATGCCGACGTCGACCACCTGATGATCTACGACGCCTTCGCCCACCTGCCGCTTTATGGCCTGGAAGACCTCGGCTTTTGCGGGCGCGGCGAGGCGGCCAAGTTCATCTGGGAGCGCAATACCGCCCCCCCCTCTGAAGGAAAGAAGGGCGGAAAGCTGCCGCTGAACACCAACGGCGGCGGACTCTCCTACATGCACTCGGGAATGTACGGCATGTACGCCCTGCAGGAGAGCGTGCGTCAGATGCGCGGCATCGCCCCGGCGCAGGTGCCGGGCGCGAGGATCAGCGTCAGCCACGGCGTCGGCGGCATGTTCGGCGCCAGCGGGACGGTGATCTTCACGAACGAGGCGTAGGCCGCCTCCGCTCGTCATCCCGGCCGTAGCGCAGCGGAGAGCCGGGACCCAGGGGCCAATGCACTTGTCCCTGGGTCCCGGCTCGGCCTTTCAGGCCGTCCGGGATGACGGCCTAGAGGCGTTTGGCGACCCAGTCACCCAGCCCCAGCTTCACGACGAGGGCGGCGATTTGCTTTCGCATCCAGACACTTACTGGTTGTCCGGCCGGCGGCGTGAGATTTCCGTTCGGCGAGTGGACCGCGAAAATCATGCGGCTATAGCGGTCTTTCCGATCGTTGAATCTGGAGACATAGTCATCAAGGACGGATTGGTCGGCCGAACTTTTGACTTGAACAAAGGCGATTTCACCCGAGGTTGGATTCTCAACCTCAACATCTATCCCCTCCGTCACGCCGCCCCGACTAGCTATTCGAGCCCACCCGGTGCGCGATAGGATCAGGTCAACCAACACCTCGAAATCTTTGTCCCCAAGGCGGGCAATCAGAGTAGCGACGGCGTCCTCGTAGGCTTGGCGCGCCAGAGCCGCCAGCCGGGCGTCCGCGTCCTCGTCATTCCGGATGATGCGGAGAATCTCCGTCCACCCCTTGGGCTTGCAGACGGTGGCTCTATACCCCGACGTCGCTGTGACGATGCCGGGAAGCTCAGTCATCACCAGCTGCCGTAGGCCACCCACGGAGCGATTGCTCCACCGAGAGCTGCAGGTCAGCCAGAAATGTCCGCAGTCGTTCGTTTCGCCCTGGGGGTTCACGGTAATCTCGTCGCGGACAGTGCACCACCACATGCAACCATCTTGGAAAGTGACCCAGACATGCTGACTCGGATGTACAAGCAGAGCGCGTAGCGCGTTGAAGTCCTGCGTGGCGCCAGCCCTACCCTCCGACCAAGCTCGCACCAGTGGTTCGATTGCAGCCAAATCCCTTGATTCAAGAAGATCGCCGGGCACTTCTAGCCATCCAGCATGGAGTTGACCGTTTGCTCGCGCGGATTTCCACCACCGACCCGCTGCACCGTTTTTGACGTATCGAACAGAGCTAGGGAGAACATCGGCCGCGAACCGCGCCTCGTCGCTAGTTGGGTCGAGCGCCCGTTGAGCGATAGCCAACGATTGCCGGCGAGCCTCAACCTCGAATGCACGCTGCTGGTCTTCAATCAAATGATCGCCCACTAGATCCTCCCCTTTGTCGGCGAGCCACCTCAAAAGCGCTGCTACGCGAGCGACGCCGCCTTTGTGAAATGCCGTAACTAGGGGCAAGAGCATAGGCCGATGATAAACATTTCCCAATGCTGGGAGTTGTATTCTGGGCGCCAAACCCCTCGTTCCCCGTGTCTCGAATCCTGTGCTATGATCCAAATCATGAAACCCGAGCCTTCCGTATTCGATCAGGTCGACGAAGAAGCCGATGCGCGGCGCCATGCCGAGGCCCTCGCGGACATCGAGGCTGGCCGCGTCATCCCGAATGACGAGGTTTGCGCCTGGCTTGAGAAGTGGGGAACTTCAGACGAGAAGCCCGCTCCGCCGTCTTGGTTCAAGTAGTCTGGACGCGGGGCGCGGCGTCCGAGCTTCGCGCCATCCGCGCCTATGTCGCTCAATTCAGCCCCCTGGCCGCCCAGCGGCTCGCCGCCCGTCTGGTGAGCGCCGCTCGCGGCCTTGAGACCCATCCAGACCGGGGACGGTCGATCAGTCGCGGACGCCGCGAGCTGGCTGTCATAACGCCCTATCTCATTCGTTACACCCATGAAGGCGATCGCGTAGTGATTCTTGAGATTCGTCACGGCGCGCGTGAGCCCGACTGATCCGACGCCCGCCGCACTTTTGCGTGGCCCCGCGCGCCTGACCCGGCGTAGAGTTTCCGCCGAGGGGCCCGTTTCAGAGGACCAAAGCCGGAGGACGCGCGTGAATCAGCTTGTTCGTAACCTGAAGGTCGCCGATCTGGAGATCGCGCCGCTAACGCCGAGCATCGGCGCGGAGATCCGGGGGGTCGACCTGGCCCGGCCGCTGGACGCCGCGACCGTGGGGCATCTGCGCGCGGCGCTGCTCGACTGGAAGGTGCTGTTCTTCCGCGACCAGGACATCACCACCGAGCAGCACCTGGCCTTCGCGCGCAATTTCGGCGACCTGGAGGTGCACCCCTTCGCGCCGGAAAAGCCGGGCTATCCGGAAGTGCTGGCCATCACCCATGACCGGGACAGCCGGGGCCGGGAGAACACCTGGCACAGCGACGTGACCTGGCGCGAGAAGCCCTCATTGGGTTCGATCCTGCGGGCCATCGAGGTCCCGCCGGTGGGCGGCGACACCCTGTTCGCCGACATGTACGCGGCCTACGAGGGCCTATCGGACGAGGTGAAGGCCCAGATCGAGGGCTGCGTGGCCGTGCACGACTTCGCCCATTTCCGCATCGGCATGCGCAAGCGCGGCAAGAGCGAGGAAGAGATCGAGGCCTTCAACAAGGCCTATCCGATGGTCGAACACCCCATCGTGCGCACCCATCCGGAGACCGGCCGCAAAGGGATCTATGTCAACGCCGCCTTCACCCAGCATATCGTCGGGCTGGAGAAGGACGCCTCGAACGCCCTGCTGAAACACCTCTACGCCCAGGCGGCGATCCCGGAATATCAGTGCCGCTTTCGCTGGGAGGCCAACTCGATCGCCTTTTGGGACAACCGCGCCAGCCAGCACTATGCGGCGTCGGACTATTGGCCGGCGGTGCGGCGGATGGAGCGGGTGACGGTGATCGGCGATCGGCCCGCATGACCCTGCGTTTCGATCTCTACTATTCCTTCCGCAGCCCCTATTCCTATCTGGCCACGCCGCAGATCGCGGATCTGTGCGCGCGCTATGACCTGGCCTGCGACGTCAAGGTGGTGCGGCCGATCGCGATCAGGATCCCCGGCTTCTTCAAGCAGGTGAACCCCCTGTGGCCGCCCTATCTGATCCGCGACACCTTCCGGATCAGCCAGCGGCTGGGCATTGCCTACGCCTGGCCCCGGCCCGATCCGATCGTGATGAATTCCCCCACCGAGGTCGCCGCCGAACAGCCGCACATCATGCGCGTCAGCCGGCTGGGCGTCGCCGCCGTCGAGGCTGGGCGCGGGCTGGACTTCCTCGTCGAAGCCGGACGGCTGATCTGGTCTGGCGCGGTCCAGGGCTGGAACGAGGGCGATCATATCGCCGGCGCCATCCGCGCCGTGGGCCTGGATCCAGGCGAGCTGGAAGCCAAGATCGCGGCCGAGGCCGAGCGGATCGATGCGGCCATCGTCGCCAATGAGTCCGCCCAGACCGCGGCTGGCCACTGGGGCGTGCCGCTGCTGGTCTTCCAGGGCGAACCGTTCTTCGGCCAGGACCGGATCGAGGATCTGGCCTGGCGGATGAAACAGCACGGGCTGAGCGATCGGGTGGCGGCGGCGGAGTAGAAACCCTTCCCGTTGGCGGGCCGGGGAAGGGCAGGGTTGGGGGTGAACACGCAGGTGTCGGGGTGAAGAATGCTTGAGGCGTCTCACGAGATTTCTTCGGGGCCGACAGTGAGCGCACCCCCACTCCAAACCTCTCCCCCATCGAGGGGGAGAGGCTTTAGCGCTGGACCAGATGGGGGATGATGATGGTGAATAATCGTTTGGCTTTGATGTTGGGCGCCGCGCTGACCGTGGCTGTTTTCGCGCGAACAGCGAACGCCGAAATCCCCTCCTCCGCGCGCGTGGTGCAGGCCCAGGTCGCCGGTCTGGACAAGCCGGCCGAGGTCATCGTCGACCACTGGGGCATCGCCCACATCTATGCAGCCAGCGCCCGCGACGCTTATTTCCTGCAAGGTTACAACGCCGCCCACGATCGGCTGTGGGAGATCGATCTTTGGCGTAAGCGCGGGCTGGGCCTGTTGTCGGCCAGCCTGGGCCCGGCCTATGTCGCCCAGGATCGGGCCGCCCGCCTCCTGCTCTATCGCGGCGATATGGCGGCCGAATGGGCGGCCTACGGCCCCGACGGCAAGAGCGACGCCGAAGCCTTCGTCGCCGGGGTCAACGCCTTTGTGGGCGAGGTGCGGGCCGGCAAGCAACCCCTGCCGATCGAGTTCAAGCTGACCGGCAGCCAGCCGGATGTCTGGAGCCCTGAGGATGTGGTCCGCGTGCGCAGCCACGGCCTGACCCGCAATGTCCACTCCGAAGTCGACCGCGCGCGGATCGCCTGCGCCGCGGGCCTTGGCGCGGATCGGCTGCGCGTGAAGATCGAGCCCCAGCAGCACACGCTGAAGACCCCGGTCGGCCTCGATCCTTGCGACGTGCCCGAGGACGTGTTTGACGACTATTATCTGGGCGTCAAGGACGTGACCTTCGCGCCGGCGGCGGCGCCGGCCACGGCCAGGCTGGATGAGAAACAGCATCTGGCGCGACTGGCCGCCGAGACCGCCGCCGAGGGCTCGAACAACTGGGTGGTTTCCGCGGCGCGCACCGCCACCGGCCGGCCGATCCTGGCCAACGACCCGCACCGTTGGCTGGGCGTTCCATCGCTGCGCTATCTGGTGCACCTGAACGCGCCGGGCCTTTCGGTGATCGGTGCGGGCGAGCCGGCCCTGCCCGGCGTGCTGCTGGGCCACAACGACAAGATCGCCTTCGGCATCACCATCTTCCCGATCGATCAAGAAGACCTCTACGTCTACGTGCTCAACCCCCAGAACTCCCATCAGTACCGCTATGATGGGCGCTGGGAGGACATGACCGTGGTCCATCAGTCGCTGGCGGTGAGGGGCGAGGCGCCGCGCGACATCGAGCTGGACTATACCCGCCACGGCCCGGTGCTGAAGATCGACCCAAAGACCAACCGCGCCTTCGCGCTGCGTTCGGTCTGGTGGACGCCGGGCGCGTCCGCCTACTATCCCTCGATCCAGTTCGCCAAGACCAAAGATTGGGCGGGATTCAAGGCTGATCTCGCCCACTGGGGCACGCCTTCGCTGAACTTCGTCTATGCGAGCACGGCCGGAGACATCGGCTGGATCGCCGAAGGTCTGGCGCCGATCCGTCCGAACTGGGACGGCCTGATGCCGGTCCCCGGCGACGGCCGCTATGAATGGAAGGGTTTCCTGCCGGAGGACCAGCTGCCGCAGGACTACAATCCCGCAAAGGGTTGGTTCGCCACCGCCAACGAATTCAACCTGCCCGAAGGCTATCCCGCCGAACAGCGCAAAGTCGGCTTCGAGTGGTCCGACCCCACCCGCGCGATCCGCATCAAGCGGGTGCTGGCGGCCAACGACCACGTCAGCCTGGCGGATTCCATGGCCCTGCAGGGCGATGACTACAGCGTGCTGGATATGCGCGGCGTGACGCTGCTGGCGCCGCTGAGCTCGCCCGACCCTGACGTGGCGCGGGCCCTGACGCTGCTGAAGGCCTGGGATGGGCGCCTGCGCGTGGACAGCGCCGCCGGCGCCATTGCCGAGGTCTGGGTCTTCAAGCATCTGGGCCGCGAGACGGTCGATCAGGTCACGCCGGCCGCCGCCCGCGCCCTGATCGAGATGAGCTCCCCCAACGCCGTGATCAGCTACCTGGAAGCGCCAGACGCCGCCTTGGGACCCGATCCCAAGTCCGCGCGGGACGCCATCCTGCTGGCCAGTCTGAAATCGGCGCTGGGCGAGCTTCGCCGGCGGTTGGGTCCCGACATGAACACCTGGGCCTGGGGCCGGCTGCATCACGCCGTCTTCACGCCCGCCGCGGCGGCCCTGGGCGACGCTGAGACCCGCGCCCAGATGACGGTCGGCCCGCTGGAGGTCCCTGGAGCATCTTCCTCTCCGCGCGCCCAGACCTACTGGGCCAGCGACTTCAGCGTCATCGCCGGCGCCTCGGTGCGGATGGTGATGGACGTTGGCGCCTGGGACAACAGCCGGGTGATCAACACCCCTGGCCAGTCCGGCGATCCGCTCAGTCCCCACTACCGCGACCTGTTTCCGCTCTGGGCCGCCGGCCAGTACGTGCCGATGGTCTATTCCCGCGAGGCGGTCGAGCAGGCGGCGGAGCTGGATGTGAAGCTGGAGCCTGCAAGGTAGCTTGCGCGTGTTTCGACACGCGCCTTACAGGCGCGGCTCAGCATGACGTAATTTATTGAATTCCAAACAACTTCGTCACCCTGAGCCGGGCGCGGAGCGGCCGTGTCGAAGGGCGCACGGACCCTACCCCGCCGCCCCCAAAAACCGCTTCAGCACGTTCCTCGTGATCCGCGTGACGAACGGGTCGTCGGCCGCCAGGCCGTGCGCCCACTCGGTCGTGCCGGCGTTGAAAACCTCGCCCGCGCCGCGCCGGAACGAGGCCACGACGGCGTGGCCGCGCAGGACGCGTGCCCGGGTGGCTGGACTGTCGGAGCCGTAGGCGATCTTGGCCACCACATCCAGCTGTTCGGGCGGGATCAGCGGGCGATAGGGGCTGGGCGCCTCGGCGAAGGTCGCGGGGGTCAGGGCGATGATCTCCAGATTGTCCGGCACGCCCAGCCGGCTCACCGGCGCCGGCAGGCCGTCCTCGCCAAACGTCAAGGCGCAGCCGTCGTTCTCGTAGCCGACCAGCGGGACATCATCGCCGAACACGTCGCCGTAGTAGAGGTCGCAACCCTCCAACGCCCAATGATCGTGGCGATAGACCGTGTAGCCCGCCTGCCCCCGCGCCGCGCAGAGGCCCAGTCGATGGTAGCCGCCGAAGATGAAGCTGAGGCCGATGGTTGAGGCTTCGGGGTTGGCGAAGTTCGGATGGGACCACAGGTGGGTGCCGCGTTCCGGCGACGTCGCCGCCACCGGATCGGCTTCGAAGCCCTTCCATTTGTGGCAGATCATCGTCTTGCCGTCGTCTTCCCAGCGCACCTTCCAAAAGGCGGTGTTGCCGGAGAAGACCGCCAGTCGCCCGCCGGCCTCGACGAACCGATCGATCTGTTCGCGCTGCGGTCCCGACCAGTATTCGCTGTGGCCCACCAGAACGACGACGCCGTAGGGACCGAGCGCGGCCGGATCGGCGTCCAGATCGTGATCGATCAGATAGTCCAGGTCCACGCCCTCGGCCTCGACCCAGCGCACGAAGGCGTGCTCCCACTTGTTCAGATAGCCAGCGGAGCCGTCATAGGGACTCTGGTCGTGTTCGCGCGACCAGGCCGGATCGGCGCCGGCCCAGGTCTTCTCGCCAAAGCCGCGTTTGCGCAGGTTGACCAGGCGCGGAAGATCGGCCGGCGCGGCCAGCAGCAGCGGCGGGAACGGCCGCTGGTTGGACAGCACCCCCAGCGCGCCGGCCATGGCCTCGGGCAGGGCCAAACGCCGGCTCATCAGCGCGCCGACATCGCAATAGGCGCTGCGCCCGCCCCAATAGTTGTAGGCCTGCAGGGTGTTGGTCGCCAGGACCAGCACCATCTTTGACCCCGCCCGCCCGGCCGGGGCCTTGATGCAGATGAAATGGTGCGCGGCCTCGCCCTCGGCGTCGGTCAGCACGATGTCGTAATAGCCCGAACGCCAATCGGCGCCGACCGTCAGCTGGATCGCCGGCGGCCAGCCGCAGCCGTTGCGGTCGGCCTCGGGCGGGGTCGGATGATCGCCGACGCTCACCGGTCCGCGAAAGACCACCGCCCGCTCGGCGCCGACACGGGCGATCTCCAGGCGGCAATTCGGAATGGTCGACGAGGCGTGCAGAGTGAAGCTTTCGCCCGGGCGCAGGCTCAGTCGATCGGTGTAACAGGCCGGCATGATCAGGGTTCCAAGGTTGGGCGCGCGACCATGCCACAAAGAGCCCATCCGGGCGCAAGCGTCTTCATCCAGCCTGCCGCCACGTCACGATTGCACGACCTCGGCTAAGGCGCACAATGACGCAAGAAGAGGCGAGGAGACGCGTCATGGATCTGGCCTATGGCCCGCGCTACGCGGCGTTCCAGCAGCAAGTCCGGGATTTCGCGGCGACGTACGGCGCGCGCGCGCCACGCGGCGGAAGCATGGCCGCCAGCCGCGAGTGGCAGCAGCTGCTGCTGGAACACGGCTACGCCGCACGCACGATTCCCAAGGAATATGGCGGCTACGGCGCCGAGCCGGACATCCTGGAAAGCCGTATTATCGCCGAGGAGTTCATCGCCGCCGGCCTGCCGATGGGCATGTCGGGCCAGGGCATTTCCATGCTGGTCCCAACCCTGCTGGAGCTGGGAACCGAAGCCCAGAAGAAGGAATGGATCGAGCCGACCATCCGCGGCGAGGTCCTCTGGTGCCAGGGCTATTCCGAACCCGGCGCCGGCTCGGACCTGGCCTCGCTGACCACTCACGCGGTGGAGGACCGCGACGACTTCCTGATCAACGGCCAGAAGATCTGGACCTCGTCGGCCCACTTCTCGGACATGATCTTCTGCCTGGTGCGCACCGAACCGGACAAGCCCAAGCACCACGGGATCAGCTACCTGCTGTTTTCGATGAAAACCCCGGGGATCGAGGTGCGTCCCCTGGTCACCATGACCGGTCAGGCCGAGTTCAACGAGGTGTTCTTCACCGATGTGCGCGTACCCAGGAGCCAGATCGTCGGCGAGCGCGGCCAGGGCTGGCAGGTGGCCAACGCCACGTTGAAATACGAGCGCGGCATGCTGGGCGACCCGAACCAGGCCGGCACGCGGTTCAAACAGCTGGTCGAGATGGCCAAGACCGAGACCGTGGACGGCCACCGGCTGATCGACAGCCCGGTTTGGCGCGATCGGCTCTTGAAGCTGCAGGCGCGGGTGCTGGCCATGCAATTCCACGGCCTTCGCCTGTTGACGGCGCGACTCACGGGCGAGAATCCGGGCGTGGCCGGCCTGATCGTCAAGCTGATGGGCTGCGAGCTGAACAACCAGCTGGCCGCCTTCGCCATCGACGCCCTGGGCGAGTTGGGCGTCCTCTATGACGGCAGTCCGCACCTACGCGCGGGCGGAAACTGGCAGCGGAACTATATGTTCGACCTCGGCCTGATCATCGGCGGCGGCACGGCCCAGATCCAGAAGAACATCATCTCCGAACGCGGGCTGGGCATGCCGCGCGAACCCAAACTGGCCAGCTGAGCGGGAGGCAGGACCATGGATTTCGCGCTGACCGACGACCAGAAGATGATGCAGGATACGATCGGCCGCACGCTCGAACGCGTCTGTCCGCTGGATCGGGTGCGCAAGGCCGCCGCCGACAAGGAGCTTTACGCCGCCGATGTCTGGGCGGCCCTGGCGGAGGTCGGCGCGGCCGGCCTGATCGTGCCGGAGGAGCATGGCGGGGTCGGCCAGACCCTGCTGGACGCGGCGCTGGCCGCCGAGATGCTGGGCCGGTCCGTGGCGCCGGTTCCCTTCACCGCGAGCTGCGTGATGGCGCCCCTGGCGTTGATGGGATCCGGATCGCCAGCGCAGCAGGCCGAGTGGCTGCCCAGGCTGGCCGCTGGCGAAGCCGTCGCTGGCGTCGCCGTTTCCGAAATCGCCTCGGGCGCGCGCGACGGCGCGGGGGTCGCGGCGGCGAGCGGCAAGCTGTCGGGCAAGGCGCTGTTCGTGCTGGACGCTGGCGGGGCGGACCTGTTCGTCGTGGCCGACAAGGCCAAGGGCCTGCATCTGGTGCGCGGCGACGCCCCGGGCCTGACGCGGAGCGACCTCGCCACCATCGACGCCACCCGCCGCGTCGGCGAACTCGCCTTCGACCATGTCGAGGCCGAGCCCCTGGCCGCTCGCGACGGCGCGGCGACCCTTGGCCGGATGATCGACGCCGGTCGCGTGGTCCTGGCCGCCGACATATTGGGCGCCGGCGGGCGGATGATTGAAAAGGCGGTGAGCTATGCCGAGGAGCGCAAGCAGTTCGGCCGGGTGATCGGCTCGTTCCAGGCGGTCAAGCACCTGTGCGCCGAAATGGTCGCCGAGCTGGAGCCCTGCCGCTCGCTGATCTGGTATGCGGCCTATGCGTTCGACGCGGCGCCCGAGGAGGCCAGCCTGATGGCCGCTCACGCCAAGGCCCACACGTCAGAGACCGGGACCTTCGTCGCGCGCACCGCTACCGAAGTGCATGGCGGCATGGGTTTCACCGACCTTCTGGGCCTGCACTACTGGTTCAAGCGGATCGGCTTCGACCGCCAGATGATGGGCGGGCCGGAGCGGGTTCGGGCGGACGCAGCGGCGCTGCAGGGGTGGGTCTGACATGGCGGCGGTGCGCTTCGCCCGCTGCCATTGCGGGTCCTTGAGCCTTAAATGCTCGGGCGAACCGACCAAGGTCTCGATGTGCCATTGCGAAGACTGCCAGCGCCGCACGGGCAGCGCGTTCAGCATCGCTGCGTTTTTCGAGCGCGGATCGGTGGAACGGGTGAGCGGCGGCGCGACGACCTTCACCCGGGGCTCGGCGTCGGGCCACCCGGTCGCCTTTCATTTCTGCCCGAATTGCGGCTCGAGCCTTTACTGGGAGCCCAGCCGGATGCCGCATCTGATCGGCGTCGCCGTCGGCGCCTTCGCCGATCCCGCCTTTCCCCCGCCCGAACAGTCCGTCTGGACGGACGAAAAGCATGCCTGGATCAGCCTGCCGGACGGCATGCGGACGTTCGCCATCATGTCGCCGCCGGGTCCACAGGGCGGCTAAACGCCTGAGCGCCTAGGCGGGGGCCGCTACACAGGCTGGGATTTCCGTGTCTAACTGCAACCGAAGGGCGGCGCGTCCGTCGGGGCAGGGGCGATGACATGGCGGGTTTCTCGGCGTCCGACGTAGCGCTTACAGGGTTTCGGATCGTACGCGAACGGCCCAAGGCGGTGCTGATCTGGAGCGCGATCCAGTTCGCCATCGCCCTCACCTTCGGCGTGGCCATGGTGCGGTTCGCGGGGCCGGCGATGATGAGCCTCAACGCCACCAACACCCAGCCCCACCCCGATCCAGCTCAGGTCATGGTCTTCGTCAGGCAGCTTTTACCCCTGTACCTGGGCCTCGCTTTGTTTTCGTTCGCCTTCTATCCGATCCTCTACGCCACGATGAACCGCGCGGTGCTGCGGCCGGACGAGGAGGGGTTCGGCTATATCCGACTCGGGGCCGACGAGCTGCGCCAGCTTGGACTGCTTTTACTGATCTTCGGGATCGGGGTCGTCGCCTATGTCGCCGTTATCATCGCCCTCATCGCGGTTCTGACGCCGCTGAGCCTGGCGCTGGGCGCCGGTTCGACCGGCTCGGTGGGTTCGAATGTCCTCGTGGGCCTGGTGGCGATCGTGGTCGTATTGGCCATCATCGGCCTTTGGATCTTTCTCTGGGTGAGGCTCTCGCTGGCTTCGCCGCTCACCTTTGCGACCCGCAGGGTCAACCTGTTCGGATCATGGCGGCTGACCAAGGGCTTGTTCTGGCCGATGTTCGGCGCCTATGCGGTCGCCCTGATCCTCGGCATGGTCGTGGGATTGTTGACGCTGGTGATCTCGTCGGCGGTCACGGCGGTGATCGGCGGCGGAACCAGCGGCCTCGCCAGCATGTTCCGCCCGGACATGAGTTCGCTGGCGGCCTATCTGACGCCGGCGCGGATCGTGAGCCTGGTCATCAGCTCAATATCGTCCGCCCTGGTCTGGCCGGTGCTGCTGACGCCGGCCGCGGCGATCTACAAATCCCTGCCCGGCGTGTTGGGCGAGACCGGCGCGGCGACCGCCGCCGCCTTCGACTAGGCCGCGATCATCCGCTCCACCTCGGCGACGATTTCGCGCAGGTGGATCGGTTTGGCCAATACCTTGGCGCCCGGCGGGGCGCGGTCGCCGGCGGACAGGGCCACGGCCGCGAAGCCGGTGATGAACATGATGCGCAGGTGCGGCTGCAGCGCCGCCGCCCGGCGCGCCACCTCGATCCCGTCGATCCCTGGCATGACGATATCGGTCAAGAGCACGTCGAAGGTCTGATCCAGCGCCTCGACGGCCGTTTCCCCGTCGGGACAGGCCGTAACCACATAACCGGCCCGCTCCAGCGCGCGGGACAGAAAGCCGCGCAGGGAGTCGTCGTCTTCGGCGAGGAGGATGCGGGTGGGGCGTTGGGTCATGGGTCTCAATCGGCGGCCATCGAAGATCACAGATTAAGCACGTAGATGTAAACCGCCGATAAAGCCTCGCTGGTTTGCTGGCGCATTGACCATACCAAGTCGGCGCGCCGATAGTGTGAAGATGAACGCTCCGACCGCGACCCCGGTGGCCATGGCCGAACTGACGGAAGCGCCCTTTGTCGTGCATCGTCCGGACGCGGCCGCGCGCTCGCCGCTGGTGTTCGCCTCGCCGCATTCCGGCCGGCACTACCCTTCCGACATGATGGCCGCCTCGCTGCTGGATTCAGCGGCGATCCGCCTGTCCGAGGACGCCTATGTCGATGAATTGATCCTGGGCGCAACCGGCCACGGGGCGACCGTGATCGCCGCGGCCTATGCGCGCGCCTATATCGACGTGAACCGCGAGCCCTATGAGCTGGACGCGACCATGTTCGAAGACGAGCTGCCCGACTTCGCCCGCGGACGCTCGGCCAGGGTCGCCGCGGGGCTGGGCTCGATCGCGCGGATCGTGGCCGAGGGCCAGGAGATCTACGCCCGCAAGCTGACCTTCGCCGAGGCGCGGCGGCGGATCGAGCTGGTGCACCGGCCCTATCACGACGCCCTGGCGGCGCTGTTGGCCCAGGCGCGCGCGGCTTTTGGCGCGGCGGTGCTGGTCGACTGGCACTCGATGCCGGCCGCGGCGGCGCGCACCTATGGCCAAAGCGGCGATATGGGCGGACGCGGCGGGATGAGCGGGGTTGGGGTCTGCGACCTGGTGCTGGGCGACCGGTTCGGCACGGCCTGCGCGCCGGCCATCACCACCCTGGTGGAGCGCGAACTGGAGGCGATGGGCTACCGGGTGGCCCGCAACGCGCCCTATGCCGGGGGCTACACCACCGAATTCTACGGCAAGCCCGCGGCGCGGACCCATGCGCTGCAAATCGAGATCAATCGCGGACTTTATCTGGACGAGGCGAGCCTGGAACCGCGCGAGGGCTTCGCCCGCCTGAAACGCGACCTGGAGCGGGTCTTCGCCGCCTTGGCCGAAGGCGTGGCGCGCGGCGTGGCTTAGAGGCGCGAGTTAAGGCTGACCAAGCGGCGAGGCGATCACCCTGCGTGTCGCAGAGTCGTCGGGGACGCGACGCATTGATGACCATCCAGCTCGAGTCGCGGGACAACCATACTGGGGTTGAGCGATCTCAACGATGTCGTCCGAGAGTCGGATCAGGCGGCGATCTCCGTTTCCATCCGGGTCTAAATCCGCGGTGGGCAGTTCAAACCAGCCGGTATGCGGATCCAGCGTGAGAGCCTCATCCCCTTCGTTGTCGATGGAACACTCATGCCCGTTAGCCCCTAAAGACCGACCGAGTACAGCGATCCTACCATCCGCCTTATCTTGGACCGACAGTGTCGAAAAAGCGGAAGCAAGAATTACGGGCAGCAAACGGTGATAGAGGCTGGTCCGGCGAAACGCTGTGCTCGCACCGTCGGAATCGACAAATAGCGCCTTTACGCCAGGTCGAAGCCATTTTGGCTGAGCCAGGCTGGGTTTTATCCATCGCCGGGGCGCCGACCACTCCTTGGCGAGCAAGCGAAAGTCGGTCGCGGAGATTCGCACGTCGCTCCCTACTCCATATCCACTGCCGATAATTGTTACCCATCCAACCGCTTTGGCTGATGCGAACTTGGGCAATTCTGCGAGACCGATGGTTGTCCGGTTGAGCCGGGCCGAGTCCAGCTGCCACGCAGATAGAGGGAAATTGAATATCGCTGCGTCGGCGAGATCGGCGCCGCGCGCATCGGTGTCGCCTGACACCCAATTGCACATGTAGTCGCCAATCGTCATCCCGCAGCGGAGGACCGCGCCGCGTAGATCAGCGTATGAAAGGTCAATGCTCGGTTCACCACCCGCGATCGTCGCGCCGCCGAAGCGCGCGTGGTCGGCGATGACGAAACGCAGGGTCGAATCAATGATGAATGCTCTGCGCATCGAGGCTCGGTGCATGTCAGCGCCAGTTAAATCGACCTCGTTGACTGCGGAGTCGTCGGCCTTTCTCCATCGAGTGTGCGAGAGGTCGCCGTGATCAAAACAGAGACCGCCCAGGTCCACCCCGCTGAGATCGGCGCCTTTCAAGTCAACATCCCTAACGATCGCCGGTCGCGGTAGATTCGCGAGGTCTGCCGGCGAATGTATCGACGCACCTGGAATGACGGTGGCGTTCGCCCAACGCAGATAACCGGGACGCCCGGGCTCGCCTTCGGC
>Ga0302314_10002104_pt1 | contig 37179 bp, 29 predicted proteins | sample III_Palsa_N2_3_FD_200533 | JGI IMG/M metagenome (GOLD analysis project Ga0302314, IMG submission 200533) | Peat permafrost microbial communities from Stordalen Mire near Abisko, Sweden - III_Palsa_N2_3 | ecosystem: Environmental > Terrestrial > Soil > Palsa > Peat permafrost | place: Sweden...
GGCGGGACCTACACGATGCAGCAGCTGGTCGCGATGGGCGTCTACATCGACCTCGGCAACGCCGAGGACCCGGTGAACGGCCCGGCCGTTTACCAGAAGGTCTATTCCCACCTGAACCTCGCGGCCCACCAGACCCTGCAGGAGAGCCTGAAGCGCGAGAGCGGCTCGGTGGAGTTCGAGCACAAGTTCAACGACAACCTGTCCGCCTCCGGCACCTTCCTCTATTCCCGCACGATCACGGAATCGACCCTGAACGCGCAGCCCCTTGGGCCGCAGCTCGACAGCGCGACCGACCCGTGGCTCGACGAGCAGCTGGACTTCGGCACCTCGCCGCCGCCGGCCGGCGACCAGTACTTCTATTACACCGCGCCGACGAACCCCTTCTCGCTCAATTACCTCGAGGAGGGCGAGACCCTCAGCACCGACACGAACGGCAACGGGCCCTACCCGAGCGGCAACGACGTCACGGCGCACAACCGCTTCATCAACTACCCCCGCATCTTCATCAACACCACCACCCAGGTGAACGCCGTCGGGCAGCTGGACGGGAAGATCGGCCAGGACTACTCCTGGACCGGGTCGATCGACTACAGCCGGGCGGACCTCAACTACCAGAACCAGAACCTGCTCAACGCGGCGGTCTTCCAGCAGGAGCTCAATGACGGCACCCTGAACCCGTTCGCGATCAACCAGGCGCCGGGCGTGCTGCCCGGCAACCTGCTCGGGACCGCGACGGTCGACGGCGTGAACGACCTGACCACCGCGCAGTTCATCTTCCGCGGCTCGCCGCTCGACCTGCCGGCCGGCAAGCTGAGCTTCGCCGTCGGCACCAGCCTCTCGCGCGAGGTGATCCAGGCCAGCGCCGACCAGAACTCCGAGGACAACGGCTGGGTCGACGCGCCGTCGATCGAGCCGATCGACCAGCAGCGCAAGTGGTTCTCCTACTTCGGCGAGCTCGAGCTCCCGGTCTTCGGCGACAAGTTCGTCTTCCCCGGCGTCCACGCCCTCAACCTCGACCTCGCCTACCGCAACGACGACTACTACGGGGTCGGCGACTCGAAGGCCCCGAAGATCTCGCTCAAGTACGAGCCGTTCAGCGACGAGTTCGCCATCCGGTCGACCGCCGGCAAGTCGTACCTGGCGCCGCCGCTCTACCTCCTCTACGGCCCGACGAACACCGGCGCCTCCCAGTCGATCACCTACACGCCCTACGGCTCGACGGTGCCGTTCTCCAACGTCCAGTTTGAGGCCGAGGGCGGCTCGAACCCCGACCTGCAGCCGGCCAAGGGCACGGACTGGACGCTGGGCTTCGTCTACGACCCCAAGGCGGTCAAGGGCCTCGACATCGCCTTCGACTACTTCGACTCCGTGACCCACAACTTCTTCGGGACGCTGGCGGAGCAGACGATCGTCCAGAGCGTCGAGGACCTCGGGCCGGCCTCACCGTACAACGACCTGATCCACTTCGGGTCCGTGAACGGCCCGATCCCGACCGGCCCCGGCCAGATCAGCACCCATCCGGCGCACTCCGTCTACATCATCGCCAACGACATCAACGTGGGCGCGACGGCGATCAAGGGCTGGGACGCCTCGGTCGAGTACCACCGGCCGACGGCCTCCCTCGGCACGTTCGACTTCCGCGGCCAGATCACGTTCTACAACAGCTACCTGTTCCAGGCCGTGCCGACGGAGGACTACTACCAGTACGCGGGGACCGCCACGGTCAACGAGGCGACCATCCCGCGCTACCGCACCTACGTCACGCTCGACTGGAAGTTCCATGACTGGGAGTTCGTGACCAACAACACGTTCGTCCCCTCCGTCGTGGACCTCGGAACCGGCGGGTCCACCGGCTCCGGCCAGCCCGGGGTCAGCACCGCCCCGGCGCACGTGGGCTCCTACGTGCAGGAGGACTTCGCGGTCTCCTACCACTTCCGGCACATCCGCTACCTGAAGGGCCTGACCGTGACCGCGGGCGTGAACAACGCCTTCAACCGGAACATCCCCCCGGCCTACAACGCCTTCACCAACAGCTACGGCGACGTGGGGGAGTACGACGGCGCCATCGGCCGGATGTACTACGTGGACGTGGACTACCACTTCTGAGCGCACCCGTCCCCGGGGACCGGGCGGAAGCGGCTCGCCCGGCGCCCAGTCCCTTCGCGGGGGCTGGGCGCCGGCCGTTCTCCGGGGGTGGGCGCCTAAGGCACTTCGTAGACCTCGATGAGCGCGATGCCGGACCCGCCGTCCGCTCCCTGGACCTGGGCAGTGTAGGCGCCGGGTGCCAAAGTGATCAGCAGCGCCGAGTCCGGCGTGGCGATGGCACCCCACGAAAATGCCCCCACGGCGGCGGCGACCTGGCTCAACTGCGTGTCCCCCTGCCACCCGATGTTAGACGTGAGCTCGGTCGACGTCGCGTCGTAGAGCGCCAGGGCGGGTTTGGCCAAAACTCCGGCCACGCCGAACGGAACGAGCGCCGGGCCTGAGGCCCGGATCAGGACCGTTTTGGAGGTGGTTCCGCCGATGACAAAGCCGGCGATGAGAATGTCTTGCCCCGTTCCCACCTCGATCCGGGCGGAGATGTTGATAAGCCGCGGGCTGGCGGCAGTGTGAGATCCCGCCGCCGTCGCGTCGTAGACCTCCACCAGCGCAACCCCAGTGTCGTTGGAGGCGCCGACGACTTGAGCGGTGTAGGCTCCGGAGCCCAGCGAAGCGACGAGGGCAGAATCAGCGCTGCTCGGGTCCGTCCAGGCGAAGGCGCCCACCAGCGAATCGGCGGCCGCCACGGCCTGATTTCCGTTCCAACCGGTGTCGCTCATCTGCAGGACATCCTTGGCATTGAAAAGCGCCAGGGCGGGGTCGGGCAGCACGCCGCTGATGCCAAAGGGCGCGAGGGTAGGCCCCGATGCGCGGATGAGGAGGGGTTGGGCGCCGCTCGTCCCGGATCCGCCAATGGCGAACCCGGCAATCAGGATGTTGGCGCTCGTGCCAACCAAGGACCGACAGGAAATATTGATCAGGCGGCCTGGATCCGTGGTGGCGGAGACCTCCAAGGTCGCCGCCGTGCTCATGACCGCGCCCGTCGAGCCGGTGATCTGGCAGGCGTAGCGCCCGTTGGCGCTCGCCGTGGCGCCGTTGATCAGGAGCCGCGGGGAGTCGGAACCCGAAATCGACTCGCCCCCGCCTTCCGCCCGCGCGGCCAAGCCGGCATAAGCGGCGGCGGTATCGGAAAGGGGGGATTCGTTGTAGAACCACTGATAGTTTACGCCGCTCTGCGGCGCCCCGACCGTGAAGGTCACTGTGCTTCCACTGGCGATCGTTTGGCTTTGGGGCTGGGAGAAGTTTCCGACGGGAGCCTCTGGGGCGGGCGTGGGCTTCGGCGCTTGCGATGGGGTCGGGGTTGGGGTGGGGGTGCTTGACGGTGCCGACGTGGGGGTAGGGGTCGGGGTGGGAGCCACGCTGGAGGGTGCTTGCGTTGGCGCCGGGGTGGGGAGGCCGGTGCCGGTTACCGTGAGCGAGGCGGCGACTGAGAGTGTAGCCCCGTACGGGCTTGTCACCTCGACGGTGTAGCTCCCCGCATTCGCGACCGTCAGGCTTGGGAAAGCCAGGTTGTCCTGGATCGCGCCCGCGACGGGCAAACCATTGAAGTACCACTGGTAGGTGAGGTTTCCCGCCGCGATGGCATAGACGTTGAACGAGGCGGTGCCTCCAACGGGACCGGATTGCGGGCCTGGCTGGTCAACGATGGTCGGGTTCACCCCGACACTGGCAAGGGAAAGTGTGGCCTCGACAGAACTGGCGCTATAGCTCCCGTTGGTGACCGAACAGTAATATTCACCTTGGTCGGAGGCTTGGACATTGCTCAATGTTAGCGTCGGACCGGTTCCAATGACGGCGGCAGCATTATTCTGGTACCAGCTATAGGTCAACGTTCCCGATCCCGATGCCGAAGTGGAGAAGGTTACAGTAGTGCCCAGCGTGGTGGTTTGGGACTGGGGTTGGGACGTGATCGCAACGGTGGATACCCCAGTAACGGTGAGTGTGGCGGAGGCGCTGGTCACCGACCCGGTGATGTCGCTGACCACGACATAGTACGTGCCGGCTTGGCTAAGGGTCGTGGGAAAAAGGTTCAAGTCGCTGGCTGTTGCGCCAGCCAAGAGACTGCCGTTGAAGTACCACTGATAGGAAAGACCGTTGAGGTCGGAATCGTTCGATCCCGGAACGCTGGCGAACACGGAAAAGGCAAAGCCCGAGCCTTGGTCAACGGTCCCGCTCATCGGCTGGATGGAAATCTCCGGTATCGGCGGTTGTGCTACCGTGACGTTGACCGAATTGGAGGTCACTGTTCCCGCGCTATTCCATGCCGTGGCATAATAGCTCCCGGCCGATGCGCTGGTGACTTGGATAAAATAAGTGATTTGGGCGGTGGTCTGCAGGGGGGTTATGTCGGCGACCTGCGGGCTCGAAAAGACTGGCGCCCCATTAAAATACCACTGGTACTCGAATGGTCCGGTCCCCGTGACCGGGAACGCGAGCAGCACGTCACCGCCGAGTTCGACACTGGCGTCGCTGGGCTGGCCCGCGAGGGAGGGCGCCTGAACGCCGGAGATCGCGAGGGTGGCCGTCTGGCTGGTAACCGAGTTCCCGTTGTCCGAGATCACGACATAGAACGTCCCGGCCATCAGCCAGGTCGTCGCCAAGTAACTGATCGAGCTGGTCGTGCCTCCCAGCTGAGGAAGGCCGTCGGCTGCCCCGTAGGCGTACCATTGGTAGGAGACGTTTTCGTCAACGGAAGCCGGGTCGACGCTGACACTGATGTCGATTAATGATCCCAGCGCCACCGTTTCACTCTGCGGTTGGGAGGTTATCACCGGCGTTTGCCCGGCGGCTGAGGCCACCATCACCCATAGCCCCCAAAGGATCACCGGCGGGCAGAACCGGATAGGCAGCAGTCGGAGCATAAAGGCGGTCAGGGTCGGCTTGAAGCTGGGAAGTTCCGAGATGAGAAGGGTTGCATTTACGGTCGGCGGTCAGAACTGAAAGACAATGGCCCTTTCTGCGTAATTCCAAGTAATGGCGTTGGAGGCTGGCGCGGGCGGCGCGCTGGCGCTACCATTCGACCCGGCAATTGATTTGTTCCCACCGCCAGCGCGGAGCTTTCCGCCATCAAGAGGGACCCGGCGAAAGCCGGACTGGCCAAGCAGGTGCAGAAGGCGCTCGGCGATCTCGAACGAGAACCCGCTCCATCCCGGGCTCCATACCAAGCACTTCACCTCGCTGCCGGAGGCGAACCGAGAAGAGCTCTTCGAGTCCCCCGCGCAGAACAAGGCCCCGGGCGCCAACCGAATCTTCTGGCACTACGGCCCCAACCAGGTGTTGGGCAAGAAATGCTTCCCCATCATCACCATCGTCGCGATCACCCCTCCTCCCTGCCGCCGGACGGCCGAAGGTCGTGAAAAGGCTCAGGCCGCGGCGCCAGGGCGGAGTGGGAGCGACTGAGCTGGGCCCAGCTTGTGTCAGGGATCACTTGATAATGCCGAGCTCGGCATTATGAACCAATTTCTTCTGCTTGTCGTCGCGCAACTAGATCACGGCACCTCGTAGACCTCGATCAGGCCGACGCCGGTCGTGCTGTTGGCCCCGCTCACCTGGGCGGTGTAGGCGCCGGGCGGCAGCGTCACGAGCAGCGCGGTGTCGCCGGAGCCCGGGCTGAGCGCGAATGCCCCCGCCTCCGCCATCGCCGCCGCCAGGACGGGTTCCCCGCCCCAGGCCGAGTTGGTCTCAATCTGGACGCTGCTGCTGTTGTAGAGGCTGAGCACCGGCGCCTGCAGGGCGCCCGCCACCCCGAAGCCCGCGAGCGCGGGCCCGATGCCGCGGATGAGCACGGTCTTCGGCTCGTTGCCGGAGATCACGAAGCCGGCGATGAGGACGCCGCTGCCGGTGCCGACGGGGGCCCGGACCGAGAGGTTCTTCAATTCCGCCGCGGACGTGAGCGGGTTCGGGTCGGCGTCATAGATCTCGGCCAGGGCGACCCCGGTGCCGGAGGGGCCGCTGACCAGCGCCGTGTACGCCCCGGGGCTGAAGGACTCGACGAGGGCCGAGTCGGCGGAGCCGGCCGGCAGGGCGAAGGCGCCCACCTGGCTGAACGTTCCCGTGAGCGCGGCCCCGCCGCCCCAGGCATGGTCGGTGAAGAGGGTCTGGCTGGCGGAGTTGTCGATCGTCAGCAGCGGGTTGGCGAGGAAGTCCGTGATGCCGAACTCCGCCAGGGTGGGGCCGACCCCGCGGACCAGGATGTTCTTCGGGCCGGCGCCGGAGATCACGAAGCCCGCGATCAGGATGCTGTCCCCGGAGCCGACGGCGGCGCGGGCGGACAGGTTGACCAGCTTGCTGGGGACCGGGGCCGCCACGAGCACGCTGGTGGCGGGGCTGGTGACGGTGCCGGCCGGGCTCGTGATCGTCAGGCTGTAGCTCCCGGAGTTGCCGGCGGCGGCGGACGCGACCTCGTAGCTCGGCGCGGTGGCCCCGGGGATCGCCGTGCCGTTTACGTACCACTGGTAGGTCACGGGCGTGTAGGGTCCGCCGGCCACGCCGCCGGTCGCCGTGACGTTGAGCACGAGCGGCGAGCCCGCGACCACGGTCTCGGACGGCGTCGAGCTTGCTACCGACACCGTGGCGGCCGAGGCCAGGCCGGTGAGGCGCGGGTTCTGGTGGAACATCGGCCAGGGCGTCACGGCGGCGTACTTGCCGACCTTGAATGCGTAGAGCTTGGCATCAAAGTCCCCGAAATAGAGGTAGCCATTGGCCAGCAGCAGCGACCCAAAGACGTAGTTGGGGGTCGAGCCGACGATCGACACCTGGCCGGCGGGGCTGACGGCATAGACGTTATAGTCGTTGGTCGCGACGTAGATCGTGCCGTCGCTGGCCGCCACCGGGGCCGAGAGGTCATTGCCGTTCGGGAGCGTGATGGTGGCCACCGTGGAGCCCGTCGCCGCCGAGACCTCGTAGAGGGTGCCGAAGTCGCTCGCCATGGCGATGACGCCGTTCGGCAGGATGACCGGGGAGCTGGTCAGGGCGTCGCTCTGCTGCGGCACCACGTGCCACTTGATGGAGCCGTCGGGATTGAGGGCGTAGATGTCGTTGCCGACGGTCGGCACGTAAACGGTCCCGTCGGCGTCGATCGCGGGCGTGGCGTCGACCGGGGTCGTCGTGGCCACGGTGCCCAGGGAATTGCCGTTGCCGTCGAAGAGCAGCAGCCCGGTGGGCGTGCCGACGTAGATGGTGCCGTTGGTGCCGACGACCGGCGAGGAGTAGGTGTGCCCGTTCATGGTCACGGCCCACTTCTGGGCGCCGGCGGCGGTGAGGGCATACAGGCTCAGGTCGTCGTGGACGTAGATCGTCCCGTCGCGGCCGAGGGCCGGCGACGTGGTGATCTCGGTCGCGGCCGAGAACGTCCAGACCTGGGCGCCGGTCGCCGGGTTGATGGCGTAGACGGTGCCGTCGGCCGCCGCGTCGATCACCGTGCCGTCGGGCTCGAGCGCCGGCGACGAGTTGTCAAAGTACGCCGTGGAGACGAAGGCCCACTTGGTCGAGCCGTCCGGGTTGATCGCATAGAGGTTGCCGTCGGTCGAGCCGAGGTAGAGCGTGCCGTCGGCCCCGACGGCCGGGGTCGTGGTCACGCCGCCGCCGGTGGGGAATTCCCAGGCGGCGTTGTTCATCGACACCGTGAAGTTGCCGCCGGGGGCGCCGACGTTGTCGACCTGGATGTCGTAGGTCTGGCCCGCCGTCGCCGTGAAGGTGACGAGGCTGTCGGTGTTGGTGCCCGACTCGTTGTTGTTGGCGCCCACCAGGGTGAGGCCGGCGACGGAGTTGCCGGTGTAGATCGCGGCCACCATGTCGAGGGTGTCGCTGTAGGCCGCGAGCTGGTAGGGGCCCGAGGCCGGGGCCGTCCACTTGTACCAGACGGAGTTGCCCCCGGCGACGCCGGTCGGGTTGGGCTCGCCCGGCTCGGTGGTGCCGTAGAGCGTCACGCCCCGGATGGCGAAGGTCCCGGTGGCCGGGTCCGCCGAGACCACCTGGGCGTTGGCGAAGTTGTCGTTGGGCGGCGGCGCCACGATCCGCAGGCCGACGAGGCCGGTGGCCCCGGCGCTGCCCGCGACCTCGATCTGGTAGGCCTGGCCGGCCGAGGCCTGGATCGCCAGGTGGCTCGCGCCGGCGCCGGAACCCGCGTCCGCGCCGACCAGCGTGAGGCCCGAGACGGACGTGCCGGTGAAGACCCCCTCGACGGTGGCGAAGGCGCTGCCGACGGTGTCAAAGTAGAACGTGCCGCTCGACGGCGCCGTCCAGGTCCACCAGAGCGAGGCGCCGACCGTGGCGCCGCCCAGCGTCGTCGCCTCGCCCGTCTCGGTGGTGGCGCCGACATTCGAGCTGCGGACCTGGATGATCGAGCCGGTCAGCGTCGCCCGGTTGGCGAAGTCGTCGTTGAAGGGCGTGTTGGACGTCGTGCCGAGCGCCGCGGCCATGTCCAGGCGTCCGCCGGTCTGCACCTGGCCGGAGAGGGCCGGCAGCTTGTCGACGCTCGAGAGGAGGCGGTTGATCAGCTGGCGGTAGGTGTCGCTCGGGAAGTGCGCCTTGAGGAGCGCCAGCACGCCGACCACGTGGGGCGCCGCGAAGGAGGTGCCGCTCCCGGAAGCATAGGCCGAGTCGTCGGTGTTGAAGGTGGTCACGATGTCGTCGCCGGGGGCGGCGAGGTCGACGGTCCCGCTGCCGTAGTCCGAATAGCTGGAGAGCGTGTCGGTCTCGCTGGTGGCGGCGACCGTGACGATGTTGTCCAGGAGGTACCCGGCGGGATAGGCGTAGCCGGCGTCGGCGTTGATGCCGTCGTTGCCGGCGGCGACGACCACGATGATCCCGGCCAGCCCGGCCTGCTGGATCGCGTCGTACTCGGCCTCCGAGCCCTCGTTGCTCCCGAAGCTCCCGTTGATGATCTGGGCGTTGTGGGTGATCGCGAAGTCGATGCACTCGAGCTCCCCCGACTCGCCCCCGAACCCGTCCGAGGCGATGAACTTGAGCGCCATCAGCTGCACCGACCAGTCGATGCCGGCGATGCCGAGCGCGTTGTTGCCGACCGCCCCAATGATGCCCGCGACCATCGTGCCGTGGAAGAAGTCGTCGTTGGGGTTGCCGTTGCCGGGCTCGGTGCTCGGGAAAGTCGCGTTGATCCCGTTCACGTCGCCGGTGTAGCCGTCGTTGCCGGCGTCGGGGTTTTTCCAGATGTTGGCGGCCAGGTCCTCGTGGGTGACGCGGATGCCCGAGTCGATGACGGCGACCAGCACGTTCGGGGCGGTGCTCTGGATCGTCCAGCCCGCCTCGGCCTTGATGTCCGCTCCCGGCGTCCCGCCGGTCTGGCCGGTGTTGTTGAGGCTCCACTGCTGGCTGAAGTACGGGTCATCGGGCACGGTGTCGGCCTTCAGGATCCGGTCCGGCTCGGCGTACTGGTACAGGCCGGTCGCCATCAGGCGGGCGGCCATCGCCTTCACCGTGACCCCGGCGCCAAACCGCAGCACCCGGATGCCGGGCAGGCTTCGGAACGTGCGCTCCACCTGCAGCCCCAAGGCCGCCTCCGCCGCCTGGACGGCGGCAGGGCTCACCCCGGGCCGGGCCTTAACGATCAGTCGCCCGTTGCGGTAGTGCTGGGAGATCTCGGTCCGGGTAAAGGAGGACGGCGCGGCGCCCGTTCCGCTCAGGGGGGTCCGGGGCATGCGCGCGCCTCGGCTGGCCAGGGGAACGAGGGCGCACAGGGCGACGCAGGCAAGGACGCAGGGGCGAAAATTCACAGGTGGGAGCAGGTTGGGAGGGCTAGGGGCCCGCACGGCGGCCGGAGGGAGGATGGCGCGCGATGCGGGGCCGATTTCACGGTTGAGGAAAAGACCCGGACAGCTGGCAAAATACTTGAATTTACGTAGCAGCAGGATCTTGCAGAGAGTGGACGGTCCAAGCGACAGACCTGACGCGAAAAACCGCCATCAGGGAAGTTAGCGATCTCTTAATGTCCCGCCGCCCGGCTTGGCATCGACCTGGCTCGGAGCTCCCGCCAGAACACCCCATCCCGAACCCGTGACAATCACCAAAACTTCCTGGCGATCCGCGGCGATCCTGGCCGGCCTTTCCCTGGTCTCGCTGGCGGTGCTGGTTGGGGCGGATGGCTGGCACGGATTGCTTCCGTCGCGGCTTCACGGGCAGGCCGCGGCCCTGGCCCTGATCTTCGCCGGCGGGTCCTACCTGGTGCTCCACCTCGGGCGCTCGCAACGCCGCGGCGAACGGGGCCGGGCGCTTCTCCTGGGAGCGGCTTTCATGCTCTGGGGCGGCGAGCAATTCGTCCCGGCTGGCCGCATCCAGACCCTGATGGACCTGGTGGTGGTGGCAGTTTTCGTCGTCGACCTCTGCCTCGCCATCGCGGCGAAATTCTCCCAGACCCCGGGGAAGGATTGAGAAAAAGAGCCCCGTAACCGGTTTGTTGCTAAGAACATGGAGGGGTGCTGAAGTTCGAGCTGGCCAAGTTAAAACAACTGTTTGAAACAGTTGTTTCATGTCGGCGAGCCCTGCCCATTCACCTCCTGCCTCCCCACCCGAAGGGGAAAACCCGCAGGGAACCCGCGAACGCCTGCTGGAGGCCGCCGAGTTCCTGATCGGCGAGCGGGGATTCAAGATCACCTCGCTCCGGGACGTCACGGAGCGGGCGGAGGCCAACGTCGCGGCGGTCAATTATTACTTTGGCTCCAAGGACGGCCTCTACGTCGCCGTCTTCGAAAGCCGCTTCCGGAAGGTGAACGCCATAAGGCTGAGGATGCTGGACGAAGCCGAGCTCCTCGCCGGCAACCACCCGGTGCCCCCGCGGGTGCTGCTGGACGCGCTCCTGCGGCCGATCACCGCGATGGCCGCGGGATGCCCCGGCGGCACCCACCCCTTCGCCAAGGTGATGGGCCGGTACCTGATCGAGCCGGACCCCGTCCTGCAGCCGATCTTCGAGCGGGAATTTGAGGCCGTGCGCGTCCGCTTCGGCGCGGCGCTCCTGCGCAGCTTTCCCCACCTGGACGGGGGGAAGCTCCGCGGCCGGATGCGCTTCGTCCTCGGCGCCACCATCCATGCCCTGGCCGGCATCCAGCCGCTCCCGATGATCCGGGCGGGGGCGCCGCCGGACCCCGCGGACCTGGAGACGGAGTTCCAGGACCTCCTGACCTTCATCGAGGCCGGCCTCGGCGCGCCCTTCCTCGCCCAACGTCCCGCCGCCTAGCCCCACCATGTTCCGAATCGCACTCCAGATGCTCGTGGGCGACCGCGCCAAGTACCTGATGCTGATCAGCGGCATCACCTTCGCCACGTTCCTGATGGCGAACTCCGCCTCCCTCTTCTGCGGGCTCATGTCCTGGACCTACGCCACCCTCCGCAACGTGCGGGCGCCGATCTGGGTCGCGGACAGCAAGGTCGAGCAGGTCGGCGACACCAAGCCGCTGCGCGACACCGACACGAACCGCGTGCGCTCGGTCGACGGCGTCGCCTGGGCGGTGCCGCTGTTCCAGGGCCTGACCCAGGCCCGCCTCCTCGACGGCACCTTCCAGCTGGTGACCCTCATCGGGCTCGACCCGGAGACCCTGATCGGCGCGCCCACCCAGATGGTCGCGGGCCGCCTCGAGGACCTGCGCCTGCCGAACACCGTCGTCCTGGACGAGTTCGGCGTCACCCGCCTGAGCGCCAATGCCGGCCGCCGGATCGGCGTCGGCGACGTCTTCGAGATGAACGACAGCGAGGCGCGCATCGTCGGCATCTGCAAGGCGTACCGCTCCTTCACCGGCGGCCCCTATGTCTACACGACCTACGACCGGGCGATCACCGACTACACCCCGCTGCAGCGCCGCCTCCTGAGCTACGTGCTCGCAGCCCCGCAGCCGGGCACCGACCCCCGCGCGCTGGCGCGCCGGATCTCGGGCGAGACCGGCCTGCGGGCCTACACGGAGTCGGACTTCAGCTGGTCGACCGTCTGGTGGTACGTGGCCAACACCGGCATCCCGATCAACATCGGGCTGCTGGTGGCGATCGGCTTCGTGGTCGGCACCGTCATCTCGGGCCAGACCTTCTATTCCTTCGTCCTCGAGAACACCCGCAACCTCGGGGCCCTGAAGGCGATGGGGACGGGCAACGTCCGGATGTGCCTCATGCTGATCCTGCAGTCGCTGGCCGTGGGCTTCATCGGCTATGGCGTGGGGATCGGCCTCGTGGCCGCGGTCGGCAACCTGGCCCTGCACTTCGGCAAGGTCCCGTTCCTCATGCCCTGGCAGGTGCCGGTCGGGGTCTTCTGCGCGGTCATCTTCTTCTGCATGATCGCCGCCTTCATCGGGATCTTCCGCGTCTCGCGCGTCGATCCCGCCAGCGTCTTCCGGTGAGAGCGCCCCCGCCCACCTCCTCCCCGCTGCCGGCGGGCCTCGCCCTCCGGGTCTCGGGCGTCCGCAAGCAGTTTGGCGCCGGCGCCGGCGTGACCGTCGCCCTCGACGGCGCCGCGTTCGAGGCGCGCCTCGGCGAGATCACCATGATCGTCGGGCCCTCCGGCTGCGGCAAGACGACGCTCCTCAGCATCATCGCCGGCACGCTCACCGCCGACGCCGGCCGGATCGAGGTCCTGGGCTCGCTGCTGAACGAGCTGCCGCGGGGGGCGCTGACCCGGTTCCGGGCCGGCCACGTCGGCTTCATCTTCCAGCAGTTCAACCTCATCCCGACCATCTCGGTGGCCGAGAACGTCTCCATCCCGCTGCTCATCCGCGGCGTCCCCCGCCGCCGGGCCGAGGCCCAGGCGATGGCGATCCTCGGGCGGGTGGGGATGGCCGCCCGCGGGCGCGAGCGCCCGCTCAGCCTCTCCGGCGGCCAGCAGCAGCGGATCGCGATCGCCCGCGCCCTGATCCACAGCCCGGCCCTCCTCATCTGCGACGAGCCGACCTCGGCCCTCGACCGCGACACCGGCCACCAGGTGATGGAGATCATCCGGGACGTCGCCCGGGACCCGGGCCGCTGCGTCGTCGTCGTGACCCACGACCCCCGCATCTACCGCTACGCCGACCGCATGGCCGAGATGGAGGACGGCAAGGTCCTCCGGGTGCTCGAATCGCCCGCGGCCATCGCCGCCGCCCATCCCCCCAGCTGATCCCCCCCTTCCACCCGTCCCTCCCATGGTCCTCCTCCGCCGCTCCACCTTCTGGGTCGCCCTCATCGGCATCACCGCCACCGTCATGCTGGTCCTGCGCATGCACGCGCAGCTGGTCGAGCCCGCGCCGCCGCCGCCCGTCAGCCCGCCCACCAAGCCCTTTGCCCAGGCGGTCGCCGCCTCGGGCCTCGTCGAGGCCCGCAACGAGAACACCAACATCGGCGTGCCGGTGGCCGGCCTGCTCACCCAGGTGCACGTGAAGGTCTGGGACCGGGTGAAGCAGGGCGACGTCCTCCTCTCCCTCGACGACCGCGAGCTCCGCGCGGACCTGATCTCCGAGCGGGCGCAGGTGGCGGTGGCCGCCGCGACCGTGGCCCGGGTCCAGGACCAGCTCTCCCGGCTGGAGAGCGTCCAGGACCCGCGCGCGGTGAGCGAGGATGACCTGAAGACCCGCCGCGGCGACGTGGCGGTCGCCGCGGCCCAGCGCGAGGCGGCGGCGGCGGCGGTCGAGCAGACCCAGGCGCTCCTCGACCGCCTGACGGTGCGGGCGCCGATCGACGGGACGATCCTCCAGGTCAACAACCGCGCCGGCGAGTACGTGGTGCCGGGCTCGGCCACGCCGCCCCTCGTCCTCGGCAACATCGACGAGATCCAGGTCCGCGCCGACGTCGACGAGCAGATCGCGCCGCGGGTGCGGGCGGGCCGCGACGCCATCGGCTTCCTGAAGGGCGAGACCAAGAACCCGATCCCGATGACCTTCGTGCGGATCGAGCCGTTCGTGATCCCCAAGGTGTCGCTGACCGGCTCCAGCGAGGAGCGCGTCGACACCCGCGTCCTGCAGGTCATCTTCCGCTTCGCCAACCCGGGGCGGGCCCCGATCTACGTCGGCCAGCAGATGGACATTTACATCAACGACGGGCCGTCGGCGCCATGAGGCCGGGAGCCCGCCTCCTGGCCTGGGCCTCGGCCGCGCTGCCCCTCCTCGGGGGCTGCCACGCCGTGGGCCCGGACTACCGGGCCCCCGACCTGGGGGCGCCCGCGGCCTACCGGCACCCGGCGCCCCCGGCGGCGGAAACCGCGGCCGCGCCGCGGCTGCCCGACCCGGGCCGGTGGTGGTCGGCGTTCGGCGACCCCGGCCTCGACGACCTCGAGGAGACCGCCCTGGCGCGCAGCCCCACGCTGGCGTCGGCCGCCGCCGCCGTGGCCGTCGCCCGCGCGCAGCTGCGCACCTCCCAGGCCGACCGGCTGCCGTCGGTGACGCTGAACGCGTCCGCGCAGCTGGCGGGCGAGACCGCCACCCAGCAGATCCCGATCGGGCGCCAGACGCTCAGCTACCGCATCCGCGGCCAGAGCTACGAGGTCCCGCTCGACGCCAGCTACGAGTTCGACCTCTGGGGCCGGGTGCGGCGCGAGATCGAGAGTTCCGGCGCGCAGCTGGCCGCCAGCGAGGCCGACCTGCGCTCGGTCGCGCTCACCCTCACCGCCCAGGTGGCGCAGACCTACTTCCAGTGGCGCGCCACGGCGGACCAGATGGAGATCGTCCGCCGGACGATCGCCTTCCGCCAGGACACCGTCCAGATCTTTGACAAGCGCTACCGCGCGCAGCTGATCGACGCCCTCGACCTCGCCAGCGCCCGCGAGCAGCTGGCCGACGCCCAGGCGGACCTCGCCGACCTGGAGCGCCAGCACGAGGAAGACGAGGACGCCCTTGCCACCCTGACCGGCCGGCCGCCGTCCGACCTGGTCCTGGGCCGGTCGGAGCCGCTGCCCGCGGCCCTGCCCGCCATCCCCGCCGGCCTGCCTGCCGACCTCCTGCGCCGGCGCCCCGACCTCGTCGAGGCCGAACGCACCCTGGCCGCCCGCACGGCCGACGTGGGCGTCGCCCAGGCCGCCAAGTACCCGACGATCAAGCTCACCGGCTCGGCCGGCTTCGAGAGCCTGGAGCTGCGCACCCTGATCAGCCAGCCGGCCGAGCTCTGGGGGATCGGCCCGTCGGTCACCTGGCCCGTCTTTGACGGCGGCCGCAACGACGCGGCCATCGCGGCGGCGCGGGCGCGGGTGGACGGCGCCGTCGCCGACTACCGCGGGCAGGCCCTGACCGCGTTCCGCGAGGTCGAGGACGCCCTGGTCGACCTGCGGCTCCAGCGCGAGCAGGCCCTGGCCGACGGCCGGGCCGTCGCGGCCGCGCAGGAGACCGCGGAGCTTTCCCGGCTGCGCTACCAGCACGGACTCATCAACTACCTCGATGTCGCGACGGCCGAGAACGACCTGCTCGCGGCCCGCAACACCCAGGTGCAGATCCAGGAGGCGCAGATCCTGAGCACGATCGCGCTCATCAAGTCCCTCGGGGGCGGCTGGAACTGAGGCGGGGCCGCCCCATTTTCTCGTCAGCGGCCCCGGAATCTGCCTCGCTGGCCGGCGAACCCCCGGCCGGTCCCCCGGCCCCAACCCCCCCGCGCCCATGGCCGTCGTTCCCCGGATTCCCCTCCTCGTTGCCCTCCTCGCGGCGGCCGCGGCCGCCCGCGCCCAGCCGGCCCCCGCCTTTCCCCTCCGGGACGGCGACCGCGTCGTCTTCTACGGCGACAGCATCACCCAGGACGGCGCCTACGGCCGCCTCGTCGAGGAGTACGCCCGCACGCGCTTCCCGCAGCTCAACCTGAAGTTCTACAACGCCGGGGTGGGCGGGGACCGCGTGGACGGCGGCGGGGCGGGCAAGATCGGCGTGCGGCTGGAGCGCGACGTGGTCGCGCTGCACCCCACGGTGGTGACGATCATGCTCGGGATGAACGACGGGTCCTACCGGGGCCCCGACCACGAGATCCGCGACCGGTTCGCCACCGGCTACCGGGCGATCGTGGACCAGCTGGAGCGCGAGCTGCCCGGGGTCCGGATCTACCTGATCCTGCCGTCGCCCTTTGATGACATCTCGCGGCCGCCCGATTTCCTGCCCGGCTACGACCACGTGCTGCGGCAGCTCGGCGAGTCCGTCGCGGCCATCGCGTCCGACCACCACCTGCCGACGATCGACTTCGGCACCCCGCTGAACGACGGTCTGACCCAGGTCATGGCGGCGGACCCGGCCCTGGCGCGGATGCTCCTGCCCGACCGGGTCCACCCGAGCCCGGCGGGCCACCTCGTGCTCGGGGCCGCGCTCCTGCGCGCCTGGCACGCCCCGGGGCTCGTCAGCCGGGTGGAGATCGATGGCCGGCGGCACACCGTGGTGGCGAGCGAGCAGGCGACCGTCACGGACCTCAAGGCGGAGGCGCTGAACCTCTCCTGGCAGGAGGTCGAGCAGGCGCTTCCCCTGCCCCTCAACTTTGCGGACGCGACCGTGGCCCTCGCCGAGCTGGCCAAGGCGGGGCTCGACGACCTCGACCGCGAGGATCTCACGGTGACCGGCCTGCCGGAGGGGAGGTACGCGCTCCGGATCGACGACAGCCTGGCCGGCACGTTCACGGCGGCCCAGCTCGGCCAGGGAATCAACCTCGCCCGCTACAACACCCCGATGCGCGGCCAGGCCTTCCCGACGCTCTGGGGCGCGGATGGCGGCCACGAGATCCAGCTCGTCCGGCGGGACCTCATGGCGCACGGGCCCGCCGGTCCGGAGGCGGCGGCCGCGGTGCAGACCCTGGCGTCATGGGATGACCGGAACCAGGCCGAGCGGTCCTCGGCCGACGTGCCGAAGCCCCACGCCTTCGTGCTGGCGCGGATGCCCTAGCCGCGCCCGGGCGGAAACTTCCAATTCTGGCAAAGCGCTCCGGTCGCCGAATGGCGGGTTGCCCTGCCGTCGGCCTACCTGGCCCAGTTGCCGTCGCCGAGGCGGACCGTCTCCCGGACCATCCGGGCCACCCGTTCCGTGACCTCCGGGTCGGTGATGCGGCGCTCGTTGAACGCCTTGCCGGTGGCGAAGACGAAGCGGGGGACGATCAGGCAGCGGTAGTCGAGCATGAGGCTGTTCGCGAGGCCCATGATCGACATGTAGCTGCCCATCCCGCCGGCGGCGCACAGGAACGCCACCGGCTTGTCCTCCCAGTGCTTCCCGGTCAGCTCGATCAGGTTCTTGATCGCGGCGTTGCCGGCGAAGTTGTAGATGGGCGTCGCGACGATGATCGCCCGGGCGGCCGACACCAGCTTGCCCAGTTCGGCGACCAGGGGGTGGCCATAGGCCGCCCCGCCGTCGCAGAGGGGAAGGGGAAAGTCGCGCAGGTCCACGAACTGCGCGGTCTTCTGCTCGGATTCGAGCAGGCGTTGGGCCTCCTGGGCGAGGAGGCGGCTGTTGCTGTCGGGCTTGAGGCTCGAGGAGATGATGAGGATCATGAGAGGAAAGGGGTTCAGGCCGCGGCCGGGCGGAGAGCGTCCTCCGCGAGCGCGGCCCGGGCCCGGTCCAGCCGCGCGCGGATCGTGGCGGCGCGGCTGGCGAAGGACCCGAGCGGCACGACGCGGGTCTCGGCCCGCGCCGCCAGGGGCAGGGAGGAGACCAGATCCTCCAGCTCCTGTGGCGAGCCGACCCGCGCGATGAAGACGAACCCGCCGGCGGCGAGCACCGAGCCGCCCGCGAGGATGCGGCCGCTGGCGGCCAGGCGCTCCAGGCCCTCCAGCGTCGGGAGGGCGAGGCGTTCGATGAAGGTGATCACCTCCGGGGGCGTCGGCAGGGAGGCGAACGGCGTGAAGGTCAATTCGATCAGGTAGTCTTGGGAGGTCATGGTGGTGATGTCGGCTTGAAAATGGTTATTTCCGCGGCCACGGTAGCACCTCAACCTTACTTGAGGTCAATGGGTGCGAACGAAAAAATGAGGCCGGGCGACTTTCCCCCGGAACTCAGCGTCGGGGTGGTGGCGGCCCGCTGCGGGGTGGCCGTCTCGACCATCCATTTCTACGAGGCGCAGGGCTTCATCCAGAGCTGGCGCACGCCGGGGAACCAGCGGCGCTATGCGCGCGAGGTCCTCCGCCGGGTCTCGATCGTCAAGGTGGCCCAGCGGGTGGGCATCCCGCTCGCCTCGATCAAGGCCGCCCTCGACTCCCTCCCGAAGGGCCGGACCCCGACCGACCGCGACTGGCGGAAGCTGTCGGCGCAGTGGCAGGCCGACCTGGACCGGCGGATCGGCAAGCTGGCGCGGCTGCGCGACCTCCTGACCGGCTGCATCGGCTGCGGGTGCCTCTCGATGCGGGACTGCCCGCTGCGCAATCCCTGGGACGAGCTGTCCGAGCGGGGAGCCGGCCCCCAGCTCCTGGAGCCCGGTCCGTCCGGAGCCGGCGACGGCGGGCGAATATAGTTGGGCCGCCGACGGAACTGCCGCCGCGCCCGCAGATCAAAGACCGGCCCGGACGCGACTGGCGCGACCCCGGCCCTCCATGAACTGCCGCCGCGCCCTTCTCCTCCTCGCCGTCCTCGGACTGGCCGGTTTCCGCCTCGGGGCCGCGCCCCCGCCGCTCCTGGCCCGAGCCCTCGACCGGTGGGCGGCCAACCACGACGAGGTGGCCTTCACCCAGGAGACCCGGTTCTTTGCCAAGGACGGGTCGGTGAAGGAGGAGCGGACCGAGCGGTTTGACCCGTCGCTGCCCGACGACCGCCGGTGGCACCTCATCGAGGTGAACGGCCAGGCGGCGAGCCCCACGCTCCGGGTCAAGGTGGAGGGGCGCAAGAACGGCCGGCCGAAGCCCAAGGTCGACGAGAAGCCCTCCGATTTCCTCGACCTCGACCATGCGGCCGCGGTGAGCGAGACGCCGGCCCTGGTGCGCTACCAGATCCCCCTCCGGCCGGAGGCCCAGCGCCTGATCAACGTCGACGACATCGAGGTGGTCGTGACGGTCGACAAGGCGAGCGGCAGCATCGTGGGCATCGGCGCCGCGCTGAAGGAGCCCATCCGCGTCCTGCTCGGCATCGCGCGCATCACCGACCTCGACGTGGATTTCCGGCTGACCCCGGTGGCCGAGGGCGCGACCCAGCCGAGCGCGGTCGAGCCCGGCAGCACCGCGCGGGTCAAGATCTCCCGCTTCGGCCACGCGGTGGAGTACAACTGGAGCGATTTCAAGAACGTGGTCCCCTACGCGGCCCAGTAGCCGCGGCGGAATCGGCGAGAATCGGACGGGTGGCTGTAACTTTCGGCGGCGACGCGGTGTTTTCAGGGCAGAGGCAGTGGTTCAAGCAAAGCTCCCCCCCCGGGGAGCCCAGCGCGGACCCAGAACCTCCACTCCCATCGCCGGAAAAACCCGTTCCCATCATGAACATCCGAATCCTCCCCGCCTGCTCCCTCGTCGCGGCCCTCGCCGCCTCTGCCCTCACCTCCTTTGCCGCCCCCCTCCAGAACGCCACTCCCGTCTACAAGGTGGCCCCGGTCTACTCGCGCGAGCTCCGCCTCGACGAGGTCGAGGGCCGGGTGGTCGTGGGCTTCACGATCTCCGCCACGGGCGCCGTCGAGCATGCCAAGGTCATCCGCTCCGACGACCATGCGCTCGACCGCGCGACCCTGACGGCCATCGCCCAGTGGAAGTTTGCCCCGGCCATGAAGGACGGGGTCGCCGTGAGCGTCCAGGCGGTGCAGCCGGTCACCTTCGTCCTGTCCGACGCCGCGGCCGACGCGCCGCGGATGGTCACCTCGAAGTCTGCGCCGGCCCAGTACAGCACGAGCTTCTAAGCCGGTTCCCCGGTTGCCCGCGGCCCTCGGCCCGCCCTCCTGCCCAGCGGGGAGGCGGGCCGAACGGCCGGGTCGCGGCGGCGCCCGGCCTTGCCGTCACGAAAAAGCGGATACGAGAGGCTCGCCGCAGGCGGCCCCGATCTTGGCGAACCCGGCCAGGGTAAGCGGGCCGCGCGGGGCGGCCCCTCAGGCCGCGGCGTTCATTCCCCCGGTCTTCGCGGCCAGCTGCACCAGCCCCATCACGGCGGCGAGCTTTAGGTCCTCGAGCTGCTTGAAGTTGATGCAGCTGCGGCCGGCCTTCACCTTGCCGAGCTTCGCCGCGTGCTGCTCGACGAGGTAGCCGTCCTTGTTCAGGGCGCAGATGTGGAGGCTGTAGTTGGTCTTTCCCGCGGCGAGTCCGATCAGGAACCAGTCGCCCTCGCGTCCGCTGGCCGACCGGTAGTGATACTTCCCGTAGCCGATGAGGGGGGACGGGCCCATGCCGGACATGATGGTCGGGGCGAGCTTCGGCACGGCCTTGCGGATGGCCCGGTGCAGGGCGGTCATCGTGGCGCGGCGCTCGGGGGGGAGGGCGGCGAGGAATTCGTCGACAGTGGGAAGGGTCTTAGGCATGGGGCGAGGCTGGGGGTTCTATCCCTGGCGGGCAAACGCGAAGGGGCGGCGGGCGGACGACGCGGTGCGCGATCGCCTTGGGACGGCCCACCTTGTTCGCGGTCCGTCGGCGAGCGGGCGGCCGGTGCCGCCGCGGGCTACTTCTTCGCAGCCGGGGCGGGGGTGGGTTCCTGGAAGGAATTCAGGCTGGCCAGCTCGGCGGATGACTCGACGAGCTCGTCCGGGATAAGCTGGTCCATCGACCGGTCCTCATTGGTCTTCGTGCCCGGGGGACCGACAAACGGCAAGACGCCGAGAAGGGGGATCTTTTTCCAGAGGTCGGGGAGCGTATAACGGTTGAGCACGGCGCGGTTTAGGCCGTAGGCGCTGCCCATGTACCGGTCCATTGCGTAGTCGGCCCGCCCGGCCTTGGTCAGGAAGGACTCGTCGGGGGGAAGGCGCCGCTCGCGGGCCACGTACGGGCTCATCCGCACCAGGGCGGGATCGGCGGGAGTACCGGGGGCGGCTTGCGCGGCGGGAGTCGGCCTCTTGCCGGGAGTCGGGGTGGGCTTGGGGACATAGGCCGGCAGGCCCGCCCGGATCATCGCGGAAATGTCGACCGGGGTGGGGGTGGGCTCGTCCGCCACCAGGGCGACCGCGCCGGCCCACAGGGCGAGCCCGAGCCGGGCGGAGCCGAGCAATGCGGGCGCCGCGGCGTTGGGCGCCGGTGCCGTCCAGGGCGCTGGGTCGCGGTCCTTCATCTCGGGATCGTCCTGTGACCGGCGCGGCATCGCCTTGTTGCCGAATCTTGCTGGGTCCCAGACCCCGGGGGTCCTAGGCCGCCCGGCGCGCGGTCGCCGCCGCGATCAAGGCGGGTCGGATCGCCGCCAGGCCCTTGTAGGCCGCCAATTCCCCGGGCATCGAACGGAGGGCGCGCGCAAAGCCCGCTCCAACCAAAGGATCCTCGAGGACCTGGGCCAGCGGGCATACCCGGATCGCGATCCCGAAGAGGATTCCGCCGCTGGCCGGCAGGGTGGTCAGGAGTTGGTCCTCGATGCGCAGCCAGGTCCCTTCCAGGTCGAAGGGACCGTCAAACCGCGGACGCCCCAGGGCCGGGTGCAGGTTGAGTTCCGGGGTCGCGGCCAGGCCCCAGTTGGCCCGGCCGTAGCCGACGCCGGGCCGCATCCGGGACAGGAACTGGTTGATGGTGGGGCCGAGGCCGGGGTTGAGGCCGGGCACGGGGACGTGGATCTCCTCGAGGCCGCGCCCCATCTTCTCCTCGAGCGACCAGCTCGAGGGGAAGCACACGGCGCCCGCCACCAGCGTGAAGGCGCCGCCCACGCCACGGGTCAGCAGCAGCACGTCCGGCGCCAGCTGGGCGGACAGCGCGGCCACGCGCCCGCCCCCATCGCCGTCCCGGCGGGGCAGGGCCGGGCGACCGGGACACCAGCCGGCCGCCAGCATTTCCCATTCATCGAGGAGCGGCCGCGCGGGGGGGAGGAAGGCGCAGTAGCGGCCGGGGGTCTCACCCAGCCAATGGCGCCGTTGGCGCAGCCGCTCCGGGTCGGGGTGGGCGAAGAATTCCGCCGGGTCGACTTTCCGCAGCGTGAGGTGGAAGCGGTAGTCCTCGTCCGGGAACAGCTCCTGCAGGCTGAGGGCCATCGGCGCGTTGGGTCTCAGGCCTCGCCGGTCACCCAACGCAGCGTGGCGCCCACGCGGTAGCGGCCGTCGGGCTGGACGAAGGGGTCGAGGGCGGCCCCGTGGGCGCGGTCCCGGTAGATCCAGGGACTGTCCACGTCGTGCACCGTCACGGCCTTGAGTCCGGCCGCCGCGGCCAGGGAGCGGAGGGCCTCCTCGCCGGACAGGGCGAAGGGCCCAGGGGCGCCCGGCGGCGGCGGGGGCAGCAAGGGGCGCAGGGCGGCCACCAGGGCGGCGGCGGGCATGCCCTCCGGACGGCCCCAGACCAGCGCGGCCACCTTCCCGCCGGGCCGGGCGCCCCGGCGGGCCTCCCCGAGGGCCTTCGCGGGCTCCGCCGCGTACTGGAAGGAATTGAACCAGGCGACCACGTCGAAGGTCCCGTCCGCAAAGGGCAGCTCCTCCATCTCACCCTGGCGGAAGGCACCCGCCGGGACCCGGGACCGGGCGATTTCGAGGGGCGGGCCGGAGGCGTCGAGACCCGAAACGCGCGCCCCGATGGCCGCGGCCATCTGCGCCGCCAGACCGGCTCCGCAGCCCACGTCGCAGAGGGACTGGCCGGCGGCGAGCCCGACCTGGGCAAAGACGGCGGCATAGCCCGCCTGGAATTGGTGCTCCTGGCCCTCGGCCCAGTCGGCCGCCCGGCCGCCCCAAAGGCGGCCGTTCAGGGCGGAGGTTCCGGCTCGGGGCGTCGCGGGATCAGGCATCGCTGCAGGACCTAGCCTTCGCCAATGCACTCGTTCCAAAGGTCCGGATGCTGGCGCTGGAAGTCGCCGGTGAGGGCGATGCACTCGGGCGACGCGAGGTCCAGGATCTCGATGCCCTGGGCGCGGAGCCAGTCGATGCCCCCCTGCGCATTGACGGCGTCGCCCACGATCACGCGCCGGAAGCGGAACTGCGAGATGAGCCCGGAGCAATACCGGCACGGCGCCAGGGTGGTCACGAGGACCAGGTCGGTGTACCGCGGCTGCCGGCCGGCGGCGCGGAAGGCGTCGGTCTCCCCGTGCATCGAGGGGTCGCCGTGCTGGACCAGCCGGTTGCGGCCGGCGCCGAGCAGGGTCCCGTCCTCGCGGAAGATGGCGCCGCCCACCGGGATTCCACCTTCGGCGAGCCCGATCCGGGCCTGCTCCAGGGCCACGGCCAGCATGCCGTGCGCATCGAGGGAGGGCTTCATCGGCGGAAGCAAAGCCGCCGGCCGCGCGCCTTCCAACCCAATTCCGGGTCAGGCCGAGGCCGGGGCGGCCTCGCCGGGGTCGCGGCGGGAACCCGGCCGGCGGCGCGCCCAGGCGTTCCATCCGGCCGTGACCACGAGGTAGAGCAGGAAGAGGTAGGGCAGGTAGTTCTTGGGGAAGTCCGGCACCGGGTAGAGCGTGCCGGCGAGGACCAGGGCCATCGCGGCCACGGCCAGCGTGGCGAGGACGATGGGGCCGAGGGCAAAGCCGTGCCGCCGGCGGAGGTAGATCGGAAGCGCGACCGCCACCAGCGCGTAGACGGTGATGAAGCCGTAGGTCGAGAGCGACCCCATCCAGTCGTAGATCGTCTCGCCGCTCACCTTGAACACCGCGAACGGGGCCGAGAGCAGGAGGGTGACGAGGCCGGTCGCGATGATGGCGGCGTGGGGCGTGTGGTTGCGCGGGTGGATGCGGCACAGCGCCTCCGGGGCGAGGCCGTGGTGCGCCATGAGGAGCAGCACCCGGGCCGAGGCCGTGACGCAGGCCAGCGTGCAGGCGAGCATCGTGACCATGACGCAGATGTCGATGAAGGGGCCGAGCGGCTTCACGCCGACCGACTCGGCGAGCACGCTGAGCGGCGAGTCGCTGTCGGCCAGGGAGCCCGCCGAGGCCGGGAACCCGACCACCTCGGAGTAGGAGGCCACGATGAAGAACAGGCCCGACAGGACGGCGCTCAGGATGATGGCGCGGGGGATGGTCTTCAGCGGGTTCTTGACCTCCTGCCCGAGGGTGGTGGCGCTCTCGAAGCCGACGAAGCTGAACATGGTGAGCACCAGGCCCAGGCGGACGCCCGAGGGCTTGACCTCCTTGAGGGTCAGCTGGGCCGTGTCCACCTGCAGGCCGTGCCGCCACAGCACGAGCGCGAAGACGGTGCTGATCATCGCCACGGAAACCATCTCGATGTAGAGCATCGAGCGGGCGGACACCTTGACGTCGCGGCAGGCCACCCAGACCGGGGCGGCCACGCAGAGGAGCGAAAGGATCACGGGCGGCGTGCCGAAGCCAAAGAACTCCCCGCTGACCACGTTGGCGTAGTGGATGAAGCCTCCGACCACGGAGGCGCCGCTCCCGATGTAGGCCACGAGAAGGGCCCAGGCCGCCACGCTGCGCAGGATGGGCGGAAGGGACCCGGCCGTGTAGGTGTAGAGCGAACCCGGCGAGGCCGAATCGCGGGCAAACCGCGCGATGCAGAGGCCCATGATGAGGATGCAAAAGGTCGCCAGGAGGTAGGCCAGCCAGGTCCCGCGCCCGGCGGAAGCGAAGACGAGGGGGACCGTCATGGCGGCCGAGGCGGTGGGCGCCATGGTCGAGATCGACTGGGCCACGCAATCCCATGACCCAAGCACTCCTTGGCGGAGGCCGTAGCCCGAGCCCGGCCCGGCGTCGGGCGGCGAGTTGGGCGGGGGGTTGCCCGGGGCGCTGGCGGCCAGGTCGGTTTCGAGGGGCAAGGTGGGGTCAGTTTAGCTAGGTGCTGGCGGTCAGCGGATTAGACGCCGAACAATTCGGGAGGCCGGGGTGCGGCCCGCGCTCGAGATAAGCAAGCTGCGTGCCGCGGCGGGCCGGCGGCGACGCCGCTTCGGGGCTAAATACACCGGGGAAGCGTGCCGATGGAGTGGGGTGACTTCCGATTGTACCCGATGGTCCCGCCGCCGGGCCCTCGCCCTGACCATCCTCATCGGGTGGGGTTCGGGGCTGGCGGCCTTGCTGCTTTACCTGGGCCAGGCGTGCCCCGTGTCGGGCCCTCCCCTGACGCCCGAGGAGGCGCGGGGCTGGACCCTGCGCTACGTGCTGTCGCCGCTCGGGAGCACCGGCGAGGCCCTCGCCGGCCGCCTGGCGGAACGCGGGCGCCTCCCCGATCTGGGCCAGCAGGTTGCCCTGGTCGTCCGGACACCGTGGACCCGGCGGCTGGCGGCCGCCGGCTGGGCGGCGACCGAGTGCGTGGCCCGCGACCTGGCCGGACCCATTCCGCGCCTGGAGATCCTCAACCGCCAGGGCAGCGTCGTCTGGTCGGGGAAGCTGCCGGCCGACGAGCTCCAGGTGCCGGGCGCCGTGATCCTGGACCAGGCCCTCGTGGCCCGGGTCGCCCGCGGCCAGCCCACGCCCCGCCTGGTTCCGGTGGGCTGCGCCCCCCGGATCTGAAGCCCGGACACCGGCGCCCGATGACCAAGTCGCACCAACTCGACCAGCACCTGGAACGGACCAGCCGGGTCTTTCTGATCGCGTACTGGGCGCACCTGCCGATGATCGTCGGCGTGGCCTGCTGGCAGGGCTCGAGCCCGGTGCAGGCGGCGCTGCTCACCCTGGCCGTGCTGGTCGGCCCGACCCTCCTCTTCCTGCTCCAGCGCTCGAGCCTCGCCACGGCGATCTCGATCGCCATGGCCGGCATGGCCCTGAGCGCCGTGCTGATCCACGTCGCGCACGGGATGATCGAGATGCACTTCCACATCTTTGCCCTCATCTCCCTCCTGGCGGTGTTTGGCAGCGAGTGGGTGATCGGCGCCGCCGCCGCGACCGTCGCGGTGCATCACGTGGCTTTCTTCTACCTGCTGCCGCGGAGTGTCTTCAACTATGACGCCAGCCTGCTGATCGTCGTCGTGCACGCCGTCTTCGTCGTGGTGGAGGCGGTGGGCGCCTGCTACATCGCCCGGGTGTTCCGGCGCTACGTGATCGGCGTCGGCCAGACCCTAACCTCGCTCTGCGCCGCGGGGGCCCAGCTGGACGACACGGCCAGCGAACTCGCGGCCACGAGCGTCGCCCTGGCGGAGGAGTCCGGCCGCCAGGCCGCGGCGGTCACGGAGATCGGCGCCACCCTCGAGGGCCTGGCGGCGCAGGCTTCGCACAGCCGCGAGCAACTCGACGGGGCGCGGGCCCTGCAGCTGGCCGGGATGCAGCGGGTGCTGGCCAAGATCGAGGACGGCGGCCGTCGCCTGACCCTGGCGATGGCGGGGATCGCGCAATCGAGCCAGGCGGTCACGCGGATCGTGAAGACGATCGAGGAGATTTCGTTCCAGACCAACCTGCTGGCGCTCAATGCCGCGGTCGAGGCCGCCCGGGCGGGCGAGGCCGGGGCCGGCTTCGCGGTCGTCGCCGATGAGGTCCGGACCCTGGCGGGCCGGGCGGCCGAGGCCGCGCGCGAGACCGCCACGATGGTTGACACGGCGGCGCAGCGCGGGCGGGAGGGCGACGGGCTGAACGCCGAGGTCGCCCGCAGCTTGCAGGAGGTGCTGAAGATGTTTCGGGAGCTGGAAGGGGTGGTGGGCGCCGCGGCCGACGGGGCGGCGGAGCAGACCCGGGGCGTCAGCCAGGTCCACGAGACGATGCGCCGGATCGGGGCCAACGCGCAGGGGAGCAATGCCCGGTCCGGGAGGATGGCGGCGACGTCGTCGGTCCTGGAGGCCAATGCCGCCCAGGTGAACGAGGCCATCGCGGAGCTGACGGCGCTCGTGGGCGCGGAGACGGCGCCCGCGGGGCCCATGGCCCGCGGGGTGAGGCGGGATCCCAAGGCGCAGGCCCCGCTCGCGGCCTGAAGCCGGTCAGTAGATCGGCCGGTTGTTCTTGGGATCGTCCAGGATAGCCTCGAGGCGCTTGTCGCCCCGGAGCGCCCGGACGCTGAATCCAAACCAGAGGCCGTTGCGGACGACATAGACGCTGGGCGTCCAGGCGCTGTGCAGCAGCCGGGAAAGTTCCGCCAAGGCCTGTTCCTTGTCGCCAGATTCCGCCAAGGCCGTCACCCGGATCAGGGCGTTGGCGGGTCCGTCGACCGCGTCGCGCTCCTCCGGCAGCAAGGCCAGCGTCTTATCGGCGAAACGCAGGGCCTCCGCCTTCTCTCCGACCAGCACGCATGCGATCGTCTGCGAGTTCAGTAAATTGAGGTTTTCCGGCTGGCGCTGGAGCTCGGTTTTCATCACCTGGATCGCGGATCCCGCCAGGGTCCGCGAGGCTACCGGATCGCCGGCCTCCCGGAGGTCGTAGGCGGTTTCGACATCCTGCATGAAATGGGGCACCGCCGTGTCAAGGTAGGGATGCTCGCGGTCGAGCCGCACCGCCTCCTGGAAATCCCCGCGCGCCCGGGCATTGATCTTCAGCGACCAGAGGAACACATCCTTGTCGTCCGGGGCGAAACTCGCGCGGGCAAAGGCATCGAGCCCGGCGGTCGACCCATCCCGCGAGAATTGGGCCAGGGCCACGTATTCGGGAAAGATGGCGCGGCCGGGGAATCTCTTGACCATCTGCCCACCCACGGCTTCGCACTCGTCGTACCGGCGCAGCCCCAGCAGGTACTGCACGAATTCGCGGGCCTGGTGCAGGTCGAAGCTGTCGAGTTCGATCATCCGGTGGAAGGCGTCCAACGCCTCTTGGTGCTTGCCCTGGCGCCGCCGGATCAGCGCGATCGAGTAGACGGGTCCCGCGTCATTCGGGCGCAGCTTCTGCAGCCGGAGGTATTGCTCGGCCGCCAGGTCGTAGTCGCGGTAGGCGTAGTAATGGAAGTCGGCGACCCGCTCGAGCACCCCGGGATCGTCGGGTGCCAGTCGCCGGGCCGTCTCGGCGGCCTCCTTGGCCTTGTCCCGGCGGGCGTCGGTGGTGTCCTCGCCGTCGAAATAGGAAAAAGCCAGGATCGAGCCGAGTTGCGCCCAGGCGAGGGCAAACTTGGGGTCGAGGGCGACGGCGGAGCGGAGGTCGGCTTCGATCTCGGCGGAAGGGGCATAGTTTTCGTCCAGCCGGCGGGCCTTGAGGTAGAGGTCGTAGGCCGCCGTGTTGTCGGTCGGCCGGCGTTCCAGGAGCGTTTGCTCCGCGGGCGAGATGGCGGCCCGCATCGAGGCCGCGATGGCTTGCGCCAGCTCCGCCTGGATCGCGAAGATATCCGTCAGATCCCGGTCGTAGGCCTTGGCCCACACATGCTCGTCGCTGTCGGCCCGGATGAGCTGACCGGTGACGCGGACCTTGTTGCCGACTCGGCGGACGCTGCCCTCGAGGATGTAGGCGACCCCCAGCTCCTTCGCGATCCGGCGAATGGGCTTCGTCGTGTCGCGGTACTGCATGACCGAGGTGCGGGAAACCACGCGGAGCTCCTTGACCAGGGCCAGGTTGGTCAGGATGTCCTCGTGGATCCCGTCGGAGAAGAACGCATTGTTGTCCTTGTCCTCGCTGATGTTCTCGAAGGGGAGGACGGCGATCGACTTGGCACCCAGCTGGGCGTTCGCGCCGGTTCCGGCGTCGGCCATCGGGACTGCCGGAGCCGCCGCCGCAGGGGATGGGGCGGCGGGAGCGGCCACCTTGGGGCGCAGCACCAAGAAGGCGAGCGCCGCGATGACCGCGACGGCGGCGATGCCGAGAAAAAGGGGAAGGCGGCGCCGGGGGACCGCAACCGGTCCCCCGGCGGCGGCCAAGAGAGGAACCGGCGGCCGGGCGGCCGGCGCGGCTTTCCGGGGCGCCGCGAGGAGGCTCTTCACCTGGTCGACAAACTGGGAACTCGGCACCCCGTGGGGGAGGCGGGACCACTGGTACCGCATGAACTCCTCCGGCACCGCGGCTTCGCCTTCCGTGGTGCTGTCGATCACGACCGGCATGATGAAGGACAGGCCGGCGGCCATGTCATGGGTGCGGTCGACGCCCATCTTCCACTCGCGCCGGAAGTACCCTTCGCCCCGGTTCTGGGTGGTGGCCGAGATGATCGGGATGAAGAGCGCGCACTCCCGGATCTGCTTGCGGATCTTCTGGTCCCAGGCGTCGCCGCCCCGCAGTTCGGACTGGTCGAACCAGACCTCGAGCCCGAAGGCGCGCAGGGCGTCGGCAATCCGCCGCGCTGCGTCCGAGTCCTCCCGGGCGTAGCTGAGAAAGATGGCCCCGGCGGGAAGTGGATCCGTCATTTTCTCAATCGGCGTGATCCCAAGGGATTGGATGAGCCGATGCGAGGCGAAACACCGGCGGGCCCAGTCGCGCGGCTGCGGACCCGAGGTGAATCGCCTTGGCCGGCCCGGGGCGGCTCGGACTCTGCTGAGGGCTCCGGCTGACGCCGGGACCGACGGTGGCCCGTTTTGCGGGTGTGGGTCGGCAATCTCCTTCCCTCGGCCGGCAAAATTGCTTTGCTCCGACGCATGTCAGCCCACGGCTCCGCCCATCGGTCGCACTGCCAGGACTGCGGCACCCCGCTAACCGGGCCCTACTGCTTCGTTTGCGGCCAGCACGACGTCGACTACCACCGGTCGCTCGGACACGTCGTCGAGGACGGCCTCGAGAGCTTCCTCCATGTTGACGGCAAGTTCTTCCAGAGCATGCGGTACCTCTTCACCCGGCCGGGCTTCCTCACGAAGGAATTCGTTGACGGCCGTCGCACCCGCTATTCGAACCCGATCCGCTTCTACATCTTCGCCAGCTTCCTCTACTTCGCGGTCGGCGCCCTCGTTTCGCCGCCAGCCGCGGTGCACCAAACGGTGTCCTTCAACGACGGGGTCCCCGCTGCCCCCGCCGGCGCCACGCCTCGTTCCGGGGCTGGCCCCAAGGCCCCGAGCGTGGTCAGGGGCCCGGCGGTCGGGGAATGGCTCAATCGCCGGATCAAGGGCGCGAAGGCCGCCTACGGCGACGAATACCCGACCGTGCTGGAGCGGGAGATCACCCACCTGCTGCCCACGATGCTGTTCCTGTGCATGCCGCTGCTCGCCGTACTGCTCAAGGCCGCCTATCCCGGCAGCGGCCGCTTCTACATCGAGCACCTGATCTTCTCGCTCCACACTCTGACGCTCGTGTTCCTGGCCTCAGTGGGCACCTATCTGCTGCGGGCGGCCCTCAAATGGACGGGACCCGGCGCTCCCGACCTGGTCGGCTTGGCGAGCTTTGGCCTCGTCACCTGGTTGATCTACCGGTCCTTCCGGACGGTCTATGGGCAAGGGGTCGGGAGGACGCTCTTCAAGCTGGCCTTTGTCGGCGCGGCCTTCGGGATAATCCTGATCGTCGGCATCACTACCGTGAGCGTCGCGTCGTTCTACATCGTGAGCGACGGGGCCTAGCGACCGTCCCAAACCTCAGCCAGCCGGGGTGGTGACCGGATCGAGGCCGTCGGAGCGGCGAAACCGCCGGGTGGCCTTGAGGAGGGGCCGCGTGGCCCGCCAGAACAGGAACAGCGCACAGCGCCATCCGAGGGACAGCCGGGTCGACAGGCGCTCCTCCAGCGCCAGGATCTCCGGCCGGCGCGCCGCCCGCTTGCGCGAGAGATGCAGGCACCGGTAGCAGAGGTAGCGCAGCTTGACGGGGGGCAGGAGCCGCCGGTCACTCAGGTATCCAATATACCGATTCACGATGACCAGGTTCTCGGTGGGGCCGACATGGGACTGGCGGTTGGCGACCGTGGCCTGCCGCGGGTGCCGCCGCAGGCCGCACAGGGGGTCCGGCTCGTAGACGAGCGCGCCGGCCAGCAGCAGGTGGAGCCACATCTCCAGGTCGACCATCTGCCGGAGGGCCGGGTCGAAGCCGCGCGCGCCGGCGGCCCGCCGGAACATCACCGCGGAAGGACCCCCGATGAGGTTCGTTTCCGCGAAGACGCACCGGGCGATGAGATGCGGGCCGGGGTAGACGCCGCGCCGCCGCAGGTCGTCCCGGATGTTCAACGGCTGGGACTGCTCGCTCAGCAGCAGCCGGGCCGAGGCCGCCAGGACGGCGCCCGGTTCGCCGTCGAGCAGGGCGGCCAGCCGGCGGAGGGTGCCGGGGGATTCCAGCCGGTCGTCGCCGAAGAGAAACTTGACGTAGCGCCCGCGGGCCTGCCCAAGGCACCAGTTCCAGTTGGCCACCATGCCGAGGTTTTTCTCCTGCGCGTGGAAGCGCACGCGCCGGTCGCGGCGGGCGTGGAGGCGGCCAATCTCGGCGGAGCCGTCGGCCGAGGCGTCGTCGCTGATGATCAGCTCGAAGTCGCCCTCATCCTGCGCCAGGACCGACTCGATCGCCGCGGAGAGGAAGTCCCGATACCGGTAGGTGGGAATCAGAACGCTGATCTTTGGATCGTCGGGCATGTAATCGCCTCCAAGAGGCCCAAGGCGGCGGGAGGTTGCACCCGACCTCTGACAACTTCCTCCGGCCTCGCTTCCACCGGCGGCGCCGGATTGAGGGAACTGGTTTACCGTCTTCGACTTAATCCGAAAATCGTTGCCGGCTTTTCCGACGAGAGCGGCCGGCCGGGGTATTTGCTAAAAGGCGACATAGGGTTTTGCCTGATGCTCGTCCCCCTTGCCCGTAAGAACCGCCACGACGAGACCATAAAGATGCCACCGGACAGATCGCTCGATCGGCTTCGCACCGGAAGTTCGCCCCGTGCGTCATTGCAGGGGTGCAAGCTGGAGCCCAGGATCCCGTCGAAGCGTCGCCCGCCCGTTTGATGAGGGCAATTTTCGCATGCCTCCTCGGGCTGGCCGTGCTGCTGGCGTCCCGAGGGCGGGCGGCGGGCGCGATCAACGAGTCCGGCCCGCTCTTCACCCGCGCCAGCACGGCCGCGTCGGTGCCGGCGGAAGTCAGCAACCATGTCATGTGCGTGAACGTACTGATCAACGGCCAGGGGCCCTTCCGGATGCTCGTGGACACGGGCTGCTCGTTTTCGATGATTTCGCCCGAGGTGGCCGATGCGGTGGAGGCCCGCGGACTGAACACCGAGGACGAGGACGTCGAGGCGGTGAACGGCCTCGGCGATGTCGTTTCGACCCCGCGGGTCGTGCTGGAGTCGATCACCGTCGGCTCCATTCGCTTTGAGGGCGTGGTGGCCGGGGTGGTGCCGCTGGAGCTGCAGTCGAAGATCGACGGGCGGGCCCTGGACGGAATCCTTGGCTATTCCCTCTTCTCGGACCTTTTTGTCGGTCTCGACTACCGGAACCAGCGCCTGCAGCTGAGCGAGCAGTGGCCGACCGGCCTGCCGCCGGTGCGCGCGGTGCTCGCGACCGTGGAGCAGGACGAGGTGCCCTTCATCACGGCGAAGATTCAGGGTCGGGACTTCAGGCTCATGGTTGACACGGGGGCCAACGACCGGGTGCACTTGCCGCCGGATCTGATCGGCGACCTGACCTGGAAGGTTGAGCCCCGACCCGGCGTCATGCTCGCCGTGGCCGGCGAAACCGCCCGCGAGAAAATCGGCCGCCTGGAGGGGACCTTGGAGCTGGGGCAGCTCCAACAGCTAGATCCGGTGATCGAGATCAGCGCGGGGACGCCCACCATTGGAATTGGCCTGCTCCAGCCCTACATCCTGGTCTTCCACCAGTCGGAGGAGAAACTCTGGCTCTGCTCCGCCATCGACGGCCCCATCCCGTCGCCGCCCGAGCTGACCGTGGGGCTCAGCCTTTTTGCCGAGGCGAACGGATGGCGCATCGCCGGAATCATCCCGAACAGCCCGGCGGAGGCGGCCGGCATCAAGGGAGGCGACCTCGTGACCGCGATCGAGGGCCAGCCCGCCCACGGCTGGACGCGGGACCAGATCCAGAATTGGATCGATACCCATCCCGCCATCGCCCTGAAGGTGGTCTCCGGCGCCGTGGAGCATGATTTCAGCCTTCGCGTCTGGGACCTGGTGCCCTGAACGCTCCATCGACCAGCCCCATCGTCCGACCCACCTGAGTTCCCCCCACCCCATGCGCACCCTTTACCAATGGATGACCGGCATCCTCGTTGTCGCCTTGGCCGCCTCGGTCTACTGGACCATGGTCCTCCGGCGCGCGCTCGCCCACGAAAGCCACGAGCGCGAGCTCGACCGCCAGGCCTTTGTCGAGCTCGGCTCGCGGATGCCGGTGCACAATGGCGGTAATGCCCGCCGGGTGGCTGCGGCCGAGGGCCCGGAGTCGGCGTCAGCCAATCTCGACCACTTCAATGCGGCGCTGGACCGCGATCCGGTCTGGGCGGCCTATTTCCGCAAGCTGGAGCGGCGCCGCATCCTCTCGAGGTACCGCATCCTGCTCGCCGCCCTGAAGATTCCCCCGGAACGGGTCGGGCCGCTGGAGGACCTGATGGTCGATCGCGCGATCGCCAGCCGGAATGCCGTCCACCGGGTGCGGGAGAGCGGGCAGAAGTTCGGCTCGCCCGCGCTGATCTCCGAGGTGGCGCACGCCACGGACGAGGTTGACGCCAAGATTGCCAAGCTGGTGGGCGCGGACGTCGCCAAGCAGCTTTGGGAATGGAACAGCGCGATCTATTCCTACGGCAATGCTCCCGACGGCCCCGTGGCCCAGGATGCGGTCACGCTGCACGAGGCGGGATTCGAGCTGACTCCCGACCAGATGGTGAAGATGGCCCTGATCCGTTATGAGGTCTTCGTCCTCAATTTCGACGCGCATCCCTCCCCGGCCAAGGACCCGGTTGATCCATCGACCGGGCTGACCCACCGGGAGGATCAACTGTTCAAGCGCGAGGCCGATGTCCTGCAGCCGGCGGAAATCGCGGTCCTGCGCAAATGGACCGCCGAGGAGCACCAGGCTCGGGCCATCGCCGCGACGCTTCGCTTGAAATTCGGCGGCGAGGCGCCTCCTCCGCCGCCCCAGATCGATTCCGGAAGCCCGGGGGCTCCAGGGAACCCGGGGCGACCCTAAGCCTGTTTGCGCAAGCTGGCGGACGACACGGGGTTGGCTGGTCCGTCGAACGCGGCGATGGTTCGGCCCTTAGAGTGACTCTCCCCGTTTAGGTGCCGGCAAGATTCGAGAGATTTTTGGCCCGAAAATGAACCACTCTTGATTTGGTGCCAATATCCCCGCCTCCCGTTCGCCAAGCAGGTCGACGACCCGAGCAGTCCCGAAGGGGGTGTCCCGCCATTGCGTCGGCCCGAGCGCGCCCGCCGGGATGGCGGAGGGGCGCTACTTCTTAGCCGCGGCTTCGGCGAGGTTCTTCAAGTTCATGAGACCGGCCTGGAAGCTCTCGCCCATGAGCTTGTCCATGTTCATGACGAGACCCGAAGCCTTCCCGATGAAGTTGTTTTTCATCATCATGGCCCAGGTGACCTCGGTGCCGGAGCCGGTCGAACGGATGATGAAATCCGTCGTGTTGGTACAATACCAGGGCTTGAAGAATTCGAATTTGAAGCGCACGAGTTCGTCGGGTCGACAGTCGGTGATCGTAATGCGGCCGGTACCGACCTTGGCATTGCCAGCCCACGCGACCGATGAGCCGACCCCGTCGGCCGGCCCCGCAAATGTGTACTGCGCCGCGGGATCGTCTTTTGCGTAGGGCGATATCTCCGGCCATTTGCGGAGATCGTTGACCTGGGCAAACGCGAACGTTGCCGGAGCGGAAATCGTGACGCGGCGTTCGACGCGGAGATCGTCCGGCTGCCGCGCGGCGACGATGAGAAACCCCGCGAGGAGAACGGCGAGGCCAATAAGGATGTAGGTGAGCATGGGGACGAAGGCGGATGGCGTGGAAATTGGATCGGGAGGCGGCCTCACGCCCGGTCGGGCTTGCTGCGGCCCAAGGCCGGGAGATTCACGGGCACTGCGAACACGATGACGAGTGCGAACAGGTTGTCACTCTGGTTGCATCGCCGGCCCAATGGCCGGACGCTCCCCGGCGGTCTTGGCGCGCTAAGGGGCGACGGCGAACGCCGAGAGGCTGATGGCCCCGGCCGCGCCTTTGGGATCCCTTATTTCGTAGGAGATTGAGACGGGGCGATCGGGGGTCAGCTCCCTGGCGGGAACCTCGGCGACGGCCCAAGAGAGGCCGCTCCAAATCTGCAGATCATACGGACGAGTCATGGCCAGCGGGCGGCCGTCTTGCTCGGTCTTGAGCACGAGGATCTTCCCCATGGGGGTGCCCAAGGGCGGGGCGCCACCGTTGACCCTCCAAGGGCGCCCGTTGGCACCTATCTGGCTGCACGCGATCCTGAGCGTCCTCCCGCGAGGCACCGATACCGTGGCCGAAGCCGAACGGGCCTGCAGGATGAAGTCTCGGACCTTCAGCGGGTCGCACGATGACGGAACCACCACGTCCTCCTGTTGGCCAAGGTCCCATCCGCGATCGGCGTATCCTTGGGTTCCGACTACCGCCATTTGGCCGGGACCAAGCGTGATGCCTGGGCCAGCGATCACGGGCACGGGGCCCGAGTCGGTGAAGAGCAATCTGACCTTGGCGCCGGCCGGCAACGGGAGAAGCTGCTCGGCCGACGCGGATCCGGGGTTGACCACCGTGTACACCGCGCCTTCAGCCCCTTTGGCCGCGAAGCCGTAGGGCTGGCCGATGCCGGGATAGGCGCCGAAGGTGGTGATCTGGTCCGTGGCCTGGAAGGGAAAGTAGAGGCGTTGGACCTTGGCGAACCACGCCCCGTCCGCCTCGTCAAGCAGGGCGAGGTCCCCGTAGTAGGTGTTCACGTGGCCGCCCCGCGCGGCTGAGAGCACCAATGTCCCCTTCCAAGCCGCCTTTCCCCGGCGATAGACGGTTCCGGTGTTCCCGATCATGAAGCCGCTGCTGTCGATGCGGGACAGCGGAACGCCGTTGGCCACATACTGGAACACCATCGCGTCACTGTAGACGTCGAGCGACCGCCAGAAGTTCGCGGAGGGGAGGTCGGCGGGCTTCGGGTCGCCGCAGTAGAGGGAGTCGAAGACATCGAGCCAGCGGTAGTCCACCGTCCGCGCGAACCGCGGGGATGTGTCCGAGGTGTCGCCGCCATAGCCGTTGTAGCCCAGCAGGAGCACCTCGGGGTTCCGGGCGCGGAATTTTTGGAGCGCGGCGCGCCAGGCCTCGGCATTCAAGCGCTCGACTTCCGGCCGTCCCAGGCGGGCGAGCTCCGCCGGCGAAGCGGCGCCTAGGTCGGCGAAGTCAAACTTGAAGACCCTGACCCCCCGGTCGTACCACTGCTGCATGGTCTCGATCTGGTAGGCCAGGAACCCGCCCGTGTGCAGGCTCATGGCCAGATCCAGGTAGCCGCCGCGCGAATCCCGCCATTCCGGGAGGGGCGTCATCCAAGGGGAATTCGACCAGCCGCAGACGTTGGTCGAGAGCCACAGCCCGGGTTTCAGGCCGCGTTCGCGGCAGGCCGCCAGGAAGCGGTCAGGACCATCGGGCCAGTCCGCCCGACGGAACCCGCGGAAGCCGCTGTCCCGGTCAAACCAGCCCATATCCAGGAGGAAGTAGTCGAATTGCGCGCCCTGGGCCTTGAGTCGAGTGACCGCGTCCAGCTCGCGGAAGGCCAGTCGCTCGTCGAGCTTCACCGTGTCCGACAATTCATCGTGCGCGGCCCACGTGATGTAAACGGCCTCCGGACCGGGTGGTCCCGCGGGTGCCGCGCCGACCGCGACGCCGCCCCGGAGCATGAGGGCCATCATGACGAGAGGAGCGCGAGGGGTGGGCATCGGCGCGGCAATTAGCGGAGGACCAGATCCGCTCCCGCCGGTTCATCTTGCAAATACCGTTTTGGCCCAAAGGCCAAGCGGCAACGCTCCGCCAGAAGTCACTGCGCGCGGAGCGCGGCAAGGGGATCGATCCGGGACGCCTTCAAAGAAGGGAGCAGGCATGCCAGCCCGGCGATAAGCGCAAAGATGCCGGCCACAGCGGTATAGATCAGCGGATCGATCGGTTGCACGGAAAACAGCAGCAGCTGGACCATTCGCGAGACGGCGGCGGCCACGGAAAGGCCAAGGATCAAGCCGATCGCGACCGGCTTCAGGCCCCCGCTCATCATGAGTGAAACCACCTGCCAGCGCTGTGCGCCCAGCGCCATGCGGATCCCAATCTCGATCGTGCGTTGGGTCACGGTGTACGAGAGGACCGAGTACAGGCCGACCAGCGCCAGCAGAAACGCAATGGTTGCCAGTACTCCGGCGAGCCACGCGGCGATCCGCTGAGTGCCAACCGAGTCGGACAGCAAGGAATCATAGGTCGCGAATTC
>Ga0302314_10002105_pt1 | contig 37178 bp, 34 predicted proteins | sample III_Palsa_N2_3_FD_200533 | JGI IMG/M metagenome (GOLD analysis project Ga0302314, IMG submission 200533) | Peat permafrost microbial communities from Stordalen Mire near Abisko, Sweden - III_Palsa_N2_3 | ecosystem: Environmental > Terrestrial > Soil > Palsa > Peat permafrost | place: Sweden...
CGATCGGCCAGCTCGCCGGCGGCGTCGCCCACGACTTCAACAACCTGCTCACCGCCATCCTGATGAACCTCAGCGAGCTGGAGACCCGCCACCCGCTGGGCGACCCCTCGTTCGAGGGCCTGGCGCGGATCCGCGAGAACGCCCTGCGCGCCGCCGGGCTGGTGGGTCAGCTGCTGACCTTCTCTCGCAAGGTCACCGTGCAGCGCGAGACGCTGGATGTCGGCGAGCTGATCAGCAACGTCACCGTGATGCTGCGCCGGCTGCTGCCGGAGAGCGTCGGCATGGACACCGACTACGGCCGCAACCTGCCGCAGGTGCGCGCCGACCGTCAGCAGCTCGAGAACGCGGTGATGAACCTGGTGGTCAACGCCCGCGACGCGGTGCGCGGGCTGGGCGGCGGCATGATCAAGGTGCGCGCGGCGCGGGTCGGCGAGGCCGAGGCGGTGGCGCTGGGCTACGAGGGCGCGCCGATGGGCGAGATGGCGCTGATCGAGGTGGCCGACGACGGCCCCGGCATCCCCGCCGACGTGCTGCCGAAGATCTTCGACCCCTTCTTCACCACCAAGGCGGTGGGCGAAGGCACCGGGCTCGGCCTCGCCACGGTCTACGGCATCGTCAAGCAATCGGACGGCTGGATCGCGGTGGCGTCGGAGCCCGACGAGGGCGCGGTGTTCCGCATCTTCCTGCCGGTCTACGAGCCGCCGGTGCTGGTCGAGCCGCCGGCGCCCGCGCCGCCCAAGGGCCGGGCCGCCGCCCGCGACCTCTCCGGCGTCGGCCGCATCCTGTTCGTCGAGGACGAGGACGCGGTGCGCAAGGTAGCCGCGCGGCTGCTGCGGGCCCGCGGCTACGAGGTGCTGGAGGCCGGCGACGGCGAGGAGGCGCTGCTCATCGCCGAGGAATACGCCGGCCAGATCGACCTGATGATCTCCGACGTGATCATGCCCGGCCTCGACGGCCCGCACCTCTTGAAGGAAGCCCGCCAATACCTCGCCGGCGCGCCGGTGATGTTCATCTCCGGCTACGCCGAGGCCGAGTTCTCCAAGGTGCTGGAGGGCGAGGAAGGCGTCTCGTTCCTGGCCAAGCCGATCGACATCACCGTGCTGGCGGAACGGGTGAAGCAGGCGCTGCAGGGGGGGTGAGTTAGGGCACGGGCCGGGCCGCCAGCGCGAGTTGCTTGTCGAGCGTCACCAGCTCCAGCCCGAGCTGGCGGCTGAGCCACAGGTAGCTCGCGTCGTAAACTGTCAGTCCGGTGGCGATCGCCAGGGCGAGAACAGCGCCCGGTTCGACGCGCCTCGCCTTGATCGAGAGCCGCGCGAGCAAGCCGAAGGCGGCGAGGTGGGCGTCCCGTTGATCCGGATGGCGCCGGCACTTCTTCCAGCAGACGCTGGCGACCTCGAGGCTGAGCAGGTCAGGCGAGATCAGCGTGGCGTCGGCGATCCTGGCGGCGATGTCCACCTGCTCGGGTTCGGCGAACAGCAGCGCCGCGATCGCCGAGGCGTCGATGACCTTAGCGGCTGTCACGATCGGCGCGGATCATCGCCGCGGACTCGGACGGCGCGTTCAGCCCGAGCTTGCGGACTTCGGCGACGACCTCGGCCGGCGTCAGCGGCCGATCCTCCGTCGCCGCGGCCTCGATGATCGCCATGAGTTCTCCCTGCAACGACCGATGATGGCGCTCGGCGCGCTTTCGGAGCCGCTCCACGATGTGGTCGGGGGCGTTCTTGATCGAGAGATTCACCGACATGGCGCCAATATAGCGCCAAAATGGATCTGTGTGAAACCTACCCCACCTGCCGCCGCGCGCGTTCCAGCGCCGCATCGGCGATCACGGCGCTGGGCTGGCGGCGGGGCATACGGTTCCAGGCGTCGAGGGCGGCGATCTTGTAGGCTTCGGCGAGGGTCGGGTAGTTGAAGGTGTTCTCGACGAAGTAGTCGAGGGTGCCTTCCAGGTTCACCACCGCCTGGCCGATGTGGATCAGCTCGGTGGCGCCCTCGCCGACGATGTGGACGCCCAGGAGCCGGCGGGTCTCCAGCGCAAAGATCATCTTCAGGAAGCCGGACGAGAGCCCCATGATGTGGCCGCGCGAGGTCTCGCGGAATCGGGCGACGCCGCACTCGTAGGGGATGTTCTTCTCGCGCACCTGCTCCTCGGTCATGCCGACGGTGGAGATCTCCGGCACCGAATAGATGCCATAGGGGAAGAACTCGGGCGGCGCCTGGGCCGGCTCGCCGAAGGCGTTGCAGGCGGCGATGCGGCCCTGCTCCATCGAGGTCGAGGCGAGGCTCGGAAAGCCGATCACGTCGCCGGCGGCGTAGATGTGCGGGCAGGCGGTCTGGAAGGTGACCGGATCGACGGCGAGACGGCCACGCGAGTCGGCGGCGAGGCCGGCGGCCTCCAGCCCGAGGGTGTCGGTGGCGCCCACCCGGCCGGCGGCGAACAGCACCATGTCGCTGGCGAGCTCGCGCCCGTCCTCGGTGCGGGTGACGCAGCGGCCCGGCCCATTGGCGACGACGGACGTCACCCGGCAGCCGAAGCGCAAGCTGACGCCGCGATCGCGCAGGTCGTGCTTGAACTCGTCGGCGAGCTCGTGGTCGACGAAGGGCAGCAGCCGGTCGGTGGGCTCCAGCAGGGTGACCTTGATGTCCAGCGCGCTGAAGATCGAGGCGTATTCGACCCCGATGACGCTGGCGCCGATCACCACCAGCTGGCGCGGGATGGCCGGCAGGTCGAGGATCTCGTCGCTGTCCAGCACCTGGCGGCCGTCGAAGGCGATGTGGGCGGGCCGGTAGGGCCGCGTGCCCACCGCGATGACGAACTTCTCGGCGGCGTGGGTGACCACCTCGCCGTCTTCCCGCGCGATCTCGACGTGGGTCGGATCGAGGAAGCGCGCCGAGCCGCGCACGGTCTCGACGCCGTTGCGGGCGAACTGGTGCTCGAGGATCTCGACCTCGTGGTCGAGGGTGATGTGCAGGCGCTTCAGGAGGTCGCCCGCGCTGATGTCCTGCTTGACCCGATAGGCCATGCCGTAGAAGCCGCGCTCGCGCCAACCGGAGAGGTTGAGCACCGTCTCGCGCAGGGTCTTGGAAGGGATGGTGCCGGTGTGCACCGAGACGCCGCCGACGCGGCGGCCCTGCTCCACCACCAGCACCCGCTTGCCCAGCTTCGCCGCCTGGATCGCCGCGCGCTTGCCGGCCGGGCCGCTGCCGATGACGATGAGGTCGTGCGCCATGCGCGGATGAATGTCTGCCAAGGCCTGCCCGTCCCGATCGCGTGTTCCGGCTTAACCTTAAGGGCCGCCGGTTAAGGCAAGCTTCGCGCGGAGTTGTGACAGTCGGGATACAGGATCGACCGAGAGGCCGCGGAATCGCGGATTTGCCGCAGGACTGAACTAATCCAGGGTGACCACGACCTTGGCGGCGGAGACGCCGCGGCGCTGGATGTCGAAGGCGGTCTGGATGGCTTGCAGGCCATGGCCGACCACCTGGGGCGCCGGCGCTGGGCGGAAGCGGCCGTCGGCGAGCGCCGGGCCGAGATAGTCGCGGTAGATGGCGGGGCCGATCTCGTTGTCGATGACCGAGCTGGCGTCGAAGAACTTCGCGACGATGCCGTGGCGGCGCGATTTGCGCCGCACCTCGCCGTTGGCGCGCAGCCGCGCCGCGAGCAGCTTCAGGATCACCGGCAGGGTGATCCGCGGACCCTCCGGGAGGGCGTCGAAGGGCACGTCCGAACTGCAGTTGGCGATGAACCTCCGCCCCTGGCAGTTTGGGAGGATGTCGAGCAGGACCCGCACCGACCCGGCCCCGATCGCCAGGGCGCCGGCGAGTTCCTTGCCACGCAGCGCCTCGGTGATGTCACGGACGACGTCCCTGCTCCGGTAGTCGAAGACATGGGCCGCGCCGAGCGACCTCACATAGTCGAAGTTCTTCGGCGAGGCGGTGGTGACGACGCCGTAGCCCGCCGCCGCGGCGAGCTGGATGGCGTTGCTCCCCACGCTGGTGGCGCCGCCCCAGATGATCACCCATTTGTCGCGCGGCTTCGGGTTCGCGGACGGCAGTTCGAGCGCCAGCAGATCGCTCTGGAAGAGACCGCAGGCGGCGGTCGTCACGCCCAGGGGGATCACGGCCGCCTCGGCGTAGGACAAGTGGCCCGGAATGACGGTCGTCAGCCGCTCCAGGACGATCGTATAGGCCTGGAAGGCGCCTTCCGACGCCCGATTGCGCTGCTTGGCGCTGCCGCCCGCCATGGCCAGAACGCGATCGCCGACCTTCACGGCGGTGACCCCGCTTCCGACCGCGACCACCTCTCCGGCGATGTCCGAGCCCAGGACGAACGGATACTTGATCCAGCCGAACGCCAGGCTGCCGAGATACTGCAGCATCCAGTCGACGGGATTGATCGCGACCGCGTGGTTCCGGACCAGGACCTCGCCGGCGCCAGGCTCGGTATAGGGCGCTTCCTTGACCTCAAGCGGCGCGTGCTTCGTGACCAGCCAGGCGGCCTCGTTCTTCGGCATGGGGACAGTTCCTATTGAAGAACGCAGACAAAGGACGCCGCGGCGTTGACGTCGCCCGCTTTATACCTGGGCCAGGTCGGATAGCGGCACAGGGGCCGCGTTCGACCCGGGACGCCGGCCACATCGGTGGCGGCCAGGTGATCGGCCGGATCGACCCCGTGCTCGGCCCAGGCTTCGATGGCGCTCACAGGGTCCCAGGTCGGCCTGAAGATCGTGCTGACGGTATGGGCGAAGCCCGGGACTTCATAGAAGCGGACCATGCGCGCCACGGCCGCCTCTCCAAGCGATGCCCGCAGCTGTTCATAATAGGCTTCGGTCGCCCGAGGACTGACTTCCATGTCGTCCGTACCCTGCAGGATCAGCAGCTTGCCGCCCTTACGGGCGAAGCCGGCCATCGCGAGATCGCGTGCGTCCAGCTCCGAGAGCTCACGCAGGCGAGCGGCATACCGGCCAGGGTGATCGATATCGAACTTCAGCGGGTCGGAGGCCGGATCCTGCGTGACCATGTATCGGAGGACCTGATCGGCGATGGTGAAAAAGAACGACATGCCCGGCCCGGGCGGCGTGGCCGGCTGCGCCATCCCGAAGGCGAATAGGGTGACCGCGCCTTGCATCTGCGACGTCGGCGGCCGTCCGGTGTCGGACGTATAGACATTGAAGCCGGGCAGGATCTTGTCCCCGGTCGCCAAGGCGAAGGGCAGCGGCGATGGACGATCGATGGCCCGCAGGGCGGCGAGCTCGGCGTCGGACAGGCAGTTCGGCCCGGCGTCGGCTCCGCCCGGACACCGCAGCGGAACGCCGTTCAAACTCGCCGTCGCCGGATCGAACACCGCGTGGCACCCCGCGACGCCGCTGATGACGCCGTCCTTCACGCCGTCCAGCCCGTCGCAGCGCTCCAGGGCGGCCTGATAGACGAGCGCGCGCTTCGCCGGCGGGATATAGGCCCCCGGCGCCGCCAGCGCCTGACTGGTCCGAAGCGCTTGCAAGGCAAGCTGCACGCCGTTGCGCGCCGGGTAGAGGGCGATGACCGCGTCCCAGTCCGCGGGCCAGCGCGCCGCGGCCTGAAGCGCCTCGCGCCCGCCGCCGGAGCCGCCGGCGAAGTAGGCGACGGCGGGACGACGACCGTAGGCTTGCCGGATCACGGCGAGGGCCGCGTCGTGCGTCTTCTTGAGCGCGTCACCCTCCCAATTGAGCAAGGCCTCGCGGTTGAGGGCGAACGACGCGTCCAGCGCCAAAGGCGGTCCTGACGACTTGTGCCCGGAGTCGGACGAGAACACGGCATAGCCGCGCGCCAGCGGCGCCGGCGCCCCCTCGGCGGTCATCGGGGTTCCGGTCACGTCCGGAATGAAGCCGTCGAAGCCGCCGCCGCCCAGCATGAACGCCTTGCCGTTCCAGCTCGCCGGCAGGCCGAGGTTGAACTCGATATTCGGCGCGGCCTTATCGACCGGCGCGATCTCGCCCACCACGAGGCAGTAGTCCGGGTGGGGCGCACCTTTGGCGTCGGCCGCGACCATAGAGGCTTTGGTGATCCTGGCTCCGGAGGTCGGGAGCCCGATTCGGGCGGCCGGGATCGTCATGCCGGCCAGCGCCGCGCATTGGGCCGCGCTCAGCGAGGGTGTCTCCTGCGCGTTCGCGGCTGTCGCGACGCCGACCAGCAAGAGGCAGAGGCTGGCTGCAGGCAGCAGGGCGGCGATCTTCATTCGACGTTCTCCGAGTTCTCTCGAACGGGCGTTTCCGGCATCCGGAACGCGGTTTTCCGGCATCGTCCGTGAAGCCTACGGCCAGGATGCGGGCGCGGTATTTGTGGGTGATCTCAGCCGCTTAAGTCAGGTATTCGCCGAGCAGGCCTTCCACCAGGCCAGGCCTTGTCGGACGCCATCCGAGGCTCGCTTGGGTGGCGGCGCTCGAGGCGGGCATGTCGTTCGCGGCGGGGCCCGCGAAGAAGCCCAGGGAGGCGGCCGCCGCCTCGGGGGCCACGCTGCGGGCCGGGATGCCGAGCTTCTTGCCGATGGCTTCGGCGATCGATCGCAGGGTGACGCCCTCCTCGCCGACCGCGTGCAGCCGCTGGCCCGGCTGGCCGCGTTCGAGCCCGAGCCGGAACAGCCGCGCCGCATCGCGGCGATGCACCGCCGGCCACCGGTTGGCGCCTTCGCCCACATAGGCGGACACACCTGCCTGCTGCGCCGAGGCGATCAACATCGAGACCAGCCCTTGCCGCTGCACATCGTGAACCGACGGCGGCAAGCGGACGACCATCGATCTCACCCCCTTCTCGCTGGCGGCAAGCGCCAGCGTCTCCGGGGCGCCGCGGACGGCGGCCATGCCTTCGGTGTCAGCGGGATCCGCCTCCGTGGAGAGTCGCCCCGGCGTACGGGCCGTCATGCCGGAGGTGACGACGAGCGGCTTGCTGGAGCCAGCCAGCGCCTCCGCCATCGCCGACACGGCGCGCAGATCGGTCTCGCCCATCTCCGCGTATTTCGAGAAGTCGTGGCCGAACGCACAGTGGATGACGCCATCGCTGGCGCGGGCGGCTTCCGCGAGGCCGTCCGGATCGGCGACATCACCCCTGCGCGCCTCGACACCCCATCCCGCGAGGGTCTTCGCGGCTTCGTCGCTGCGCGCCAGGCCGGTGACCTGATGCCCGGCCGCCCGCAGATCCTCGATGATCGCCGAGCCGATGAACCCCGTCGCGCCGGTCAGAAGCACACGCATGATCACAATCTCCAGATCTCACTGGAGACAAGGGTCTGCTTATCGTTTATCCTGGTAAAGTAGTGACTTCATCATATTAAGATTGCTAACAGGATGAGCGAGCTTCTAACCGCCGAGAACCTGCTCGGAACCTATCTGAGAGATCGCCGCTCGAGACTCGATCCCGCGTCCTTCGGCTTTCCCGCCGAGCGCCGCCGCACGCCGGGCCTGCGCCGCGAGGAGGTGGCGCAGCGGGCGAATATCAGCCCGACCTGGTATGCGTGGCTCGAGCAAGGGCGCGGCGGCGCGCCCTCGGCCGACGTGCTCGATCGCATCGCCCGCGCCCTGATGCTCACCGATATCGAACGCGAGCACCTGTTCCTGCTGGGTCTCGGCCGGCCGCCGGAAGCGCGCTATCGGAAGAACGACGGCGTCACGCCGCGGCTGCAGCGCGTGCTGGATGCGCTCGACCCCAGCCCCGCCCTCATCCGGACAGCGACCTGGGACGTCGTCGCCTGGAACCGGGCGGCGAGCGTGATGCTGATGGACTATGGCTCGCTGCCGCCGGAGCAGCGGAACATGCTGCGCTCCCTCTTCCTCGATCCGCGCGCCCGCGTCGTGCACTATGACTGGGACAGCGCGGCGCGGTTCGTCGTGGGCGCGTTCCGGCTGGAGGCGGCGCGCGCGGGCGCCTCTGCGGACGTGGAGCCGCTCGTCGACGATCTCCGCCAGCGCAGTCCAGAGTTCGAAGCGATGTGGCGCGACAACGACCTTCCCGGCGGTCATGGCGACTTCGAGGTCGTCAAGCACATACGGCACCCGGTGTTCGGTCCGTTCACCTTCGAATATTCGGCCTTCGCGGTGGATGGCCGCACCGACCTCAGCCTGCTGGTCTACAATCCGACCACGCCGGCGGACGCCGAACGGGTCGCGTCGCTGATAGATGCGGCCGAACGCAAATCACGGCCGCCTGCTTCCTAGAGCGCGGTTGGCCCAGACTCTCCGGTTCGCTCCAGCTCCGCCACGACAGCGGCTTGCGATCCGTCAGACGGTTGCCGGACGAGCCGCTCATGACGCAAGGCTTCGAGGTCGCTGCCGCTGGCGCTCTCATCGAAATCCTCGGCGTCGCGGCGCGCACGACCGCGCGCCACGACGACCCACAAGCCAAGGATCATAGCCGCCACCAGCGCGAGAAGGATCACGCCGAACGTGGTGATCGCGCTCGCCATGGCCGGATTTTGGACGATGATGCTGAGCCTGAGCATGGGCGTTCGTGGCAGCTTGCATCTTAAGTATGGCCGCCGGAGTGAGCGCCATTAAGTATGAACGCCGACACCCGCGCGTTGGTTGCGCGGCCGCCTAAGCGGGCTTGGCGTCTGTCACGTCGGCCGTCGCCTGGCGGGCCGAGAGCGGCGGACGCGGCGCGGGCAGCGGGGTCTGGTCGAAGCGGGCGCGCATCTTGGCGACCCAGCCAGTGAAGACCTCGTTGTCGGCGGCGAGGCGGCTGAGGTCGGCGGGCGAGACCTCGCCGCCGTTGAGCCCCGAGAGCGCGACCCGCAGCGCGTCGGGATTGTGGGCGCCGGCGACGAACGGGGTGTAGTTGGCCCGCAGGCGGGCCAGGGCGCCGTCGTCGGCGGCGAGCGAATAGGCGGCCGCGGCGCGCAGCAGCTGGCCCTCCTGCTCGGCGCTGAGCGGCCCGGCGGTCTTGTAGCGCTCGCCGAGCATCTTCTCGAAGATGGCGCCGGACGCCGCCCAGTTCTTCTCGCGCCACAGCACCTCGGCGCGGGCGTCGGTGGCGTCGGCCGAGGCGTCGGACCCCAGCATCTCCAGCGCGGTGTCGTATTGGCCGAGCCCGGTCAGCGCCCGCGCGGCGATGACGCGGCGCTCCAGGTTGAGCCCGGTCGGCAGCACGGTGGTGCGCGAGGCGTTGATCGCGTCGATCGCATCCTCGGGCTTGCGGTCCATCAGGTCGATCACCGCCAGATCGGTGGCGACCTCGGCCTTGGGCACGCCGTCGAGCCGGTTATCGACCTGGTACTTCAGCAGGTCCTCGGCCTGGGGGAGCAGGTCGACGTCGATCAGCCGGCGGGTGAGGCGCCGCACCATGGCGTCGCCGTCGGCGCCGACCGGAGTCAGCTCCTTGAAGTCGTAGAACAGCGCCAGCGCCTGGATCGGCGGCAGGCCGTCGGCCATGCCGCCCAGGAACAGCGACTTGAACGCCGAGGCGAGATCCGCCTGCAGTTGCACGGCTTCCGGTACGTCCGGCAGGTTCTTGCCAGCCGAGCGGAACGCCTCCAGCGCCTCCCGATAGCGGCCCTGCGAGAGGTAGAGCTGGCCGAGCGCGCGGATCGTCTCCAGCTCGAACGCGCCGCCGCGCCAGCGGAAGCGCAGGCCGTCATAGACGTCGATCGCCTGCGCCGGCGTCATCGCGCCCTTGGCGAGCCGGATCTGAGTGGCGTGGAGCTGGGCGGGGCCGGAGATGTCTTCGCGCGGGAGCTGGGCCAGGGCCTGGTACAGCGCCAGCGCGCCGGCGGCGTCGCCTTCCCGCTCGCTGACCTCAGCCTGCACCAGCTTGGTCGCGGCGTCCTCGTCCGGGTTCACCGAGGCGCCCAGCGCATAGTTGATCCAGCTGCGCGCGCCGGGGGTGTCGTTCAGCGCCAGGGCGGTCTCGGCGGCGGCGCGGGCGAAGCGCTGCTTCCAGAGCGCCGGGAACCGCGACAGCGCCGGCGCGCCCTGGGTGAAGGCCTTCTTGGCGTCGGCCCACTGGCTGGTGCGGGCGAGCACATAGCCGCGCCAGAGCGCGGCCGGCTGGCTGTCCTCCAGGACCGGCGCCGCCAGGTCGGTCTCGGCCTCCTTGTCGCGGCCCGCCATCGCCCGGGCCATGCCGCGCAGGGCGCGAAACTCCGCGTCGCCGCCAAGATCGGCGTGGGTGCGGAAGGCGTCGTTCAGAATGCCGATGGCCTCGAACGACAGCCCCTCGCCGACCAGGAACCGGGCCAGGGCGAGGTGGGCGGCGGTAGGCCCCGAGACGCCCTTGTCCTCCTCGTCGGCGACGGGGCCCATCAGGGCGTCGTAGCGGGGGAGGAAGCCGATGGCGCCACTCGCCGCCCAGTCGTCGCCGAAGAGACCCGGCGCGGCGGCCGGCTTGGGCGCGCCGAGCGCCGTGGCGTCGGCCAGCTTGGTGTCGCCGCCCGATAGCGCCAGGCCCTTGGGCCGGCCGAGCGTGACGATGTCGCCGTTGAAGCTCAGCGACAGGTCGTCGACCTTGGGCGTCGTCGCCAGGCCTTGCGCCGACTGCAACAGGGTGAAGTCGACGAAGTCGTGGGCGGCGGCCAGGCCCTTGGCCGGCGCCAGGGCGGTGACGACGCCGATGCGGTCGCCCACCGCCGGATCGGCCACCCAGTAGACGCCGGTGGCGCCGGCGACCGCGCCCGTGAGGGCGACGGGGCCCTGGGTGTCGTCGCGGGCAAGCTTCACCGGGGTGGGCGGCGGCGCGCCGGCGGGATCGAGGGTGACCTCCCAGTTGGCGCCCTCGGCGGTGGCGGAGACGCCGACGGCGGAGCGGGTGCTGATCCGCACCGCCGAATAGCCGGGCCCCGCGAGACTCTGCATGGCGGCGAACTGGACGACGTTCTTCGGGGCCTTGGAGACGTCGATCCTGGCCTGGGCGTCGAATACCACCCAGATCGCATCGCCGCGCCGGAAAACGGCGGCGCCGAGCGGATTGCGCCAGGGGAACTCGAGGCGCAGCGCCGGGCCGGCCTGGCTGACGCGCATCGCCACCACGCCCCCCGGCGGGACCGGATCGGGCCGCGAGGCCGGCGGCGTCTGCGGCGGCGCCACAGGCGCGGGCGGCGGGGCCGGCTTGGCGAAGACGTTGACGAAATCGGCGCCGTCCGCTGTCCCGGTCGAGGCGTCGGCGTCATCGGTGAGGGTGAAGACGAAGGCGAGGCCGCCCTTGCCGTGGCGCACGTCCACCGACTTGACCCACTTCAGCGGCGCGGTCTTGAGCGTCGCGATATCGGGTTTGGCGTCGCGATCGAAGCTGACCGTCAGCACCTGGCCGTCGCGGCGCACGCTCATCTGGGCCGCGCCGGCCCAGCGGAACTCGACGCGCGAGAACTGATCCGCCTGGCCGAGGCGCAAGGTCAGGCCCGGCTGCGCGGCGACCGGCGTCTCGGCGACCACCGGCGCGGCGGTCAGCCCTAAGATCGCCGCCCCGGCGACGGCGGCGCGCAGCGTCTGGACGAAGCGCACCCGCGGCGTCCTAGCCCGGCTTGGCCGGCGTGGCGGCGGCGGGCGTCGCGGCGGCCGGCTTGGCGAGCGTGGGCGCGGCGCTGGCGGTCTTTGGCGCGCCCGGCGGCGGCGTGGCGGCGGCAGGCTTGATCGGCGTCGGCGCCTGGCCGGGCGCGGGCTTCAGCGGCCAGACCGGTTCCGGCGGCGCGGCGGCGACCTTCTGCACCGGCGGCGCCGGCTTCTTGGGCTTGCGATGCACGGCCGGCCGGGGCGTCGGTTTCGCGGCGGCCGACGCGACGGCGGGAGTCACGGCGGGCGAGGTGGCGGCCGGCGTGACTTGGGCGGTCTGTGTCGGCGCGGGGGGCGGCGCGGCGGCCTGCACGGGCGGCGGGCTGATCGCCTGGCGCGCGGCGGCCGCCTGGGCGACGTAGTGCGCCGCCAGCGACTCGGTGAGGCGCTTGGCCTCCGGCGGCGACATCTTGGCGAGCATCGCCGAGAGCGTACGCTCCTTCATCTTGGCGGCGATGGGCAGGCGCACCTCGTCGCTGAGCAGGACGAAGCGGTCGGCGGCGTCCTGCGGCTTATTGTTGACCATCGCCTCGTAGACCTTGACCAGGCGGTCCACCTCGGCCTGCTGCTTGTCGTCGAGCTGGCCTAGCAGGGTCTGCATGTCGCCCTTGAGGGCGTTCATGGCGGCGATGCGGGCGTCGACCTTGGCCTCGGCGGCCTGGACCAGCGCCAGTTCCGTGGAAAGGCCCTGTTCGCGGGCGTCGAGTTCGCCGCGGCGGGCGCCCAGGCTCTGGATCACCTGCAGTTCGGCGGGCGACAGGCCGGCTTCCTTGGCGATCTGCTCGGGGCTCTCGGCGCAGGCCGGAGCCGCCTTGGCCGCCGCCTGCGCCGCCGTGGGCACGAGGCTGGCGTCGGGCGAGATCGCGGTGGCGGCCATCATCGGCGCGGGGGCGGCGCTCTTGTGGGCGACGCCCTCGGCGAAACTGCGCGCAGCCCCGACGATGCCGGGGCCGTTCTCCATCGCATTGATGGCCAGGACGCCGCCGGCGGCGACGGCCACCAGCGGCAGCAGGCGCGGCATCCGCATCAGCGGCGCCCTCCGGCGGCGGCGCGGGGCGCCGGGGCGTCGAACAGCTCGTCCTCGACCGGCGCGCGCGGCTTGGCGAGCGACGCCGGGGTGCGGGCCAGCGCCTGCAGCCGCTCGATGCGGGCGACGGCCTCCGGCGCGATGCGGCGGGCGAGCGCCGGGGCGCGGACGTGCGCGGGCGCCTCGAGATCGTCGTCGTCCTCGAGGATCAGGTCGTTGCGGGCGGCTGCCTCGGCCAGGGCGCTGACCGGCTGGGCGACCTTGGCGCCGTAGCGCTCGGCGAAGCGGGCGAAGGCGCTCTCGCGGGTCTGGACCGGCCGCGCCTCGGCGGGGCGAGCCTCGGCGAGGCGAGGCGGCTCGGCCGCGACGGCCGCGTGGCGGGCTGGATCGGCGCGCGCCGGTTCCTGACGCGCCGCCTGGGGCCTGGGCGCGGCGATCAGCCGGGCCTCGGCGAGGGCCGCATCGGAGGTCAGCTTCTCGAGCCGGCCCGACAGGGCGCCGGCGCGGTCGATGCGGGCGGCGAGCGTCTCGGCGGCCTCGTCGGTAGCGGCGCGCAGATCCGACAGACCCTGTTCGGCGCGGGCGGCGGCGCGGTCGAGATCCGCGACCGCCTGGGTGAAGCTCTGGTGCGAGGCCTTCAGCACCTTCAGCCGGCCCTCGAGCCGCCAGCCGACCGCCAGGGCGCCGACGAGAAGGAGCCCCAGCAGGGTGTCCATGATCAGTCCGATGTCGCTCATGCGATCCTCTGCACGGCTTGCTTCGCGGCGGGCGTCAGCGGCGCTTCGACCCGAACGGCGATGTGATGGTTGCGACGGCCCATGCGGCCGATGGTGAGCGGGATGGTCCCGGCGCGCAGCTGGACCATGGTGTCGGGCGTGGCGTTGAGCATCAGGGTGTCGCCGACCTTGAGATCGAGCACCTTCGAAAGCGGCACCTCCTGCTCGTCGAGCACGGCGCGCACGGCGAGCTGGGTGGTCCACAGTTCGGTGGCGAGGTGGCCTTCCCAGATGTTGTCGCGGCCGAACTTCTCGCCCATGAACTGCTGCAGCAGCATCTTGCGGATCGGCTCCAGCGTCGCATAGGGCAGCAAGAGCTCGATGCGGCCGCCGCGGTCTTCCATGTCGATGCGCAGCTTGACCAGGATGGCGGCGTTGGCTGGCCGGGCGATGGCGGCGAAGCGCGGATTGGTCTCCAGCCGGTCGAGGGTGAAGGTGACCGGCGTCAGCGGCTCGAAGGCGACGTGGCAGTCGTGCAGCACCACCTCGACCATCCGCTCCACCAGCACCCGTTCGATGGTGGTGTAGGGCCGGCCCTCGATGCGCATGGCCGCGGTGCCGCGCCGGCCGCCCAGCAGCACGTCGACGATCGAGTAGATCAGGTTGGAGTCGACGGTCAGCAGGCCAAGGTTGTCCAACTCTTCGCAGCGGAACACCGAGAGGATCGCCGGCAGCGGGATCGAGTTGAGATAGTCGCCGAACCGGATCGAAGAGATGTTGTCGAGGCTGACCTCGACATTGTCGGAGGTGAAGTTGCGCAAGGACGTCGTCATCAGCCGCACCAGGCGGTCGAAGACGATCTCCAGCATCGGCAGCCGCTCGTATGAGACCAGGGCCGAGTTGATGATCGCGCGGATGCCGGTGCGCTCAGAGGCGTCGTCGTCGGAGAGGTCGAAGCCGAGCAGGCTGTCGATTTCGTCCTGATTGAGGATCCGCTCTTGGCCAATCGGGCCTTCGGTCTCGGCCGGCGAGGTCCAGACGGCCTCGCCATCGCCCAGCGCGGCGTCGCCGTCCGCGGCGGGGGTCTGATCGAGGGTGTCGGTGTCTGCGGCCATGGCGGGTGCGGCGATCAGCGAGCGGGCGCTAGTTGATCAACATCTCCTCGATCAGCACGCCGTTGACCTTGGAGGGGGCGATGACGAGATCGACGCGGCGCTGCAGCTCGGCGCGCAGCTGCAGGGTGCCTTCGCTGCCGGACAGGTCCTCCGGGCGCAGCTCGCGCAGGAAGGTCTGGAACACGTCCTGCAGGCGCGGCATCTCGGCGTCGAGGGTGTCGGCGGTGCCGTGGTCGGGCAGTTCGAACGCCAGCTTCAGCTTCAGGAAGGTCGGCTTGCCGTCCGGCGTCTGCATGTTCACGACGATGTCGGGCAGGGTGTAGAACACCACGCCGTCCGGTCCGTCCTGCACCTGGGCGGCGTTGGGGTCGGTCTTGCCGTCCTTCTTGTCGCCCTTGGGCTTTGGCGGCAGCTTGTGCGCCGGGGCGGCGTCATGGTGGGGCGCGAGCAGCATCATGCCCACGGTTCCGCCGCCGCCCAGCACCACCAGGGCGCCGACGCCGGCGGCGATCAGCATCATCAGCGGCGGCTTCTTCTTGCCGCCCTCTGCGCCTTCCGCGTCGGGGTTCTCGGAGTCGGGGGCTTCGGCCTCGGCGGCCTGGTCCTTACCCTTGTCCTTACCCTTGGATTTGTCCTTCGCCACGCGCGCGAATCCTTGAGAGGAGCGATCCCCCGATCATTCGCGCCCCCAAGGTTAAGGATAGGTTGTTAACACCCCTTAACGGCTGCAGACCTTGCCCGGAACTTTCCGCCGGGCGGCGCCCGTTAACCTTTTTTCGCACTGAAATCATTGACGTTTTGGACTGGCCCAAAGCTTGCAGTCTAGGGCTGGACCATTTGGCCGCAGGGCCGTCGGATTCGTTAACGCGATGGACAACACGATCTACATCGGGCTGTCGCGGCAGATGCTCCTCCAGCATGAGCTGGACATCGCCGCCAACAACCTCGCCAACGTCGACACCGTGGGCTTCAAGTTCGAGGAGATGCTCTCGAACGCCGACGAGCCGGCGACCACGCGACCCGGCGGCAGTCCGAATCCGCCGCTCACCTTCACCGTCGCCAACGGCGTGCTGCGCGACTACTCGCAGGGCCCGCTCACCCAGACCGGCGCGCCGCTGGACGTGGCCATCGACGGCAAGGGCTTCTTCAAAATCTCGACCGCCTCGGGCACTCGCTACACCCGCGACGGACGCTTCAAGCTCGATCCGACCGGCAAGATCGTCACCCAGGACGGCGACGCCGTGGAAGGCCAAGGCGGCGACATCACCCTGGACCCCAAGAAGGGGCCGGTGGCGATCTCCTCCAACGGCGAGATCAGCCAGTCGGGCGAGAACGTCGGCCAGCTCGCCGTGGTCACCTTCGACAGCCTCTCGGCGCTGTCGAAGGACGGCAACAATCTCTACCGCAATGATTCCAACCTCACCGAACAGCCCGCGGCCAGCGCGGCGCTGAAACAGGGGATGCTGGAGGGTTCCAACGTGCAACCCATCACCCAGATCACCCGCCTGATCGAGATCAACCAAGCCTATAGCGCCGTCAGCACCATGATGAGTTCCGCGGCCTCGCTGTCGAACAACACCATCCAGCGGCTGGGCGCGGTGAATGCGACCTGAAAAGGACCGTCCCTAGATGCAAGCCCTCAGAACCGCCGCCACCGGCATGGCTGCCCAGCAGCTCAATGTGGAGGTGATTTCCAACAACATCGCCAACATGAACACCGTCGGCTTCAAGCGGCAGAGCGCGGTGTTCGAAGACCTGCTCTACCAGACCCTGCAGGAACCCGGCGCCCAGTCGTCCGACCAGGGCAACGTGGTGCCGACCGGGGTGCAGATCGGCGTCGGCGTCAAGGCCGGCTCGGTCTACCGGATCACCGGCCAAGGCACCCTCACCAACACCGGCAATACGTTCGACCTCGCCATCAACGGCCCCGGCTACTTCGAGGTGCTGCTGCCGACCGGCGAGACCGCCTACACCCGCGCCGGCAACTTCACGCCCAACGCCCAGGGCCAGCTGGTCACCCAGGACGGCTACCTGGTGCAGCCGACGATCAGCGTTCCGCAGAACTCCACCAACATCACCATCTCGCAGGAAGGCCAGGTGCAGGTGACCACGCCCGGCAACACGACGCCGACCGTGGTCGGGCAGCTGCAGCTCGCCACCTTCCTCAACGACGCGGGCCTGGAAGCCACCGGCAGCAACCTGTTCATGGAAAGCGCCGCCTCCGGACCGGCGACCGCCGCCAACCCCGGCGTCCCCGGCTACGGCGCGATCATGCAGGGCTACACCGAGGCCTCGAATGTCGATCCGGTGAGCGAGATCACCAATCTGATCGTCGCCCAGCGCGCCTACGAGATGAACTCCAAGGTCGTCACCACCGCCGACCAGATGCTCTCCACCGCGGTCAATACGAAGTCGTAGCCATGATGTTTCGGTCCCTGATCGGCCTCGCCCTGGCGCTGGCCTGCGCCGCCCCCGCCCTCGCCGGCACGCCGGTGATGCTCAATGCCGAGATCGTCGACACCGACGGGCATGTGACGCTGGGCGAGCTGTTCGACGACGCCGGCCCGGCGCAGGGCGTGGTGGTGGCCGAGCGCAGAGGGCCGAGCGTGGTGCTGGACGCCGCGGCCGTGCAGGCCTTCGCCCATCGCTACGGCCTCGACTGGACCAATCCGGAGGGCCTGCGCCGCATCATCGTGCGCGGCGACGCGGTCGGGTCAGCGGGTCGTGGCCGCGAGGTGCTGAGCTACGCCCACAACTTCGTGGTCGGCGAGGTCGTACAGGCGTCCGACCTGATCTGGTCGAAGGCGGTCGGGGCGCCCGTGGACGCGCCGCCCGGCGTCGACGCCGTGGTGGGGCTGGCCGCGCGCCGGCCGCTGCGCGAGGGCGACCCGGTCGAGAACCACGACCTGACGCCGCCGATGGTGATCAAGGCTGGCGAGACGGTGATGGTCACCTATTCCGACCAGGGGGTCACCCTGACGCTGGAAGCCAAGGCGCTGGCCAACGCCGCCGCCGGCGACAGCCTCAACGTCCAGAACCCCGCCTCGAAGAAGGTGATCGAGGCCGTGGCCACGGGGCCCGGCCAGGCCGTGGTCGGCCCCGAAGCCCTGCGGCTGAAAGCCGACCGCAATTCCTCACAGTTCGCACTTCGCTAGGAGCTTTTCGAACGATGCGTCCCGCCGCTCTCGCCGCCGCCGCTTTGCTGCTGCCCGCCCTCGTCGCCTGCAGCTCGGTGAGGGAAGCCGTCGACGGTCCGAAGATGGGCCCGATGGGCTATCCCGCCGCCCTGGTCGGCCAGAGCCAGCCGGAGCTGCAGTCCGCCCGCGAACCGCTGCCGGAGCCGCCGACGGCCAACTCGCTGTGGCGGGTGGGCGCCCGCACCTTCTTCAACGACCAGCGCGCCGGCCGCGTCGGCGACATCCTCACCGTCCTGGTCACGGTCAACGACTCGGCCAAGACCTCGAACACCACCAACACCGGCATCACCACCAGCAACGCCATGGGGGTGCCGAACTTCTTCGGGCTGGAATCGACCCTCGGCAAGATCCTGCCGGGCGCCTACAACCCCTCGAACATGATCACCACCAACACCGCCGACGCCTCGCAGGGCACCGGCGGCATCAACCGCACGGAGCAGATCAGCCTGACCATCGCCGCGGTGGTCACCCAGGTGCTGCCCAACGGCAACATGGTGATCCAGGGCAGCCAGGAGATCAAAACCAACCAGGACGTCCGCCAGCTCACCGTCGCCGGCATCGTGCGGCCCGAGGACATCTCCTCGTCCAACACCATCTATTCCAGCCAGATCGCCGAAGCGCGGATCAACTACGGCGGCCGCGGCGACATCGCCTCGGTGCAGAAGACCCCCGGCGGCACGGCGCTGCTGCAGCGGTTCTGGCCGTTCTGACCTTCTGGAGCCCCCCCCGCGGGGGCATCTAACCAACGGTCATGGCCGGGCGTAAGTCCCGGTCACCTATGAACATTCGGCTTGGAGTGGCCGCGCTCTGGCGCGGCCATGGCTCACATCGTGGTCATGGGTGGCCGGCACAAAGGCCGGCCATGACCGACGTTGTATAAAACCCTAAGCCCGGATCCCCTTCACCGCGCGGTCGGCGCCCAGCGCGGAGAGGGCGGTGCGGAGGATGCCGTCGGCGTCGAGGCCGGCGGCGGCGTACATGACCTCGGGCTTGTCCTGGTCCTGGAAGATGTCGGGCAGCACCAGGGTGCGGATCTTCAGGCCGCGGTCGAGCACGCCGCGCTCGGCCAGGGCCTGCAGCACGAAGGCGCCGAAGCCGCCCATCGCGCCTTCCTCCACCGTGATCAGGGCCTCGTGCTCGCGCGCCAGCCGCAGGATCATGTCCATGTCGAGCGGCTTGGCGAAGCGGGCGTCGGCGACCGTCGCCGAGTAGCCGCGGGCCGCCAGCAGGTCGGCGGCCTTGAGGCTTTCGCCGAGCCGGGTGCCCAGCGAGAGGATGGCGACGGCGCCGCCCTCGCGCACGATGCGGCCACGGCCGATCTCGAGCGGTTCGGCGAAGTCGGGGATGGTGACGCCGCTGCCTTCGCCGCGCGGATAGCGGAAGGCGCTGGGGCGGTCGTCGATCTCGACGGCGGTGGAGATCATGTGCGCCAGTTCGGCCTCGTCCGACGGGGCCATGATGACGAAGCCGGGGAGCTGGCCGAGGTAGCCGATGTCGAAGCTGCCAGCGTGGGTTGGGCCGTCGGCGCCCACCAGGCCGGCGCGGTCGAGGGCGAAGCGCACCGGCAGGCGCTGGATCGCCACGTCGTGCACCACCTGGTCGTAGCCGCGCTGCAGGAAGGTGGAATAGATCGCCGCGAACGGCTTCATGCCGTCGGCGGCGAGGCCGGCGGCGAAGGTCACCGCGTGCTGCTCGGCGATGCCGACGTCGAAGGTGCGCTCCGGAAAGCGCTTGCCGAACATGTCGACGCTGGTGCCGGACGGCATCGCGGCGGTGATGGCGACGATCTTCGGGTCGCGCTCGGCGTGCTTGATCAGCTCGGCGCCGAACACCTTCTGGTACTGCGGCGCGTTCGACTGGCTCTTCACCTGCTCGCCGGTGACGACGTTGAACTTCGCCACGCTGTGCAGCTTGTCGGCGGCGTGCTTGGCCGGCTCGTAGCCGTGGCCCTTCTCGGTGACGACGTGGACCAGCACCGGGCGGTCCTTGATCTCGCGCACGTTCTTCAGCAGCGGCACCAGGTGGTCCATGTTGTGACCATCGATCGGGCCGACGTAGTAGAAGCCGAGTTCCTCGAACAGGGTGCCGCCGGTGGCCATGCCGCGGGCGTATTCCTCGGCCCGCTTGGCCATCACCTTGAGGGGCCGCGGCAGGTGCTCGGCGATGTCCTTGCCGAGGCGGCGCGCGCGCTGATAGGCGCCGCCGGAGACAAGGCCGGCCAGATAGGCGCTGAGGCCACCGACCGGCGGGGCGATCGACATGTCGTTGTCGTTGAGGATGACGATCAGCTGGCGCGTGGTGTCGGCGGCGTTGTTCATCGCCTCATAGGCCATGCCGGCGCTCATCGAGCCGTCGCCGATCACCGCGATCACCGAGTTGTCGCCGCCGCGCTGGTCCCGCGCCGCGGCGAAGCCGAGGGCGGCCGAGATCGAGGTGGCGGCGTGCGCCGCGCCGAACGGGTCGTATTCGCTCTCGGCGCGCTTGGTGAAGCCGGAGAGGCCCTCGCCCTGGCGCAGGGTGCGGATGCGCTCGCGCCGGCCGGTGAGGATCTTATGCGGATAGGCTTGGTGGCCGACGTCCCAGATGACGATGTCGCGCGGCGTCTCGAACACATGGTGCAGGGCGACCGTCAGCTCCACCACGCCAAGGCCGGCGCCCAGGTGGCCGCCGGTGACGGAGACCGCGTCGATCGTCTCGGTACGGAGTTCGTCCGCCAGCTGGCGCAGTTCGGGGATGGAGAGCCCGCGCGTGTCGGCCGGGCTCTCGATGGTGTCCAGCAACGGGGTCGGTTGAGGCATCAGGCGCCCTGACTCGTATTTGTCGCGGCGGCCACGCCTCCGCGCCGGTTGAAACTCGCTAGTTCTGGCGATCTAGCACGAAATCGACCCCGGCCCGCAAATGCTGGGCGCGAGGTCCGAAGGGGTCCAGATGGGACTTTGTCTGCCGGATCAAAAGGCTCAGACGCTCACGCGCCTGCTCGACTCCCAGCAGCGTAACGTAATTGGCCTTGCCTTTGGAGGCGTCTTTTCCGCCCGCCGCCTTGCCAAGCTTGGCCGGGTCGCCCTCGGCGTCGAGCAGGTCGTCGACGATCTGATAGGCGAGGCCCAGGTCCTGGGCGAAGGCGGTGAGCGCATGGCGTTCGGCCTCGGCGGCGTGAGCCATCACCAGCGGCAATTCGAACGCGCAGGCGATCAGGGCGCCGGTCTTCATGCGTTGCATCCGGGCCACTGTGCCCAAATCGCCACGCACGCCCAAAAGATCGATCATCTGGCCGCCGGCCATGCCGCGCGCGCCGGATGCGACCGCCAGCCGGCGCACCAGCTCGGCCCGCACCGTGCCGTCGGGATGGGTGTCGGGATCGGCCATGATCTCGAAGGCGACCGTCTGCAGGGCGTCGCCGGCGAGCACGGCGGTGGCCTCGTCATAGGCCTTGTGGGTGGTGGGCCGGCCGCGGCGCAGGTCGTCGTCGTCCATCGACGGCAGGTCGTCGTGCACGAGGCTGTAGGCGTGGATGCATTCGAGGGCGCAGGCGGCGCGCAGCAGCGACTGCTCCTTCAGCTCGAACATCCGGCCGGTCTCGATGAGGAAATAGGGCCGCAGGCGCTTGCCGGGGGCGAGCGCGGTGTAGCGCATGGCCTCGGTCAGCCGGCTCTCCGGTCCCTCGGCGCGCGGCAGCAGCTCGTCGAGGGCCACGGTGACCGTATCGGCGATCTCGGCGACGCGCTGGGCCGTGCTGTCGGGCATCGCGGTCTCAGAACTCCGCGGGCTCGACGCCGGTGGGCCCCGATGGTCCGATGACGATCCGTTCGACACGAAGCTGAGCCTCCTTAAGTTTGGCGTCGCAATGCGCCTTCAGCCGGGCGCCGCGCTCATAGGCGTCGATCGACTGTTCGAGGTCGGTCTTGCCCGACTCCAGCTCGGCCACGATTCGCTCGAGCTCGGCCAGGGCCTGCTCAAAACTCAAGGAAGCGACCTCGTCGGCGCCCGTCATTACGCCTCCCCGCAGGAAAGGATGCACCCTAGTTGGCGCAGGATGCCACGGCAACGCCGGGCGCCGGCGCGCCGGCGCGATATTTCAGCGATGTTGCACTTCGAACCGCCGCGCGGCCCAGTAGCTGAATCCGCCGTCCTCGACGCAGCGCCAGCCCTGACGACGCAGGGCCACCCCGACCATGGTGTTGAAGAAGCCGTGCGCGACCACCAGCACGTCCTGGCCGCCGGCGGCGAGTTCGCTGAGCTGGCGGGCGGCCTCGGCGGCGCGCGCCTCGGCCTCGCGGCGGGTCTCCTGCTGGTCGTGATGGTCGAACATCCACCACCAGAACCGCGAGACGAAGCCCCAGACGCGCGGGCTGAGCTTCAGCCATCCGGGCCAGTGCGGCGGCGGCAGCGGGGCCTCGATAAATAGCGGATCCTCGGCGAAGGCGCGCCCGCAGGCGATCGCCTGGGCGGTCTCCACCGACCGCAGCCGGGTGGAGGCGATGATGAAGGCGGCGCGCTCGGCGACCTGCTTCAGGCGCTCGGGCGGGGTCTGGCCCTCGGCGAGACCGCCGATCTCATAGTCGGCCCACCACTCGCGATATTCGTCGGCCGACAGCATGCGCCGCCGCGACAGGGCCGGCTTGCCGTGCCGGGCCAGGATCACCGAACCGGGACGCTCGGAGGCTTCGGCGAGGTCGCCACGGGCGCCGTCAGCCATGAGCCGGCGTCACCTCGTCCCTGACCGGCATCAGCCCTACACCCCCTGCAAAGCCCGGACATGCGCCACCGCGGAGCGGCCCAGCGCCTCAAGGTCGTAGCCGCCCTCGAGCGACGATACAACCCGGCCGCGGGCGCGCCCTTTCGCCGCCGCCACGATGGCGCGCGTGGCCCAGGCGTAGTCCTCGGCCTCCAGCTGCTGGCCCGCGAGCGGGTCGCGGGCGTGGGCGTCGAAGCCGGCCGAGACGATGATCAGGTCGGGGCCGAACGTCTCGACCCGCTCCATCAGCCCCTCGAACGCCGCACGCCAGGCCTCGCGGGCCGCGCCGGGGGGCACGGTGGCGTTGGCGATGTTGCCGACCCCGGTCTCCGACGGATCGCCGGTGCCGGGCCACGCCGGCGCCTCATGAACCGAGGCGAGGAACAGGTCCGGGTCGGCCTGGAAGATGTCCTGGGTGCCGTTGCCGTGGTGAACATCGAAATCGACCACCGCCACGCGTTGCAGCCCCGCGCCTTGGGCGACTCGCGCCCCGATGGCGACGTTGGAGTAGAGACAGAAGCCCATCGGCGTCTCGACCCCGGCGTGGTGACCAGGTGGCCGCACCGCGCAGAACGCCCGCTCCGCGTCGCCCGCAGCCACTCGCCGAACCGCCGCCGCCACGGCCCCGGCCGCCCGCCGCGCCGCCAGCATCGAGCCGGGCGAGAGCCAGGTGTCGGGATCGAGACGCCGGTAGCCCGTCGCGGGCTCGCCGCTCTCCAGCGCCGCGACGTAACGGTCGGTATGGACCAAGGCGAGGTCGGCGGGATCGATCAGCGGCGCTTCGAATCGCTCCAGATCGAGATCCGAGGCGTCCGCCAGGGCGTCATTCACGGCCCGCAACCGCGCCGGCGATTCCACATGCCGCGACGGCGGCGCATGGCCCAGCATGTCGGGGTGGGTGTAGAGGGCGATCGACATGACCGATTCATACCCGAAAGCGAGCCGGCAGGACACGCCGCATCGGTCCTCCCCCACCATCCGCCGCGCCGGACCCGCGGACGCCGAGGCGCTGGCGGCGATCGGGCGGGTGACGTTCGCTGGCGCCTTCGCCCACCTCTATCCGCCGGACGACCTCGAAGCCTTCCTGGCCGAGGCGCACAGCGTCGAGCGCGCCAGGGCCGACCTCGCCAATCCGGCCAAGGCGGCGTGGCTTGTCGAGGCGGACGGTGACGTGATCGGCTACGCCCTTGTCGGGCCCTGCAAGCTGCCGCACCCAGAGGTGACGGCGACCTGCGGCGAGCTCGACCGGATCTATGTGCTGGCGGACCGCCAGGGCGGCGGCCTGGGCTCGCGACTGCTGGCCGAGACGCTGGCGTGGCTCGAGAAGGATGGTCCGAGGCGGATCTGGATCGGTGTCTGGTCGGGGAACGAGGGCGCGCAGCGTCTCTACGCCCGCCACGGCTTCGAGCAGGTCGGAACCTATGAGTTCCCGGTCGGGCGGGTGCGCGACCACGAGTTCATCTTTCGGCGCGGCTGATGGCGGCGGTCGCTTGACGGGCGGGTCCGGTTCCGGGTGAGTGCGGCCCGCGCGGCCGAAGCGAAGCCGACGCGGGGGAGTGAAGCCTATGCGTCGTTGGTTCGGCTACGCCGTCATGGGCGCCATGGTGCTGGGCATATTGGCCGGCCTGGCGCTGAACCACTGGTCGACGGCGGCGGGGGCCAAGGAGGCTTCGGGCAACCTCTCGATCCTCACCAACCTCTTCCTCAGCCTGATCAAGATGCTGATCGCGCCGCTGGTGTTCTCCACCCTGGTGGTCGGCATCGCGCACATGGAGGACACCGCGGCGATCGGAAGAGTTGGCGTAAAGACGTTGGGCTGGTTCGTGGGCGCCGGGCTGGTTTCCCTGACCCTCGGCCTCTTCATGGTGCAGCTGCTGCACCCCGGCGTCGGCATGGCGCTGCCGCACGAGGCGCCGGCGGCCGGTGCGGTGAGCGCCGGCGACCTGACGCTGAAGGACTTCGTCGGCCACCTGGTGCCGACGTCCATCGTCGACGCCATGGCGCGCAACGAGATCCTGCAGATCGTGGTGTTCTCGATCTTCTTCGGTTCGGCGATCTCCGCCCTCGAAGGCAAGGCGCCGCTCTTGCTGCAGGCGGCGGAACAGCTTGCCGCGGTGATGCTGAAGGTGACCGGCTATGTGATGACGGTGGCGCCCGTCGCCATCTTCGCGGCCTTGGCGGCGACCGTGGCGACGCAGGGTCCCAGCGTGCTGGTCAGCTACGCCAAGTTCGTCGGCGAGTTCTATTTCTCGCTGCTGCTGCTGTGGGCGCTCTTGATCGGGGCGGCGTCGCTGGCGGTGGGCAAGCGCACCGGGGCGCTGGTGCGCAGCATCGAGGCGCCAATCCTGGTCGCCTTCGCCACCGCGACCTCGGAGGCCACCTTCCCGCTGATCCTGGAGGGCCTGCAGCGCTTCGGCGCGCCGCGCCGCATCGTCAGCTTCGTGCTGCCGCTGGGCTATTCGTTCAACCTCGACGGCTCGATGATGTACTGCACCTTCGCGACGCTGTTCATCGCCCAGGCCTACGGCATCCACATGAGCCTGGCCCAGATGATCACCATGCTGCTGCTGCTGATGGTGACCTCGAAGGGCATGGCCGGGGTGCCGCGCGCCTCGCTGGTGGTGATCGCCGCCACCCTGCCCGCCTTCCACCTGCCGGAGGCCGGGCTGCTGCTGATCCTCGGCGTCGACCACCTGCTCGACATGGGCCGCAGCGCCACCAATGTGGTCGGCAACTCGGTCGCCGCCGTGGTGGTGAGCCGCTGGGAGCGGCAGCTGGGCGCCGGGGAGGCGGCAGCGATCGAGGCGTGAAGGATCGCCGTGTTCGGACTGGACACGGAACGCTAGCGCCCCCATCCTCACTTAAACACCCGTTAGACTCCCATCAGACTCCCATCCCTGAGACTTCGCCCATGTTCATGCGCTTCTTCTCCGAGCTGAAGGCGGCCAAGGTGCCGGTGACGCTCAAGGAATATCTCATGCTCATGGAGGGCATGGACAAGTCGGTGATCGACCGGCGGGTGGAGGATTTCTACTACCTCTCGCGCGCCATCCTGGTGAAGGACGAGAAGTATCTCGACCGCTTCGACGTGGTGTTCGGCCATGTGTTCAAGGGTCTCGACCTGCTGCAGGTCGAGCAGTCGAAGGACATCCCCACCGAGTGGCTGAAGCGGCTCACCGACAGCTTCCTCACCGACGAGGAGAAGAAGCAGATCGAGGAGATGGGCGGCTTCGAGGCGATGATGCAGATGCTGCAGGAGCGCATGAAGCAGGCCCAGGAGGAGGGCGACGGCGACGGCGAAGAGGGCGACGAGAACCGCCGCGGCAACGGCCGCAACTTCCCCATCGGCGCCAATGGCTACCACCCCGAGGGCATCCGCATCGGCCAGGACAAGGGCCGCCACGGCAAGGCGATCAAGGTCTGGGACAAGCGCGAGTACAAGAACCTCGACGACCAGGTCGAGCTCGGCACCCGCAACATCAAGGTGGCGCTGCGCCGGCTGCGCAAATTCGCCCGCCAGGGCCAGCCGGACGAGCTGGACATGAAGGGCACCATCAAGCAGACGGCCAGCCAGGGCTATCTCGACCTGGTGATGCAGCCGGAGCGGCGCAACACCATCAAGGTGCTGCTGTTCTTCGACATCGGCGGCTCGATGGATAGCCACATCAAGCTCTGCGAGGAGCTGTTCTCGGCGGCCAAGACCGAGTTCAAGACGATGGAGTTCTACTACTTCCACAACTGCCTCTACGAGTCGGTGTGGAAGGACAATCGCCGCCGGCACGCCGAGAAGATCGAGACCTGGGACCTGCTCAACAAGTTCGGCAAGGACTACAAGGTGATCTTCGTCGGCGACGCCACCATGAGCCCCTATGAAGTCACCTATCCGGGCGGCTCGGTGGAGCACTGGAACGAGGAGCCGGGCGCGGTGTGGATCGACCGCATCGCCCAGCACTGGAACAGCGTCGCCTGGCTGAACCCGACCCCGCAGCGCCACTGGGACCACACCCCGTCGATCGGCCTGATGAAGCAGCTGGTCGGCGAGCGGATGTTCCCGCTGACCATCGAGGGCCTGGACGCGGCGATGCGGGAGCTGGTGCGGGGCGGGGGATCGACTTCGATACGGCCGCTGCTGTCGTAGGGTTAGCGCCGCGCCCGTCACAAGGCGAACTTCGGTCCCACATAGTTTTGAGAATGACGCTGGCGCTGCGATCCAGCGAAGCTATGAGGTGGCTTTCCGCGCAACCTTAGCTAAGACGCGATCATATGGACTTACCAGCTGAGCTACTTAAGATCCCATCGATCTTCTATCCTCGGGCTGTCGCAAAGACGCTTGCGGTCGCACAGAACAACACTCGGTTTGTTCACTACACCAGCGCCGAGGTCGCGTTCAGCATCCTAACCCGAGGCGAAGTTTGGATGCGTAATGCGCAGGTAATGAACGACTTTTCGGAGATCGAATGGGGCTTCGGCTGTCTCAATGTTGCTTATAAAGGCCAGCATGGCATCAGGTTACGCGCCATCCTCGACAAGTTGTTTCCAGGAATCGCCGTAGAAATAGAAAACATCTTCAACGGCTGGCTTCCCCATCTGAGAATCGCGAGCTACATCACCTCCGTTTCGGAGCACCGAGACAGCGAGGACGTGACTGGGCGTCTTTCGATGTGGCGTGCTTACGGTGGCGACGCGGGTGTGGCCTTGGTACTGAACAATACGCCCTTTTTGAGCACATCGCAGGCGCTCGGCGCATTCACCAGCCCAGTCGAATATCTCAGAGAACAAGAATTCGAAGATGCGTTTTCTCAGGTTGTGGACGGGATCGAGGCTAACCAAGCCGTGATAGGCGGCATGCCTCGTGCCGACGTTTTAGGGCACGTTTTCTCGATGTTCCGATTTGCGGTCCTCTGCACCAAGCACCCTGGTTTTCAAGAGGAATTGGAATGGCGCGTCATATTCGTGCCGAACCTCTATTCGCAAGCCAAGGTGATCCACGACTACGCGAACGTCAGCGGGGTACCACAGTCGATCTACAAGATACCCCTGCAAGACTGGCCTGACGACGGCTTTGTGGGGCTCGCAGTCCCTTCCTTCCTCAATCGCTTAATCATCGGGCCGACACGACTCCCTGGCACGCTGTTCGACACCTTCTCTAAAGTTCTAGCCGACGCAGGTGTCGCGGACATTCCGAACAAGCTCTTTCGCTCTGACATCCCGCTGCGTCGGTGAACGCGAGGTCGACCAACGCCCCCTTGCACCCCCCAGACTCTCTAACACTCCGCCGTCCTTCAAGGATTGACGACAGTCGCCGCCGTGTCAGACGCCGCCGAGGCCGCCACCGATGTCGATCCGGAGCGCGAAGCCGCCACCAAGGCCCAGGTGCTGGCCGCGGCGGAGCGGCTGTTCGCGTTCAACGGGTTCCAGAACGTCTTCAGTGCGCGGCCTCGGAGGCGTCCAGCTCGTCGGCGCGTTCGTCGAATCCTGCAGGCCTGACTGATTCTCGCCGTTCTTGAATCAGCGTCCGTAACGCGTTAATGTAACGCGTTACGATGGGAGCTAGCGCCATGACGGTCACGGCGGAGCGGATGCGGGCGATGCGCGAGCGGCGGCGGCGGCTCGGCTATCGCGACGTGCGCCTCTCGGCGCCCGACGCCCGCTCCGAGGCGGTGCGGCGGCGCGTGGCCGATGAACTCGCCAGGCTCAGGCCTGAAAGCGAAGCCGAGGCGCTGGCCTGGATCGAGGCGGTTTCAGAGTTCGACGCCGATGGCGCGGGGTGACGTCGTCACGGTCGCCGCCCCCGGCGACTACGGCAAGCCCCGCCCCGCCGTCATCGTGCAGACCGACGCCTTTCCGGAAGCGCACGGCTCGGTGGTCGTGTGCCAGATGACGTCGGATCTACAGGTCGCCACCGATTTCCGCGTCACCATCGAACCGAGTGAGGACAACGGGCTGATCGCCGTCTCCCAGATCATGGCCGACAAGCCGGTCACGGTGCGGCGCGAGCGGATCGGCCGACGAATCGGCCGTCTCGGCGGCGCAGATCTCGCCCGATTGAATGTCGCGCTCGCCTTCGTCATGGGTCTGGCGGACTGAAGCGCGCGATAGCGCCGGCCGCCCCTTGCGCGCCGCCGCCGAACCTCTAACACTCCGCCGTCCTTGAAGGATTGACGACAGTCGCCGCCGTGTCAGACGCCGAGCCCGCCACCGATGTCGATCCGGAGCGCGAAGCCGCCACCAAGGCCCAGGTGCTGGCCGCGGCGGAGCGGCTGTTCGCGCTGAACGGGTTCCAGAACGTCTCGGTGCGCGACATCACCGCCGAGGCGGGGGTCAATCTGGCGTCGGTGAACTATCATTTCGGCTCCAAGGACGCGCTGCTGTTCGAGATCTTCCGGCGGCGCACGTCGGAGTTGAATCGCGACCGCGCCCGGATGCTGCACGAGGCCTCCGACCGGCACGGCGGCCGGCCGCCGGTGCGCGAGATCCTGCGCGCCTTCTTCGAGCCGCCGATGCGCTGGTCCTCGCCCGACAACGCCCGGCGGATCAGCGTGCAGTTCATCATCCGGGCCCGCAGCGAGGGCACCGAGGCGATGCGCGAGGTGCTGCGCACCGACGTCTCGCACCTGCGCCGCTTCTCCGACGCGCTGATGGCCGCCCGGCCCGAGCTGGCGCCGGAGGACGTCTACTGGCGGATGCACTTCGTGCTCGGCATGACCCACAACAACCGCTTCGCCGAGTTCGACCGGCTGCACACCCTTTCCGAAGGGGCGACGCGCGAGAGCGACACCGAGGCGCTGCTGCGGCGGATGCTGGATTTCGCCGAGGCCGGCTTTCTGGCATAGCCGCCTCCGCGCGTTTTCTGGAGTAGGCCGATGGTCGACGCCCTGGTGCTGGACGACCTGACCAAGGTGTTCGCCAAGCCGGCCGTCGATCACCTGAGCCTGACGGTGCGCGCCGGCGAACTCTACGCGTTGCTGGGTCCGAACGGCGCGGGCAAGACCACGACCTTGCGCATGGTGGCGGGGCTGTTGAAGCCGACCTCGGGCTCGATCCGCGTCTTCGGCGTCGACGCCCTCGGCGATCCCGCCGCCGCCAAGCAGATGATCGCCTGGGCGCCCGACGAGCCGATGCTCTACGACCGGCTGACGCCGATGGAATATCTGGAGTTCGTCGCCGGGCTGTGGGGCGTCGACCCGAAGGAGGGACGGGCGCGGGCCGAGAGCCTGCTCAAGTTCCTCGGCCTCTGGGACCAGCGCGACCAGCGCTGCGAGGCGTTCTCGCGCGGCATGAAGCAGAAGGCGGCGCTGGCCGGGGCGCTGATCCACGAGCCGCGCATGCTGATCCTCGACGAACCGCTGACCGGCCTCGACGCGGCGGTCTCGCGGCAGGTGAAGGACCTGCTGCAGGCCAGGGTGCGCGGCGGCGCGACGGTGATCCTGACCACCCACATCCTCGAGGTGGCCGAGCGAATGGCCGACCGGATCGGCATCATCCAGTCCGGCAAGCTGCTGGCCGAGGGTACGCTGACAGAGCTGCGCGAACGGGCCGGCGAGCGCGACGGCACCCTGGAGGATATCTTCCTGGAGCTCACCGGCGAGAGCGACGCCGACCACGGGGCTGGGGCGGTCGCGTGATCGGCCGCCCCGGCTCGACGATCTGGCTGCTCGGGCACGAGCTGCGGCTGAACTGGCGCGGCCTGCTCGGCCGGCGGCGGATCGCCTGGCGGCTGGGCTCGTTCGCGGTGATCGGGGTGATCGCCCTGATCGCGGGCTGCCTGGCCGCCTTGGCGCTGCGCCACTTCGACGTCCCGGTGAACCATCTCAGCGTGCTGGCGGTCGACACCGCGGCGCTGCTGATCTTCTCGCTGATGCTGTCGCAGACGCTCGCCGGCGCCACCGACGCCCTCTACACGCGCGGCGACCTCGACCTGCTGTTCTCCTCGCCGCTCGATCCGCGCAAGACGCTGACCGTGCGCTTCGCCTCGCTGGCGACCAGCGCCTTCGCCAGCTTCGCCATGCTGGTGACGCCGTTCCTGTTGCCGCTGGCGGTGTTCGGGCACTGGCGCTGGCTGGCGGTGCTGCCGCTGCTGGCGGCGCTGGCGCTGATGGCGAGCAGCGCCGGCCTGGCGCTGGCCGTGGCGCTCTTCGCCCTGATCGGACCCAGGCGGACGCGGACCGTCGCCCAGGTGCTGGCGGCGATCATCGGCGCGGCCTTCTTCCTCGCCAGCCAGTCGCAGACCCTGCTCGGGCGCAGGTCGGGCGGGGTGGCGATGCAGGTGGCCGCCGCGGCCGCCGATCCGCGCCTTCGGCTGCCGCCGCTGGCGGACTGGCCGCTGCGGGCGGCGATGGGCGATCCCCTGCCGCTGGCGGCGATGCTGGGCGTGGGCGCGGCGCTGTTCCTCGGCGTCACCGCCTGGCTCTCGCGGCGTTTCGCCGACGACGCTGCGTCGGCGCAGGGCGCGGACGTCGGCCAGCGCCGCCGCTCGGGACGGACTGTGGGCGCCTTCGCCGGCGGCGCCTTCGCGGCGACCTTTCTGAAGGAGATCCGGCTGCTGCGGCGCGACGCGGCGCTGCTGGCGCAGGTGCTGCTGCGCACCCTCTACCTGCTGCCGGCGACCTTCCTGGTGCTGCGCAACGCCGGCGGCCACGCGTCCTACGCCCTGCCCGGCGGCGCGGCGGTGATCGCCTTCCTGGCCGGCCAGGTGGCCAGCAGCCTGACCTGGATCACGGTCTCGGCCGAGGAGGTCCCGGAGTTGATCGCCGCCGCGCCGGCGTCCGCCGCCGGCGTTCGAGCCGCCAAGCTGCTGGCCGGGCTCGCGCCGCTGATCGCGATGCTGGCGATCCCGCTGGCGGTGCTGACCTGGCTCTCGCCGGTCACCGGCCTCGCGGCGAGCGCGGGCGCGGCGGCTGACGCGATCGCGGCCGGTCTGATCAACGCCTGGCATCCCGCCCCTGGCAAACGCAGCGAATTCCGCCGCCGGCGCAGCGGCTCGATCCTGACCGGGATCGCGCTGGTGGTGGTGAGCCTGCTGATCGCCGCGGCGACGGGCCTGGCCGCCCTGCCCTCGCCGCTCGCCCTGGGGCCCGCGGCGCTGGCGCTGATCGCGCTCTTCACCCTGCGCCGCTCCCCCGCCCAGATCGCCGACGCCCTGGCGGCGCGGGGCTGAGCGTCGCGGCGCACCCCTACCCCGCCAGCCGCCAGGCCTGCCTGAGGTCGGCGACGAACGCCTTCCAGGCCGCCTTCTTGGCCGCCTCGTCGGGCAGGCGCAGCAGGTAGCTGGGATGGTAGGTGACGAAGCCCTTGGCCCCGTCGGCGAGGTCGAAGGCGCGGCCGCGGCTGGCGCCGACGGGGGTCGGCTTGCCGAACACGGCCAGGGCGGCGGTGGCGCCCAGGGCGACGACGACGCGGGGGCGGACGAAGCGGCGCTCGGCCTCCAGCCACCAGCGGCAGGCGCGGACCTCGCCGGCGTCAGGCGTCTTGTGCAGGCGCCGCTTGCCGCGCGGCTCGTGCTTGAAGTGCTTGACCGCATTGGTGATGTAGACCTCGGCGCGCGGCGCGCCGGCGCGCTCCAGCCCCGCATCGAGCACCTTGCCGGCGGGCCCGACGAACGGGCGACCCTCCAGGTCTTCGTGATCGCCCGGCTGCTCGCCCACGACCATCATCGCCGCTGACGCGGGCCCCTCCCCTGGCACGCCCTGGGTGGCGCCCCGCCAAAGCTCGCAGCGGCGGCATATGCTGACGCCGGCCACGACCTCCTCCAGCGAGCCCGGCGGCGACTCGTTCCAGGCCCCGTCGCGGGCCGCCCGCTCGGCGGCGCGCAGGGCGCGGGCGGAAATCGGCTGGAGGTGCGACATGCGGGCTCCTTTCGGCGGATCGAGTCCGGAATGACCGCCGTCGCGACCGGTTCCAAGGACAATAGTTCTGTATTTGTTCTCATCTAAAGCCCGTGTCAACGCGGGCTCCGCCTCCCCGCGCCGGCGGGCTATGTTGGCGACCCTGCGATTCTGAGAGGCGGCCGGCGGCGATGAAACTCTGCGTCTATTGCGGCTCCAGCCCCGGCGGCGATCCGGCCTTCCTGGAGGCGGCCCGCGCCACCGCGCGGCTGTGCGCCACCGAGGGGATCGAGATCGTCTATGGTGGGGCGAGGATCGGGCTGATGGGGGCCGTGGCCGACGCGGCGCTGGCGGCGGGCGGCCGGGTGGTCGGCGTCATCCCCCAGGCGCTGGTCGAGCGCGAGATCGCCCACCCCGGCCTTTCCGAGCTGCACGTCGTGGGGAGCATGCACGAGCGCAAGGCGCTGATGGCCGAGCTTTCGACCGGCTTCGTCGCCCTGCCCGGCGGCCCCGGCACCCTGGACGAGATCGTCGAGCAGTGGACCTGGGCGCTGCTCGGCATCCACGCCAAGCCGTGCGGATTCCTGAGCGTGAAAGGCTATTTCGATCCTTTCCAGGAGATGACCCGGCGGATCGTCGCGGCGGAATTCCTCGACGCGCGGTTCGCCGACATGCTGGTCTTCGAAGAGCATCCGGCCGAGCTGATCAGGCGGTTCCGCGCCTATGCGCCGCCGCCGCCGAAATGGTCCGAACCGACGCCGCCCTGATCGCGGCGATCGTCCGCCGGGTGGAACACACACGCCGTCGCTGCGATTAGCAGAGCCATGAGCCGGTTCAGCATCCGCCACGAGACGCGCTACGACTACGAGCATCCGGTGCGGTTCGGCGCGCATCGGCTGTTGGTGCGGCCACGCGACAGCCACGCGATCCGGCTGATCGACGCCGACCTGACCCTCTCGCCGCCGGGCGAAACGCGCTGGAGCCTCGACGCGCTGGGCAACTGCGTCTGCCAGTTCACGCCGCAGGGCGAGGCGCGGACGCTTTCCATTGTCAGCGACCTTGTGCTGGCGCGCTACCCCGCCCCGCTCGACCTCATTCCGGTCAGCGATCCGCGCTCGGCGACGCCGGTGGACTATGCGTTCGAGGACCGGGTGCTGCTGGCGCCGTTCATGGCGCCAGCGACGCCGGACGCCCAGGGCGTGACCATCTGGGCGCGGAGCCATCTGGGCCCCGTCGGCGAGCCGGCGATGGATTTCCTGCTGCGCCTCAACCACGTCATCCACGACAACTTCGAATATCTGGCGCGTGAGGCCGAGGGCGTGCAGACCCCGGCGCAGACGCTGCGGCTGTCGTCCGGCTCGTGCCGCGACTACGCCTGGCTGATGGTCGAGGCCCTGCGCCACGTGGGCTACGCGGCGCGCTTCGTCACCGGCTACCTCTATTCGCCGGCGCAGGCCAAGGTGCGCGGCGCGGGCGCCACCCATGCCTGGGCGCAGGTGTTCCTGCCCGACCTCGGCTGGCTCGAGTTCGACCCCACCAACGGCGTCGCCGAATCTCCCGACCTGATCCCGATCGCGGTGGCGCGCATCCCCGAGGAGGCGGCGCCGATCTCCGGCGTGCTGCTGGGTCGCCCCGGCGCCTCGAAACTGACGGTCGCCGTCGACGTGCGCCGTGACGACGCGGAGCCCGCGGCGGCATAAGGTTCGCATCGGCTTCAAGCTTCGCCGGCATGGACACGCACGGCTGATTGCGGTGTAACAACATTGCAATCCGCGGCGCCGCGCCGCCGATCGATCGACTACGAGTCGGCCGGGCGGACCCGCTCCGCCAGCCAGGGCCAACCGCCGCGATCGGCTTTGCGCGTGGCAAGCTACGCTTTCAAGGAGCCGGCATGACCCTCTACATCGTTAGCAGCGGCTTTACGGACCAGCTCTTCGATCTGCATTCCGGCGACGTGATGTCGGTGCTGTCGAGCGGGACCTCCGAGCAAAACCTGGTCAGCGGTGGCGGCCAGCTGCTCGTCGCCGCCGGCGGTGAATCGCTCAGCGACACGGTCTTTAGCGGCGGCCTGGAAGTGCTCGCCTCCGGCGCCGTGGCCAGCAACCTCACCGTCTCGTCAGGTGGCGTCGTGAGCGCCGCGGGCATGCTCGCGGGAACGACGGTCGACTTGGGACTGATCAGCGGCGGCGCGGTCGTCTCACAGATGGCGGCCGGCTTCGGCTCGATGACGGTGGCCAGCCACGGCGTCGCCAGCGGCGTGACGGTCAGCGACTCCTTCGTGTTCGTGCAGTCGGGCGGAACGACGCGGAACCTGCTCGCCATGAGCGGGGCGGCCGTGACCGTCAGCGAAGGCGGAACGACGACCGGCACGACCCTCCGGATCGGCGGGGCCACGGAATATCTCCACGGCTCCGCCCAGGGCACGATCATTTCGGCCACCACGACGGAGCAGATCTCCGCCGGCGGGCTCGCCACCGGCGCGGTCATCTCGAGCGGCGGCAAGCAGCTCGTCTCGAGCGGCGGCGTCGCGTCGGGGGCCATCATCTCCTACGGCGGCTCCGAGATTGTCTATGGCAGCGGGGTCGCGCAGGGTTCGTTGATCGCCAACGGCGGACAGGAGGATGTGCAGTCTGGCGGGTTGGCCTCGGCGTTCGCGATCTCCAGCGGCGGCGCCCTGACCGTCTCGAGCGGCGGTGTCCTCGGCGTCGGCTCTACGGGAACCAGCACCAATTTCGGCTATGTCGACGTTCAATCGACCTCCGAGATGGATCTCGCCGGCACGCTCGACAACGGCGGAATTGTCTCCCTCGACGACGACAACACCGTCAATGTCACGGCCGCCAAGGCCACGCTGACCGGGTCGGGCGTGATCGATCTGGCCGACGATGTCCTGATCACCGGCCTGGCGCCATCCGACACGCTGGACAACGAGTCGAACATCATCGAGGGGACCGGGCTGATCGGCGGCGACAGCCTGACCGTGATCAATCGCGGCACGATCGACGCCAACGCGGCCGACAACCTGACCCTGGACGCCACCCTCTTCACCAACACCGGCCTGATCGAAGTCACGGACGGCGGCGGCGCCCTCCTCATATACGGTGCGATCAACAACTCAGGCGGCGTGATCGACGCGAAGAACGCTCCCATCTATTTCGAGGGCGGCACAGCCCTCTCGGGCGGCGTGTTGTCGGCCTCCGGAGAGGGCCTGTTCACCGCCGTGGGGAGCGTCGGGCTCAGCGGCGTTGGCCAGGCGCTCACCAACAAGGCCGAGGTCAACATCACCGACGGAAGCGCGTTGACCCTGGACGGCGCCATCGACAACGTCGGCGAGATTTCGGTGGGCGGCGGCGCCGACGACACCGACCTCGTCATCGACGGTCCGACGGTGACTTTGACCGGGTCGGGCACGGTCCTGATGTCCGACGCGCCCAACAATCAAATCTACGGCGACGCGACCACCTTCACGAACGTCCTCGACAATGTGAACAACACCATCGAGGGGGCGGGCGAGATCGGCGACGACAAGCTTAGCCTGGTCAACAGCGGAACCATCGACGCGACCGGGACCGCCAATTCCCTGGTCATCGACACGACGTCGGCCACCAATACGGGCCTGATCGAATCCACCGGCGCGGCCGGCCTCTTGATCGTGGCCAGCATCAACAACTCTGGCGGCGTGATCGCGGCGAACCAGGGCGATGTCTATCTCGAAGGCGGCGCCGCGATCGTCGGCGGGACCGTCGCGTCCTCACCGCACTCGCAGATCGATGTGTCCAACACGACCACCTCGGCGGTGACGCTGAACGGCGCGGCAAGCGCGCTGACCAACAATGGCGACATCTACGTCGAGGACGCATCGCAGCTCGACCTTGTCGGCGCGATCGTCAACAACGGCGAGATCTCGATCAGCGGCTCGACCGGTTTCACCGATCTCGTGGTCAGCGGGCCCAGCGCCACCCTGACCGGCGGCGGCACGCTGGAACTCTCCGACGGCCTCTATAATCAGATCTACGGCGCCTCGGCCGCCGACAAGCTGACCAATGTCGACAATACCATCGAAGGCGCCGGCACGATCGGCGTCGGCGAGCTGACCCTGGTCAACCAGGGCACGGTCGACGCTTCGGGGACCAACGCCCTGTTTCTCAACACCACCTCGACGGTCAATACCGGCCTGATCGAGTCCACGAACGTCGGCGGGCTGCTGATCGAAACCGCCGTGGGGAACGCGGGCGGCGTGATCGCGGCGAACGGCGGCAGCGTCTTCATCGAGGACGGCGCCGTCGTGTCCGGGGGGCTGCTGTCAGCGACCTCCGAGGCGGATATCTATGTCGTCGGTTCGGCGACCCTGAACGGGGTGGCGAGCCCGCTCAGCAATACCGCGACGGTCGTCGTCGATGACAACGCGCAGCTCAGTCTGGCGGGCGCGATCGTCAACGACGGCGTCATCTCGCAGGACAGCAGCGGCGACACCACCACCGTGCTGATCAGCGCCGCGAACGTCACCCTGACGGGAAGCGGAACGCTCGAGCTTTCGGACCAGGGCGGCAACCGGATCATCGGCGCGGCGTCGAGCGATGTGCTGGACAATGAGACGGACACGATCGAGGGCGCGGGCGATATCGGGCTCGGGCAGCTTACCTTGATCAACCGCGGGACCATCGACGCCACCGGTTCGGTCAACGCCCTCCTCATCCAGACCACGTCGGCGACCAACAGCGGCCTGATGGAGGCGACGACCGCGCCGGGCTTGATCCTCAACAGCATCATCTCGAACGCCGGCGGCGTGATCGGCGCGTTCGGCGGCGACGTCTACGTCGATCAAGACGCCGCCATCTCGGGCGGGACGCTCTCGGGAGAGAACGGCGTCGCCAACGATATCCTGGTGTCATCGGGCGGTGCGGTGCTTGGCGCGTCCATCGCCTCGGGCGCGGTCGAGATCGTCTTTTCGGGCGCCAGCCAGAGCGGCGTCGCCGTGCTGAGCGGTGGGATGGAGCAGGTGCTGAGCGCCGCGACGGTTTCCGCCTCGCTGGTGATGAGCGGCGGCGTGGAGA
>Ga0302314_10002106_pt1 | contig 37161 bp, 34 predicted proteins | sample III_Palsa_N2_3_FD_200533 | JGI IMG/M metagenome (GOLD analysis project Ga0302314, IMG submission 200533) | Peat permafrost microbial communities from Stordalen Mire near Abisko, Sweden - III_Palsa_N2_3 | ecosystem: Environmental > Terrestrial > Soil > Palsa > Peat permafrost | place: Sweden...
TGCGCGGCCTTTTCGATCGCGGCATCAGTCCCATCGTCGTCAAAGTCGCCGACCATCGCGAAGCCCATTCCGAGCGATCCCGTGCGAGTCAGGGTCTCGAGGATCGTCTCCCAGATCACGAGGACCGTCGCGTCGCTGCCGGGCATCAGCTCGCCGACGCGGTCGATCGCTGCTTGCGCGTCCTTAGATCCGTCGTAGCAGATCAGAATCATGTGGCCTCCTCAGGTCGTTGGCGGTCGCATCACCGAAACGACGTGATGCGAATACAACGGCCAAGACTTGGAGCCGGAACGGCGATGCTCGCCGAATGTTGAGGCGAAGCACTATTCACATTACTCCGCCTGGGGGTACGACTGAGCCCTGCTTAATGGGACTGGTCCGGCTAGTCAGTATGGACGTGAGGATGGGGCTGGCCCTCGCGTGTTGCAGGTTCGCGGGTTAGCTTCAGCGGTGTTAGAGGCCACGTGGCCAGAGCCGCATACAACCGGAGGACCAGCCATGCCTGACGTTATCGCTTCGATCGCGCCTGATGAGGTGCGTTTGTGGGTCGCTTTGGACGTTCACAAGTTCTCGATCGTTGCCGCGGTGCTGCCGCCGGAGGGCGGCGGGCCAGAGCTGCAGCGGATTGAGACGACTGAGCGTGCGATCCGTCGATTTATCGCCAAGCTTGGTGGTCCTGAGGGTCTCGCGGTCAGCTATGAGGCCGGCCCGGGCGGGTTCGCGCTGTGGCGATTGTTGACCGGGATGGGTGTGGCATGTGACGTGATCGCACCATCACTGATCCCAGTCCGGGCTGGTGATCGGGTCAAGACCGATCGTCGTGACGCGAAGAAGCTGGTCGGTCTGCAACGTGCTGGCCTGCTCAGGTATGTGATGGCACCGACCGCGGAGCTTGAGGGGCTACGTGATCTGTTGCGTTGCCGTGATGATCTCCGTCGCGCGCAGACCGCCGCTCGCAACCGGGTACTGAAGCAACTGTTGCGTCACGGCCGGATCTATCGTGACGGAAAGACAGCGTGGACTAAGCAGCACCGCCTATGGGTCAACGTTCAACGCCTCGATGATCCCCTCGCACAACGCGCGCTTGAACAGATGCTGATCCACCTCGACGGGATCGAGCGACAACTCCAAACCTTCGACGTCGAGCTTGGACAGATCGCTTGCTCTGAGCGGTGGAGCCCTCAGGTGCTGACACTGACTCGGTTCCGTGGAATCGGCACGCTGACTGCGCTCGGCCTGATCGCAGAGATCGGCGACTTCGCGCGGTTCTCACACCCCAGCGAGCTCGCATCCTGGCTCGGGATCACCCCCAGCGAATACTCCTCAGGCGATCAGCAACACCGCGGGCACATCACCCTCGCTGGGAACCATCACGCCAGACGGCTGTTGATCGAAGCGGCCTGGCACTACCGCCACGCCCCCAGACAACCCAAAACCGGACCACAACCCGACGAGCGGGCCTGGCAAGCACAGGTCAGGCTTCATCACCGCCACCGACACCTGACCGAGCACGGCAAACGCGCGACCGTCGCGAACGTCGCCGTCGCCCGCGAACTGACCGGCTTTCTCTGGGCAGCGATGACCGGCCAGCAACTGCGCGCCACCAACCCAGTCAACACAGTTCAGGAGGCCACCGCCGTCTGACACGCAGGGCCGTTGGTGGGGTCAGGCGGCCGGTGCGAGCCGCCGGAGGACCCTCGATGTGGTCTATGCGCTAACCAACACGCGATGCTAGTTCGAGGCAGCTCACGACCGGACACTGTCCTGCGGTTCCGACCCGCGCATCTCAGAGTGACAGTCGTCGTTGCACTCGCACCCGCCGCCCGACCCCACCAACCACCACCATGACCAACCACAACAGCAACACAGCTCAAACAAGAGCGTCACTTGACAAGCACGTCCATCTCAGACCAGTCACTGGCGAGGTGGCTAGCTTGTGATTACGCGGGCCGAGCGGTCGAGTTCCTCAAGGTACGGTCCGAGGTATTCGGCAGCGATCTTCGCTGGTGGGCTGACGCCGCCTGGCACCTCCGCGACCTCTGAGTGGGTGGCGGTACTGCCGCTCGGACGTGCGCTGAGGATCAGCGGCCGGCCACCGGTCAACAGCAACGCGCGCAGTTCCGGCTCGAAAGTCTCGGGCTGAATTTTGGCGCCCGCGAGCGCTGCGATCGATTGCGCCGCTACGTCCGCTTGCTGTGCGGCGATACCGCCGAACTTGATCGGAAAGTCCGTCGCGTCACCAGCTGCAAATACGCGATTGGTGTCGGGCACGCTGCCGTGTTCGTCGGTCGAGATGAAACCGCGAGCCGAGTGCGTCGGTACCCCGGGACAGTGCGGGCCGAACAGCTGCGGTAATCCGATCACCCTGTCGGCGTGAATTTCCTCCCCACGTTTCATCGGATCGACATGAAGCGCTTCTGCTGGGTGCATCGCGATGAGGCCCGGCCCATCCACCGTGGAATGTCTTGACACGATCGTGGTGACTCCGGAGCTGGTTAGAAGTTTCGCGACGTATTCGGCGACGACGGGTCCAAAGGCGGCGAGCGGTGCGGGTTCCGGGGTGACGATTGTGATCTCGACATCTGCCGAGGTCTCGTGTGCTCGCATGGCACACATCAGCGCCAGCTCATAGATCGGCAGCGGCCAGACCGGGCCGTCTGGGATCACGAAGCCGACGCTATGAAGGTTGCCACCCTCGATGTCCTGAAGCACGCCATGTAGCTGGTGATCGAGTCGATGCGGGTCAAGCGTGATCGTGTACCGGAGGTTCGCGTAGACGCTGGCGCCAGGCGCAAGCAGCAACGCGTCGTAAGGCAGCTGCTCACCACCGGTGGTATGCGCGATGAAGAATTCGCTCTCAAGCCAGGCGAACGTGTCCGAACACAACTGCGCTCCGGCGTCCTTGGCAACCCGCGCGAGCGGATAGCGCTCAGCTAATGGGTGTCCGAACGGTTCCTGCACTGCCATCGGGACGTAAACGAATTCCTCGTTCGGGGCGATGATCGTCGTCGAAACGAGATCGCCGGCGAGATCCTTCAGACAGAACGCCGCCTCTAGGGCTGCGACCCCGCCCCCGACGATCACGACCTTGAAATCGCCGTCTCCGCCGGAGCTGAGCGCGACCGTTCGAAATGGGACAGCACTGCTGGCGTGATCAGGCATTACGTCCTCCGGGTCGATGGATCCTCGGAAGTCACGGCGCGCTGCCAGCCAATTAGGCCGACATCGCAAGAGATGCCCTCTGGGTCCAACCTACTCGGCATGTCAACCGTATGCTTGAAGCACGGGCTCGATGCTTCCAGCTCGAAGTTCGAGCACTTCGTCGAACTCCTCAAGTCCTAAGTCGCTGTGGGTGATAACCAGTACGCCGCGCTCGCCGGTCTTTGTGGCTATGTCGTGCATTATCTGCCGAGAAGTGGCTGCATCTATGTGGGCAGTGGGCTCGTCCAGGATGAAGAACCGTGCGTCGGACAGCAGCGCTCGGGCGAGGGCGATCCGTTGCCGCTGGCCACCCGAGACGAGATCGCCGCCCTCGCCGACCAGCGTGTCGAGCCCATCAGGCAGATCGCGCGCCCAGTCGACGATTCCGGCTGCTTCGAGCGCCCGCCAGATATCCGTGTCGTCCGCCCCGAGGCGGGCGAGCTGAATGTTCTCGCGGACGCTTGTGTTGAAAAGGTATGCGTCCTGGCCGGCGAGCGCGACCGCGCCGCGCAGATCGTCCTGGGCGAGCAGGCGTAGGTCGACGCCGCCGATACTCACCTGGCCCACGTCAGGGTCGCGAAAGCGAACAAGCAACTGCGCCAGCGTGGTCTTGCCGGCGCCGCTTGCACCGAGGAGTGCGACCTTCTGACCGGGAGCGATGCGCAGCTCGACGCCGTCGAGCACCCACGGCTCGCGGGGTCCGTAGCGCACCTGAACGTCCCTCAGCAACAGGTCCCCGGCCGGTGGAAGTTGCACTTTGATCGGCGGATCGGTGACGGACGGCTGCCGTTCACAGAGCTCGTCAAGTCGGTGGGCGGCCTCCGCGCAAGCGCGTAAGCGCCTGGCAGCTACCGGTAGCGGTGCTACACCCTCAAACGCAGCCAACGCGAGGAACGCGAGCGCGGCGAGCAGCACGCCGGCGAGCGTTCCGCTGTCGACGGCGTGTATCCCGACCACGAGAACAAGGATCACCGCTAGCCCTGCGCATAGCGCAGCGAGCGTTGTTGCGATCGCCGCGGCGAGTGCGTCGCGACGCGTCAGCTCGGCGAGGTAGGAGTCCGCTGCGCGGAGGCGCTTGATCCGCTCGTTGCCGCATCCAGCGACCGCGAGCTCGGCGGCACCGTCAATCGTCTCCACAACCTCGTTGGTGAGGGCGGCGCGAGCGAGAGCCTGGCGTCGGCCAGCCGATGCCGCGAGGGCTGCGGCGAGCGTTGGGACGACAACGGCGGCGAACAGCAGGCATCCGATCAGCACGGGTGCGGCGCCCGGCAGCAGTAGCCAGGCTGTGATTCCGGCGACGACAATCGCTAACGCGGCGACCACCGGTGGCGCGAGCGCGCGCACGTACAGGTCTTGGAGTACGTCCACATCGCCGACGAACCGAGACATCAGATCGCCGGAGCGGGGCCCGCCGAGGTCGCCCGGAATCAGTGGCGCGAGCCGTCGGTAGAAGTTCGAGCGCAGCCGACCAAGCAGCCGCAGAGCGGCGTCGTGCGAGGCGAGCCGCTCGCCATAGCGTGATGCAGCGCGAGCGATCGCAAACCCGCGTACCAAGACGATCACGACTGACAGCTCGAGGATCTCGGGACGTTGCGCGGCACGGGAGATCAGGTAGCCGGAAGTAATCAGCAGTCCACCCCCGGCCAGCAACGCCCCCCAGCCGAGCAGGACGGAGAGCAGGAGTCGGTGGCGCTCGTAGCGTCCGGCGCGAGCGGTGTCCAGGAGACTGCGCCAGACGCTCGAACTTGAGCCGGCGTTGGTGGCGGGGTCGACGCTGCTCATGCGGCCACCGATGCATCAGCGACCGGCTGATGGTCCGGGTAGATTGCGCGTGCGTCGTTGATCGCGGCTGTCCGGGCGGCGTGGGCGACGAGCCTTGAGTCATGCGTGATCAGTAGCGCCGTGCGTCCGCGCACGAGCCGTTCGATCGCCGCAGCGATGGCGCCGGCGGTTTCACGGTCGAGGTGAGCTGTCGGTTCGTCGAGCACCACCAGTCGTGAGTCGCGCAGGAACGCCCGTGCTAGTGCGATCCGTTGCGCCTGGCCCGCGGACACGCCGCGTCCGCCCTCGCCGACCCGTGTGTCGAGGCCGTGCGGTAGCCCGGCGAGCAGTTCGTCGAGTGTCGCCTCGCGGGCCGCGTTGCTGATTGCATCGCGGGACGCGTTCGGCGCGCCGAGTGCGATGTTCTCGGCGATCGTGCCGGCGAACAGCCGGGCTCGCTGCGGTACCCAAGCGATCTGGCGCCGCCAAGCGTCTGGGTGCAATTCGCCCACGTCTACCCCTCCGCAGGTGATGCTTCCGGCGATCGGATCGATCAGCCTCAAAATCAGCGCGGCGACGGTGCTCTTGCCGGCGCCGCTAGACCCGACGAGCGCGGTCGAACATCCCGGCTCCAGCACCAGATCGAAGTCGTCGAGTACCGGCGTGGCGCGGTCTGGGTAAGCGAACGACACAGCTTCGAATCGCAGCGGCCGGATTGCTGGGTCCGGAAGCTGGGAACGAGGCCGCTGCGGCGACTGCGCCGTGGTGTCGACACGCCAACCGACTGTGGCGGGCTCGTCGAGCACCGCGAGAATTCGTCCGGCAGCGGCGAGACCATCGGCGCTCGCATGGAACTGCTGGCCGACCGCTCGCAGCGGCGCGTACAGCTCGGGACAGAGCAGCAACACGGTCAGTCCCGCCTGCAATGACAGATGACCGCCGTCAAGCTGGATCCCGGTCGTCGCGGCGACAAACGCGGTACCGAGCATCGCGCACAGCTCGAGTACGAGCGCGGACAGGAACGCGATCCGCAACGTGCCCATCGTCTCGGCGCGGTAGCGCTCGCCGATCCGCTCAATCGTTTCGGCTTGCGCGGCCTCGCGCCGGTGGGCGCGCAATGTCGGCAGGCCGCGGACTACATCGAGGAAGTGGCCGCTGAGCACTCCAAGTGTCTGCCAGCGAGAGTGCGCCTGGGCCTGCGCTCCCTTACCGATCAGGATCATGAACACGATCAGCAAGGGGATACTGAGCGCCAGCACGCCCGCGGCGATCGGATCAAGCGGTAGCACCCAGACGAGTACTGCGAGTGGGACGGCTGTCGCGAGTACGAGCTGTGGGAGGTAGCCGGCGAAATATGCCTCGAGCGAGTCGACACCCTGGACGACAGCGGCGGTCAACTCTCCCGTTCGCTCGCCCTCGCGTCCGACGGGTGAACGAACCAGGAGATGCTCGGCTAGACGACCGCGTAACTCGGACATCACCTGCGTCGCGCCGATCCGTCCCGAGAACTCAAATCCTCCTGCGAGTAGCGCGCGGATTGTGATCACAGCGGCCAGTGCAACTAGCGGCACCGACAGTTGCCCCAGGCTTTGGCGATGGACTGCGGCGCCGGTGATCAGGCGCGCCAGCAGCGACGCTTGGGCGACGATCGTCGCGGCGCTGGCAAGTCCGAGCACGCCTGCCAACCGCAGCTGTTTGCGGCCCGCGCGAGTCTCTCGGAGGAGCCGCCGGTCGGTGCGCACCGATCAGACCGCGCTGGAAGCCGCGGGTCCCTCGGGACCTTCGTTGCGACTCGGCCCACCGCCAAGCTTGTCCGCGAGCACCGCAACCGGCGTTGGCGATCCGTCGAAGTCCGACGCCCCGAGCCGGAAGCGAAACACCCAGTAGGTCCAGGCCGTGTAAGCGAGCACGATTGGCAGGAACACGATCGCCACGACGGTCATCACCGTCAGCGTGTAGTGCGACGAGGACGCTGCCACCAGCGTCAGGCTGAACGCATCGCTGGTCGTCGAGGGCAGCGCGTCAGGGAACAGCTGCGCGAACAGACTGGCAAACAGCAGCGTGATCGCCGCGGCACTGAGCGAGAACGCTCGCCCATCCTGTAGGCGCCGCACATGCACCACCGCCGCTATTTCACACGCAACCGCAAGGACGGCGAGGATCTGAGCGCTGATGTTCGCGCTGCCGCTGACGTCGGTGAACGTCCAGACCACGAACCCAGCCATCAACACCACTGCTAGCGGGGCCATGATCTGGGCAACCGCGCGCGAGCGCTCGACTAGTTCTTCGCGGGTTCGCAGCGTCAGGAACATTGCGCCGTGCGCGGTAAACAGGGATGCAGTCACAAGCCCGCCGAGCAGTGCGTACGGATGCAGCAGGCCGAAGATCGTGGCGGTGACATTGTGTTGGACGTTCATTGGCACGCCGTGCACGATGTTCGCCCAGCCGACGCCCCACAGCAGCGCGGCCAGGAAGCTGCCGATGCTGGCGGTCCACTCCCATGTTGCACGCCACCGGGGCGAGTCGTCCTTACCCCAGAACTCAAATGAGACCCCGCGAATGATCAGTGCGATCAAGATCAGGAACAGCGCCAGGTAGAAGCCGGAGAAGAGACTCGCGTACCAGCCCGGGAAAGCGGCGAACGTCGCCCCGCCCGCGACGATCAGCCAGACCTCGTTGCCGTCCCAGACCGGACCGATCGTGTGGATGATCGCGCGCTTCTCCGCCTGACTGCGGCCGACAACGCGAAGCAGGATGCCGACGCCGAAATCGAAGCCCTCAAGGATGAAGTAGCCGATCCACAGCACTCCGATCAGGAGGAACCAAAGCGTTTGCAGGAAGTCTGGATCGTGGCTCATCGGTACTCGGCTGCAGTCAGTAAGCGAGGGTCAGATCGGGACGTTGAGGCGTACCGGCAGCGGGGAGCTGCGGATCGCCGGGATCCTCAGGACCCTGGCGGATCTCCTTCAGGAACAGCTTCACGCCGACCACGATCAAGACGCTGTAGACGACGACATAGCCGGTCAGCGAGAGAATGATCGAGCTTGTCGAGACCAGTGGCGAGCGCCCGTTATTGGTTCTCAGCAGCCCGTAGACGATCCACGGCTGGCGCCCAACCTCGGTGAAGATCCACCCCGACCAGTTGGCGATAATCGGCAGGAAGATGCCGGCGATCGCGATTTTCTGGAAACGGCGGGAGCGCTCAAGGCGACGCTTGCGCATCAGCCACAAGCCCAACAAGCTGATCAGGATCATCAGCGTTCCGGCGCCGATCATGATGCGGAATGACCAGTACGTGACGCCGACGATCGGGACGTAACTGCCAGGCCCGTACTTCTTTTGCTCAGCTGTATTGACCTGGTCGATCCCCTGGACGGTCCCGTTCCAACTGAGCGTGCCGATCAACGACAACAGGTGGGGGATGCGGATGTCGGTGTTCAGGCGCTTGGGGTAGTGGCTGAACGGCGCAACCGCGAAGATCGAGAAGCTCGCACCCTTGGTCGTGTGGTAGAGCGCCTCGGCGGCGGCCATCTTCATCGGCTGCTGTTTGTCCATCAGTCGTGCTTGGCCATCCCCGAAACCGGCGGTGATGATCGCCACCGCACAGGTGATCGGCAGCACCAGCCGGGCGGAGCGCGAGAACACGTCGGTGTGACGGCCGCGCAGAAGATTCCAACCGCAGATGCCGAGTACCAGCATCCCGCCGGTCGCCCAGGCCCCGAGCACCGTGTGCGGGAATGCCAACAGCACGGTGGAGTTGAACAGCACGCTGAAGATGTTCGTCAGCTGCGCGTGCCCGGTCGCGTGGTTGATCGTGTAGCCGACGGGGTGCTGCATCCATGAGTTCGCGGCCAGGATGAAGTAGGCCGACAACGCCGTTCCGAACGCCAACAGCCAGGCGCAGGCGAGGTGCACTTTCGGTGGCAGGCGGCCCCAGCCGAACAGCCATAAGCCGAGGAATGTCGACTCGAGGAAGAACGCCATCAGTCCTTCCATCGCCAGCGGCGCGCCGAAGATGTCGCCGACGTAGCGTGAGTAGAGCGACCAGTTCATCCCGAACTGAAACTCCTGCACGATCCCGGTGACAACACCGATCGCGACCGAGATCAGCATGAACTTCCCCCAATACCGGGTCATCCGCAGGTAGACCTCGTTGCCGCTGCGCTGATAGAGCGTTTGGCACAACGCCACCCACGCCGTCAGGCCGATCGACATCGGCACGAAGATGTAGTGAAACAGCGTCGTGACCGCAAACTGCGTTCGCGCCAGATCCAGTGCGTTCATGGCGCTTCCGAAACGGCGATCACAGGCACGGCCTCCGGGAGTAGATGAGTCCTCGGAAGTCACGTCCCGCTGCCCGCTCATTGAGCGAACATCAGGACCGGGTGCCCTCGGCTATTGACAGTAAACGGCGCGTCAAGCGGTCGGGTGCCGACTCAAGCCGTCGGGCGCCGACGTAAGGCTCGTGCGCGCACGAGGGTGAGTAGCCGCTAGCTGCGGCGGGTTGACCCGATGTAGTGCTCTAGGTAGCGCAGCGCCAGCTGGCGCGAGAACCAGCCGTTGTAGCGGACGAGTTCTTGCCCATCCGACAGGTACACCGCCCAACCGGATTCGGTCGGTCGAAGCAGAAGCACGAGACCAGTCATCGAGAGCCTCGGGAGCGGGCGAAGCTGCGTGTGGTCAGCCTGGCTAGAACGGTCTGCGTTGACGCGAACATCACGATCCAACTCCTGTAGCAGGGTCAAGGCGCTGACCGAGAGGTCATCACACCCACACCGACCACAAGCTAGAGCCGGAAAACATCTCTCGCCGAGAGCTGAGGCGAACGAACAAGACCCAGTCTAGTCCTCGGCCAAGCCGCTCTTAGAGACTCTTCATAACCACGGATTGACGGCGCTGGTAGCGTTGCGCTTGAGGGCAAGCCTTGTGGGGTCCGCCAGTTTCGGCGGGCAACTTGAGCTGACTTCGGTAGATCGTCGCCATTGGTCGCCGGAGGTTGCCCTGATGTTCCCCTCGAACCAGACGTTGCCTGAGCGCCTTGAGGAGCGCGGGGTCAGTCGTCGTGCCTTTTTGAATTTCTGCGGTGTGATGGCTACGACGCTGGCGCTCCCGGCCAGCTACCGCACGACGATCGCCGATGCATTGATGAACGTCCGCCGGCCGGTGCTGATCTGGCGTCAGTTTCAAGATTGCGCGGGCAATTCGGAATCGATCTTGCGCTCACCGCATCCTGATGTCGCCCAGTTGGTGCTGGAGACGCTCGACTGGAACTACCACGAGCTGATCATGGCGGGCTCAGGCGAGCAGGCCGAAGCACAGAGCACACAGGCGGTCGAGGACCACCGGGGCGAGTACATCGCCGTGATCGAGGGGGCGATTCCAACCGGTGAGGGGTTTTGCACGATTGGCGGGCGCTCGGCGCTTGACCTCGTGCGGGAGGTCGTTGGCAACGCCAAGGCAACGCTCGCGGTCGGAGCGTGTGCGTGGGACGGCGGCCTTGTTCAGCACGGTCCGACCGCCGGCCAGGGCGTGCAGGACGTGGTACCGGGAGCCAACGTCGTGAATCTCGGGGGCTGCCCACACAATCCGGCGAACACAGTTGCGGTGCTGGTGCACTACCTGACTTTTGGGGAGATGCCGGCGCTTGATCAGTACAACCGCCCGTTGTTCGCTTACGGCGACACGATTCATGACCAGTGCGAGCGGCGGGCGTACTACGACGCCGGCTTGTTTGTCGAGGAGTGGGGCGACGAAGGCCATCGCAACGGGCACTGCCTCTACAAGATGGGCTGTAAGGGTCCGTCGGCCACCTACAACTGCCCGAACGTACGCTGGAACGACGGGACGAGCTGGCCGGTTGAGGCCGGCCACGGCTGCATCGCGTGTGCGTCACATGATTTCTGGAGCAACGCCAGCCCGTTCTACGAGATGCTGCCCAACGTTCCCGGATTCGGCGCCGACGTCAGCGCCGAAACCGTCGGCCTCAGCGTGATTGGCGGGGTCGCCGGGCTCACAGCCGCACACGCTGTCGGCAAGCGGGTCCAGGGTGCCGTCGCGCGCCGTCAGGCTCGCAAGCCGGCAGCTGTGCCCGAGCCAGCCTCGCCGAAGCCTGGTCCCCAACCCACGGACGTGGATCAGTGACAAGGATCAAGATCGACCCGGTCACGCGGATCGAGGGTCATCTGCGGATTGAGGCAGAGGTCACGGATGGGAAGGTCAGCGAGGCATGGGCGGCCGGCACCATGTTCCGCGGTATCGAGACCATCATCGAGGGCCGAGATGCCCGGGAGGCTTGGATCTGGGCACAGCGGATCTGCGGTGTCTGCACGACGGTCCATGCGATCGCCTCGGTGCGAGCGGTCGAGGACGCCGTCGGAGCGACTCCGCCGCCGAACGCCGAGCTGATCCGTCAGCTGATTGCCGGCAGCCAGCTGATCCACGACCACGTGATCCACTTCTACCAGTTGCACGCCCTTGACTGGGTCGACATCGTCGACGCCCTGAAGGCAGACCCGGCGAGGACATCGACGCTGGCGCAATCGATCTCCGAGTGGCCGCTTTCAAGCACCGCGTATTTCGCGAGCGTGCAGAGACGGCTGAAGACGTTGGCGGACTCCGGGCAGCTTTCACTGTTCGCGAGCGGGTACTGGGGTCACCCTGCCTACCGGCTGACCCCGGAGCAGAACCTGATGGTGATCTCGCACTATCTCGAAGGGCTCGAGTGGCAGCGCGATGTGATCCGCATCCACGCGATCCTCGGCGGCAAGAACCCGCACCCCCAGACCTTCGTGGTCGGCGGGATGGCAACACCGCTTGATCCCAACAGTCCGCAGGCGATCAATCCGGACTCGCTCGACTTTCTGGGATCGCTGATCGACACGATGCGGACGTTCATCGCTCAGGTGTATCTGCCCGACGCGATGCTGATCGCCGCCGCCTATCCGGAGTGGACGAAGATCGGCGGCAACACGCGGAACTTCCTCTCCTACGGCGGCTATGGGAAAGGGGACGTCAATGACACCTCGACGTATCTGTTCAAGCGAGGGATCGTCCGCGATCGTGACCTGACCCGCCTCGATGCGCTGAACCCGGACCAGATCACTGAGCAGATCGCCCGCTCCTGGTACACGTACACCGACGGCGATAAGGCCGGGCTATCCCCGGCCCGTGGGCAGACCAACCCGGCCTACACCGGGCCGAACACGCCGTATGAGTGGCTCCGCACCGACGAGAAGTACTCATGGTTGAAAGCGCCACGCTATGACGGGGAGGTGATGGAGGTCGGTCCGCTTGCGCGCGTGCTGGTGGGCTATGCCGCCGGTGCGGCTGAGGTCACGGCGCCGGTCGATCGCGCACTGCGCACGCTGGGATACGGACGTGACGCGCTCTACTCGAGCATCGGCCGCCTGCTGACACGGGCGCTCGAAAGCGAGATCGTCGTTGAGCGACTGCAGGGATGGCTGGAGGCGCTGACGGCAAACATGTACGCGGGAGATCTACGGATCGCCGACACCTCTAAATGGGATCGTTCGACGTGGCCAAGCCATGCGCGAGGGTTCGGACCTCACGAGGTTCCCCGCGGCTCGCTCGGGCACTGGGTTGAAATATCGGACGGCTTGATCACGCACTACCAGGCGGTCATGCCGACCACTTGGAACGCGTCACCACGCGACGCCCAGGGGCAGCCGGGCCCCTACGAGCAAGCGCTCGTCGGTACCCCGGTGGCAGAACCCGAGCGACCACTCGAGCTTCTGCGAACGGTCCACTCCTTCGATCCGTGTCTGGCATGTGCCGTCCACGTTCTGGACGCCGAGCATGCCGGAACACGCGCCCGCGTCACCGTCCAGCCATCCCGCTGATGGCTGTAGTGGGTCGACGTGAGCGGCGCGCGCTTGAGGGCAGCGAGCGACCCGCGCGCCACGCGGTGTATGTCTGGGAGCTCCCAGTCCGCGTCGTGCACTGGACGATTGTCGTGACGCTGATCGTGCTGTCGGTAACCGGGTTTTACATCTACGACCCGTTTCCAATTGGTGACGGCAGCCAGGTGGTCGGCGATCCTGGTTTCACGATGGCGTGGATGCGCTTCATCCATGAGGCCGCAGGGTGCGTGTTCATCGCGGCAGTACTGGTGCGCACCTACTGGGCATTCGCCGGCAACCGCTATGCCCATTGGCGCGCGCTGCTGCCCCTCACCCGTCAGCAGCGGCGCGACCTGTGGGACATGGTCGGGTTCTACACGTTGCGCCGTCGGCACCCGCCGCGCGCCAACGGCCACAACCCACTTGCCGCGCTTGCCTACCTCGCCGTGTACGGCCTGTTCGCGCTATCGATCATCTCCGGTCTGGGACTGTTTGCCTGGGTCAGCCGAATCCCGCTGTGGATGACCCTGTTCGGGTGGACTTGGACGGTGCTGCCAATCGAGCAACTGCGACTCCTTCACTTCCTGCTGATGTTTGTGTTCGGAGCGTTCACGGCATTCCACATCTACTGCTCAATCCTGGTCGACATTGATGAGCGCAATGGAGAGCTCTCGAGCATCATCACCGGCTACAAGGCGAATGTGCTCGACGGCGAGACACCGCGCGACGCGCCCCCGTCGCCGTTATGAACTTGTCGCGCGCCGGCGTTGTTGTAATCGGGATCGGGAATACGGTCCGCTCCGACGATCGACTTGGAATCCTCGCGCTTCAGCGGCTCGGCGAACGTTGTCAGCAGCGTTCGGATGTCGAACTGGTCGAGGGCGGGACCGCCGGGCTGCTGCTGTTGCCTTATCTCGCAGCCGCCCGCCACGCAATCATCGTCGATGCGATCAATGTCGGCGGCGTGCCTGGGACGCTGATCCGGTTCGCCGATGCAAGCGGCAGGTTCAGGTCTGGCCTCACGCCACATGAAGTCGGCCTGTCCGACCTGCTCGACGCCGCTCGATTGACCGACGCATGGCCGGAGAAGCTCGTGATTCACGGGATTCAACCCGCCTCTACGGCAATCGGCACCGAACTCACACCGTCGGTTGCCGCGGCTCTTGAGCCTCTCGTTGACGCAGTCGAAGCTGAGTTGACGGGTTGGGGATACGCGTCAGTCTCCCAGGTTCTTGCGCGAGCGGGCGGCGGCCGGGCGTGCTAAGCCCGACCGGGGTCCGTCGCTGCTAACTACGGGGTTACGACAACTTCGTTCTCAACCCGGGTTACGCCCGGAGCCGACGCGGCGGCGCGCCCAGCTGTGTGCTTCTCCGCGAAGGAGTGCACGTGGCCGTGTAGCCGCACCGTTCCGTTGGTAGTCGTCGCCCAGATTGAGCGGGCGTCGACATGGGCGATCCGTTCGATCGCCTCACTGACGCGGCTTGCGACGTCGTCGGCCTTTGGTGCGTGAGCCTTTACCGTGATGTCATTGTTGAGGCTTCTCACGCCTCGCAGATACCGCAGCGCACGGGCCGCCTCGGACCGCTGGTACAGCCACGAGACCTCACCGCGTAGGGTGACATTGCCGTTCTTGACTTCGGCCTTCACGCCTGAGGGGATCGCGATGCTCGAGTGCATGTGTCGCGCGATGTCCTCAGCGATGTCGGAGTCGTCCCGCTCGTTTGAGCTGGCCAGCTTGACTTCGATCTCGTCAGCGACTGCGCGGACGCCATACACGCGCTCAGCGGCCTTCACCGTGTCCTGCTTTTCGGAGTAGGTCGGGACGTGGCCGGTGAGAGTGATCGCACCATCCTTCGCCGCAACCGCGATGTGAGACGCGTCCAGTTGTGCGTCCCATTCGAGCTCGCGCTCGACGGACTCGCGCATTGTCTTATCACTTGTAACTGTCTTCATTTTGCTCTCCTTTGACTGCCTTGGGGTTCCAAGATTGGTTGGGGCATGCGGACCGCTGAATCGCCTAGACGGGTTCAGCGAGAGCGACCGCTGGTAGATCCTCGATCTGTTGCTTAGACAGATCGAGTCGGATGCCGTCTTTGATCGCCGTTACGGCGCTGATCGGGATTGAGACGCGCCGCTTACCCCAGAGGTGACCTTCTTGCAGCAACACGTGAGTCACCGCATGATCACGGGGGTCAACCACCAGACCCTGAACGCGACCGATCTCGCCGTCAGTGGCATGAACCTGCTCGTCCCGTCGAACCTCAACCTCACCGGCGGGAACGCGGTCATGAATGACCATATGTGGAGCGCTCTCCATCCCAATGATGCCTGCTCCCGTCCCCAGGCCGGCCAAGCCGACACTCGCGGGGTAGTAGGGCAAGCTCATCATCTGGGACTGCTGGTAGTTCCATGTCCCGGTTGCTCCCGGCAGGAACTGGACTTCCTCAGCGCCATCCAGCGCTGCAAAGTCAGACGCGCTGCAGCGCAGAGAGATCTCGGCTTCCGTCGCTGAGCCAACGAGCGCGACAGGCACCAGATGTCCTGTGCCGCGGCGATGCGGCGCCTCGACGACGAGATGGGTGATCGAACGGTCGATCGGATCGACCACCACCCGCCTCAGCTCGCCGAGGGCGCCGTCATTGCAGACAACCTCAGCGCCGATGATGAACTCGGTCACCTGATCTTGCCTGGTCAGATTCATCGCCATCGGGCTATGCCTTGTCGACGTCGCCGGAGAGCCAGCTCATCGGCCGGTAGGGCGACATATTCCTGATCAGGAACATCGCAGCGACGGTCACACCGAAGTAGGTGAACAGTTCGATCACCGTCGCGTTGTTACCGATCATGTCGTTGGCGAGACCCATCACGCCGTAGGCGAGCAGCGAGACCGAGAGACCGGCCAAGAGGATCGGCTTGCGACGCTGGGGCAAGAACTCCCCACGCAGCAGGCTCGCTGCAAGGATGACCACGACTAGTAGCTCCAGTACGCCAAGCAGCGTCCACGCGGCGTTATTTCCCGGGACACTCGCGAAAAACGATCCATTGAACGCCTTCGCAAGTGGCACTGGCATCGTGCCGCCATCGGTGAACAGCTTCTCCTTCATCGCGTAGTAAAAGAGGAACCCGACAGACAGATAGGTTCCGCCCAGGGTCGCGCTGTAGGTGACTACCTTGGTGACATCAGCCAGTGCTGGGACGGACAGTTCGCGCTTATGCGGGACTGTCTTGGTCGGACTGGGTTTGACTGTTGGATTGGGGATTGCGGACATGTGTTCCCTTTCGCTGCAGGTATGGACTCAGATAGCTTCCGTGCGCGCCTGTTCAGGCGACTCGACGGCTGTCACGGAAGCGTTACTGCGTTGAATGAATGAGGCGACCGGACCTTGCGAGCCCGACGCGGGTCAGCCTGAGCTGATCCGCCAACACCGACCTGCTACCGAAGCCGGGAAAACATGCTCGCCGAGGATTGAGGCGAAGCGGACTACCAGTCTAGTTCTCGAGCGTCAGCGGCGATAAACGGTTCCACCCGGTCTTAGGGCTCGGCATCCCCGCAGTTCGGTGCGCGGAGGCATACCGGACGACCTGCGGATAACTACGGATGGCGACACCTCGATGGTGTCGCTCTGGGTAACTGAGCAAGCGCCCGCTCAGCCTCGGCGTAGCGGGCGTGAAGCGTCAAGGAGGGCCGGGTCGCAACTGGTGTGTCTGCTAGGTTCGGCTATAGAGGGCATCGACCGTGACGCCGCGGAGAAGGCTGGCGGCACGATCTGACTTCCGAGGAACATCAACCCTTGGAGGCCGAAATGTCGGTGGCGTGCAACGTCCGAAGCGGTAAACGGTTCGCCATTTGCGAGCAAGCGTCGCTACTACCGCAGAGCGGGCGAACTGGTGCCACCTAAGCGGCGCGCGAGCGACCGTGACGTTGGCCATCTGCGTGTCTTGATCGCTAATGAGCGCAAGGAGCGCCTTGCGCTCATCGCCCCGATTGTGACGGCACTCGGACATCAGGTGGTCGCCCAAGAGACCGAGGTTCAGGACGTCGGACCGGTGACCGCGCGCGAGCTTCCGGATGTTGCTTTGGTCGGCGTCGGTGAAAGCTCAGAGCATGCACTCGAGCTGATCGACAAGATTGTCCGCGAGGCTACGTGTCCGGTGATCGTCCTACTGCACAAGCCCGATCCTGAGTTCGTGACGGAAGCCTCCAAACGCGGCGTGTTCGCGCATATCAGCGACGACGGTGTTGACGATTGGCAGGGTTCGATTGAAATCGTTTTGCGCCGCTTCGCCGAGTACCAAGCGCTTGAGGGTGCGTTCGGCCGGCGAGCCCTGATCGAACGAGCCAAGGGCATCCTGATGGAACGCCACGCGATCGAAGAAGTTGTCGCGTTCGAGATGCTTCGCGAGCAGTCCCGCGCTACCAACCGCAAAATGATCGAACTCGCCGAGACAGTCGTCGAAGGGCACATTCTGCTCCCGAACCTCGCGCAGGAGTCGGCTCCGTCGTGACCGGCTGCGGCCTGCGGCGAGCTGGCCCGAGGCGGGATGCGGGAAAACACGCAGAGCGTCACTGGGAACCACTGACGAAACACGCAGGTTCTCGCCGTAGCTTCAGGTGAGTAACCGTTCTCCGACCCCCGGAACAGAAAACGTCGCTGCGCTCACTTGCGAGGCGAGGTCAACCCAATCCTGGAGGTCGTTGTGCCCGCTTTTCATCTTCGCCGCAGTGAGCATCCCGCGGTAACACGTGCGACAACCACACGCACATCCGGCAAGCAAGCCCGCACGCTTGGCGCGTCTTCGATCGCGCTGATCAGCTTGGCGGCAGTGCTAACGCTGCGCAGCATGCCGAGCATCGCCGAGGAGGGTTGGTCGAGCATTACGTACTACCTCCTGGGCGCAATCCTGTTCTTCATCCCGCTCGCATTGGTAGCGGCCGAGCTGGCTACCGGCTGGCCACGCGCCGGCGGAGTCTATGCATGGGTCCGGGAGGCGTTTGGGGATCGACTGGGCTTTCTATCGATCTGGTTTGAGTGGGTTGAGAACGTTGTCTGGTTCCCAACCGTTCTCTCGTTCGTAGCTGCGGCGGTCGCCTACGTCATTGAGCCAAGTCTCGCCAACGAAAAGGTTTATCTCGTGATCGTCATGCTCGCGGTCTTCTGGGGGTTGACGCTGCTCAACTTCTTCGGCGAGAAGTGGACCATGCGCTTGAACAACCCTGCCGTGATTGCGGGGACACTGATTCCGGCAGTCGTACTGATCGTGCTTGGTGCCTACTGGCTCCTCGCCGGTCGACACCTACAGATTCCGTTCAGCGCCTCGAAGCTCAAGCCCAACCTTTCAAGCATCAGCCACGTCGTGTTCTTCGTCGGCGTCGTACTCGGCTACGCCGGGATTGAGATGGCCGGATTTCATGCCAAGGAGACGAAGAACCCCAGCCGCGACTTCCCGCGTGCGATCTTCCTCGCGGCACTCCTGATCGTCGGTATCTCGGTTCTAGCGACGCTCGCAATCGCGTTCATAGTGCCGCAGGCGAAGCTGAGCTTGGTGGCCGGCATCCCGCAGGCCTTTGCGCTGTTCTTCAAGCAGCTCGGCATCGGAGTCTGGGCGACGAAGCTGATGTCCGGACTGGTCGGACTCGGAACACTTGCCTTGATCAGCACCTGGCTGCTCGGACCCTCAAAGGGGCTGTACGCATCCGAGCGGACCGGTGATTTGCCGCCCGAGTTGCACTACGTCAACAAGCGTCATGTCCCAGTCGCGGTCCTCGTCTGCCAGGGCATCTTGACGACGCTGTTCGCGCTGCTGTTCCTGCTTGTGCCAAGCATCAACAGCAGCTACTGGATCCTCACAGCGTTGACGACGCAGATCCTGGTGATGATGTACATCCTGATCTTCGCAGCGGCGATCCGTCTGCGATACACCCAGCCGGACACCCCGCGTGCCTACAAGGTCCCCGGCGGCAAGGCCGGGATCTGGACTGTCGCCGGAATCGGGATCTTCGGTTCGGCCGCCTCGCTGATCATCGGCTTCGTCCCGCCCAGCGGCGTCAGCCACTGGCCCACACCGATCTACGTGGCCGTGATGATCGGACTGATCATCGTCTGCTCCGCGCCGCCTTTCATCATCGAGAAGATCAAGAAGCCGGGTTGGAGCATCACGCACCCGGACAACGTCTTGCTCGACCTCGACGACCCTGGCTCTGAGCCTTTGGCACCCGCCGAACTCGCACAGGTCTAACCCAACCCGTCTTCGAACGTCAGGAACCCACAATGTTGAACCGTCATGAATTTCCCGTGCTGTTTGTCGCCGGCCCACAACGCCGACGCACCGCGAGCCAGACGCTCAGTCGAATCGTCGAAGAACTGGTCACGCTTGGCCATCGCGTGGTGGAGGCGCAGACCCTGATCGATGGACGCGCGCTGGTGGGCTCGGACCCGTCGTTCGGTGCCGTTCTACTGGATTGGGACGTAGCCGCGGCCGACGGCGAGCAGGGCGCTCGCGCCGTGCTTGCCGCGGCCCGGATGAACAGTGACCGTTTGCCGGTGTTCCTGATGCTCGCGGACGGCGATGCCAGGGACCTCCCACTGGACGTGATGGAGCGGACGCGTGAAGTGGTGCTCGTACTAGAGGACACCCCTGCGTTCATCGCGGGGCGAATTGACTTCGCCTGGCGCAGCTACGTCGACACCCTGCTGCCGCCGTTTTTCGGGGCGTTAGTGGAGTTCGCCAACACGTCTGAGTACTCGATGCATACGCCCGGTCATGCCGGCGGAGCCGCGTTCCGCAAAACGCCGGTCGGCAACGCGTTCTACGACTTCTACGGGGAGAACCTCTTTCGCACTGACCTTTCCGTGTCCGTCGCGGAGCTTGGGTCGCTGCTCGACCACTCCGGCGTGGTTGCGGACGCCGAGCGCAATGCCGCACGGATTTTTGGGGCGGACATGACGTACTTCGTCCTCAACGGCACTTCGACGGCTAATCAGATCGTCGCGCACAGCGCGATCGTCGCGGGGGACGTCGTGCTCGCTGATCGCAACTGTCACAAGTCGCTGAACTACGCCCTCACCGTGACCGACGCTATCCCGGTGTACTTGCTGCCGGCTCGTAATGGCTACGGGATCATCGGACCAATCCCGCCCACTGCGCTGAAACCGACAGCGATCGCCGAATCGATCGCCGCGCACCCACTAGCGAGCGTCGCCACCGACCGCTCACCGGTCTACGCGGTGGTGACGAACTCGACTTATGACGGCCTCTGCTACGACGTTGGGGAGGTGACGGCGTTGCTCGGGAAGAGCGTTCCGCGCATCCATTACGACGAAGCGTGGTTCGCCTACGCGGCGTTTAATCCGCTCTACGCCGATCGCCATGCGATGCATGCTCCGTTCGATCCGAACGGCGCGACGTTGTACGCGACGCAGTCCACGCACAAGCTGCTTGCCGCGTTCTCGCAGGCTTCGATGATTCACATCCGGTCTAGTGAGCGGGCACCGGTCGATCCAGACCGCTTCAACGAGGCGTACATGATGCACGCGTCCACTTCGCCATTTTATCCGATGATCGCCGGGCTTGATGTCGCTGCCGCGATGATGGATGGCCCTGGCGGTTCGACTCTGACAGGGGAATCGATCCACGAGGCGATCGAGTTCCGCAAGCGGATCGGATCGTTAGCGAGGGCGATCGAGGAGCGTGATGGTGCTGATGGATGGTTCTTCGGCGCCTGGCAGCCCGAGCGCGTAGCTGACCCGGCGTCCGGGATTGAGTACGCATTCATTGACGCACCAGATGAGCTGCTGGCGAGCGAGCCGAGCTGTTGGACCCTCGACGCTGGTCAGGACTGGCACGGCTTCGGTGAGGTGCCCAACGGGTTCTGCATGCTAGATCCGATCAAGGTCACCCTGACGATGCCGGGAATGGACGGTTCAGGCTCATTCGCCGAGCGCGGGATTCCCGCTCAGATCGTGACGATGTTCCTCGATGAACAGCGAATCGAGATCGAGAAGACAGGCGACTACATCATGCTCGTGCTGTTCTCGATCGGTATGACCAAAGGCAAGTGGGGAACCTTGCTCGACGCGCTGTTGCGCTTCAAGCATGCCTACGACCACAACACGCCGCTACAAGATGCGCTGCCGAGGCTCGTCGCTGCGCACCCCGAGCGTTACCGGCTTCTCGGGCTTGCCGATCTCTGCGATGAGATGCATCAGGAACTGCGTTCAAGCCGCATCCCGGCTCGACTTGACGAGGCGTTCGGGTCTTTGCCAGAAGCGAAACTAACTCCCGCCGCCGCTTACCGACGGCTGGTCCGTGGCCGCAGCGAGCCACTTCCGCTCGCTGCGCTAGCGCAGCGAACCGCGAGCGTGATGGTCGTGCCCTACCCGCCGGGTATTCCGATCCTGATGCCGGGGGAGAGCGCTGGCCCGGCTGACGGTCCGTTGGTTCAATTTCTGTTTGCGCTCGAGGCGTTCGACAAGCGCTTCCCGGGTTTTGAGCACGACATTCACGGCGTAGAACGCGACGCCGACGGCGTCTACGCGATCCAATGTCTAGTGCCTGAGGCTGTACCGGTCTCGGGATCCGAATCACACGCCCGCGAGCTGCCGCAGCGGGCGGGTGCCGGACCAAAAGTGCCCGCCTTGGCGACCTAGCGTCGAGCGCTTCGTAATGCGGCCAGCGCCCCCCAACTACTAAAGGGCCCGCGAAAGCTTCTGAGCCCTAGTTCTAAATCGCTCGCCTGCGTCGCCTGAACGCGTGCGTTCTGGACGCTGCTGAGCGTCTAGTACATCTGTCCAGTCCGGTTCAGAAGCCCCTGAAAACGACTCTTGTGTTGCTACAACAGACGCCGGGCGATGGACTGCCCAATGAGGAGATATGGGCTGTCGCAGCCCGTCAAGGAGGAGAGAACTAGGTGAGCACGCTCATCGCCACACCCACCCCTGTCCGGTCGCGGATTCCGCTGATTCACCGGCAGCTCAGTCACTATCCATCGACAGCTCGTCGGTACGTCTACCTAGCCGTGACGGTCCTCGCGACCGTAACCCTCTACTACGAGCTCTACGTCCAAGGGTCCGTGGCGACGACGCTGATCGAGCATTTCCACTTCTCCTTCACCGCGTATGTCTTCGTGCTGGTCGTCGGCAATGGATTGGTGCGTTTGCCTCGCTCGGCGCCGGTCTGGCCGATCGTTGGGGCCGGGCCAACCTGGTCGTCTGGGGAGTGCTGCTTACGGCGTTGATCACGCTGTTCGCGATTCCGGCCGCCACCACCAGGATCGAGTTCGCGGTCTTCCTGACGCTGCTGGGCATGGTCGAGGGAATGTGCCTGGTTGCCACGCCGGCACTCGTCCGCGACTTCTCTCCACAGACCGGCCGCGGCAGCGCGATGGCGTTCTGGACGATGGGTCCTATCCTCGGTTCGCTGCTCGTGACCGAGGTGTCGAGCCATACGCTCGGCAGCCACCCCGGCTGGCAGTACCAGTTCGAGCTCTGCGGTGTGGTCGGCCTGTCGGTTTGGTTGTCCGAGCTCGCCAAGTACGGATGGCCGGACCCCCTGAGTTCGGTCCGCCCGTTATGAGAGCTTCGATGACCTTGGAGAACGGGTCAGAGGAGAACTCGCATGTCGCGACGCAGGCACACGCCGGAGCAGGTCGTTCGGAAGCTGAGGGAAGCCGACAGGCTGCTCGGCGAGGGGAACGAGTTGCCGGAGGTCGTGAAGCAGTTGGAGGTGTCGGAGCAGACGTATTACCGGTGGCGCAACCAGTTCGGTGGGATGAAGGCCGACGACGTGAAGCGCTTGAAGGAGCTCGAGGCGGAGAACGCGAGGTTGAAGCGGATCGTCGCGGACCAGGTCTTGGAGAACCAGGCGTTGCGCGAGGTGAACCGGGGAAATTGGTGAGCCCGCAGCGCCGGCGCCAGGCGGTCCTGATGCTCCAGGACCGTCTCGGGTTGTCGGAGCGGCGGGCGTGCCGGTATGTCGGTCAGCCGCGGTCGACGCAGCGGCGTGGGCCGATCGTCGCGGAGGACGACGCGGCGCTGCGGGCAGAGCTGCGGCGTTTCTCTCGCGATCGGCCGCGGTGGGGGTATCGCCAGGCGCATCAGCATCTACTCGGTGAAGGCTGGAGCATCAACCGCAAGCGGGTGCAGCGCCTCTGGCGTGAGGAAGGCCTGCGGGTGCCGCAGAAGCGCCGTAAACGCCAGCGGCGTGGGGAGTCGGCCATTCCCGGCGACAGGCTCCGGGCGGAGGGTCCTGATCATGTGTGGGCGTTCGATTTCCAGTTCGATGTGACTGACGACGGTCGCGCGGTGAAGCTGCTCTACGTCGTTGACGAGTTCACCCGCGAGGCGTTGGCGATGGAAGCCGAGCGGTCGATCGACGCGGACCGTGTGGTCGACGTGCTCGACCGGATCGTCCGCGAACGCGGAGGTCACCCGCAGTTCGTGCGGTGTGACAACGGGCCGGAGATGACCTCCAATGCCTTGCGTGACTGGTGCAAGTTCAGTCGGACCGGGGCGGCGTTCATCGAGCCCGGCTCGCGGTGGGAGAACCCGTTCGTGGAGTCGTTCAACAGCCGCGTCCGCGACGAGCTCCTCGCCGTCGAGGTGTTCACATGCCTCGCCGAGGCGAAGGTCATGGTCGAGGACTTCCGCGACGACTACAACCGTCGCCGGCCGCACCGAGCGCACGGGATGATGACCCCCGAGGCATTCAAGACGGGCTGGGAGACCGCCCACGAAGCCGCGCCCGCCAGCGCCGAACTGCACTCGGCCTACGGCCTCGCTCCGTTCGACGCTGGCGGCAGCCTTACCCTGCAGGAACCAACAACCACCCAGCTCTCACAGCAGGTGGACTCATGAACGGGGTCCGGTCACTTCCGTAGCGCGGCCGAGTCACTTCACCGCGAGTTGGTAAAGGACAACGCAGACCAGCTGACCCTCGCGCTGCCGGGCATCGGCACGATCATCGCTTCGAGAATCACCTCCGACGCCCCGCAACTCGGGGCAACGGTCGGGAATGTCGGCACGATCACCGTCCTGGACGTCCCGATTCCCCCCTCGGACGCAAAGGACCTGCACCACCTGGTGAGCTTCGGCAGGGACGCCCCAGAGCTACTGATCGCCACGCTGGCACTGCTCTTACTCGCGCTAGCCATCTCTCCACGTCGCGACAAAACGCTGATCCGCCTCGCCCTAGGCGCAACTGTCTGCGGCCTCGCACTCGTTGCCATTTACCTGGCCGGACGCGGGATCGTCGTCAACGAATTCCAAACGCCGGACGGACAGGCTGTCGCCCGCGCCGCGTGGAGCACCTACCTGGGCTCCCTCGAGACTTGGGGATTCGTGCTGGCAGCCGCAGGTGCGATCACCGCGGCTGTGGCCAAGCTGACCCGCCGGATGGGGCTAGCCCCAGTCTGAAGACGCCGACTGGCCATATTCCGCGCAGCGGCTGTAGTTGCGAGGCTGGAAGGCATGATCACCTCACATGCACTCACCAAGCGCTTTGGCTCGGCGACCGCAGTCGATGGGCTCACTTTTGAGGTTCCCCCAGGCGTAGTTACAGGGTTCCTCGGTCCCAACGGCTCGGGCAAGTCGACCACCATGCGCATGATTCTCGGGCTCGACGCGCCGAACTCCGGGACGGCCCTGATCAACGGCAAACACTTCTCCGAGCTGGCCTGGCCGCTGCGCGAGGTTGGCAGCCTGCTCGACGCCAAGGCGTTCCATCCAGCCCGCTCGGCCCGCAACCATCTGCGCCAGCTCGCGCTGGCTAACGACATCCCCAGCAAGCGTGTGGATGAGGTGCTTGACCAGGTTGGGCTGACTGCCGTCGCTAACCGCCGCGCCGGAAAGTTCTCACTCGGCATGGGCCAGCGACTCGGCATCGCCGCTGCCCTGCTCGGCGACCCAGGCGTGCTGCTGTTTGACGAGCCGGTCAACGGCCTCGACCCCGAGGGGATCCGCTGGGTGCGGGACCTGCTCAAGTCGCTGGCGGCAGAGGGCCGCACGGTGTTCGTCTCAAGCCACCTGATCTCTGAGATGGCCCTGACCGCCGACCGCTTCATCGTGATCGGTCGCGGCCGCCTAATCGCGGAGACCACCGTTGCCGAGTTCACGGCCCGCAGCAACAGCGCCAGCGTCAAGCTGCTCACCCCTGACGCTGGCGAGTTCACGCAAGCGCTGCTCGCAGCCGGTGCGAACGTCACCTCAAGCGAGTCCGGCGCACTCACGGTTACCGGGCTTGAAGCCTCGGAGATCGGGGACCTGGCCGCACATAAGCGACTACGCGTTCACGAGCTCAGTCCCATCACGGCATCCCTTGAGGACGCCTTCATGGAGTTGACCAAGGACGAGGTCGAATACCGCCCAACCGAGCTGCTCGCAGCCTGAAAGGACCCTATGACCTCCGTTACTCCCACAACTCCCGCAGGCCACTATCGCCTCTCAAACGCGATCCGCTCCGAGGTGCTGAAGCTCACCTCGCTGCGCTCGACCAAGATCACCCTCGCCGTCACGCTCGTCTTCACATTCCTGATCGCGATCCTGTCTGCGACCAGCTCGCTGCACAAAACGACGTCCTATTACTTCGACACCGGCTTCGATCCAACCCATCAGGTGCTGACCTCGATGATCACCGCGGTGCTGACCGGCGGCGTGTTCGGCGCGCTGTTGATCACCGGCGAGTACGCCAGCGGCACGATGCGCACGACCCTCACCGCACTACCGCGCCGGCCATTACTACTGGCAGCAAAGCTCTGCGTCACCGCGACTGCGTTGATCGGCGTCTGTGAGCTGCTCAGCTTCGCCGTGTTCTTCATCGGTCAGGCGATCCTCTCCGGCGGCGGCGCGCCGTCAGCCACCTTGGCCAGCCCCGGCGCCCTGCAGGCCGTGGTGTTCACCGGACTGGGCGTGCCGCTGATGGCGCTGATGGCGTTCGGCTTCGGGCTGATTTTCCGCAGCACCGCGGGCGCGATCGCCGCCTTCGCCGGGGTGATGTTTGTCATGCCGCTGACCGTCCACAACTTCTGGCATGGCGGCGTGCCGTACATGCCACCGAACATCCTCGGAAGCTCACTCGACAACACCTTCGTCAATGCCGGCGGCCCAAGCGGACCCGTTTCGCCGGGCGGCGGTCTTGCGCTGCTGGCGCTCTATGCCCTGGTTCCACTGGTGATCGGTTCGGTGCTGTTCCTCAAGCGCGACGCGTGAGCGAAACTCCCGACACGATGCCGTTCCGGGTCTCTGATCACCAGCGCCAGGAGCTGCGCCGGCTGGCGCAGCTGATCCTCGGCGAGCCGTTCCGCGGGCGGACCTGGAGCGAGCTGGCGTTCTTCATCATCAGCTGCGGCTGGGCCTACGCCTGGTTGATCGTGCTCGGTGCCGTTGGTGTGATCGGTGCAGTGCTGACGATTGTGTTCGTCGGGTTACTGATCGTCGCGGGTGGCTTGCGGGCCACCCGCGCCGTCGGCCGCACCCAGCGGGCGCTTGCCGAGGCGATGCTCGGCGAGGCGATCCCTGCACCGGATCCGTTCAGCCCGCCACCTGGCTTCTTTCCCTGGCTGCGCGCGGCACTGTTGGACACCACCGCGTGGCGGGGCGTGCTGTACCTGCTCGCCAAGGTTCCGCTGGGGCTATTCGGCGCCTGGTTCGGGCTGAGCGTTTGGCTCAGGGCGATCACCTCCGTGTTCTCCGCGCTCGCCGGGCATGGGGTCTATCACGTCGGCGGGTGGGGGATCCTCGGAACTCTGCTCGGTGGCGGCGACAACGGACCGGTGCAGGGGGACTTCCGTGAGAATTTTTTCCTGCTCCTGCTCGCCGGGATCCTGCTGCTGCTGGCGCCGTGGCCGATGCGACTGGTGACCGAGGCCGACCGCAGGCTGATGCGCATCCTGTTGGGCCCCGACGCGTCAAGCGCACGGGTGCGAACGCTTGAGGTCTCACGGGCGAAGACCGTCGATGCCGCCAGCGCGACGCTGCGACGGATCGAGCGTGATCTCCACGACGGCACCCAGGCGCAACTGGTAGCACTGGCGATGCAGCTCGGCCAGGCCAAGGAGAAGCTTGACGCGCCGGAGAACGCCAGCGGGGTCGAGTCCGCACGGGAGCTGGTGGAGGAGGCCCACCGGGGCGTCAAAGCCGCGATCGCCGATCTGCGTGATCTCGCCCGTGGGATTCATCCCCCTTCACTTGACACCGGTCTTGAGAACGCGCTGATGACGCTTGCCGCCCGCAGTTCGGTGCCGACTGAGATCACGGTCGCGATCGATCAGCGGCCTGCGGCGTCGATCGAGGCGATCGGGTATTTCTGTGCCGCCGAGTTGCTCGCCAATGTCGCGCAGCACTCGGGCGCGACCCAGGCCTCACTCAGCTGTCGCCAACACGGCCCATGGCTGCGACTGGTGGTGCGGGACAACGGACGTGGGGGCGCCGATATCAAACGGGACGGCAGCTCCTCAAGCGGCCTGGCGGGGCTGGCTGACCGTGTGGATGCCGTGGACGGGCGGATCAGCATCGCCAGCCCGAGCGGTGGCCCGACCTCGGTCACGATCGACCTCCCGTGTCAAACCTAAAATCGCGCTGACTGTGACAGCCACGGCTCCGATCCGAGTAGCGATCGCGGAGGACTCAGCGATCCTTCGTGACTGGCTTGTGCAGCTGCTCGGCGACCGCGGCTTCAGCGTCATCGCTGCGGTTTCTGACGGTCCGAGTCTTACGGCCGCAGTCCGCCAGGAACTGCCGGACGTGGTCGTCTGCGACATCCGCATGCCGCCGAATTCACCGACGAGGGCCTGCGCACCGCGATCGCGCTTCGCCAGGAGCACCCGACCCTGGGGATCCTGCTGTTCTCTCAGTACGTTGAAACGCGCTATGCGGCAGAGCTGCTGGCCGGCGGCTCAGCCGGGATCGGCTACCTGCTGAAGGACCGCGTGGCTGACGTCAGTGAGTTCGTCGACGCGCTCACGCGCGTCAGCGCCGGCGGCACCGCGCTTGACCCTGAGGTGGTCACTCAGCTGCTCGGAGCCTCACGCCGCTCCGACTCACTTGACCAACTGACCCCGCGTGAACGTGACGTTCTCAAGCTGATGGCCGAGGGCCGTACCAACGGCGCGATTGCGTCCGCGCTCGTCGTATCCGAAGGTGCCGTTGAGAAGCACATCGCGAACATCTTCTTCAAGCTCAACTTGACGACCTCGGCAACCGATCACCGGCGGGTGCTGGCGGTGCTCAGATACCTGGAGGGCTGAGGAACTTAGTGGTGAACCAGTCGTTCAGTTCTTCCGCCACGACCTGCCCGGCCACTGGGTGGCCGTGCACGGTCGCATCAACCAGCGCGGCGTCGTTGCGCTCGATTGAGAGCGGAACAAGCGCCGGCGGCATCCCGGGTGCGTTCAGCGTGATCGAGTCCTTCCCGATCGTCGGGGTGATCAACGCCATCTCAGGGATCTGGCGCTGGGAGAGAAACGCCCCGCCGTCAAGCACGAGCATGTAGTCGCGATCGTGCTCGAGTCCTCTCGGCGTGATCCGTGCCTCGGTGAGTGCAACTGCACCACAGGCCTTGATCGGATAGGTGTTCAGGCTGCTGACCGTAATCGCAGTCACTGCTCAGCACGATGCCGGAGGCGCGGCTCGCGCCGAAGCCCTACGGGCCAACTACGCGAGTAGCCTCGCAACTTATACAAGGCTGTAGCTACGGCAAAAGAAGAGCCCGGACATCCGGCGCTCTCGTGTTCAGTTGGATTGCTTCGTAATGATCCAACTGAAGTTGCATGCTCAGGAAATAATCCAAGCCAGATGGCTCTTCAGTTGGATTGCTTCGTAATGGTCCAACTGAAGTTGCATGCTCAGGAAATAATCCAAGCCAGATGGCTCTTCAGTTGTGGTGGGAAACTCGCGGTGAATAGCACGCATTGAAAGCGCATCATCGCAATCCGGGCTGCGAGCCCCATCGTTTTGCCTGGTTTGAGGGGTATTGGGTTCGGCGGTCATCCGGAGGACTCTGGATCCAAGTCTCGAAGCGTTTGACTTGAAGCCAAGTCAACGACGCATAGAATTGGATTGTGGATGTCCACGCCCTTCAAGCATCTCCGATTGGGCAGCTCGTGCCGATCTCGGGCACGGACGGGCGCACCGGGCGGCCTTATGACTACTGGGCGTTCCTTGCCGACCCTCTTCCGAGATCGATACAGCTTTCTACGACAACCTGGAGGATCGTCGCACAGGCCGAAGCGGAGCTAGGTCGCCTCGATCAGGCTGCGAGGCAAATCCCCAATCCGTCTCTTCTAAGACAACCGGCCCTCAGACGAGAGGCGCAGAGCACGAGCGCTCTTGAAGGAACATTCGCTCCGCTCGAGGAAGTGCTCGAATCTGACGTCGACCAGCGTGCGGGCATGTCGCTGGAGATTAGAGAGATCTTGAACTACGTTGTGGCAGCCGAGCAGGCTTTCTCATGGGTCATGGAGAGGCCACTCACGGCGGGCCTGATGGAGGGCGTGCAGCAGGTGCTGGTACACGGAACTCCCAGTGAATTCAGCGACGCTGGGCGCATCCGAGATCGCCATGTCTTCATAGGCCCGAAAGACGCGCCCATCGAGCAAGCCAGATTCGTGCCGGCTCCGTATGGTGATCAGCTGCGCGCTGGGGTCGAAGACTGGATTCGTTGGGTCAACGGCCCCCCTAGCGATCTTCCCGCCGTTGTACAGGCAGGCCTAGCTCACTACCAGTTCGAGACTCTTCACCCGTTCTCGGACGGGAACGGTCGCATCGGTCGGCTGGTCATCGTTCTCCAACTCATGCGCAAGCGGGTACTCCGCGATCCGATCCTGGTCGTATCGCCATGGTTTGAAGCACGCCGTCTCGAATACCAAGATGCCCTGCTTGCCCTTAGTCAGAGTGGAGACTGGAATGCGTGGATCGACTTCTTTGCTTCTGGCGTGGCTGCCTCCGCCGCCACTACCCACCAAAGGGTGGACGGATTGATTTCGTGGCAGCAAGATGCGCTAGCGCGGGTGCGGGCTGAAGGAATCGCTGGTGTTGCCGAGCGTTTGGCTGGCGAATTGATCGGCAGCCCAATCATGCGCGCGAGCCAGGTCTCAAGACGTCACGGCGTCTCCCACCAAGCTGCGATGAATGCGCTTCGTCGTCTCGCTCAAGTTGGGCTAGTCACGGAGCAGAGGCGAAGGGGCGGAATTTCGTTTACGGCGCAGCCAGTGGTGAAGCTAATCGGCGGCTAACGCTCTCATCTGGCGTGCATCTCGCCGTTGACTGGGCGAAGCGTGTGGCCGCAAGTCTGGTGTGTCGGTCGCCCGTCAGAGCACAATTCCGGTCGAGAATGTCCAGTTCGGCTCCAGGGTTGTCAGAATTAGAGGTCCGTTCCCCGGAGCAACCGGGACCCGAGTTTCGAACAGGAGGCCGAATGCTTCACCCCCAACTTGCCTGGTACCTCGCTGGTCCCTTGCTTGGGCTCTGCACGATCGCGGTGCGCTTGCTGTTCAACGCCCGCCTGGGGGTGACCGGCGGCTTCAGCGAGATCATCAGCAAGGTCTCATCCCGATCACTTTCGTTCGACTGGCGCGGCTGGTTCCTGATCGGTGTGTTGCTAGGCGGCACGATCTTCGCGATCGCCGCCGGCGGCCCTGACTTCCACGGCTACGGCTGGCTCACAGAGAACATTCATGGCTCCTGGCAGATCCTGATCGCGCCGATTCTGATCGTCGCCGGCGTCCTCATTGGGTACGGCGCGAAGCTGTCCGGCGGCTGCACCTCCGGCAACGGGTTGAGCGGCAATGCATCGCTGTCGCCGGCCAGCCTGGCGGCGACCGGCACCTTCTTTGCGACGGCGATCGCCGTCAGCTTCGTGATCAAGGCGGTGGTCTGATGCGCCGGCGCGTCGCTGGACTCGGGATCGGGATCGCCTTCGGGATCGGACTGTCGTGGAGCGGCATGACCGCACCAAACGTGATCCGGGGCGCCCTGCTGCTTGAGCACTCCTACCTGTTCCTGTTCTTTGCTTCGGCGATGCTCGTCGCAACGGCCGGCAGCTGGGCCCTGCGTTCGGCAGGCGTGAAAGCCATCTTCACTGGTCAGCCGATCACCTGGGTGCAGGAGCGCCCGCAGCGCCGCCACATCGTCGGCGCCCTGCTGTTCGGCATCGGCTGGGGGATCTCAGACGCCTGCCCCGGCCCGATCGCGACTCAGGTCGGGCAGGGCATCGCTTGGGGTGTCTTCCCTCTCGTTGGAGTCGTGGTTGGGGTCAAGCTATTCCTGCGCCGTGAGCGCGTGGAGACCGAGCCGGCGACGGAAACGGCGACGCCAATCAGGCTGCAGCCCGCTGGGTCGCCGGCGCTTTAGTCCCGTCGGGTATGCCCGGGACTGGTCTGACCGGACCAGTCCCAGGAAGCAGCACTTAGTGACCGTCTTGTCGCGCCGAAGCAGCCGCCGCGGTTGGATCGGCGGGTGGGCTGAAGCGATTGCGGACCAACCGTCTGGTACCGGCTTGGGAGAGGCCCTCAACACCTACGTCCGAGCCGCGGGCGTTCTGTGTGCCGGGCAGTTCGTCACTGTCGATCCCGTTGGTCGCGGCCAACGTACTCCAATCGGTGATCGTGTGCGGATCAGTCAATTGGAGTAGGCACATCAAGGTTTCGGCACCGAGAACGACCACCGCGTCAAACCTTTTGTCCGGCCCCCCGCTTTTCGGTCCAGACCGAATGAGACTCGTGCGATTGCAACGGCTGAACCGCGAGATATCCTGCCGTGGTTGGCAACCCGGACGCCACGCTGCGCAAGTCGCAGTCCAGGGAGGTGTCGGCCGGGGTATTGCCGCTCCGACTGGCGGTGCTTCGGCCTATTCACACCGTCCGGTCCTGCCGACAGACTTCGTGTCACAAACCGTGTCACATGCCTACCCGATCTAACCTCACCTAACCTGACGCAACCCGAGGAAACACCTGCACGTAAGCGGGTAACTGAGCTTAGGGATGCGACTCATAACCCGAAGGTCGCAGGTTCGAATCCTGCCCCCGCTACTTAAATCCCTGTAAAATCACGTATTACTGACTGCGTTCTTTCGAGCGAGTCACAAACCGTGTCACACGCGGTGCAGTCTGAAGCTCGCGCAAAGCGCCTGCAAATGTGAGGCCTTGCTGTATTCCGACCGATGTGCGGCCTTCGGGTGAAAAGCCCGAAGGGTCGTCGCCAGGCGCTATCAACCAAGATTGCGTGGACTGTTCTGTCAGTACGGTGTACTTCGAGGGGCTAGGGCTCGGTTGCGGAGCGCTGAGGTCAAGGCGGACCGGCCGGCTGGGGTGAGCGCGAGCGGTTTGCGGCTGAGCAGGTCGTGCTGAGCTGCGATGAGGCCGGCTGCGGAGGCTGCTCTTATGAAGTCGGAGATGGTCCAAGAGATAGTTCGTATGTCTGGCGCGTCGGTCCCGCTGTGCCAGCCGTCGGCGACGATTGCCGGCTGGACGACCTTCGCGAGTGGTTCGGACCAGTTCGCTTCGAACCCGGTGAGGAGTAGAGCGACTGTCAGTTCGGTGCAGGCTGATCGGAAGTCCTCGCCGGCGATCAGGTCATGAGCGAGTGTCTGGAGCAACGCGGCCGGCTCGCAGATCAGTTTGCGGCCGTGGTTGGTGGTGATGAGTCGTCGGCCGGAGCGGCGCAGCAGCCTGATTTTCTTGAGCTGGTGATGAAGCTCCCCCAGTAGTGTCAGGTCGGCCTCTTGGTGTGGCGGGCCGTGGATCTCGGAGTTCCACCAGCCTGCCCACCGCGCCGCAGCCTCTCGGACAAGCGCGCGATTGATTGCGCCGGTTTGGGTCAGGGCAATTCCGTCAATTCCGAGCTCGAGCAGCCAGAGTGCGGGGGCTGTGGCAAGGCGGGTAGCTTCGGGTTCGAGCGGAGGCGGCGCGCCTGCCAGCAGATCGAGGACCGGTTCGAGTATCTGGCGGCGCTCTGGACTTCCTCGGCCGATTCCGCGTTGAAGCCAGTTTTCGAGCCGCTCGAGGTGGATCGCCTCGATCCGGCTTTCGCCCTTCCCTCCCTCGAGCGGCTGCAGCAACGCGGCCTCGGTTATCTCTGCCTGCCGGCGCCGAAAGCTGCGCGTACTCGGGGAGAACACCCCCGACTCTGCGGCTTGTTCAAGCGCGGTCACGATCTGGTCGCGAGCGCTTGCCTCGTCGAGGCCCATGATTCCGCCCCAGGCGACCGACTCGGTGTCGGGCGGCTCGAGGCCCGACGCTTCCAGCAGGGTTCGGAACTGATCCCAGGCGTCGGGATCCTCGTTCTCCCATGCTTCGAGCAGCGCGTCCGTGTCGCTCGCACGGCAGGTTGCGGCGTAGGTCGCTGCGCGGCCACCGAGCTGGTCCAAGACGCGCGCGAGTGCAGCTGCGACTTGGCGTTTGAACTCGAGATCCGTGAGGAACTTTCGCGGCAGGATGTACCAGACGAACATTTGGACGTCGTAGTGGCGGAGATAGAACGGTCCGGCACCGTTCCAGCCCATCCACTCAAGCGCCGAGCGAGCTGAGGCGCCAGCTTCGACGTCCCACTCGGACGTCATCGCTAGGGCATCGCGAAGCTCCTCATCTGTTACCTCAACCGGCACGGGCGCGCGCGTACTCGTTTCCTAGATCAGCAAGTTTGCCGAGAGCGCAAATCGATGGAAAGAGGAAATCAGGTTGGGTATCATACGGTTTGCTATGACCGCAAATCTGGTGAACGAGGAAATTCTACTTATTGACGAGGCTGTTGTTCGGTTGAGCGAGTGGCTCCCCTCGGGCTGGTCGGCGGAACGGGTCGAACGCCAGGTCGTTGGTCCCTACAGTCAAGTGTCAAGCCACATTGAGACTGTTGTTGATCTGCGAGGATCGAATGCCAACGCAACATTCGCGGTCGAGGCAAAACGGTCATTCGAACCCCGCGACGTCGAACGGCTATTGCCCGGACTAAGCCGGACACTCCGTAGTCTTGCCGGCAACGTCCCGCTGCTTGTCGTGGCGCCATGGCTTAGCGCCCGCACCCAGCAGCTGTTGCGTGACGAAGGGATCAACTACATCGATCTGACGGGCAACGCCTGGATCAGGCTTGATTGGCCGGCACTGTTCGTTCGGAACGTCGGATCAGATCGGAACCCCACGCCGCAGCCACGGGGAGTAGCGCGTGTCCGCGGTGCAAAGGCCGGGCGCTTGGTGCGCACCCTGATAGACGTTCGACCACCCTATGGCGTCGGCGACTTGGCGGCCGTGACTGGGCTTACGGCTGGCTACATCTCACGTCTACTCGACGCGCTGGATCGAGACGCGCTGGTCGACCGCTCGTCCAGAGGCGAGGTTGTCAGCGTCGACTACCCCGCTCTGCTGCGACGTTGGGTCGAGACCTACGATGTCCTGAAAAGCAACAACCCACGGCGCTATCTGGCTCCCGAAGGCGCCAAGAAGGCGATCGAACGGCTTCGGAACATCGAGCCCGACATCCGATCCGCGATTACCGGCTCATTCGCGGCTGTGCGATGGGCGCCGATCGCCGCACCCGCACTACTGCTCCTCTATGTCGATGATGAGCCCGCGACAACCGAGGCCTTGCAGCTCCTCCCGACCGACGATGGAGCAAACGTTGTGCTACTGCGTCCGTTTGACCCTGTCGTGTGGGACCGCACAGTCCGAAACGACGGTGTCAACTACGTAGCGCCATCACAAGCCGCGGCGGACTGCTTGACTGGTACCGGCCGGATGCCGGCGGAAGGCGAGGCACTCATAGAGTGGCTGACGCAAAACGAGGCTCGTTGGCAGCGGGCTTCACTCCGCGCGCCAGACCAGGCGGATTCAGATCCATGACATCACCTGACGACAGTGCCCGGTCGCCCGCAATCGAGCTCGACCCCCGGTACATCGAAGCACGGCGGGTGCTGCTTGACGCACTCATTGCGCTGGCTCCGCATGAGGCGGCCATCGTTGTGGCCGGAGCGCAGGCCATCTACCTTCGCGTAGGCGCGGGAGAAGTCGCGGTCGCGCCATACACAACAGACGCCGACCTGGTCGTCGATCCGTCAACTCTCGGTCCTGTGCCGCTACTCGAATCAGTGATGAGAAACGCAGGCTTTCACCTAGCCATCGCAAGCAACGGACATATCGCACCTGGAATGTGGGTCCTCGAGTGTGAGATCGATGGCACACCGATGCTGATCCCCGTCGATCTCATCGTCCCCGATGGCAACGCTCCCAAAGGAGGTCGGCGCGGAGCACGCCTCGGCCCGCACGGAAACAGGGCAGCGCGACGATCACGCGGGTTGGAAGCCGCACTCGTCGACAAAAGCCCGATGGTGGTCCCCTCACTTGACCGAACCGATCATCGATCAGTAACGGTCGACGTCGCGGGCGAGGCAGCACTGCTCGTCGCGAAACTACACAAGCTCCACGACCGCATCACAACCGACAAGCCCGGCCGGCTCGACGACAAAGACGCCGCCGATGTCGTTCGACTGATGCAAGTCACGTCGCCGGCCGCAACTGGCAGTTCGTTCGCGAATCTGCTCGCCCACCCTGTCGCTGGCGCGCCGACCTCGGAAGCGCTCACCTACCTCTACGAGTTGTTCAGCCGGCGTGGCGCTTCCGGCATCCGCATGGCGGCCAGAGCCCTTCGCACCGGGCTGCCATCGACTCAGATCGAGGCGATATGCGTCGCCTACACCTCGGTCCTTCGCGAGCTGGATCTCACGGACGGCAGCTGACCGAACAGGGCAGGCCGAGCGGGCTCAAGCAACCTGGTTTCAGGTCACAAACCGTGTCACACCCGTACCTGATCCAACCACGCAACCTGACACAACAGCACGAAACTCCTGCAAATCCAACGATACCTGCGGGCAGTGATGCGACTCATAACCCGAAGGTCGCAGGTTCGAATCCTGCCCCCGCTACTTAAGCCCCTACAAATCACGTTTTACTGATTTGCGTTGTGTTGGGCGTGTCACAAACGGTGTCACACGGTGCGCATTACGTTCCGAGGGTAAAGGACCTGCAAGCAGCCAGCTTCCTACCCGTCGTCACGTGGCTCTCGGCTCGGCCTTCGGGTTCGAAACCCAAAGGGTGTGGCGGTCGGCGGCATGGTCGTCCGTACTGGGTGCCACCGCCAGCGAGGACTTGACCGCTACGCCACGGCGGCGAAGTCGCGTTCGGTCTCGCCGTCAACGTTGCGCTGAAAGCAAACAAGAAGCTCTTCGTCGAGCACCACGGCGATCTTCCGCAGCGTCTGAAGGTTGGGTGTGTGCGCTCCGCTTTCCAGCCGCGAGATCGCGGTGTGCGATGTGCCGGCTGCGGTCGCGACTTCCTGCTGGGTCAGTCCCAGTTCGAAGCGTCGCTCGCGCAGGTGCGCGGCGATGGGATTGGTCTTGCGCAGTTCGCGGATCCGTGCATACTCCTCGCGCGCCGCGCGGTACTCCTCGCTGCCAGCGGCGCGAGCGGCTGCGGCGTCGACCGCACTTGCTCCGATCGGGCTGTAGTTCTTCTTCGCCACCGTGGCTCAGCTTATCAGTTCTGGTAAGTCGTCTGCCGCGTGACCGTGGCGGCGCGTCCCGGCCGGCGGCCCGCGGTGGGCGGCGCGGCTCAGCTGCCATCCGTGCCTTGAAATCCGTGAAGCGCCTGGTCGCCAGCTCGCGGTCACGCGCGGGGAGCTTGTCCGTGTTCTTCTCAAAGATGTGGAGCAGAACGACGAGCCGCCCAGACCGTCGATACAAGACCCGATATCGCGTCTTGCCGAAGCGAACACCCAACTCGCGAAGCTCGCCTTCGACCTGGGAGCTGATCGGGTGCTCCGGCGGCGGGGCAGATCCGTCCTTGCCATTCAGGTACTGCTCGATGTAATCGTCCACCTTTGCCGCCGCCTGCGAGTTGGACCGCGCAAGATCGTCCAAGAACGCGTTCACCGGCTCTCGACCGGCGTTGTCGCGGTAGTAGACAGCTTGCGTAGGCCCGGGCACGCGGTCAGCGGATGGAGCAGGCCGGCGGATCGATCGCCAGCGCCGGTGGCATTTGCGATTGGGCTAAGTAACGAATCCCATGTCACAAACCGTGTCACATGCCTACCCAATCTAACCTCACCTAACCTGACGCAACCCGAGGAAACGCCTGCAAATAGAGCGGTAGTTGAGCCCACGGATGCGACTCATAACCCGGAGACCCGGGGCTCTTGCGTTTTCGGACTGCCAAACATCGGTCAAACCTAGGTTTGCGTTGGCCGGCGACCCGCGACAAAGCGAGCAACCCTGCGATGCGGACCCTGGCGAATCGGTAGGAGGGGCGGTAGGTTGCCGTGGTAGGATTAGTGGTATGAAGCTGAGTGTGAGCCTGCCTGACGATGAT
>Ga0302314_10002107_pt1 | contig 37153 bp, 39 predicted proteins | sample III_Palsa_N2_3_FD_200533 | JGI IMG/M metagenome (GOLD analysis project Ga0302314, IMG submission 200533) | Peat permafrost microbial communities from Stordalen Mire near Abisko, Sweden - III_Palsa_N2_3 | ecosystem: Environmental > Terrestrial > Soil > Palsa > Peat permafrost | place: Sweden...
GGGCAAGGCTTCGAGGAGGTCCTCGCTGATGCGCTCGGCAACACGGCCGTACACCCGGGGACTCCTCGACCCGATCTTGAGCGCGGCGAGGTTGCTCGCGCTGAATGGTGGCCGGGTGCCGGAGCTCGTTGTCTGCTCAGTCTTCTCGTCGTCGGTCATCGATGGTCCTTCCTGCGGTCTCTTGCTGCGACGACATCCCTCGGGATGCGGCGCGTAATCGTGTAACGACGCGCACCCTCGGGTGTGCGCAGACGATTACATGTGGTGGTTACACCCGGAAATACGCGGTTTTTCATGTAATCCACCTCCGTTACACCTTTCGTCCGATTACGCCGACGGATACCTCAGACGTCGCCTGATCGAAGACGAGCGAGCCCTCCTTGAGCAGCGCCGAGATTCGTGCGTTTGCGACGGACTCGGACCCGTATAGCCCTGCGGCCACAAGGCTCTTTTTCAGCTCGGTCCGGGTCACGACAGTGCCGGGAGGGTTCGCCTGCAGGGTCATCAGGTGCTGCACGATCGGCGGGATGCCAGCGAGTGTGTCGCGCACCAGGACGGCGGACTCGGTGGAGGGCACCTGCTCGAAGATGAGATTGAGCGAGTTCGGGGTTAAACCGTCCTTGGTCTTCTGGAAAATGAGAAGTCGCCGCGGGTCGGCTTTGGCTGAAGGATCGTCACCGAGCATCAGTCGGCGCAGGCACATGATGTTGTCGAACCCTGCTGCGAGGGTCGAGTTTCCTCGGTACTTCTCGATGTCGTCCTTCTTGCTGTGGTGCAGGACGAGCACATGACTCTGCTCGTGAGCCTCCCGCACCTGCGCGACCGACGCGATGAACCTGCCCATGAGTTCGGTGGAGTTCTCGTCCGCTCCGGTGATCGACCGGCTTAGCGTGTCGATCACGACGAGGTCGAACTTGCCCGCTCGCACATAGACGGCCAGCGCCCCCACTGAGGTTGGGTCGAGCATGTTGATGGTGGCCGGATAAACCTCCAACGCCCCGCGGGGCACCGTTCTGTCGGTGTGGGCCCGCCACGCGGCGAATCGCTTCCGGAACGTAGAACGACCCTCCAACGCGACGTATAGAACGCGTCCCGCTTTGACCTCACGCCCATCCCACGAGGAGCCCGTAGCGACGCAGCATGCCCAGTCGAGCGCAAGGAAGCTCTTGCCGACGTACCAATCAGCGAACAACATCGTCGTCGCGCCCTCCTCGAGGAGGTGATCGATGATGTAGCTAGTCGCTGCCTTATCCCCGAAGTCGTTGATATCGATGACGTGCGAGGTGTCGAACACTCCGAACGCGCCCATCTCGACAGCGAGGGCGGTGCGCGCGTCGCGATCGACGCGCAGCTGTTCAGTCTTGACGGCGACCGCTTGATCGTGCTTTGCAGCTACGTCCCGGTGCGGAGGAATGAGGTCTCGCTGGAAGGAGCGGGCTTCCCGCTCCCGCCACTCGCGCGCCAACCGCAACCGTTGTGGCTGCACGTCGAACCAGTCTCGGTTCGAGTATTCGTTGTTCACGTGTTCCCAATCCCATTGCTTCTGCGCCGACCATTCGCCGAAGTCTGCCGGCAGCGTAACTATCGGTCTGGGCGTCGGCGGCCCCCACCACCCGTGCGCCTGAGGCGTAACCAGCTGCGAGAGCGCTTCGTCGCCGCTCACGAGCGTGCAGTCCTGGTTGAGCACCTCCTCGGTTGCGTTCGAATCCTTGAGGCGTAATCTGGTCTTTGCATTTCTGGTCATCCTTTGCCGATGATCTGGACGGCCTCGCTGAGTGAAGCAGCGGGGCCGTCACTGTTTTGGTTGGCTAGTTGCTGTCGTTTGTGACCGCGGGTGTCCGCTTGATAAAGCGCTCGAGGAACTCGCCGTCACGGATCACATCGAGCAGGTCCTCCGTCGCATAGTGCGCGGTGAAAAACTCCTGCGGCGCGGTGTCCTTTGAGGCATGAATTGTCTTGGCGATGTTCACCATCTCCTCCATCACCTCGTCGATCCGGGTGAATGTCAGGCCGATACTGCCCGCCGCCGCGTACGGGATCACTTCGTCAAGTGCGCGCCGAGCCTTCTTCACCGCCTCGAAAATTTCGTCGGGAATCTCGTACTTGTCGCTTGTCATTGGTTCTCTCCGTTGTGCTTGTCGTTGTCGGTTATGTGGTTCCTGCCCCGGAGGCGCCACCTCCTAAAGTTCGGTCCCGGGGCAGGAAGTCTTTATGTGTGCGCGGGAGCGAGCGCGCGGATGATCCGGTCACACTGGTCGTCAGTTAGAGGCGGAGCGTCGGCAAGGGAGCGCTCCACGAACGCGGTGATCTTCGCGGCTGCTAGGGCGCGGCGGGCCTCGGCGGCTTCAGGGGAGTTGGCACCATTGCGCCGGACGGCGTGACCGAGGCGCGAGAGCTCGGTCGCTACGGTGGGGGTGGACGGCATTAGGGCGTTGGCTTTCTACACGCCGGCCGGTTTGCTGTGCCGCAATTTCGGTCGGTAACCAACCACCCAACGCCCGTGAGCGGACAACCCGTTCTGCTCCTCAGCGCGCCCCGGGTGGGATTAGTAGTGGGTGCTGAAGATGCCCTCGAACCCCGGACCACGGAACGGCCGCTTCCGGCGAGGGAGGCTAGGCCTCGTAACCATTATTGCCCGTGCCGCGGGATTTGGCAACCTCAAAACAACCCCCTGACCTGCACTTTGTGTTACCTAAGGGTGGTACCTAATTTGCGCAAATGGGTATAAAAAATCAATTAGGAGTCCGCTTGTCTTCCTGATCCTGCCCGTCACAATCGCGATCGCGATCTTCCCGGGTCTCTTCGTGCTGCAACTGGGGTTCGGATGAAAGGTGAACGAATGAACAAGCCGCTGCAACGGCTGGCAGATGATCGCGGGGACGTCGCCGGGTGGGTGCTCATCACCCTGATGACCGCCGGGCTCGTGATCATCATCTGGGGGCTGGCCGGCCCCGCGTTGTCCAACGTGTTCCAGCAGGCGATCTCCCGTGTCACCGGGTTCTAGGCGGGCGCGGGTCGCAGACGACACCGGCTCCGCGGTCGTCGAGTTCGTGCTCGTCGGGGCGCTCCTCACGGTGCTGACGCTGTCGGTGCTGCAGCTCGCGCTCGCGCTCCTGGTTCGCAACACGGTTCTGGATGCCGCGTCCGAGGGCGCGCGCTACGGGGCGCTCGCCGACAACACGATCGACGACAGCATCCAGCGCACCCGTGACCTCATCACGACCGCACTCGGCCCCGGGTATGCGCGGGACATCTCGGTCGCCCGCGGCAGCTACCTCGGTTCTCCCGCCGACATCGTCACCGTCAGAACCCCGCTGCCGCTTATCGGGTTGGTGGGCATCCCGAGCGGTCTGGAGGTGCACGGCCATGCGGCCGTCGAGACTTTGCCGTGACGACGGTTCGGCGTCGCTCGAGTTCATCACAGCCGGCCTGCTGCTGCTCGTGCCGCTGCTCTATCTCGTGCTGGTGATGGCCGCTATCCAGGCGGGTGCGCTGGCCACCGAAGGTGCGGCACGGCAGGCCGCACGGGTCTACGTGCAGGCCGCAGACGACCGTGAGGCACAGTCGCGAGCGCAGACCGCAGTGGACTTCGGGCTCGCCGACTTCGGATTGAAACACGCCAACGCGCACATGACCGTCGCCTGCGAGCCCGATCCCGACACCTGCCTGACTCGGCGCGGGTTCGTGACGGTCACGGTGACCGCGTTCGTTCCGTTGCCGCTCGTTCCGAACATCCTGTCGTTCGCCGGTCCACTCGTCGCGCCGATGACGGCGACCTCAACCGAGCAGGTGTCGCGATTCTGGGGCGGGGGATGAAGGGGATGCAGCGGCTTGCCGGCGACGACCGCGGCTCGACCCTGCTGCTCACGATGTTTTATGCGGCGCTCAGCCTTGCGCTCATCCTTGTTGTCGTAGCCGCCACATCGCTCTATCTCGAACGCAAGCGCCTCTTCACACTCGCCGACGGGGCATCTCTGGTGGGCGCGGAGGCGTTCTCGCTCGACGACGTGAAGCAGACGTCCGCCGGGTTTCGGCCGACGCTCACCTCTCCCGAGGTCGCCGGGGCCGTTGCCGAGTATCTCGCCGACAACCCCGCGGACTCGTTCACACGGCTCCAGGTCGACCGGGCCGTCAGCGTGGATGGCCGCAGCGCAACCGTCGAACTGTCCTGCGATTGGGCGCCGCCCGTCGTGACGCTGTTCGTGCCGCGCGGCCTCCACATTCGGGTTACCTCGATCGCGCGCTCCGTCTTCTCCTAGCACCACCCTCCAAAGTACCGATTTGTCACGAGAGCACCGGCACATTTCCGCACACACGAGACAAATCGGTACTTTTGAGAGCGGGCAACGGGCAGCGGGCAAGCTCTATCGTGGGTACATGGCATACGACTGGCTCGACCTGCAGATTCGCGCACACCAGGAGTTCGGTCGCCGACTCCTCGCGGTGACCGACTGGCATGCGCAGACCCCCGACACCGACTGGGATGTCACCGACCTCGCCCGCCACGTCATCCGCGAGCAGCAGTGGGTGCCCCTGTTGCTGGCGGGCAAGTCGATCGAAGAGGTCGGGGACGACATCGACGCCATCGACGACGACGACCTGGTCGGCGAGTGGCAGCGCTGGTCGAGTATTGCGACGATCGCCTGGGAGTCGGCCCCCTTCGACATGACCGTGCAGCTTTCGTACGACACCGTCGACATGATCGACTACCTCAAGGAACAGACCGCGGATGTCACTATCCACAGCTGGGACATGGCCCGCGCCACGAGCAGCGATGAGCACCTCGACGACCTGCTGGTCGAGGCGACGTGGACGATCTTCGAACCCCAGCGCGAAACGCTGGCGGCGACCGGCCTCTACGAGGACCCGGTACACCTCGACCCCGACGCCCCGCTCGAATGGCGACTTCTCGCGATCACGGGCCGCGACCCGCGCTAACCACAGGCCAGATCCGACCGATTGGAGCCTTGTCGAATCGCGGTGCTCACGACACTGTTGAGTGGTGAGCGATTCGATCGAAGTGAACGTAGTGCGGGTATTCACGACCGACGCGGGCGAGCTGGGAAACAAGCTCGGAATCGTCTGGGCCTCGGATGCGACGCACGGCCGAGAGCAGCAGTTGGCTGCCGCGATCGGCTTCAGTGAGACGGTGTTCATCGAGAGCGTGCTCGGCGGAATCGCAACCATCTCGATCTACACGCCGGCGACCGAACTGCCGTTCGCCGGTCATCCGAGCGTCGGCACAGCGTGGTGGCTGAAACAGCAGGGCATGCCGGCCACCAGGCTCATCGAGCGAGCCGGGGATGTGGCGGTGCGCTACGACGACGACCTCACCTGGATCACTGGGCGCGCCGAGTGGACGCCGTCGTTCGTCTGGCGACCGATGGCCACCCCGACCGACGTGGACGCGCTTGACCCGGATGCGGTCGCTGAGGGTGCGGACTATGCCTACGCCTGGATCGACCAGTCGAAGGGTGAGCTGAGGGCGCGGATGTTCGCCCCGCACCTCGGGGTGCGCGAAGACGAGGCGACGGGTGCTGCCGCGGTCGCGGTCACCGCGCGACTCGCCCAGAATCTCGAGATCACGCAGGGGCTCGGCAGCCGCATCCACACGGTGCTCCTCGCCGACGGCTACGTCGAGGTCGGCGGTCGCACGGTCGCCGACGAACCCTTCATGGTTTAGCCAGGCTAGGTCTGGCCCGGTTGCGGCCTGACCGGGCGCGTGATGTACCGCGGCACGTAACGCAGCAGCATCCCTGCCCCGACCAACCCGATCACGCCCATCACGCCGCTTGCGATAGCAATCGTCGCCAGACCGGTCAGCACCGACACCAACACGGGCGCCGCGGCACTGCCGATGTCTCCGGTGAACCGCCAGGCACCCAGAAATGGCGCGGGGTTGCTCTTGTCGGCGAGATCGGAGCCGATGGTCATCAGGATTCCGCTGCCGACCCCGTTGGCGAGCGACATGAACATCGCGATCGTCACGAACCAAACGAACCGGTCGGGGAGGCCGAAACTGATCGCGAGCAGCAGGTGGGCAACTCCCAGCCCGACCATCGAGGGCAGGGCGCTCGCGAGGCGGCCCCAGCGGTCCATGATCCAGCCGCTGGTGTAGAACAGTCCGAAATCGATGGCGCCCGCGATGCCAATGATGAGCGCGGTGTTCGAGTCGCTGACGCCGATGCTCACTGCCCAGAGCGGAAGAATGACCTGGCGCGACGCGCGGATCGCCCCGATCAGTCCGGCCCCGGTGCCGAGCCGCGCTAGCACCCCGCGATTCGACCAGACGGTGGCGAACAGTCCGCGTGCCTCGTCTTCGACCTCCTGCTGGCCGGGCCGCAGCTGGTGAGCGCCGCTGCGCTGCGACCGCAGCGCATCGAGTGCTTCTGCCGGATCCTTGACGATGAGCAGCACGATGGCCGCGCCCAGGCATCCGACGATGTCGATCCAGAACACTGATGACGTGTGGCCGGTCAGCGAGATGACCAGGGATGCGATGAGCGGGCCAACGAAATAGCCCGCACGGAACGTGCCGCCCAGCGTAGAAAGCGCCCGAGCACGCACGCGCTCGGGAACGAAGCTGGTCATGAACGCATGGCGGGCCAGCGCGAACACGGCGGTCGAGAGACCCACCAGCAGGATGCCTACCCCGAGCACCAGCGGGTTGGGCGCGAAGGTCGCAATGCCGAGCCCGACCACGGCGACCAGCGCGCCGCCGATCATGGCGGTGCGTTCGCCGACCCGTGCGACAAGCCAGCCGCTCGGGATGTCGCCGAAGACCTCGCCGACCATGATCATCGAGGCGATCAGGCCGGCGATCGCGAGTGTTGCTCCCATGCTGTGGGCGACGGTCGGGATGATCGGCAGGATCGCGCCCTCGCCGGTGGAGAACAGCAGCGTCGGAAGAAACGCGGGGAGTGCGATCGAGCTCCATTTGAACGGGAGTTCGTCGGTACTCATCGTTAACTGATCGTACCCGCGCTCCCACACCGCAGCGCCGCCCGCGTCGCGCCCGTCGAGACCCCGGTAGGCTTGACGCCGATATGGACGAGCTCGATTTTTCTGCGGATATCGCCGCCCTGCGCTCGACCTTCGCAGACATCCGTTCGGTGATCGGCGTGGAACGCCTGCAGGCCGACATCGCGAGCCTCAGCGAGCAGGCCGGCGTTCCCGACCTCTGGGACGACACCGAGAACGCGCAGAAGATCACCAGCGCACTGAGCCACCGGCAGTCGGAACTCGCCAAAATCGAGAGCATCCAGTCGCGGCTCGACGACCTCGAGGTCATGGTCGAGCTGGCCAATTCCGAGGCCGACGCGGACGCGGCGGCCGAGGCGCGCGGCGAGCTGGCCAGCATCACCAAGCTCCTCGGCGAGCTCGAGGTACAGACCCTGCTCAATGGTGAGTTCGACGATCATCCTGCGGTCATCACGATCCGCGCCGGTGCAGGGGGAGTGGATGCGTCGGACTTCGCCGACATGCTGCTGCGCATGTACCTGCGGTGGGCCGAGCAGCACAAATACCCGGTCACGATCATGGACACCAGCTACGCCGAGGAGGCGGGCATCAAGTCGGCGACCTTCGAGGTGGATGCGCCGTACGCGTTCGGCACGCTGAGCGTCGAGGCGGGCACGCACCGGCTGGTTCGCATGAGCCCCTTCAACTCTGCGGGCAAGCGGCAGACCAGTTTCGCGGCGGTCGAGGTCATTCCGCTCATCGAGGCCGCGGGTGAGATCGACATCCCCGAGAACGACATTCGCGTCGACGTGTTCCGGTCGAGCGGGCCGGGCGGCCAGTCGGTCAACACGACCGACTCCGCGGTGCGCATCACCCACCTTCCCACCGGCACGGTCGTGTCGATGCAGAACGAGAAGAGCCAGATCCAGAACCGGGCGGCCGCGATGCGCGTGCTCCAGTCGCGGCTGCTCCTGCTGCAGCGCGAGCAGGAGGCAGCCCAGAAGAAGGAGCTCGCCGGCACGATCACCGCGAGCTGGGGCGACCAGATCCGCAGCTACGTGCTCGCGCCGTACCAGATGGTCAAAGACCTGCGCACGGAGTACGAGGTCAACAACCCCTCGGATGTCTTCGACGGCAACCTCGACGGCTTCATCAACGCCGGCATCAAGTGGCGTAAGAGCGCCAGGGACTAGCCCCGAGTCGCACGTTTTCGCGGGTCTCGGGCCTCCCTGGTGGCGAAAACATGCAACTCGTGGGAAAGGTGGGTCGCTGCTCGCCGAATGGGATGCCGTCCTTAGGGTGGAGACGTCATGATTCGGTTTGATGCAGTATCAAAGTCGTACCCAGGAACCTCCCGACCGGCGCTCAACAGCGTGACGCTCGAGGTTCTGAAGGGTGAATTCGTCTTCCTGGTGGGGGCTTCGGGTTCGGGTAAGTCCAGCTTCCTTCGGCTCATCCTCAACGAGGAACGCCCGACCAGGGGCAACATCCACGTGCTCGGGCAGCACGTCAACACCATGCCCTCGCGCAAGGTCCCCTACTTCCGGCGGAGCCTCGGCGTCGTGTTCCAGGACTTCCGGCTGCTGCCGCAGAAGACCGTGTTCGACAATGTCGCTTTCAGCCTGCAGGTGATCGGCAAGAGCAAGGGCTTCATCCAGGAGGCGGTGCCCGACACGCTGAAGATGGTGGGGCTGGGGGGGAAGACCGCACGGTATCCGCACGAACTGTCCGGCGGTGAGCAACAGCGGGTGGCGATCGCCCGCGCCATCGTCAACAAGCCGGCCATCCTGCTTGCCGATGAGCCGACCGGAAACCTCGATCCCTCGACCTCCGCCGGCATCATGACCCTGCTCGAACGCATCAACATGGGCGGCACGACGGTGCTGATGGCGACGCACGACGCGGGCATCGTCAACCAGATGAAGCGCCGCGTGATCGAACTCATCAGCGGACAGATCGTGCGGGATGAGCGTGGCGGCGGCTACCAGACGACGAGCATCCCGATCCAGCACTTCGACCAGGCCGAGCCCCTCTCTGAGACGACGGTGCGCACCGCATGAGGCTCGGACTCGTTTTGAGCGAGGCTGCCCAGGGTCTTCGCCGCAACGTCGCAATGGTGATCTCGGTCATCCTGGTCACCTTCATCTCGCTGACTTTCGTTGGCGCCGCGATTTTGATGCAGATGCAGATCGGCCAGATGAAGGGCTACTGGTACGACCGGGCGCAGGTCGCGATCTACCTCTGCACGAGCATCGACAACACCGGCAACTGCAGCGGATCGGCCGCCAACGCAACCGAGATCGCGGCGGTCCGTGCACAGCTGGAATCGGCGGCGCTGAAGCCCTATATCAAAGCTGTCTCGTTCGAAACGAACGACGAGGCCTACAAGAATTTCAAGTCGCAGTTCGCGGGAAGCCCGCTGCTCGCATTCACCACGCCGTCGATGCTGAACGAGAGCTTCAGGGTCAACCTGAAGGACCCCAACCAGGCCGACATCATCATCGAAGACACCAGCTCGCTGGCGGGAGTGCAGGATGTCGAGGACCAGCGCGCCTATCTCGACCAGATTTTCGCAGTGCTGAACGCCGCCAGTTTCACGGCCATCGGTCTCGCAACGCTGATGCTCGTCGCCGCGGTGCTGCTGATCGCGACCACGATTCGGCTCAGCGCGTTCAGTCGACGGCGGGAGATCGGCATCATGCGGCTGGTCGGGGCATCCAATCGATATATCCAGACGCCTTTCGTGCTGGAGGGCGTCTTCGCGGCACTGATCGGATCCCTGCTGGCGGGCGGGGCGATTGTGCTGATCGTGCAGTTCTTCGTCAAGGGCTATCTGGGATCGCCGGCGGTGCTCGGGTCATCCACAACCCTGATCGGGCCCTCGGACGCGTGGCTCGTGGTGCCCATCCTGATCGTGCTCGGCGCGTTGCTCGCGTCGCTCTCGGCGAGCGCCGCGATCAGTCGCTACCTCAAGGTCTGAGCTCCGAGACCCGAGTTGTGGCGCTTCCCACGCTCCGGGAAGAACCACAACCCCGGTCTCGCGGGCGCGGGGGTACCATGGTGGGTTGTCAAAATCCAACGCAGGAGTGAACCGTGCCCAGGGAACGTGGCGAGAAAGTCGTCGCCACCAATCGCAAAGCCCGCCACGACTACACCATCGAAGACACCTATGAGGCCGGCCTGGTTCTCACCGGCACCGAGGTGAAGTCGCTGCGGGCTGGTCGTGCATCCCTCGTGGACGGCTACGCCTTCGTCGAATTCGGTGAAGCCTGGCTGGATGCGGTGCACATTCCCGAATACAACCAGGGCACCTGGAACAACCACCCTCCGCGCCGCAAGCGCAAGCTGCTCCTGCACAAGCAGCAGATCATCAAGATCCACAACAAGGTCAAGGAGGGCGGCTACACGCTCGTCCCGTTGCGCTTGTACTTCCTTGATGGCCGGGCCAAGGTCGAACTGGCCGTCGCCAAGGGCAAGAAGGAGTACGACAAGCGCCAGACGCTGCGCGAGCGCCAGGACAAGCGCGAGGCAGACCGCGCGATGGGCACCCAGCGCAACCTCGGCGACTGACCGCCGCGCGCCCAGCTACGCCCGTTTGTGACTAACCCGCCGGGGCGAACCGGCGGTGACTCACAAAGGGGCGGATTGTCGGCGTGAAGGGGTCGTGAGCTGCGCGTTGACCGCCTCGATGAAAGGCCACGCCTGCTCGAACGGCAGGTCGGGAATCGCGTAGCGGTGGCGGCCCGAGGCGGTCGTCGCGATGAGTGTCGCGAGCCCGGCTCGGCGCTGGAAGTAGCTGCGACGGATCGTCCAGCCGATGATGCCCTCCGTCGCGAGCACGAACCGCTTGCGATTGAACGACCCCGACCGCCCGATCACCCAGCCCGGCAACAGTGAATGCCCGAGGCCCCGGTACCGGTCGATCGCGAGAAAGACGGACCCCGGCACGATGACGACGAAGGCCCACCAGACGGCCGGCGTGACGAAGCCGAGCAGCTGGGCGACGAGCGCGATCACGGCGAGCGCACCGGCGAATGTAGCCGCGCGTGTGTACCGGCGGCGGTGCGCGCGGCGGCCGTGCGGCACGAGTTGCCCGGTGAGACCCTCCTCGGCGCCCACGATCTCCGCCGCGATTCGAATTGCTTCGGTGCGCGGCCCGGGCGGTGACAGAAGCGCGACCCCGCCCCGCTGGCGGCCGAGCCCGGTCATGATGGCGTGCGTCCAGGCGCCGCCGACGGCCCTCAGTGACAGCGGTTCGGAGAGCTGCACGCCGCGCAGGCGTCGTTCGTCCAGGGTGATCTGCCTCGTGTGCAGTAGCCCGTGCGTGATGTGCAGGGTGGACTGGTCGACTCGACTGATCGAGAATCGCGAATAGCTGAGCAGGTATCGCACAACGGCCACCGCGGAGGCGGCAACGATGAGGATGCACGCCGACCAGACCACGAGCGACAGCGTGGGCAGATGCTGGATGCGCGTCAGCTGCTGTTTGACGATCGGCAGTCTCGTGAGCACGCCGTTTTCGAAGAACTGGGTCTGCAGCACGAAGAACACGACCACGACGATCGAGCTGACTCCGCTGAGGGTGAAGGGGGCGTAGCGCATCCACGACGGCTGCCAGCGACTGAAGTTGCGGCCGCCCGTCTCGGCGGCAGGGGCCGGGCCGATCGCGTCGGCCGCATCCGTCGCCGCGATCGCGTGCCCGGGCACGTGGCTGAGCATCGTGGTGCGGAACTCCGCCACATCGCCGGTGCGCATCGCATTGAACTCGAGGTTGTCGGTGCCGTGCGACGCACCGGTGCCGACTTTGACGACAGACAGGCCGAACAGGCGATGCAGGATGGTCGCGTCGACGTCGACGCTGCGGATGCGGTCGCGCGGTACCGACAGCAGCTGCCGGTTCAGGATGCCCCGCTTGATCTGCACGTGCGACTCCGTGATGCGGTAGCTGGTGGTGAACCAGCGCAGGACGCCGATCGCGATTCCGAGTCCGGAGAGCACGTAGACCCACCAGGGCTCGCCACCGACGGAGCCGGCGATCAGCGCCACGGCGATGATCGGCAGGTATCTGATCAGTTCGCGCAACGGATGCACCAGCAGCATCCGCGGGTTGAGGCGAATCCAGGGCACCTCTGCGGCCTGGGTTCCGGGCGCTGCGGCTTCGCCGGTTTCAGGGCTCGCGCCGCCGGCCTTCCTGGCGCCTGCGTCGGTCATGTCGCGTCGCCCGCGTGTTCCTGGGCGATGGCCGCGAGCCGGGCGACGACGTCGTCGGCGACAGCATCGTCGAGGGCGTGGATCGTCAGGGCGCCCGCCGACGAGGCGGTGGTGATCTTGACTGTGGTGAGGCCCATCATTCGGGAGAGGAACCCGCGCCGCGAGTCGACGGTCTGAAGCCGCGAAATGGGGGCGACGCGTGTTTCCTGGGTCAGCCATCCCGAGCGCACGAAGATGGCGTCGTCGGTGATTTCCCAACGGTGCACGCGATAGCGCCAGCGCGGCATGACGGCCGCGTGAATGGTCGCGGCGATCACGGTGAGCCCGAGCCCCGCCAGGTGAAGGGGGTTGTGCCAGTAGTTGCCGATGAGCATCCAGGCCAGCTGCAGGATCGCGAAGAATGCCCAGCCGATGATGGCGTCGAGGGTCCAGAACCGTACCGCACGCTCGCTGGGCCGCCCCGCCGGGTCGTGGATCATCGTGGCGATTCCCGCTGTTGCAGACATGAGGCTCCCTCCTGGTTCATCCTGTTCGATGTTCCCATCCTCGTCCCGGTGACTGTCAGCGCACTGTCACGGCCTGTCAGCGCTGTGTACAGGAAATTCGCTGGCCTCGCTTCGTGTTGTATCCTGTAGGGCTGCGTGCAACTCGCGCAGCGTTTGACAATTCAACAGCGTGCGATAGCGACGCTTCTCAGTTCCATCGAGAGGTTGGCATGGGGATGATCGGTTTCGACATTGCCTGCAAAACTGCGAGAAGCGGGTCGAGGATGCAGGGTTATCTCGTTAACGCAGCCTGCAAAAAATAAGTGCGAATAAATCACGCGCTGCCTACACTCTCGCTGCTTAAGCAAGAGCACTAAATAGGCTGTCGGTCCGGGAATGCTCTCTACCCGGGTTCCGGCATTAGCTAGAGAGATTGCTCCGTAGTTACGCCTTAGGGCTACGGGGGACTTGCACTATGGCTGGGCTTGTTCACCTGGGTGCTTGTGGCAAAGGTGAGAGCCGAGTAGAACGCTTTCACAAGCTACGCCCGTAGAAGGCGCAGGATTACAGCAGTGGACGGGGGTTCAATTCCCCCCATCTCCACCGTGGTCGCTATCGCACGTTGTTTGAAACGGCAGACGCTTGCTCCGGCGGGCTAGAGCCGTTTTTGTTCATGTGAAAGACTCACGTCGTGGCGGACGACATCGAGCGCAACCAGATTACGCGTCGGCAGGCCCTGATCGGAGCCGGCAGCATCGTGGTCGTGGGCACGGCGGCATTCGTCGTGTCGCACCTGGGCGGTGCCGAGAGCGGTCCCGTGCTGGCCGCCTGGTATCGATCATCCACCGGTCCGGCCGTTGCGCCGGGCAAATCGTCGCGTCCGGGGCGGATGCTCCAGGCCACCGCGTTCTGTGGCATCTATTACGGCAAGCCGACCATCAAGCTGACCGGATCGTCGAATGCCGAGAACCAGTTCAAACTCGGGCTGCCGATCGGTGCGACGAGCTGGCAGGTGCTGAATGCGCACGGACAGAGCGTGGGCCACGGCTCGCTCGGGGCATCCGATACGTCGATCACGGCCTGCGTGGGCGGCATGTGGGTCGGCGGATCCGCGGCGGTTCCCGGGCACTACACGGTGCTCACGAATGCGGGCCATCTCGGCGTCGTCACCGGCAGCGTCGTGATCTGCCCACCAACCAGACTCTTTACTCCGAAGACGCCCCCTGACCTCGCAGCCTGGCTGGCCGTCGCGCCGGACCGTGACTACTATTCCTTTCAACCGGGCAACCAGGCGACCCTGGCGGCGACGGTCAAACAGGATCCCTATTTCAAGGGACCGCAGGATGCCGCTCGACCTCGACCCGTGTGGGTGGCGCCGTCCCCGCAGGCACAGTCGCCGGACCGCAGTCCGACGCCACACGAGTGGGGCGAACTCGCCGCGACCATGAAGGCGGCCGGGCACGCGGGCGCCTACTACGAGTGCCCGACCAACGAGCCCGAGAACGGTGGCTGGTCACTGTCGGCCGTGATCTCGTACTGGAACGACTGCCGCACGGCCATCCGGGCGGCCGATCCGTCAGCCCGGGTCATGGGATTCGACTCGGCCGGGATTATGAGTGCAAGCCCGTTGTCGGCGCTGGGCGAGTTCCTGGCGGCGTGCCATGTGGACGCGGTGACCGATCACATGGAGAACTCGGACCAGAACCTGTCGAATATCGTTGCGCTGCGACAGTACTTCGGGGGGTTGAAGAAACAGTTTGCGTCGTCCGGTCGTCCGCACCTCGACCTCTGGCTCACCGAGACAGGCATCGTCGGCGGCGGATACAGCGTGTTGCATCCGCGCCGTGACGCCCGGCAGCGAACTGTGTTGCGCATGGTCTTCGAGTCGTACGGATGGCCGAAGGAGCACAGCTACGACTTCCGCATCTTCGACGTGTTCGGATCCGGGCTCCCGACGTACATGATCGACAACCAGAACGGTAACTCGACGGGCAACCTGAGGGCAGGCGCTTACGCGCTGCACGTCATGTCCGAGGCGTTGTACGGCACGACCTGTACGCCGGCGCATCCGCCGACCGCGCTCAAATTCGGGCACACGGGCGGGACGGGGGACAGCCTGTTCGCCGGCCTCCACTACCGGGGCAAGCAGCAGGACGTCGTCGTGCTGGCGGCGAACGGCATGGAGAAGTCGTCGGTCGACCTCGAAGTTTCGGCTTCGGGAGACCTCACCGTCTGGGACGGCATGGGTGTGGGCTCCACCGTGCGGGTTTCCGGCGGTCGGGTGCGAATCGAGTTGGACGACCTGCTTACCTACGTTTTCCTGCCACCTGGAACGACGGTGAAACCGGCACCCATGTGGTGGTCGTCGCTCACCGACGTGGTTCACGGCCGACCGGTGCATGCCAGTTCGGGCGACGCTAGCGTCGTCGCCTCCGGCTCGTTCGCGGCGAACCTGCAGGGCGGTACCGTTCCCGGCCAGAAGCATCCCTACATCGCGACGAAACTCCCCGTGAAGCTCACCGTGCAGACCACCAAACGGGCGAAGGGTTTCGCGCTGTTCACCGGTGGGCCCGCGTGGCAGGGGGCGGGGTCGTCGCTCGTCGATTTCGAGATCGCGGTAAACGGTCACAAGTTCTACTCCTACAAGTGTGCGTCTGCCGTGACCCTGCCGATCCCGTCGCCGTCTTCAGCGAACGGCTCCGACCAGTGCCTGTACACGACGTTCTGGACCGGGCCGTTCGCGTGGCTCGAGAAGGTCGACATCCCTGCGGGAAAGGTCGAGCTGACCATCACGAAGGCCAGCTGGGGCGGACAGCCCGATCAGCTCGGCTCGACGGCGCCCGGCGGTTACAGCAAAGAAAACGATCACCAGGCGGTCCATCTGGCGGCGTGGCAACTCCTGGCCTGACCGCGTTGAAGTCGAGAAACCACTAGGAAACGAGCGCCAGTTCGTCTGCGATGCTTTTTCCGATTTCAAGAGACGCGGTCGCCGCCGGTGACGGAGCGTTGAGGACATGGATCTGGCGGGGTGCTCGCTGAAAGTAGAAGTCGTCGACCAGGCTTCCGTCTCGGCGCATCGCCTGCGCACGCACACCCGCGTGCGTGGGAATGAGACTGTCATCCGACAAACTGGGCACGAGCTCTCTCAAGCTCGCCAGGAATTTTCGCCTGGAAAATGAACGAGCGGTTTCTTCAAGACCGTTGCGCCAGAATTTTTTCCCCAGCCGCCAGAGCCCCGGCCACGCGGCGCTCTCCATCAGGTCCCGCGGATTCACGTGGCGCCAGCTGTATCCTTCGCGTGCGAGCGCGAAGACTGCATTCGGCCCGGCGTGCACAGACCCATTGATCATCCGAGTCAAGTGCACGCCTAGAAACGGAAACGCGGGGTCGGGTACGGGGTAGATCAATCCATGCACTTTGTGCGACTGGGCAGGCGTCAACTCGAAATACTCGCCTCGAAAAGGGATGATGCGTACCTCGGGCTTGAGCCCGGCGAGCCTTGCAACACGATCGCTGTGGAGGCCAGCGCAATTCACGAACTGGTCACCGCGGAATTCTCCACCTGATGTCACGACCGTGACTGCATCGGCATTGGGGGTCACTCGCACGATCTTTTGACCGAAATGCACCTCGCCTCCGAGCTCGCCGATTAGTCGAACCAAGACATCGCAGACGCCCCGATAGTCGACGATGCCGGTCGTTTCCACTCGCAGTGCTGCGACGGCTGAAACCTCAGGCTCGTAGTCTCTGGCTTCCTCTGCACTGATGAGCCGGCAGGGAACACCGTTGGCCTGCCCTCGACGGAACAGCTCGTTCAGTTTGCCGACTTGCGACAGCCGGGTTGCCACGACAAGTTTTCCGCAGATTTTGACCGCAACACCATGAGCTTCGGCGAACTCCTTCATGGAGATGGACCCAGCGTGCCCCATTTTTGCCTTCAGGCTCCCCGGGGCGTAATAAAGTCCGGAATGAATGACACCCGAGTTGTTGCCGGTCTGATGCCGCGCTGGCCCGTCCTCCTTCTCGAGAACGGTAACCCGCTTTCCGCGGAGGGACAGTTCATAGGCCGCGGAGAGGCCCACAATTCCGGAACCGGCCACTATCACGTGAGGCCTCATGAGCGACTTCCTCTCGCGCATCGGGATGTTCGGATTCGTTCGAGCATATTGGCCATCCGTCGGCTGCGCCGAGCTCGTAAATGGGCTTCACCAGCAAATGAAGTGGCGCGGTGCTCCACCCCCGTCCGGGCGGCTCGTGGCGCCGGACGGATAGCTGTACCGTCGGGGTTGACGTTTTTTCAAATCCGAGAGGCAATTCGCCATGGTTTCCGACGCGCTCGTCGCACCTCCCCGCTGCCGGCTCTGTAACGCGCCGCTGACCCAGACTTTCGTGGATCTCGGGATGTCCCCGCCCTGCGAGGACTTTCTCACCGCCGATCGCCTGGACGTGATGGAGCGCTTCTATCCGCTCCACGTGCGGATCTGCTCGGAATGCCTCCTCGTGCAGCTGCCCGACTATGTCGATCCCTCGGATGTCTTCGTCGAATACGCCTACTTCTCCAGCTTCTCGGACAGCTGGGTTGCGCACGCGAAACGGTACGCGGACCAGATGATCGACAAGCTCGGCCTCGACTCCGACAGCCTCGTGGTCGAGGTTGCGAGCAATGACGGATACCTCCTGCAGCACTTTGTGGCAGCAGACATTCCCGTTCTGGGCGTCGAGCCCGCGGCGAACATCGCAGAGGTGGCGGTCGGTAAGGGCATTCGCACGGAGACGCGCTTTCTCAGCGAGGAGTCGGGTACCGAGATCGCCGCCCGCTACGGACGGGCGAACCTCGTGGCCGCGAATAACGTCTATGCGCACGTGCCCGAGCTCATCGACTTCACCAAAGGGCTGCGAGCTCTCGTCGCAGACGACGGGTGGGTCACCATCGAGGTCCAGCACCTGCTTCGGTTGATCGAACGCAACCAGTACGACACGATCTATCACGAGCACTTCCAGTACTACACGGTGCTCACAATCTCTCGCGCTCTCGAGGCCGGCGGTCTCACACTGGTCGACGTCGAGGAGCTGCCCACGCACGGAGGTTCCATCCGTGCATTTGCCCGCCCGTCCGAGGTGGCGGGCGAGCCATCCGCGGCGGTCACGAGGCTGCTCGCGGAAGAAGCCGCCGCGGGTCTCGACACGGTCGAGGGCCACTCCGGCTTCGCACGCAACGTCGCCCGCATCCGCAACGACGTGCTGGACTTTCTCATCACCGCCGCGCGGGAAGGCAAGTCCGTCGTCGGGTACGGCGCACCTGGAAAGGGAAACACTCTGCTCAACCACTGTGGTGTTCGCGCGGACCTTCTCGCCTACACAGTGGACCGCAACCCGTACAAGCACGGTCGATTCCTGCCGGGAACCCACATCCCTGTGTACGGCCCCGAACTGATCGAGCAAACCAGGCCCGACTATGTGTTCGTTCTTCCGTGGAATCTTCGCACCGAGATCGCCGAGCAGTTGTCCTATGTTAAGGACTGGGGTGGGCAGCTCGTCTTCCCCATTCCGCACCTCGAAATCGTCTAGTACGGCGCTGTACGTCGAACCGGCTTTGTGGGCTCGACTTACGCGTTCAATCGAAATGGAGCAATGACCCTATGAAGGTTCTTGTGACCGGCAACGAGGGCTACCTCGGCACCGTCATGACTGAAGTGCTCGCCGCGGCCGGCCACGACATCGTGGGTCTCGACACGGGATTCTTTGCTCCGTGCATCCTCGGCCCGGTTCCGGTGGATCCCCCCACGATCAGGGCGGATATCAGGGATGTCACTGCCGACCAGCTGGCGGGCTTCGACGCCGTGGTGCACCTTGCCGCGCTGTCCAACGATCCGCTCGGCAACCTGACCCCCGACCTGACCTACGACATCAACCATCATGCGAGCGTGAGCCTGGCTCGCGCTGCCAAGGATGCCGGCGTTCGCCGGTTCCTCTATGCGTCGACCTGCAGCGTCTACGGAACCTCGGGCGGCGACGCCCTGGTACACGAGGAAGCCCCGCTCTCACCCGTGACACCGTATGCCGAGAGCAAGGTCCGTGTCGAAGCGGACCTGCACGATCTCGCCGATGACAGCTTCGAGCCCGTCTATCTTCGCAACGCGACGGCGTTCGGGTTCTCGCCGCGACTGCGCGGTGACATCGTTCTCAACGACCTCGTTGCGAACGCCTACCTGACCGGCACCGTGCTGGTGCTGTCCGATGGCACCCCCTGGCGACCACTCGTGCATGCCCGCGACATCGCGGCCGCGTTTCTCGCCTGCCTCGTCGCCCCCCGCGAGAGAGTGCATGACACGGCGTTCAATGTCGGCAGCGAGGCGGCAAACCTTCGGGTCAGCGACATTGCACAGATCGTGGCCGAGGTAGTACCCGACTCGACCGTGAGGATCACCGGGGACGCGGGCAGCGATCCGCGGTCCTACCGGGTCGATTTCGCCAGGATCAATCGGCTCGTGCCCGAGTTCACGGCAAGGTGGTCGATCCGCGACGGCGCGATCGATCTGCTCGAGAAATATCGCGAATACGATTTGGACGAGGCGACCTACCAGTCCACGTTCAAGCGTCTGCCGTGGCTGGCCGGGTTGCAGCGCAGCGGTCGCCTGGACGAGCGGATGCGGTGGATCGACGCCCCGGCGGCGTCGGCATGAGAGCAGTTCCCACCGACCTCGACGGACTCCTCGTCTTCGAGACGGAACCGCACCGAGACGACAGGGGCTTCTTCACGCGCACGGGCGATGTCGAGGTGCTCGCTGCGGCAGGCATCGATCGGACCGGCTTCAAGCAGGACAGCCAATCGCGTTCGTTCGGGGGAGTAGTGCGCGGCATGCACGGCCGATCCGGGTCGGGAGAGGCAAAGCTGGTTCGCTGTGCCCATGGCGCGATCATGGACGTGGTGATCGATGCGCGCCCGCACTCGGCGACGTTCGGGCAGGTGCGGTCCTTCCGGCTCGACGACGACGAACACCGCCAGCTGTACATCCCTCGGGGTTTCCTTCACGGCTTCGAGTCGCTCAGCCCCGTCTCCGACGTGTGCTACCGGATCGATGCCTTTTACACGCCGGGGGACGACATCACGGTGCGCTTCGACGATCCGGAGCTGGCCATCGAGTGGCAGGCTTCGGCACCCATGGTGAGCGATCGCGATCGGGCCGGCGCATCCTGGAACGACTACGCCCGTTCAGTGGGCCGGTCCTGATCGGGCTCGATCTCGCGAGGGGTCGGGTCGACCACGACCCATCGGGCACCTGAGGCCTCGACCTCGGGCATCGCGCGGCGCATTTCGGGCAACAGGTCGGCGACGAACAACAGCACCCGATCGGGTTTGTAGGCCATCAGCTCGGCCGGCGACACGATCGGAATCCGAGTGACCGGCATGGCTCGGCCGTGCTTTGCCTCGGACGCGTCGGCGATGCAGAGCACATCCGCCGTCGTCACCCCGGCAGACGTGAGAAGCGCGACCGCCCTCGACGCTGCGCCATAGCCGGCGGCCACCAGGCCCGAGTCGCGGAGCCCGTCGAGGTAGTCGCGAACTTCCCGCACCGCCTCGTCGTGCATCTCGCCCAGCCGAGCGACCCGGGTGGGGTCGAGCACGCCCTCGGCCTCCTCGGCGGCACAAAGGGCGTCGACGCTCGGCGAGGGTCCCGCCCAGCCACTGCCATTGCGCGCGAATGCGAGCATGGTCGTGCCGTTGTTGTAGAGCGGATACGACCAGGCACCGACCGCGGTCATGCCGATTTCCGTCGCCATCCGCACCAGGGTGGGTGCAGAGTAGTACGCGAAGTGGCCATTCCGCAGGGAATTCCACATGCCCTCGCGAACGATCGCCGTCGCATCGAAGATGACCATGAGCAGCACACCGTCAGGCGCGAGGTGCTCGAGCCGCTCCAGGAACGCCGCCTTCTGGTCTGCGGCGTGCATCATTCCGTGCACATCGACGATCAGGTCGGCAACGCCGTCTGCGACGTCGACCACGCCGTACGGCTCGAGCTGCCGTTGCCAGCCGCCGCCGTGAGGGCTTGCGAAATTGCGCACCAGCATGCCCCTGCGGATGAATCCCGCGGAATACGCGTCAGCGACGCTCGCCTCCGCTTGCGCGACAAGCGCGGCGGGCTCAACCCCCATCACTTCCTCCGGGCTTGTCGGGTCGTCTTCCAGCTGCATCAGCCCGCTGACGGAGCTCATCACCATGCGCATGCGGTATTGCGGATCCATAGAAGGGTCGTCCTGCAGCGGGAAATGATCCGAAGCGGGCTGGTCGCCGAGATCCAGCACCACCACCCCGCCGGGCTGCCCGGACCACCGATCGCGCCACGTCGGGATCGGTGACGTCGGGATCGGTGCAGTCGGGATCGGTGACGTCGGGGTCGCCCGATCCGCGGTCAAATCGCTGTCCACCCGCCAATACTATGGTCGCCGCCGGACCCCGCCGTATGGGGCCGTGGCAGGGAACCGAAGAACTTCGCCTCCCTCGAACGCGGGCATTTACCGGGCCCGCCGCGTCGAGGTATGGTGGAGGCCGCGAAAGGTAACCCGAATGCCGCCGCCCGTTTTCCGTACCCGCATCGTCATGCTCGACCCCACTCCTGGTGAGGTCGGGGTCAGCGAGACCTGTGGAGCGCCCTCCGCGGCGCTCCAGAAGCGGCTGATCACGCTCGTGCCCGGCGGCGAGCATCGCTGCTTCGCAATGACCGGGCGGGCCGACACGAGTGGGGGAACGAGATGAAGGTCGTTATTTTCTGCGGGGGCATGGGTATGCGCATCCGCGCCGACAACGCTTCTGCGCCGAAGCCGATGACACCGGTCGGAGACCGGCCCATCATCTGGCACATCATGCGCTACTACGCGTTCCACGGCCACACCGACTTCATTCTGGCGCTCGGCTACGGTGCGAACGTCATCAAGGACTACTTCCTTAACTACCGGGAGACGGCATCGAACGACTTCGTACTGAGCAACAGCGGCCGCGACGTCGAGATGCTGGAGTCCGACATCTCGGACTGGAAGATCACGTTCGTCGACACGGGTCGCACAACGGCGATCGGCGAGCGACTCCGGCGCGTTCGCCCATACCTCGAGGGCGACGACGTCTTCCTGGCTAATTACGGTGACGTCGTATCGAATGTGGACATCAACGCGCTCGTGGAGTCGCTCCCCGAAGACCACGTGGGGAGCCTTCTCGCCGTGCGGCCCCAGGATTCGTTCCATGTCGTCGGGCTGGACGCCAACGGCGCGATGACCGGCCTCGTCCCCGTCGGCACCATGGACATGTGGATCAACGGCGGATTTTTCGTTCTGCGGCAGGGGATCTTCGACTACCTCGAACCGGGCGATGACCTGGTTATGAACGCCTGCATCCGCGCCGCGGAGGCGGGCCGGTTCACCGCCAACAAGTGCAACGACTTCTGGGCGTGCATGGACACCCTCAAGGAGCGCGCGTACCTCGAGGAACTTCACGCCAGCGGTGCTGCACCGTGGGAGGTCTGGAATCGGCATGCCGGAGCAGTCGGGGGTTGAGCGTGCCGAAGATTCGTCTCGGGATCTATGGGGTGTTCGGTAGGGGTAATTTCGGCAACGAAGCGACTCTTGCCGCATTTCTGACCCGCATCGGTACCGACCGATTCGAGCCGATCATCTTCTGCGAAGACCCGGAGGCCGCGGCCGCCATCCACGAAATTCCCGCGAAACGGATAGCACCACCGGCGGATGCGTCGTCGCGTTCGGGAGTACGACGCATTCGTGCGATTCTCGGCAACCGGCTCGCGTTCCTCACCGGATCGATAAGGGCGATGCGTACGGTGGATGCGCTCGTGATTCCCGGCACGGGAGTCTGGGAACGCTACGGATCGGGCGCCTTCGGAGTCAAGTTCGAGCTCTGGTGCATCGGCATCGGTGCACGGTTGGCGCGCAAGCCATTCGTCATTCTCAACGTCGGTGCCGAATACCTTCCACGCCGGTCAGCGCGGTTCCTTGTGCGTGGCGCCGGGCGCGCGGCCACCTACCGTTCCTACCGCGACGCCCTCTCGCGTGACAGCGCCCGCGACATGGGCGTGCCGACGAAGGGCGACGTGGTTTCGACCGACCTCGCGTTCTCCCTCGACCTTTCGAGGGAACGACCGGATGCGACCCGTCGGGTCTGCGTCGGAGTAATGAATTACTGGGGCCGAGACAGCGTGCACGAGACGTCGCACGCGGTGCGCGAGCGCTACGCTGCGAACTGCGTCGACCTGGTCAGGCGGTTGCGAGTGCAGGGTCGCGTGGTGCACCTGGTGGGCGGCGACGATGAGGACCTGCTGCTCGCTGCCGAATTGGCGGCCACTCTGGGCGACGGAACGCCTGTCATCGACGCTCGCTCGCCGGGTGACCTGATCTTGGAATATTCACGCGCCGAGGTCGTGGTGGCCACTCGCTACCACTCGCTCATCATGGCCCTGCTGGCAGGCACCCCGACGGTCTCGATCGGCTACAGCGAAAAGCATCGTTCGATGCTGAGCCAACTCGGTCTGCCCGATGTGCATTTCGACATCTACTCGTTCGAGCCCGCCGAGGTGGCCGCCGCAGTGGCCGAACTGGCCGCCGATCGTTCCGAGCTCTCAGCCGCGATCGATGCGGGCGTCGGTCGGGCGCGTGGTCGTTTGGACTCCGAGTGGCCGCAGATCGAGGCCATCCTGCTCTCAGGGAGTCGATGAGTCGCGTGTCCACCCTCTCTCTGCCCGCCGGACCCCTGGTGGTCTTCGCGATCGGCGCGCATCCCGACGATATCGAGATCGGCTGTGGGGGGACCCTTCTCACGCTGGCCGACCGCGGCGACGTCGACCTGCGCACCCTGGTGCTGACCGGCACCGAGGATCGCCAGGCCGAGGCCCGGGTCGCCGGTGCCGCGTTCGGCGCCGGTCAGCCTCCGACGTTTGGGGGGCTTCCCGATGCCCGACTGCCCGAGCACTGGGGCGCGGTGAAGAATGCGCTGCACGCGTTCCGCGAGTCCAACCCCGACCCCGACGTAGTTTTCACGACTCGCGAGGACGACGCGCACCAGGATCATGCGCTGCTCGGAAATCTCACGCAGACCGTGTGGCGAGGACCCCTGCTGTTGCACTATGAGATCCCGAAATGGGACGGCGACCTCGGGCGCCCCAACGTGTACGTTCCGTTGTCCGACGAGCTGGCCCGCCGAAAGGTGAGCCTCCTCAATGACAGTTTTCCGAGCCAGCACGAGCGCGACTGGTGGGATGACGAGTTCTTTCTGAGTATCATTCGCTTGAGAGGTGCCGAGGTTCAGCGTCGGTATGCCGAGGCTTTTTTTGGTGCGAAGCTTTCGCTCTCGCTGGAGAAGCAATGACACGCCTGACATTCGGTATCCCCGTCTACAATGGCGAGCGGTATTTTCCCGCCGCGCTGGCGTCGCTCCAGGAGCAGGAGCTTGCCGACATCCGCATCGTGGTCTCGGACAACGGGTCGACGGATGCGACAGAGGAGCTGTGCCGCGCGGCCGCAGCGCTGGATGACCGCATCGAATATCACCGCTCGGACGAGAACCGCGGAGGCATCTGGAACTACCAGCACCTCTACGACCTCTGCGAGACCGAGCTCTTCAGCTGGATGGCCGCAGACGACATCAAACTGCCCAGCTTCGCCGGGCAGACGATCGAGGTACTCGACGAGGCCGGACCGGATACCGCCTTCAGCTGTCCCCGCACGAGCATCATCAACGGGGATGGCGTCATCTACGAGCACCTGAATGACGATCGCATGGGTCTCGACGCCGAGACGGCTCACGAGCGCGTACACAACCTGTTGCGAGCCCAGGCATCGCAGCCGATGTACGGCACGATAAAGATGGATGCGTTGCGAAAGACGCGCGGAGTCCGGTCCACGCTCGGAGCCGATATGACCCTTCTGGTCGAATTGCTCTGCGTCGGAAAGATGGCTCTCGCCCCCGACCAGTCGCTGCTGCAGCGTCGACACGATTCACAAGTCTCCGTGCAGGGGGCAGCGGCGTCGTGGTGGTTCGCACCGGGTTCTCGAGGCGGCCGTTCATTCGAAGAGACGCAGACGAACATCGAGCTCTATCGCGGGGTCGCCCACAGCGATCTGACAGGGGTCGAGAAGCTGCGAACGTGGGGCACCCTCGGCCCGTCGTGGGTGTTTCCGCGCTGGCGCGCGGTCGCCCGGGACGTCGCCAACGCGGTGGGGGTGAATCCGGGCACGGGCCGGCTCAAGGCACAGCGAACAGCCCAGGCCGCGGCAGCGGCTGCGGTACAGCAGAGCGCAACGGACAACGCTTCGGAGTAGTCGTCAATGCTGCGCTTTCGGCACGGACGCGAGAAACTGGGCTCGTGATCCTCGCCTCCGAAGACGTTCTCGCCGCTGCCCTCGACACGATCATTCCGACCAGCGACTCGCCGTCGGCCGTCGACGCCGGCGGCCTCGAGTTTCTGCGGCGCTGCGTCGCCGACGGTGCGCTCGACGCCGCCCGGCTGGCGAGCGTGGTGCAGCGGCTCGAGGGCGCGAGCGCTCCCCGGTCCTTCGTCGGCCTCACTCCCGACGAGCGACTCGCGGTGTTGGACGGGCTCGTCGAGGATGCGGACTATCGCTGGTTCGCTCTGCTCGTCGCCGACGGCTACTACGCGGACGAGGGCAACGGGGGCAACCGGGCGGCCGCATCCTGGCGATCGCTCGGCTACGACCCACTGCCTCCCGGAGGGTTCGGTCGGCCGTTCGCGACGGCTCCGACGACCGGACACGTTTCCCCCGCCCAGCTCGCCCAGCGCTACGACGTGATCGTGGTCGGTTCCGGCCCAGGCGGGGCGACGGCCGCCTGCGTGCTCGCCGAGTCGGGGCGGCGAGTGCTCGTGATCGAGCGCGGCGGATGGCCGGACGCCGCCGAACTCTGGACCGACCACCTTCGCAACCCCCGGGCCGACGCCGGGTTCGACTCGCTGTCAGGGCCGCTGTCCCCGGGAAATCCGAGGGTCGCGCAGGGCACGACCGACGTGATCGTCTGGCCCAGGGACCTGCGCTGGGGCAACAATGCTATGACAGTGGGCGGCGGGACACGCGTCTACGGGGCCCAGGCCTGGCGGTTCTCACCGCTCGACTTTCGCATGGCGAGCACCTACGGGGTGCCCGACGGGAGTGCGCTCGCCGACTGGCCGATCAGCTACGACGATCTCGAACCGTACTACTCGCGAGCCGAGCGCGAGATCGGCGTGAGCGGCGCGCCCGCCGAGGATCGGTGGTCGGGGCCACGCTCCCACGGGCTGCCTATGCCGCCGTTCGCGCCGACCCGCGCGAGCGCGGTTCTCGCTCGCGGCGCATCCGCGCTTGGGCTCACCACCGGACCGGTGCCGTTGCTCGTGAACTCGGTCGACTATGGCGGGAGGTCAGCGTGCCGGCGCTGCTCCGCCTGCATCGGGTTCGCGTGCCCGGTGGATGCCAAGAACGGCAGCCAGAACACCGTGCTCGAGCGCGCGCTCGCGACCGGCCGCTGCGACCTGCTGCTCGATACGGCGGCCGAACGGGTTCTCACGGATGGCGCCGGCAGGGTCAGCGGCGTGGCCGTCGTGATCGTGCGTGAGGGGCAGGTCGAGCGGCGGGACATCCTCGCGGGTGAGGTCGTGCTGGGCGCGGGTGCGACGGAGACCGCGCGACTGCTGCTCAATAGCGACAGCGATCGCGAACCGCACGGTCTCGGCAACAACGCGGACCAGGTCGGCCGGCACCTGCAGGCCCACGTCTACGCGGGCGCCCTCGGTCTCTTCGACGAGGTAGTCTACGACGGGCTCGGGCCCGGTCCATCGATTTCGACCCGGGACTTCCTGCACGGTAACACCGGCGTCATCGGCGGCGGGATGCTTGCGAACGAGTTCGTGACCACGCCCGTCAACGTGCTGCAGTACCTCGCCGGTGCCGGCCTGTCGCCGCTGCACGGCATCGACGCGAAGAACCGGATGCGCGACGCTTTTCCGCGAATGCAACGCATCGTCGGGCCGATTCAGGAGCTGACCAGCCGGGATTCCCGTGTGCGAGTCGACCCGCAGGTCAGGGACTCCCTGGGCATCCCGGTCGCCAGCCTCAGCGGGGGAGTGCATCCGCAAGACCTGGTTGCCCAGTCATTCCTCAGCGACCGCGCCGAGGAATGGATGCGCGCGTCGGGCGCCCGCGAGGTGCGTCGCCTCGGCGCTCGCTCGCTCGCGGGGCCCAGCACCGGGCAGCACCAGGCCGGAACCTGCCGCATGGGAACCGACCCGGCGACCTCGGTGACAGACCCGGTCGGGCGCGTCTGGGGTCATGACAACCTGCGGGTGGCGGACGCCTCGACGCACGTGACCAACGGCGGGGTGAACCCGGTGCTGACGATCTTCGCCAACTCGTTCCGGATCGCGGACGACATGGCCATCAGGTGATGGAGGACGACACGATGGAATCGATCCGGCAGGCGATCGAGCAGCATTGGCAGGCATCCGAGAGCGGCGACTCCGTGACTGAGCACGCCATCTATGCCGAGGGGGCGATCCTCGACTACCCGCAGTCGGGCGAACGCTTCCGGGGGCGCGCGACGATCGCGGCGCAGCGTGGCGGACACCCTGCCGAACGGCATTTCACAGTGCTCCGCATCAGTGGCGTCGACGACCTGTGGGTGAGCGAATGCATCATCAGCTATGACGGCGCCCCGACGTATTCTGTATCGATCATGGAGTTCGCCGAGGGGCGCGTTGCGCACGAGACCCAATATTTCGCCGACCCGTTCGGCGCGCCGGCGACACGGCTCCCGCTCGCCGAAGCCATGCCCGGGCGGCAGATCGCGAAGGCATGAGTCGCGAAGACATGAACCGCGAACTCCTCCGCTGGCTGCTCGACTCCGACCCCGCACTGCGCTGGCAGGTCGAGCGCGACCTGGCACACGAACCCGAAGCCGTCTGGCAGGCGACCCGCGCTCGGGTCGCGACGGAGGGATTCGGAGCGCGGTTGCTGGCGCTTCAGGATGCCGACGGGCAGTGGGCCGGCGGCTCCTATTTTCCCGGCGACTTCGATTTTCACGGGCCTGAAGCTGCGCCCGGAACAGGCCAGCCCTACACGGCGACGACCTGGTCGCTGAACACGCTGCGCGACTGGGGACTGGATGCCCGGGCGCTCGCCGGCACGGCGGAACTGCTCGCGGCCAACAGCCGCTGGGACTACGACGACGGGCCCTACTGGCAGGGCGAGGTCGACTGCTGCATCAACGGCTTCACACTGGCCAACGGAGCGTGGCTGGGTGCCGACGTGTCGGCGCTTGGCCAGTGGTTCGTGGAGCACCGGCTGGCTGATGGCGGCTGGAACTGCGAATGGGTCGAAGGCTCCACCCGGTCATCCTTCCACTCGACGCTGAACTCGCTGGGCGGCCTGCTCTACTACGAGGAAGTGACGGGCGGCACCGACGAACTGCGCGCCGCTCGAACGGGTGCCGAGCAGTACCTCCTCGACCGGCGGTTGCTCTACACCCAGTCGACGGGCGAACTCGTGTTCTCTTCTGTGACGCGGTTCGCGTATCCGTTCCGCTGGTTCTACACGGCGTTGAAAGCCGTTGATTACTTCCGGGCGGCATCCCTGCACGACGGGGCGCCGCCCGACCCGGCGATCGACGACGCCATCGAGGTCATCCGTTCTGCCCAAGCGCCCGACGGCACGTGGCTGCAGGGCAAAGTGGCGTTGGGGCGCACCTGGTTCGACGTGGATGTGCCGGAAGGCCAGCCATCGAGATGGCTGACCTTCTTCGCAACGCGCGCCCTCGAGTGGTGGCAAACCCCGTGAAAGGGCGCAATCCACCCGTCGTTCGGCGGTCGAACGGGAGTTTGCGCCCTTTCGGGGGCTTTGACTAGGCGTTGATCGGTTCGAGCTCCGCGGCCTCGGTCGCCTCGGGCTGTGCGACCTTCGTCGAGGGCGACAGGATCGCGAGGACGATGTTCGCCGTCGCGAAGACCGCGGCGATCAGCAGGCCGTAGTCGTAGCCGCCCACTGCGGCGTTCACCTGGCTGGTTCCCGACTTCAGCGCATCCGTGATGTGCGTGGTCGCGAGCGTGGTGATGACGGCGAGACCGAGGGCGCCGCCTACCTGGTAGAACGAGTTCAGTACGCCGGATGCCGCACCCGCGTCGTCGTTCGCCACTTTCGAGGTCGCGCCGACCTGCGCCGCGACGCCGATAGCGGTGATGCCGATACCGAACAGGATGAACCCGGGCAGCAGGCCGGTCGCGTAGGAGTCCGTGGCTCCCACACGCGACAGCAACAGCAGCCCGGCGACGCTCAGGATGGCGGATGCGATCTGCACCGGCCGGGTGCCCAGCGTGGTCACCAGACGCGAGGCGAGCAGCGCACCGACGATCGCGGCGATGCCCATCGGCAGGAACTCGAGGCCCGCGTTCAGCGCGGACAGGCCGCGCACATCCTGCAGGTAGATCGCGGTCAGGAAGAACATCGACAGGAATCCGGCCGAGTTCAGGCCGAGGGTGACGACGGCATAGCTGAGGCTGCGGGTGCGGAACAGGCGAAGCGGGATGAGCGGCGCCTTCGAGCGCGACTCGACGAGCACGAACGCCGCGAGCAACACGACGCCGCCGACGAGCAGCGCGATGACCTCGAACGAACCCCAGCCGAGCGGTTCAGCCCGGATGAAGCCGAGCATGATGGCCAGCAGGCCCGAGGTGCTGAGCAGTGCGCCGGCGACGTCGAACGTGCGGGCGGCACCGTCGAGTGCAGCACGACTCTCCTTCAGGATGAAGAACGACGCGACGATGACGAGGATGCCGAACGGCACGTTGACGAGGAACACCCAGCGCCAGCTGAGGCTGTCGACGAGAGCGCCGCCGACTACAGCGCCCATGGTGCCGCCCAGCCCGGCGAGGCCGCCCCAGATGCCGAGCGCGATGTTGCGCTGTCGCCCGTGCTCGAACGTGACGGTGAGCAGCGTCAGGGCCGATGCCGAGAGCATTGCGCCGCCGAGGCCCTGGATGCCGCGGAACAGGATCAGCTCGAACGCCGTACCGGCGAGCCCGGCGGCCAGCGATGAGGCGCCGAATGCGACGAGTCCGATGACGAAGACAAGGCGTCGACCGATCAGGTCGGCCATCCGGCCGCCGAGCAGCAGGAAGCCGCCGAAGATGAGCGTGTAAGCGCTGATGACCCACTGCAGGTCATTGGCTCCGAATTTCAGGTCGGTCTGGATGTGCGGAAGTGCGACGTTCACGATGGTGACGTCGAGCACGACCATGAACTGGGCGATAGCGAGCACGACCAGGGTGCTCCATGGGCTCTTTCTCATTGCGGATCCCTCGTCTCTGCCGCTACCCTATGCAACGTACATGTACAAAGTACATCTACAACGTATAGGGCGCAAGAGCGATCCTGGATTGCGCCGGGCTTCGCCGCCGCTGCCAGGCCTTCCCGGCTTCGCGATCGCCGTTTCGATACACCCTGCCGCGCGGGCTGGTCAGGCGCTCAACCACCACTGACCGTGCTGCATGAGCGGGCGGGTCAGGAGGGGCGCACGCCGCGCGTGCCGTCGACCAGAAAATCCATGCCGCGCGCGAAGTAGGTGTCTTCGTCGTCGCAGTAGAGGAAGAACTCGGCTGACTCCAGCAGGCTCGGAAAGAGTTTGGGATCGAGCGAGGCCAGCTGGGCGCGCTTCCCGCGGTCCAGATTCTCCTGGTCTTCGGCAGTGAGGTTCGTCTGCTTGCCGGGTTCCGACGTCACGAGCGTGACGATCGAGCAAAGCAGGAAGCTGGCTGTCTGCGAGGCCTGCTGCGGTGAGAATCCGGCTCGCCGGAGCATGCCGATCACGCGCTCCGCGAGCACAAGACCGGCAACCGACTTCATCACGCGCGGCGCGAGCAGGTCGGCGGCCAGCGGATGCGGTCGAATTGCCGCCAGAACCGCATCGAGCACTTCGCGCAGCTGCTCGTCCCAGTCACCCGTCGAGGGTTCCGGCAGCACGACGGAGTCGAAGATCTGTTCTGCGATCCCGTCGAGCACGGCATCTTTGTCTTTGAAGTGCCAGTACAGCGCCATCGGCGTCACGGATTTGTCGGTCGCGAGCCTGCGGATGGTGACGGCCTCGAGGCCTTCACGGTCGGCGAGCGCGAGCGCTCCGGCTGCGAGCGTCTCGCGGCTCAGGCGCTCCCTGGTTGTGCTGGATGCGGATGCCATGCGGTTACTGTACTACGTACAGTGCTGCAGCGTCCGCGCAGGTGTTGCCGGTTTTCGCGGGCGCAGGTGCCCCCGGGTCGCGAAAACCTGCAACTCGGTGCTTCTAGGTCAGGATGCGGAGCTTTCCGACGAGCGCGTTGGTCGGGATGATCACGAAGCCGCCCGCGCTGCCGAGGATGCGAATGCTGTAGGTGATGAGCTCGATGTTGCCGAGGTCACCCACAGCGAAGAGGGCGACGGCGAGGAGGCTGAATACCAGCACGCCGACGAAGCCGCGCACGGTCTCGATGAACAGCGCGGCGAACCCGGCCCAGGCGAACACCAGCCCGATGTCGACGATGAAACCGTGCACCCCGAAGATATTGGACAGGTTGGCGATCGACCACGCCACGATCGCAATAGCCCAGAACAGCAGGAAGATGAAGACCGCAAGCGGCTTGGGAACCTTCGGGCTGACGTGCTCTACGGTCATTTGTCACTCCTTGGATCTGGTCGCGTTCGAAAAGAATTCTAGCGTGCGGTCCAGCCGCCATCGATCGCGAGCGTCTGGCCTGTCACGAGGGATGCGGCGGGACTGCTGAGGAACACGACGGCACCCGAAACCTCGGTCGGCACGCCGATGCGGTGCAGGGCCGCGATGCGCTCGACCGTGTCAGCCTTGAAGACGGGATCCGAGAGTGCATCGGCCGTCCCGTCCGTCTCGATGAAGGTCGGCGCAACCGCGTTGACCCGGATTCCGTACTCGCCCCATTCGACGGCGTGCACGCGCGTCATGTGGATGACCGCCGCCTTGCTCACGCAGTACGACGATTCACCCGGCAGCGCGACGAGGCCCGCCTGCGAGGCGACGTTGACGATCGAGCCCCCGCCGAACGCGCGCATCGATCGCGCGGCGTGCTGGGAGACGAAAAACGTCGACCGGGCGTTGAGTTGCCACACCGCGTCGAAGTCCGCCTCGGTGACGTCGAGGGCCGGTCCGCCTATTCCGCCCCCGGCATTGTTGACGAGGATGTCCAGGCGCCCGAATTCGGCGACCGCGGTGTCGATCGCGGCTCGGCTCTGCGCGAGGTCCGTGACATCCATTGCGAGGGGCAGGGCGCGCCGACCGAGCGCCTCGATCTCGGCAGCAAGACCACCGTCGACCGCCGGGTCGCGCAATCCGAGTGCCACATCGGCGCCGGCCGCAGCGAGGCTCAGGGCGATCGCTCGGCCGAGTCCGCGTGCGGCGCCCGTAACCAGTGCGACCTGCCCCGTGAGGTCGAATGGGCCGGTCATGCGAGCTCGTCCAGCATTCCGCGAACGGCCTCGATCGCTTCCACGCGACCTGCCGTGGTCTGCGCGAGCGGCATGACCACGACGGTCGTCGCACCGGACGCCTTCAGCGCCGCCAACCGCTCCCGAATGTGCGCTTCCGTGCCGATCAGCGCGGTCTGGGTCAGCAGGTCCTCCGGCAGCGCTGCCGCGGCCGCGGCTTTCTCGCCGGACAGGTACAGATCCTGCACGGTCGCCGCCTCATCCGCGAACCCGTAACGAACGGCCAGGTCGTTGTAGAAGTTGGCGTTGCGCGCGCCCATTCCGCCTACGTAGAGAGCAATGCGCGCTCGGTAGGCGTCGAGATACGGCTCTACGCTTTCGCCGATGAACAGCGGCACTGACACGATCGTGTCCAGTGGTCCGAGGGCGGGGTCTCGCAGCGCGGTGCCGGCAGCCAGCGATTCACCCCAGGCGAGGTGCGCCTTCTCCGGGTAGTAGAACAGCGGCAGCCAGCCGTCCGCGATCTCGGCGACCTGAGCCACCGCCTTCGGGGCCAGTGATGCGAGCGAGATGGGGATCGACGACCGCACGGGCGTATTGATGATCTTGAGCGGTTTTCCAAGCCCCGTTCCCTGCCCGGCAGGAAGCGGGATCGTGTAGGCCTTGCCGACGTGTTCGACGCGTTCGCGGCGCCAGACCGAGCGGCAGATCTCGACGGTCTCCCGGATGTGCGCGAGCGGGGTCGCGAACGGCACCCCGTGGAAGCCCTCGATCACCTGCGGGCCGGACGTGCCGAGACCGAGCTCAAACCGACCGCCCGAGACGGAGTCGAGTCCCGCGGCCGTCATGGCGAGCAGTGTGGGCGTGCGTGAATACAGCGGCAGGATGCCCGACGCCAGCGTGATCGTGGAAGTGATCGCCGCGAGATAGCCGAGCCGGCTCACCGCATCGAACGAGTATGCCTCCGCGACCTCGACGACGTCAGCACCGGCGCGTTCGAACTCGACCACTTCTGCGGCAACCGTCGCGAAGTCGTCCGAGTAGTCCATCGTTATGCCGAGACGCGTCATCGGGTCCTCCTGTGTGCTGGGGGTGTGGTGAGTGGTGGATGGTAGTGCGGCGCGGGTGGGTCGAGCAGTCAGTCGCGAAACAGTACCGCGTCGGCGAACCCGGTGAACGCGCGCTCTGCGATCCGGCGCATCTGCGGTGCGGCCGCATCGAAGTCGGCCCGGATCGTCGAGCGGGTCTCGGGGTCGAGTTCTTCGGCCATCTCGTCGACCGCGAGCCAGCGGTCGAGCATATGCCGGTCGACTTCGTGGTGGAACTGGCTCGAGAAAATGACCTCGCCGAGACGGAACGCCTGATTGGGTGTCTGGGCGCTGCTGGCGAGCACCGTTGCGCCATCGGGCGCGTCGACGACGTCGTGGTGCCAGTGCAGCACCGGGGCGGTGCTGCCGGCGCGCCCGAACACGGGGTCGTCTACGACCACGTCGACCGAACCGATTCCCACCTCGTTCGAGGTGCCCGGGTGCAACTCGGCGCCGAGTGTTGTCGAGATGATCTGGTGGCCGAGGCAGATGCCGAGCAGTGGGATGCCCGCATCCACCACCGCGCGCACGAGCGCCGATTCGGCCAGCAGTCCCGGATGCTTCTCGAAGTCGGTCGCGCCCATCGGGCCGCCGAGGATGGCGAGTCCCGCGATCTCGGAGAGGGCGCCGGGCGGTGGCCCGTACAGAAACGACCGGGATACCCAGGGGATGCTCCGGGAGGTCAGCAGCTCGCCCAGGATCGCAGGACGCTCCCACGGGACGTGCTGGACGACGAGGACCGAACGCGGCATCCCTCAAGTATGCCCGTGGAAGCTATGAAATCAGCGACCGCTGAACAGCACGTCGACGAGTGACTCCGCGGTCGTTTCATCGAGCGTCCACGGCAGGAAGATGACTCGGTAGATGATGGGCGCCACGAGGTGGTCGAGCACCTCGTCGGGCGTGATCGGGCTGGCATCGCCGTAGCGCTCGACCATCATTCCGGCCTCGGCTCGGCGGTTGCGGGTGCAGTCTGACTCGGTTTCGCCGGCGGAGGCCGCGCCCCCACGCAACAGCGCGGCGTTGGTGGGGTTGCGGTAGTGCTCGACGATTTCGCGCGCCCACTGCGTGAGGTCGGCCTTCAGCGAACCGAGCTCAGGGATCGGCCGGGCAGGGTCGAGCCGGTAGGTGGCGATGTCGTTGATCATGGTCTGCAGGTCCCCCCAGCGACGGTAGACGCTGGTCGGGTTCACTCCGGCCCGTTCCGCGACCATGGGGATGGTGACGCGCTCCCGTCCCTTTTCCTGCACCAATTCCTCGACTGCGATCTTCACCGAGTTGAGGACGGCTGCGCTGCGGCCCCCGGGGCGTTTCTGGACGGTGTTCGTGCTCATGGGCCAATACTAATCCACTTTCAGCCAACTAACGCAATTAGAGTTGCATTTACCGGACTTCGGGTATATCGTCATCTAACGCAAAGATTATTGCTTTAGGAGATTCGGATGACCACCACAATGCCGCTGCCGACGGGAGCCGTTTCGATCCAGGCTCGCTCACGCCGGTTCGCACTCCGACCCATGGCCGCCTTCATCGGCACCGCGGTCGCCTACGCGGGTCTCTACCTTGCTGCGGGCGCACCCAGCCCGCTGTTCGTGCTCTACCAGCAGCAGTGGGGATTCCCCGCCGGGCTGCTCACCATCGCGTTCGCGGCTTACGCCATCGCCCTGGTGGTGGCCCTCGTCGTCGCCGGGTCGCTGTCGGACTTCGTCGGCCGCCGACCGGTACTCATCGGCGCACTCGTCGTCGAGCTGGGCGCGATGCTGATGTTCCTGGTGGCGCCCAATATCGGCTGGATCATCGCAGCCCGCGTCGTGCAGGGCCTCGCGACGGGCGCTGCCACCAGCACCTTCTCGGCGTCGCTGCTCGAGCTCGCTCCCGAGCGCGCGAAGAAGCTCGGCGCGATCATCGGCGGGGCGGCCCCGGCCGGCGGTCTCGGCATCGGAGCGCTGCTCGCGGGGTTCGCCGTGCAATTCAGTCACGCGGCGAGCACCATCGTGTTCGCGAGCCTCGCAGTGGTCATGGTGCTTGGAGCTCTGGTGGCCGTCCTGTCGAGGGAGACCGTCAGCCGCCAGGTGGGGGCCCTGCGATCGCTGGCTCCGCGAATCGTAGTGCCCTTCGCTGCGCGAAAAGAGTTCGCTGGCACGATTCCCGTGCTGATCGCGGCCTGGATGTTCTCGGCCCTGTTCATCGGGCTCGCACCAACGATCGTCAACGGGATCTTCGACATCCACAGCGGCGCCATCGAAGGCGCGACGGTGTTCGTCGCGCCCGGCTTCGCTGCCCTGAGCGGCTTCGTGCTCGGCCGATTCTCACCGCGCACGGTACTGCTGGTCGGGGGAGTGGCCGTCGGCGCCGGAATCGCTATCGTCGTCGCCGGCATCGCTTTCCAGGTGCTGCCGCTGCTGTGGCTCGGCGGTATTGTGGGCGGCTTCGGTTTCGGCGCATCCTTCTCAGGGTCGCTGCGGCTGCTCGGCCCGTTCGCTGCGCCGCACCAGCGCGCCGAACTGTTCGCTGCGGTATTCCTGGTCGCCTACCTGTCGTTCGGGTTGCCGGCGATCGTCGTCGGACAGCTCGTACAGCCGCTCGGCTTGCTTACGACTGTGCTGGGTTTCGGGGTGGTGACGCTGGTCGTCGCTTTCGCGGGGATCGTGGCGCAGCTGCGGTTGGCTCGGCGGGCGCGGCGTGAAGCCCCAGCTCGCGCATGATCCGGTCGACGATCAGTTGAGGGTCGGGGCCCGCATCCACCTGGATGGCGGGCTCCGTCGCTGCCGGCGGGTCCAGGGTTGCGAGCTGGCTGTCCAGTAGCGACGCGGGCATGAAGTGGGCCGGGCGGTGGCTGACCCGGCCGACGAGTTCGGCGCGGTCGGCGGCGAGATAGACGAACTCGACCCCCGAGCCGCGGCGGTTCAGTACGTTGCGGTACGACCGTTTCAGCGCCGAGCAGGTGATGACACCGTTCTGCCCGGTGTCGAGCCGGTTGTCGATCCAGTCGGCGACCTTCGCGAGCCACGGCCAGCGGTCCTCATCCGTCAGCGGGATGCCGGCCGCCATCTTGTCGACGTTCGCCACCGGATGCAGGGCGTCGCCCTCCTCGAACGGCCAGCCGAGCCGCTGCGACAGGATGCCCGCAATGGTCGACTTGCCCGACCCGGACACGCCCATGACGACGAGCACGACAGGCGACGGCAACTCGACCATGGGGCGGTTAGAACGCGCGCTGGAACGGAAGAGGCTTGCGCATCCGCAGCAGCAGGATCAGCGGGAACAGCACGTACGGGCCGTTGTACAGCAGGAAGATCACCGGGTGCGGAGTGACGTCCCCGGCAGGGCCGAAGAACTCGTCGCCGAAGATCGGAATGGCCGTGAGGCTGATGATCATGGTCGCGTAGATGACCGCGAAGATCTGGATGCGATTCCACCCCTTCACCAGCGAGATGATCAGGATCACGTAGAACCACGAGTAGACGAACGCCGAGGTTCCCGAGATGAAGCGCAGCCAGGTGTCTTCGCGCTGGTACAGCGGGTCATTGGCATGCGAGTAGGTGTAATTCAGCTGCACGAGAATGTTGCTCGAGTTCGCCACCTGCGGCAGACCGAGCCCCTCGACCGAGTCACTGATGATGCAGGTGATGATCATGGCCGAGAAGATGACGATGAACACGATGTCGATCGGGCGCTTGCGCAGAGGAAGGTTCGCCTGGGCCTTCTGGGCCGTAGGGCTCGTCGCGGGGGTGGCGCTGGCAGTTGTAGAAGTCACGCGCCAACTTTAGTCAGTTGCGCGAGTTTTGCCCGAGCCGCGCGAGAACCGTGTCGTGCAGCACGCCGTTCGTCGCCAGCGCGTTGCCCTCCCAGGGCCCGTCGACGCCGTCCACCGAGGTGAACCGTCCGCCGGCCTCTTCGACGATCGGGATGAGCGCCGCCAAGTCGTAGGGCTTGAGG
>Ga0302314_10002108_pt1 | contig 37146 bp, 30 predicted proteins | sample III_Palsa_N2_3_FD_200533 | JGI IMG/M metagenome (GOLD analysis project Ga0302314, IMG submission 200533) | Peat permafrost microbial communities from Stordalen Mire near Abisko, Sweden - III_Palsa_N2_3 | ecosystem: Environmental > Terrestrial > Soil > Palsa > Peat permafrost | place: Sweden...
TTGCAGCTGACCTCACGTTGTCCGAAATTGATCTGAACCATGGTGTGTCCGAGTACGAGGAGGTGGGCGGGAGCTGGAAGGCGGCCGGTGCGGCCGCGCTAGGTCTTCAACGTCAGGCGTTGCGTGATGCGTTCCACGAAGGGTTTGGTCTCCAGCTGCAGCAATGCGAGATTGGCTGAGGGGTCGACGATGATCGCCAGGAAGGCCGGCCCGGTCGAGACCAGCACCATGCCGCCCTGGTCCGAACCGGCGTTGAAGGCGGCGATCTTCCCAAGCTGGAAGACCTGCGCAATCTTTGTCGCACCCTCCAGCAGCGTGCCGAGGCTGGCCGCGATCTGGTTCTCATCGATGCCCGAGCGCAGCGCCGAGGCCATGACCAGGCCCTCGTTTGAGACCAGCAGCGACCCGCCGACGCCGCGCACCCGGTTGAGCTGATCGAGGACGTCGTTCATGCGGTACCCAGGTCGATGAGCGTCTGGCGGGCGCGCAGCTCGAGCATGGCCGGACGCACGCCCGGATCGGCCAGGACCACGACGCTGAAGGCCTTGTCGCGCTGGAAGGAGAGGACCTGGCCGGCCCCGGCGAGCAGGGCCCAGGTGGTGAGCCGGTCGGAGCCCAGCGCCGCCTGGCAGGCGGTCGAGGACTTGGCGATCTCCGAGGAGAGCGCGGCCAGCAGCTCGTCCTGACCCGCCTCCATGTTCTTGGCGACCACCACCCGGCCATGCCAGTCGGCGACCAGGGCGCCCCGCACCCCGGTCTCGCCGCACAGGGCATCGAGCGCGGCGAGGCGCGAGCCGCTGGTGGAGAGCGCGGCGGCCTTGATCGCGGTGGTCATCGGTCCGGCGAAGGGCACCAGGGGCTCGCCGCCCATCGGGGTCTTGATCTCGCCCGAGGCCGAGGCCGCGGCCGCGGCGGTGGCCACCGCGGGCGTGGCTGCGGCGATGGCGGCCTGGATGCGTTCGATCTCGGCGATGCGGGCGGTGACCTGGGCGTCGTTGGGCTTGATCGCGGCGGCCTGTTTGAGATAGCCGAGGGCCTTGATGTAATCCTTGTCCTGCAGCAGCAGCGTGCCGAGCATCAGGTAGCCGCTGACCGAGCGCGGGTCGCGCTCGACCGCCGAGCGCAGCAGCTTCAGGGCGTCCTCGCGCTTGCCGCGTTCGGCCTCGATGGCGGCGAGGATGACATAGGAATGGCCATTGCGGGGGAACTCGCGCATGCAGCGGCGGCACACCTCTTCCGCCTCGTCGATGCTGCCGGCGTCCCTGGCCAGCTCGGCAAGCCGGTTGTAGAGAGACGCGGAAGGGAAGTTCTCCACCTTCTTGCGCAGGCGATCGAGCTCAGATTCCACCCGCGGGTCTCCTATGCGTGGTATTACTTCCGGTCCCCGGAAGCTTAGCCGTAACATCAGCTTACACTTGCTTCTACATAGTCGTGGGAGGGCTGGCCGTCAAGGCGAGTCGCGGACAAATGCCCGGGCCCGTGTCTGCTGCAACCAATGGAACGATAAATCGTAGTGTCGAATGCTGCAAGTGACCCACGCATAGCGGCTTAGGGCTTGGGGGAGGATTGCGGACGACGTACAAGCCTGGCCACGCCCATGCCCGAGTTGCGTTTCATCGTCAACACCGCCAGCGGCGGACGCCAGGGTTCCCTGGTGCTCGCCAACCTGCAGCGCCGCTTCGGAGCGGAGCGCGCCCGACCCTTCTGCGCCCGCGCGCTCGATGGGGTCCTGGAGGGCTGCCGGCGCGATGGCGCGGTTTTGATCGCCTGCGGCGGCGACGGGACAGTGGCGGCGGCGCTCGAGGCGGGCTTCCGCACCGGCCATGCGGTCCCGGTCGGGATCATGGCCCTGGGCACCGGCAATGACCTGGCGCGGGTCCTGGGCTGGCCGCTGCGCCCGGTCTGGGACCGGGACGGGGTGGTGGTCGCGGGTTTCGCCGACGCCCACAGCCAGCACTTGGACCGCTGGACGGTCGACGGCGCGCTGGCGCGTGGCTGGTACAACTATCTGAGCATCGGCTACGACGCGCGCATCGCGCACCGCTTCCATGCCCTGCGCCGCCAGCATCCGCGGCTGTTCATCTCGGCCCTGGTCAATCGTTCAATCTACGCCGTGGCCTCGCTCGCCGAGAGCATGCGGCCGCTCGGCCGGGCGGTGCGCTGGGCGGATTTGAAGGGCCTGGAGCAGCCGGTGCCACGCTGGGCGAGCGCGCTGTTGTTCGCCAACATCCCGAGCTACGCCGGCGGCCACTGCCTGGGCAGCCAGATCGCGGCCGATGATGGACGGCTGGATGTCTTCGCGCTGCCGGCGGGCCTGCCCCTGAGTCTGGCCCTGGGGCGGATCCGCACCTTGCGGGCGCTGGGTGCGCCGCACGGGGCGGGGTTCACCCTGACCAGGCCGCTGGCGGTGCAGATCGATGGTGAACCGCTGCTGGCCCCGCCCGGCGCGTACCGCATCACCCATGGCGGGAGCGTGCCGATCCTGGTGCCGCGCCTGCCACAGCGGCTGACCAACCGCCGCGTGGCATGACCCGGCGTCCGCCCGGCCCCGCTCAGCGTCGGACGCCGCGGCGGGATGCTACCAGCCGCTGAGCTTCTCGGGATCGACGGTCAGCAGGAACTCGACGTTGGTGCGGAAGTTCTTCAGCTTCGAGCGCAGGAACTCGATCGCGTCCTGGCCATTGCGGTCGGCCAGGAACTTGCGCAGCGCCCAGACGCGGCGCAGCTCGTCCTCGTTCTTGATCAAGAGCTCGTCCTTGCGCGTGCCCGAGGCGCCGCAGTCGACGGCCGGGAAGATGCGGCGGTTGGCGAGCCGGCGGTCGAGGACCAGCTCCATGTTGCCGGTGCCCTTGAACTCCTCGAAGATGACCGTGTCCATCAGCGAGCCGGTATCGACCAGCGCGGTGGCGAGGATGGTCAGCGAGCCGCCATTCTCGATCTTGCGCGCTGCGCCGAAGAACTGCTTGGGCTTGATCAGCGCGTTGGAGTCGATGCCGCCCGAGAGGATGCGGCCGGAGTTGGGCGCCTCGGTGTTGTAGGCGCGCGCCAGACGCGTGACCGAGTCGAGCAGGATGACGACGTCCTTGCCGTGCTCGACCAGGCGCTTGGCCTTGTTGATCACCATCTCAGCGCACTGCACATGGCGCGAGGCATGCTGGTCGAAGGTCGAGGCGATGACCTCGCCCTTGACCGAGCGCTGCATGTCGGTGACTTCTTCCGGGCGCTCGTCGACGAGCAGCACCATCAGCACCACTTCGGGATTGTTGATGGAGATCGCCTTGGCGATCTTCTGCAGGTAGACGGTCTTGCCGCACTTCGGCTGCGCGACCAGGAGTCCGCGCTGGCCCTTGCCGATCGGCGCGACCAGGTCGATGATGCGCAGGCTGAGATCGGTTGGATCCCCGGGGATCTCCATGAACAGGCGCTCGAAGGCGTGCAGCGGCACGAGGTGCTCGAAATCCTGCACCGGCGTGCGCTTGTCCACCGGCTCGCCCATCACCGTCTGGATGGAGATCAGCTGCGGGCAGCGCTCGTTGCCGCGTGGGGCGCGGGCGATGCCGGTGACATGCATGCCCGGCTTCAGGCCGTAGCGGCGCATCAAAGGCAGGGCCACGAAGGCGTCGGTCGAGACCGGCAGGTAGTTGTTCAGCGCGCTGCGGATGAAGGCGTGCTGGTCCTTGACCATCTCCATGTGGCCGTCGACCAGGATCTCGTCGGCGCGGCCCGAGCCCACGCGGCGCAGGATCTCGCAGATCAGATCATGCTTCTTCAGCCACTTGACGTCGCGGACCTCGAGTTTCTCCGCCTCGCCCTGGAGGTCGGGCAGGATGCGCTTGAGGTAGTCGTCGAGGATCAGTTTCAGCGGCGGACGGTTCGGATCCTCGGTGACGCGCGGCTGGAAGGGCGCGTTGGGATTGTTCTGGCTGTTCTGGTTGTTCGGACCGTTCTGATTATTGGGATTGTTGGGATTGTTGCCCTGGCGATCCGGACGGTCCTGGCGGTCTTGACGATCCTGGCCGTGACGGTCATGCGGCTGGTTGCCGGATTGCCGCTCATGGCGTTCGGTGAAGGGCCGGCCCTGGTTCTGGTTGTGCTGATGCTCCCGGCCCGGAGCCGCGGGCGGGCGGGGCGGAGCTTCGGAGCCGGCCTCGGCGCGCATGCTGCGCGATTCCGTGACCACGGGCTCGTGCTGACCGGCCGCGTCGTCGCCGTCATCAGTCGCGTCGGAGCTCTCGGCGGGGGCTGTCTCGGCGCTTGGCTGGCGGCGCAGCGTGGAGAGGTCGACGCCGAGCTGGCGGGCGAGGATGGTCTTGGCGAAGGCGGTCAAAAGCGCCGGGTCGCCGGAGTTGTCGACGGCCAGCTGGCAGGCCTTGCGGCGCGCATCGGCATTGCCGAGCGCTGCTTCGCGGCGTGCGAGCTGGTTCTCGTCCCAGCCGCGCTCGCCGACGCGGTTGATGCGGTTTTCGCGCGATGCGCGGACATAGATGGTGGTGGTGCACAGCTCGCCCAGGCCCAGCTCATGCAAAAGCGCGGCGTCGACGACCACGAAGTTCCCGGCCTTCTTGATCGCGGCCTTGGCGCGCGTCGAGAGCTTGGGGTGGACTATCTCGTTGAGTTTCGCGGTGCTCTGCGGGGTGGCGAAGGCCTTGGTGGCGAGCGTGCGGCGCTCGATGTCGCCATCGGCTCCGAGGATGTCCTCGCCGAACTCCTCGACCAGGCGGCGCTTGACCGGCGGGGTCTCGATCAGGTCGTGGCCCAGCACGTCGACGTCGATCAGCTGCGCGCCGAGCGCGACCAGCTGGCGGGCCAGCGAACTCTTGCCGGCACCGGGCTCACCGGTGATGCCGATGACCACGGTCTTGCCAGGGGGGACGGTGAGGGTGCCATCGGTGCTCTGCGCGACCGGGGGTGCGCCGGCGCTGTCATCGGCGTCCGCGTCATCCGATCCGTCCTGGTCATCGAGGGCGGCCGGGGTCTCGGGCTCGTCGCTTTGACGGCGTGCGGGACGCTGGTCCTTCGCGGGACGTCCGGGCCGGCCACGCGAACCACCACGACGCGAACCGCCGCGGTCGGCGGCATACGGCTGCGCATCGGCGCTGGCCGCGGGTGGCTGGGTGCGATCACCGGTGCTGGACGGGGCGAGCGGGGCGGTGATGGGCTGGAGTTTAGGAATCATGCGGGTAGTAGTCCAATATGGTATCGCGCAGCTAGGCGGGATAGGAGACGAAACGTTCGAACAAGCGGGGGTATCGCCAGATATCGACAGTTGCAACAAGAGGGAGCACATGTGGGCGGAACCGACCGCCATCGACCACGTGCGAGGCTGTACTTTGAAGGAAGGGGCCGGGGAAACAACAGGAATCCGCATCTGCCAGACCATTTTTGAGCAGATCGGTCACGACACCTCCAGCCAGGTGCGGCCGCTGCGCACCTGGGTGACGAGGGGGACGCTCAGCGTCCAGGCGCCGGTCATCGCGGTATGCAAGGCGCTCGATGCGGCTGCGACCAGGTCCTCGCGCGCCTCGACCAGAAGCTCGTCATGGATCTGCAGCACCAGTCGCGAGCCGCTCGGCAGCAGCTGGTCGCAGCGCAGCATGGCGCGCTTGATCAGGTCCGCGGCGCTGCCCTGGATGGTGCTGTTGAGGGCGATGCGTTCGCCCTGCAGACGCTCGTTGCGGTTGGTCGAGGCCAGCTGCGGGATGTAGCGGCGACGGCCGGCCATGGTCTCGGCGTAGCCGCGCAGCGCGGCGATGGCAATGGTGCTGGTGATGTAGGCCTGGACCTCGCTGAAGCGCGCGAAGTAGTCATCGATGAAGCGCTGCGCCTCGCCGCGCGAGATGCCGATCGATTGCGCGAGACCGAAGGCGCTCTGCCCGTAGATGATGCCGAAGTTGACCGCCTTGGCGGCGTTGCGCTGCGCGGGCGTGACCGCCGCCTCGTCGATGCCGTGGACCTTGGCGGCGACGAAGCGGTGGATGTCGGTGTCGCCGGCGAAGGCCGCGGCGAGCGTCGGGTCGTGGCAGAGGTGCGCGAGGATGCGCAGCTCGATCTGCGAATAGTCCGCGGCGATGAAGACATGCCCCGGACGGGCGACGAAGGCGCCGCGGATCTCGCGGCCGAGGTCGCTCTTCTTGGGGATGTTCTGGAGATTCGGCTGGTCGGAGCTCAGACGTCCGGTTTCGGAGCCGGTCTGGCGGAAGTGCGAATGGATGCGCTGGGTGTGCGGATTGATCCATTCCGGCAGCCGCGACAGGTAGGTGCTCAAGAGTTTGGACAGCGATCGGTATTGCAAAAGCAGGTCCGGCAGCTCGTGCTGGTGGCGCAGCGCCTCCAGCACCCAGGCCTCGGTCGAGGGACCGCTCTTGGTCTTCTGCAGGACCGGGAGCTTGAGCTTGTCGAAGAGCAGCTCGGCGATCTGCTTGGGACTGGCGGGATTGAACGATGCGCCGGCGATGCGCCTGATCGAGGCCATGACCTGCTCGAGGTAGATCTCCAGCTGCTTCTGGATGGTGGCCAGGGCCGTGGCGTCGATGCCAACACCTTCGTTCTCGATCAGCGCCAGGCACAGCGCGATGGGCAGCTCCTGCTCCTGGTAGGGGGTCTGCAGCTGCGCATCGCGGATGCCGGGCGCGAAGGCCTGATGCAGCCGCCAGATGCACTGCGCATCATCGCCCGAGGCCTTGGCCAGCAGCGGGATGGAACTCTGGACCAGGACCGGCTCGGCGCGCGGCAACAGCGGATCGGGTCCGGCAGAACGCTCCTCGCTTAAGAACATGCGCGAGAGGAAGTCCAGGCTGTGGCTCTCGCGCGAGGGGTCGAGCAGCCAGCTGGCGAGCATGGTGTCGCCGACCAGGCCGCGGATCGCAACACCGTGGTGCGCGAGCTGCCGCGCCAGGAGCTTGGCGTCGTGCGCGACCTTGCCGAGCGCGGGGTCGGCGAGCAGCCGGATGATGACTGGGGCTGCGCTGGCCCATTCGACCACGGGGTGCTCGGTGCCGAGGAAGGGCAGATAGACCGCGTCGCGCTCGGAGGCGTCGTTCCCGGCGACGGCGCCGGCCGCGAAGCCCATGCCGACCAGCGCGCCCTGCTGCGGGTCGGGATCGCTGGTCTCGGCGGTCACCGCCAGGCATGGCGCCGGCTGGGCGCGGACAGCTGCGAGCCAGTGTTCGAAACCGGCCAGGTCGACGATGCGGCAGCGCGAGGCGGGGGCCTGGGTCTTGGCCTGGTCCGGGAAGAAGCGCGTACGCTTGAGGCCGAACTTCTCGTACACCGCCTCGTCACCCACGGCATCGCGATCGATGAGCAGGGTGTCGAGCGCCGGCAGCCCGGCGACATCGACCAGGGTGATCAAGCTGCGGGTCAGTTCGCGATGCAGGACGAAGGCTTCCACGTTCTCCTTGAGCTTGCCCTTGAGCTTGGCGACGTTGGCCATGACCTCATCGAGGGTGCCGTACTCGCCCAGGAGCTTGAGCGCGGTCTTCGGTCCGACGCCCTTGATGCCGGCGACATTGTCGGCGCTGTCGCCCATCATGCTCAGGTAGTCGATGACCTGCGCCGGCGTCAGCCCGAGGTCGGCCATCAGCTCCGCTGGACCCTTGAGGCGGTTGTCGAAGGTGTCCCACACCGAGATCGCGTCGGTGATGACCTGGTCGATGTCCTTGTCGCGGGTGCAGATGCGCACCTGGAGCCCCGCGGCCGCGCTGCTGCGCGCCAGGCTGGCGAGCACATCATCGGCCTCGACCCCGGCGATCTTGATCAGCGGCACGCTGCTGGCCGTGGCCAGCTCCTGCACGTCCTCGATCTGCTGGCGCAGCGCGTCGGGCATCGGATCGCGATGCGCCTTGTACTGCGGATCGAGCTGGTGGCGGAAGGTGTCGGAGGGATGGTCGAAGACCAGGGCCCAGTGGCTGATGTCGGCGTTGGCGCGCAGGCTGGTGAAGAGCTTCGCGAAGGCATAGGTCACGCCGGTGGGACGTCCGCCCGGGCCGGTCAGGGGCGGCATCGCGAAGAAGAACCGGTAGGCGTAATAGTGGCCGTCGATGAGGGCCAGGGTGGCTGCCGACATGAGCTCGAGGGGTTGCGGCACGGGCGCGGGCGGCGTGGGCCGAGACGCAGGCAGTGCCTGTGATAGGCCTGTGCAGAGGCCTGGAGAGCGAAACAGGGCGAAACGCGGTAGAGCAGCGGCGGGAGCCCGCGCGATCGCAGGACGAGCAGCGCAGCCAACCCACTCTCCTGGCCTGGAAAGGGGTGTCAATGCTGGCAGCCCCGCACTTGGGGCGCGCTGGGAGCGCTCCTTCCCGCGCTGCGCGACGCTGCTACGACTCACACCCATGTCGGATCTCCGCCCCTTCCTGCCGCCCGGCCGCCGCGTCACGGCGCAGCTCGTCCAGGGGCCCTTGTACCGCGGCGCGGTGCGGCGTGTGGTCGACGGCTGGCTGCTGCTGGAGACCGAGGCCGGCAACGTCCTGATCAATCTCGAGCAGGTCGCGGTGATCAGCCAGGAGGCCGGCGCCGAGGATGACGACGAGGCCGCGCTCGAGGGTCTGGATGCCGAGGAGCGCCTGCCCAAGCCGCGCTCGGCGGAACGTCCCAACCGCGCCTCCAAGGTCCCGGCGCGGCCCTGGAAGGAGGAGGATCTCAAGCAGCTGTCGGAGGCCTTCCTCGACGGCATCGATGATGCCGAGCTGGCGACCCGCTTCCACCGCACGCGCGGCCAGCTCAAGGAGCTGCGCCAGGGCTTCGAGTGCGCGCGCGGCAATCTCGTCGATGACCAGATCAGCGAGACCGCCGCCACCTGGGTGGTGCGCTGGCAGCGCCTGCTCGGACCGCAATAGCCCCACGCGTCGCGCGTGCCTCGCCCTGACATCCCTGGTGAAAGGACTCCATGATCCGCAAAGCCTTCGTGATGTCGGTCGAGCCGACCAAGCATGCCGAATACGAACGGCGCCACCGCCCGGTCTGGCCGGAGATGGAGGCGGTGCTGCGTGCCCACGGCGTGCACAACTATTCAATCTTCCTGCATGAGGGCACGCATCAGCTCTTCGGCTACGCCGAGATCGAGAGCGAGGAACGCTGGCAGGCGATAGCCGCAACCGCCGAGTGCCGCAAGTGGTGGGCCTACATGAAGGACATCATGCCCTCCAATCCCGACCATTCGCCGATCGCGCGCGACCTGCGCGAAGTCTTCTTCCTGCCCTGAATCAGACCTGGAAGCCTGCCCGGCCGGCCGGTCCCGAAGCCACGGGCGCGAGCGGTCCCGGACGCTGTGAGGCGATCATGAACATCGACATCGTCACCATCCATCCGGAGTCCTGCCAGTCGTACCTCGAGGCGAGCATCATCGGGCGGGCGCGGCGGCGCGGGGTGGTGCGCATCGAGACCGTCGATCCGCGCGCCTGGGCCGGCGGCCGGCACCGCCAGGTCGATGACCGGCCCTTCGGCGGCGGCCCGGGCATGGTGCTGATGGCGCCGCCGATCGCCGGCTGCCTGGACCACCTCGCGACCACCAGCCCGCGCCAGCGGCTTCTGATGACCTCTCCGCAGGGCCGTCGGCTTGACCAGCCCTGGATCCGCGAGCTGGCCCAGGAGCCGCACCTGATCATCGTCTGCGGCCATTACGAGGGCATCGATGAGCGCATCCAGGAGCTCTACCATCCGGAACTGCTCTCGATCGGCGATCTGGTCATCTCCGGCGGGGAACTCGCCGCCCTGGTCCTGGCCGACGCGGTGACCCGCCTCCAGCCCGAGGCCCTGGGCAATGCGCTCAGCGCCCGGCAGGACAGCTTCGAGGACGCGGGCGAACGCTTCGACCATCCCTGCTACGCCCCGCCGCGCGAATTCCGCGGCCTCGAAGTGCCCGAGGCGCTGCTCTCCGGAGACCATGCGCGCATCGCGCGCTGGCGTCAGCAGGAGCGCGAGCGGCGCTCGGCGCCCGGCGGCGCCCAGGCCGGTCCGGCGGCTGGGTCTGCATGACGCGGCGGCGGACATCCTGCGCCAGTCGTGCGGGACTCCTGCAGCAGTTGCACAGCAGGCACCGACGCTAGGCTTGCCGCGCCGCACCAGCATGGGGCCGGGGCAGCCTGAGGACGGATCGCATGAGCCAGCCACCGGAGAAACGTCCGCCCGCGATCATCTATTTCGGCGTCGCGGTGACCATCCTGGTGCTGATCGTGGCCTTCACCGCCCTGGTCATCGTGCATGGTGGCAGCAAGATCTTCTGATTCCGCTCGCGGCGTCTGTCGCCGTGCGACGTATCCAGATCGTACCGATCCTACCAGCCGAACCGCTCAGCCCGGAGCCGCAGCCTGGGGCAGGAAGCCCGCCAGGGCCTTGGCGAGCTTCAGCGACTGGTCCCAATCCTCGCCCTTGAGCATGTAGCCGTCCGCGGCCGCGCAGGCGCTACGCTCCTGGGTGCCGCCACAGGCGGTCACCATCACCGTATGGATGTCCTTGAGGCTCTCCTGGGCGCGGATGCGCCGCAGCAGCTCGATGCCATCGACATGCGGCAGGTGCAGATCGAGGATGATCAGATCCGGCAAGGTGCGGGCCGCGGCCAGGGCCTGGAGGCGGCCCATGACCAGCGCGCCGTCCTCGATGACCAGGTAGTGGGCCTCGATGCCGCAGGCGCGCAGCGCCTCGCGCAGCAGCACCGCATCGGCGTAATTGTCCTCGGCGATGAGGATGGTGGTCATGGCCGCACCGCGCCGGAAGCAGGGCAGCCTGACGCGGACCGTGCACGAACCAGGGAGCGGGCCATGATGCCTGATTCTAGCAGTGCGGCGCGTGGCACTACCATCGAGATTCTCCGACCCGGACGGTGGGTGGCCGGCGTGTCATCGCCTCGGGAGCGGCTCAATTGCCGGTAGTAAATGTCCAGGGGGCGCTGACACCGACCTGGATGGTATCGGGGATGGTGCCCACCGTGCTGGCGGTGAGCACGGCCTGGTAGCTGGTGTTGGGCACCAGCGGACCCTGCGCCATGAACAGGATCTCGCCCTGCTGCAACTGGGTGTCGGTCGAGACCGTCGAGGCCGGCGTGGTCGCCGGCCCGGTCAGGGTCGGAACCGATGTGCCACCGCACAGCAGGTAGAGCGGCAGGGGCACGCTGGTGCCCTGGATGGTGACCGCCATGGAGATCGTTCCCCAGTCCTGGCTGGTCGGCAGGATGATGTGCAGCGGCGGGCCGATCTGGCCGGTGGCCACGGTCGGCGGGTTCTGACCGGTATTGGCGGGATTGAAGGGGTTCGGGATCTCGGTGTTGGGATCGTAGAACAGCAGCATCCCGACGGTCGCCGTGGCAGGCCAGCTGGCGGCGATTACGGTGGTAATGGTAGGATCCTGGGCGCAGTCCAGGGTCGCGTAGCCGCTGCCCGCCGGCAGGCCGTCGTACGGATAGTTGTCCAACGAGGCGTCCCAGTCGCCGAAGCCGACCATCGACAGGCCGTGGCGCATCAGCGGCAGGCGGTGGTAGACCGTGTTCCACATCCACGTGATCGATTCGGGGCCGGGGATGGAGCTGATCGTCTCGCTGTAGACTGCATTGGGCAGGATGTCGAGACCGAGGTTCTGCGCGCGGACGCGGTCGGCGACCGCCACCGCCGTAAAGATCGGATTGGTCGTGGCCGGGACCCCGCCGGGCGTGCCATCGACGGTCTCGAAGTGGGTCAGGCCGTTGTTCTCCAGCACCATCCAGCCGGCATGCGCCACGGCGGCGGTGTCCATGGCCGGCTCCTCGGTCACGGGCGGCTGGCCCGACTGGCCACGGTACTGGTTGAGATAGAGCACCGCCGCATTTGAAATCTGCAGCGGCGTGCCTTCGGTGGATCCGGGGCCGGCCGTCGGTCCGTGCTTGCCGCAGGCGCTGATGCCGATGGCGAAGAGCAGGAGCAGGGCGACGCGACACCGACCGGGCATGGGCGGGAGCGTAGGGCGAGGTGTCCGGACGCCAGGGGCAGGGCCGCGGGCACGGTCCAGGCTCGGCAGACGCTGCCGTGCCGCGCCGCGTCGTGGCCTGGCGCTGTGGAAGAACCCCGTCCGCCGCATGGTCGTCGAAGGCTGCGCCATACCATCAGGCCCAGCACCGCGACCGGCATCCGCCGCCGGGCCCGGAAGGATTCCCCATGACATCACAACGCAGCGCCTCCACCCGCCTCACCAGCAGCGCCAGTGGTCCGATCACCCCGAGCGAGTTCCCGCTCTGGCGCGCCCGGCTCGTCAGCGAGCAGCGGCGCATGGTCGGAGATCTGGTGACCCAGGCGCACGAGACCATGCCCAGCGAGCACGTCAGCATCTCCTCCAACCATCTGGCGGAGGTCGCCAGCGACGTGCAGGAGCAGGATGTCAGCGACGCCAGCGCCATCGAGGAGGGCATCCTGCTGCGCCTGATCGAACGGGCGGTCGCCAAGATCGACTCCGGCAGGCCGCTGCCCTATGGCATCTGCGAATGGAGCAAGTCGCCGATCGCGCGCGAGCGCCTGGAGCTCATCCCCTGGACGCCGCTCTCAGCCGAGGGCGCGGAGTACATGGAGGCCCAGGGCCTGCGCATCGACGATCTGCTCGAACGCGAGTAGGGCGTTCCGCTGTGGGGCGCTGACGCATTGTTTCGACGGCGCAGCAGTGCACAAATGGCTGCCGGATGGACTGACCATCAGGAGCACCAGCGATGTCCGCGCCCCCGCCCACCCGGCCGCCGTACTTCTTCACGCATCCGACCTTCGAGGCGATCTTCCTCAGCGCGCTCGGCCGCTCCTATCAGCAGGGCGGCGATGTCGGCAAGGTCCTGTACCTGTCCACCCAGGTCGCGGATGGCGATTTCGACAGCGCCTATGCCGCCTTCCGGCAGGCCGGCGACGAGGCCCGCGAGCGGGCCCTGACCGCGGTCGGACGCGGCCACGGCGAGAGCGCGCGCCAGGCCTTCCTGTGGGCGCAGAACTACTACGACAGCGCCACCGCCTTCTGCGACGAATCCTCCGATGCGGGCCGCTTCCTGCCCACCTGGGAGCTGCAGCACGACTGCTGGATGCGCTCGCTGCCCTACTTCCGGCCGGCCATCGAGACGGTGCAGATCCCCTATGACACGACCACGCTCAAGGGCTTCTACTGCCGCGGCCACGACCCCGGCACCAAGCGGCGTCTGCTGATCATGACCAATGGCAGCGATGGCGGACTGCAGGACATGTGGAACGACGGCGCGGCCGGCGCCCTGGCGCGCGGCTATGACGTCCTGATCTACGACGGTCCGGGTCAGGGCCATGCGCTCTGGAAGCAGCAGCTGTATTTCCGCCATGACTGGGAGAAGGTCCTCACCCCCGTGGTCGATTTCGCGCTCACCCTGCCGGGCGTCGACGAGCGGCGCATCGCGCTGCAGGGCATCAGCCAGGGCGGCTATTGGATGACGCGCGCGGTGGCCTTCGAGAAGCGCATCGCCGCCACCATCGCCGATCCAGGCTGCGTGAACGTCGCCGAAGCCTGGACGCGTCCGCTGCCGGAGGCGCTCTTGGAGATGCTGCGCACCGGCCAGAAGGAGGCTTTCGACGGCGTCATGGGCGGATCCCTGGCGGCGGCGCAGAAGAAGGCCCTGAACTTCCGCATGCGCCCCTTCGGCATGACCTCCTACTTCGATGTCTACACGGAGGTCATGCGCTATGACCTCACGGACGTGGCCGGCACCATCACCTGCCCGATGCTGATCACCGATCCCGACGCCGAGAACTTCTGGCCGGGACAGCCGCGCCGCCTCTACGACCTGCTGCGCTGCCCGAAGACGCTGATGCGCTTCTCGGCGGCCGATGGCGGCGACGGCCATTGCGAGCCGACCGCGCTGGGCCTGCGCGAATGCCGGATGTTCGACTGGCTCGATGAGATCCTGGCGTGAGCGCGCGTGCCTACGCCTGACGTGCGGGTTCGCGGCCGTGATAGCGCGCATTGGGCGCCTCGAGCAGGGCGCGCTCGGCAGGCGAGAGCTCCGGATAGGCTTGCGCATCGTAGTAGCGCGCTGACCAGGACATGCCGCTCGGGCTGTATTTGTAGAACAGCGTGCGGCGTTCGCGTTTCCCGCGCCACGGCAGCGTGCCATGGGTCAGGGCCTCGGTGAAGATGATGGCGGTGCCGGCCGGCCCGGTGACCGGCTGCACGCAGCCCGCCGGCTGGTCGAGCCCAATCCAGTCCACGGGCAGCGGCTCGTTGGCCTTGTGGCTGCCAGGGATGCAGGCGAAGCCGCCGTCGCCGGGCAGCACGTCGTGCAGATTGAAGGCCACTGCCAGCAGCCCGGAGCGGATCCGCCCGTCGCGGTGCTGATAGGAGCAGGTGCCGTCATAGGGCGTGTTGCCGCCATGCAGCGAGGCGCCGATCGGACTGTGCCCGCTGCGGATGATGTCCGCATAGTCATGGTCCAGGCGGTAACCGGGGCCGATGAACTCCTGCAGGAAGGGACGGATCATCGGGCAGTCGATCACCGCGCGCAGCGCCGGACCCCAGTCGAGCACCGACATGAAGCGGTGCGTGGTGGCCTCCGCGGCCACCCAACGCCGGCAGGCCTGGTCGAGGTGCCGATTGAGCTCTGCAATGAGCTCCATCGGCAGCGCCTGCGGAACCACCAGGAAGCCCTGGAGGTCGAAGAGGTAGCGCTGCTGGGCGCTGACGCGTGCGGTGTCGGTGGCTACGGAATCGTGCAGGAGGGTGGTGCTCATGCTGTGGACTTTACACTGCGATCGGTGAAAATCCTGTAGGAGGCATACCAAATGCTGCAGGTGCGTGGGGTGTCCGTCGCAGCCGTCTTCGCCGATCCGGCGGCCCCGACCCGGACGCGCGACCTCTGGCAGGGGCCCTACCGCTACGACTCCTGGGTGCTGGACTGGAACGAGCGCGAGGAGGTCGAGGCGCAGGTCGGACCACGGCCGGCCGGGCAGGCGACCTTCCGGCGCCCGCCGTGCTCATGGCATCTTTACGCTCCGCGCACCACCTACTGGCACCGCGACCGCCTGCCGGTTGCGACCGAGGAGGTGATGTGGTTCTTGTTCACGATCAGTGCACCGCTGACTCTGCCGCTGGCGGTGACCCAGGGCCTGTCGGTCATCCTCGATCCGCAGCGCCAGCTGGTGCCGCACCTCTATGCGATGCGCGACCTGCAGGAGCGCGGCGAGGACGGCATGGGCCTGGCGCTGCAGGGCCGGGCGCTGGTGGTGCTCGGCGCGCTCATCACCGCCAGCCGGCGCGGCGGCGAGGGTACTCCGCAGTCGCCGTGGTGCATCGGTGACGCGCAGCCGCGCCCGCCCGGGCTTGGCGAGCGCCTCGAGGCCGAGACGCTGCGCAGCCTGGCGCATCCGCCAAGCCTCGATGCGCTGGCGCAGCGCCTCGGGCTGTCGGTCTCATCGCTGTGCCACCGCTTCGTGCAGGAGACCGGTCAGACGGTGATGCAGCGCATGCGCACCATCCGCATCCGCGAGGCGCGGCGGCTCCTGGCCGAACCCGGCGCCTCGGTCAAGCAGACCGCGCACCGCGTCGGCTTTCGCACCGCCTTCCACTTCTCCAGCGTCTTTCATCGCATGACGGGCCTGACGCCTAGCGACTTCCTGCATCGCCATCAGCGCAGCCGCCGGACTTGATCCTGACCCGGAGCGGAGAGCTGGGCGCTCACGCGCCTAGGAACATGCGATAGACGGGATTGGCCGTCTCATCTTCGAAGGGGAAGCCCAGCCCGCGCATGCGCGTTACCAGGGTCGCATGCTCGGCCTGGGGCACCTGCAGCCCGACCAGCACGCGTCCATAGTCCGCGCCATGGTTGCGGTAGTGGAAGAGGGTGATGTTCCAGGCGGCTCCGACGCTCTCCAGGAAGCGCAGCAGCGCCCCCGGACGCTCCGGGAACTCGCAGCGCAGGATGATCTCGTCGTGCAGCTGGGAGGCCTGGCCACCGACCATGTAGCGGATGTGCAGCTTGGCGGTCTCGTCGGCGCTGAGATCCAGGACCGCGTAGCCGAGCTGGGAGAGCTTGGCTATGATCGCCGGCTTCTCGCTGCGCGCATCCTGGAGCTTGATGCCGACGAAGACATGCGCCGCGCGGTTGTCGGCGTAGCGGTAGTTGAATTCCGAGATGCTGCGGTCGCCGAGCACATGCATGAAGCGCAGGTACGCGCCGCGTTCCTCGGGGATGGTCACGGCCAGCAGGATCTCGCGCTCCTCGCCGATCTCGGCGCGCTCGGCGATGTGCCGCAGGCGGTCGAAGTTCATGTTCGCGCCGCTGTTGATCGCCAGGAGCGACCCGGTGCGGGTGGGATGCTCGCTGACATAGCGCTTGAGCCCGGCCAGGGACAGCGCGCCGGCCGGCTCGGCGATGACGCGGGTGTCCTCGAAGATGTCCTTGATCGCCGCGCACATCTCGTCGTTGTCGGCGACCAGCACCCCGTCGAGCAGCTCGCGGCAGATGCGGAAGGTCTCCTCTCCGGCCTGGCGCACCGCGACCCCGTCGGCGAACAGCCCGACCCGCGGCAGGACGACGCGCGCATCCGCCTCGATCGCCGCCTTCATCGAGGCGGCATCGACCGGCTCGACGCCGATCACCTTCACCTCGGGGCGCAGGAACTTCACATAGGAGGCGATGCCCGCGGCCAGCCCACCGCCGCCGATCGGCACGAAGATCGCCTCGATCGCGTCGGGGTGCTGCTGCAGCAGCTCCATGCCGATGGTACCCTGTCCGGCGATGACGTCCGGATCGTCGTAGGGATGGACCAGGGTCATGCCCTGGGCTGTGGCCAGCAGGCGCGCCTGGGCATTGGCCTCATCGAAGGTGTCGCCATGCAGGACCACGGTGCCGCCCCAGCGGCGCACCGCGTCGACCTTGATCTGCGGAGTCGTGACCGGCATGACGATGGTCGCGGGAATGCCGAGCTGCTTGGCCGAGAGCGCGACCCCCTGGGCATGGTTGCCGGCCGAGGCGCAGATCACGCCCGCGGCCCGTTCGGCGGCGGGGATGCGGCTGATGCGGTTGTAGGCGCCACGGATCTTGAAGGAGAAGATCGGCTGCAGGTCCTCACGCTTGATCAGGATGCGCGCTCCCAGGCGCTGGCTGAGGCGGACCATGGGATCGAGCGGCGTCTGTACCGCGACGTCGTAGACGCGGGCATCGAGGATGCGTCGGACGTAGTCGCTCATGGCGCAATCCTGCCGGGGTCGGGGTGCCTGCAACCAGGGAGGGCGGCGGGCCATCGTGAGCCCAGAGGGGTGGCCGCGTGCCGCTATGCAGAACGCTTCAGGGCAGGAATGAAAAAACCCCGGCAAAACCGAGGCTATTCATCTGGGGACCTTGACGGGGTTCGAACCCGCGACCTCAAGAGCCACAATCTTGCGCTCTAACCAACTGAGCTACAAGGTCCATGGGGGTTCGACACGGTAGGGAGAGGCCCGGACTGGTCAAGAAATTGCCGCTACACTGGACGCGGCGGCGGTCTGGCGGCGTTCCTTCGTGCGCAGCCTGCGAGGGCAGGCGCTTGCGGTGCGGGGGGAGCCATGAAAGTGAGCTGATGTCGATGGCCTCCCGTCCGTTATTCCTGAGTGCCAGCCTGCTTGCCGTGGTGGCGATGTGCGGTTGCGGCACGAGCTTCGACCGTGAGCGCCAGAAGACGCTCTATGAGGTCCAGACCAGGCAGTTCCCGATGGCTGCGGCGCGTATCAACGGCCTCTATGGTAGCAATGAGGCGGGCGAGCCCCTGGCGGCCGGCGGCGATACCGGCAAGCAGGCCCACTACGATGACAAGCAGCTGCTGCTGTGGCAGATGGAACGTGGCCTGATCGCGAGCCTGGCCGGCGACTTCGCGAGTGCGGACCTGCATCTCGACGCCGCCGCCACGCTCGTCGACGAGCGCCGCACCAAGAGCATCGCCGCCGAGACCACCACCTATCTGCTCAACGACAATGCGCGGCCCTATGCCGGGCATGGCTACGAGTCCATCCAGGTCGACTATTACCGCATCCTCAGCCAGGTGGTCCAGGCGCAGACCGCCGCCGGCATGGGCGACAGCGCGGCCGCGCCCTCGAGCGAGCAGGCCGAGGACCATTACGAGAAGGCGCTGTCGCGCGCCCGGCGCATGACCCTGGATGAGCTCAAGGAGACCAGCGACGAGGCCGACGAGCACCGCTATCGCGATGATCCCTTCGCGCGCTTCCTGGCGGGACTGGTCATCTACGCCCTGCCGCCATCAAGCCGCACCGAAGACGACCAGCAGTTCAGCCAGGTGATGTTCAAGCGCGCGCTCGACGCCTATGTGCAGGAGCAGACGGCGCTGGGCTCGGACCCGCACTTCCATTGGGAGGTCGGCCATCGGCCGCATGTCGTTGAACGCATGTTCCTGCGCCACTGCCTGGCCTACGACCCGGGATCCTACGAGGACGAGGCGAAGCATTACGGCCTGAATCCGCAGCCGCGTCCCGAGCTGCCCAGCGGCTACGGCTCGGTGCTGGTGCTCAACCATGTCGACTTCATCTCGCGGCCACGCATCCTCTCGATCGGCTATGCCACCATGGCGCCGACCCTGACCTCCGACGAGCGCGCCGAGGGCTCGACCACCACCAACTTCTCGATCGCCGGCATGGGCTTCTGGGCCAAGGGCCCCAATTCCATGGTCGCCGCCGACTGGGTGGTGCCGCTGCCCCAGGACATCCTCCAACACATGACTCCGGGCGGCATGGCGGTCTTCGGCATGCAGCTGCCGGTCGATGCCGACGAGGATCCGATCATCGCGCCGGCGCGCGTGCACCTGACCCCGCTGACGCCCGGACCCGGCGCAGGTCCGGTGATCGAACGCCTCGAAGTGGTCTCGGATCTCGACGCCTACGCGCGCGCGACCCTCAAGGACGAGCAGCCGCGCCTGCTGGCCAAGACCATCATCCGCGCGGTGACCAAGCAGATCGTCGCGGCCGAGGCCGCGGTCCAGGCCAAGAAGGCGGTCGGTGGCGGCGAGGAGGGGGCGGTCGTTGAGACGGTGGTCAACCTCTTCGGCAGTGCCGCCGCGACCGTCTCGGAGACCGCCGACACGCGCGCCTGGACGACCCTGCCCAACCATGTCGAGGCCGCACTGGTCGACCTGCCGGCGGGCCGCTACTCGGTCGAGATCGAGAACGCCTATGGCGACCACCCCGATGGCACTTTTGAAGTCCGTCCCGGGCAGGTCACCATCGTCCCCGCCCGCACCTATCCCATTCCTATCCAAAACCCGAAATGAGCCCCGTGAGGAACATCATGAAGTCCCCCGTCCGCGCCCTGCTGGCTGCCTGCGTCCTCTTCTCCCCCCTGGTTCTGATCAATTGCGGCGGCGACTCGACCCAGGTTTCGCGTACCGACACCAACGCGGTACGCGACCTCTCGGGCGACTGGAACGCCACCGACAGCCAGGAGGCGGCCGATGACCTCAGCCACCAGGTCACCAACCAGTCATGGGTCTCCGACTTCCAGGCCAAGTACGGTCGCAAGCCCAGCGTCAAGGTCGGGCGGGTCTACAACCGCACCCAGGAGGACATCACCATCAGCATCCTCACTGACGACATCCGCCGCTCGCTGTTGAATACCGGCAAGGTCACCATCGTCGCCTCCAACGAGGATACCGACCAGGCCCGCGACGAGCGCAAGGACCAGGACGTCAACGCCTCCGCCGACACGCGTCACGAGAGCTTCGCCGAGACGGGCGCCGACTTCCTGCTCGAGGGCAAGATCACCACGCAGAACGACCAGCAGGACAACCGCAAGCAGAAGTTCTATGATATCGAGATGAACCTGACCGACGTCAAGACCCAGGAGCTGGTCTGGGAAGGCGACCACAAAATCGCCAAGGACGTCGTGCAGAAGAACTACAACTAGTCACCGACCGTCGCTGGTCAGGACCATGACGACATGACGTCCTGAGCGCCGCTTCCCCGCTCGGCAACGGCCCCGGGGGACGGCCCGGATTTAGAGCGTCTCCGGCCGTGGCCGCAGCCCGACGTGGCCGGCGAGCTGGCTCTGGGCGCGCCCCACGTCCTCGGCATTGAGCATGACCAGGCCGCGCAGGTGGTCCCAGCTGTCGAGACCGATGACCGCGGTGAACTCGATGGCGATGCCTTCAGCCACCGCCCGCGACACGTAACCGGTGGCCCGCACCCCGCCGCCGCTGCGCTGACCATCGAGGCGCAACAGCACGCTGCAGGTCGAGCCTTCCGGCAGGAGCTGGTCGGTGAGGATGAAGACGCCCTTGATGCTGACGTCGCGGGTCAGGCCACTGACCGTGCCACCGGCGGCGCTGATCTCGGCATGGATCGCGGTGGCGACGCGTAGGAAGCTGCGCAGCTCGTCATTGGCATTGGCATTGGCATTGGCATTGGCATGAGCATGGTCATGGGCGTTGGTGTTCGCCGTGGCGTCAGTCCCGCTCATGGCCGGGGCCGCGCGGAGGGGGGGTCGGGGAGGGCGGGTGGGACGTGCATCAGCGTAGCTGCAGGTAGCCCAGGGCCCACGCGGCGTAGATGCCGATCGCGGCCATGATCAGTCCGAGGACGGACCACTGCAGGGTCTGGCGCTGGTGCTTGGCGCGCAGCGTGACCTTGTCGTGGCAGGCCAGGCAGTAGAAGCGCCGCCGGCTGTCGTCGTCGAGCATCCGGCCGCTGAGCGAGAAGAGGAACGACAGCGGGCCGGTGACGGGCGGGAAGTCGAGGATGCCCTCGTGGAGATGGAACCAGCAGCGGCAGTTCCAGCACAGGCGATGGATCTTGCGATCCGGCAGTCCGGTCACCGGCATGGCGTCATCATCACCCCCGACCGCTCGGGGCAATGGCCCCTCTGGGTGGTTTCAGGGTGGCGTGCCCGACTCGGCCCCGGGCAGCAGGGCCAGCAGGGCCTGCGCAGCGGCGGTCTCCGCCCGGCGACGGCTGCGCCCGGCGCCGCTGGCCTGGTGCGCTCCGACCGTAACCTGGGCGGTGAACTCCGGTTCATGATCAGTGCCGCCAGTACGTTCGCAGAGGTACTCGGGCAGGCGTTTGACGTGCTCCAGCGACCAGCTCTGGACGCGCATGCGCGCGTCCTCGCGTCCCGATCCGGGCTCAGCGAGGAAGGGGCTCAGGAAGCGCTCCACGGCATGCTGCAGCGGCGCCCAGCCGGCATCGAGCCAGATCGCGGCAAGGATGCTTTCTGCTACATTCGCTTTCACGGAATCAGGCCATAATGCCGGATCTGGACCGAGCTGCGGCCCGGCCAGGCAGTAGGCCAGAAGCGGTCCCGCCTCCATGGCCCGCGCCAGGGTGGCGCGGCTGGCGAGCTGGCCGCGCAAGCGCGACAGATGACCCTCGTCGGAGGTGGGAAAGCGTTCGTAGAGCATGCTGGCCAGGGCCGCGCCGAGCAACGCATCACCAAGGAATTCCAGGCGTTCGTTGGCCTCGCGCAGCTTGAAGGCGGGAGTGGCCTGGGCGCCGCAGCGGCTGGCATGGGTCAGCGCCTGGCGCAACAGGCGTTTATTGGTCATGACGTGGTCGAAGACCAGTTCAACCGCCACCAGGGCTTCCGGATCAACCTCGCTGGCTTCAGGCATGGGCGGAACATATGCCGATTGGAAGCGGCGAAAAGCTGCGCATGATCCCGGCTCCCTGGGGCCCCATCGTGTCTGACGCATTCCTGCAAACCTGCAAATCCTGCAATCACGAATTCCGCGCCCATGCCAAGCTGGTCGGGAAGTCCGTGCCCTGCCCCTATTGCCAGCGCTCGATGGTGATCGTCGCCGAGACCGTGATCGAGGACAAGCTGGTCAACCAGGAGATCGGCGGCTGCCGCCTGGTCAAACGCCTCGGCGCCGGCGCCCTGGGTGTGGTCTACGAGGCCAAGCAGATCTCGGTCAACCGCCGCGTGGCGATCAAGATGCTCTCGAGCAAGGCCGCGGCTGACGCCGAGATCGTGCAGCGCTTCCAGCGCGAGGCCAATCTCTGCGCCAAGATCCGCAATGACGGCGTGGTCGGAGTCTACGATTGCGGCCAGGACCGCAGCGTGCACTTCCTGACCATGGAGTTCATCGACGGTCCGACCCTGGCCGGGCTGATCGAGGAGCAGGGCCGCCTGCCGTGGCGCGACGCGGCGACCTTCATCACGCAGGTCGCCCACGCCTTGGACCACCTGCATTCGCAGGGCATCATCCACCGCGACATCAAGCCGGCCAACATCCTGATCGAGAACGGCAGCCGCGCGAAGCTCGCCGACCTGGGCCTGGCCAAGCAGGTCGATAACGACGCGGCCGCCGGCGGCGGGCTGACCATGCAGGGCATCGCCATGGGCTCGCCTGCCTACATGCCGCCCGAGCAGATCCGCAATGCCCGCGACGCCACCGCCTCGGCCGACATCTATGCCCTGGGTGCGACCTTCTACCAGGCGGTCACCGGCATCATTCCCTTCGATGGCAAGAACGGCACCGAGGTCATGACCAAGGTGCTGCGCGAGGAGCCCAAGCCGATCGTCAGCCTGGTTCCCGACATCCCGGTCGGCGTCGCCGCGCTGATCCACAGCATGCTCGCCAAGGATCCGGCCAACCGTCCGGCCAGCGCCAAGGCCCTGATCGCCGAGATCGAGGCCGTGCAGGCCGATCCCAACCGCCGGCCCAAGATCGCGGCGAAAGCCGGAGCCCCGGGCGCATCGGGAGTCGGTTCGATGGGCAACTGGGTCCTGATCGGCGCGGTCGTCCTGATCGCCATCCTGGCCCTGGTGATCTACTACGTGCGGCACCACTAGGCATGCGCATCGACTTCCATCTGCACACCTGTCTCAGCGACGGGATGCTCGAGCCGCGCGACCTGCTCGCCGCGGTGCGGCATGAGCAGGTGGAAGCGTGGGCGGTTACCGACCACGACAGCCTCGCCGGCTGGCGCGAGCTGCGCCATGAACCCGGCCTGATCCCGGGCATCGAGATCACCAGCGGCGTCGAAGGCCGCGAGGTGCATGTCGTGGCCCTGGGCATCGATCCCGAGGATGCGGCACTCAATGCCTTCCTGGCCAGCATCCGCCTGCAGCGCCGCGAGCGCATCGCAGCGGTGATCAGCCGCCTGCCGGCGGCGGTCGCGCGCCAGGTCGCGGTGGCGGATCTCGAGGACGGCCGTGCTGAGTCGCTGGGCCGCAACCACCTGGCGCGTGCGCTGGTGCGCCGCGGCGGCGCGGTCTCGATGCATGAGGCCTTTGCGCTGTACCTCGGCGATGAGCACATCCGCGATACCGGCCTGCCGCAGTTCCCGCCGCTGCGCAGCTGCTGCGAGGCGATCCGCGCTGCCGGCGGTGTGGCCATCCTCGCCCATCCGGGCGTCTACCGCTCGGCGACCCTGGTCGCCGAGCTGCTCGACCAGGGCTGCGATGGTCTCGAGGTCGCCCATCCCAATCTCGATCCGATGCTCGCCGAGCAGCTGCTCGAGCTGGCCCGCTCGCGCAAGCTGCTGATGAGCGCCGGTTCGGATCTGCACATGCTTGGTGCGCGCCGGCCGGGCACCTATGGCCTGCCTTGGCAGCAGCTCGAGCCGCTCGCCGAGCGACTCGGCGTGCCGCACGCCGCGATCTGAGATCTGGCTTGAGCGATCAGCTCTGGTCGGCAATCGCCCCGGGAATCGCCCCGGGGCCGGGATCCCGGACGCTCACCTCGCTTCAGTGATACGATGAATCAGTGAATCAGTGGTCCGTCGGCGGCGGCAGCGCCGGCGCGGCATCCACGGGCGGCGTGGACTGCGGCATCGGCGCGGGCGCAGGCGCGGCGGCCTCGGCGGCGCGCTCCTGCTGCTCCTTGTAGAAGTCCTCGTCCTCCTGCTTCTGCTTGGTCTTCAGCGCCGCATCCGACGCGGCCTCGTCGACCGGCGCCGGTCCATCCAGCACATCGAAGACCGCAGCCTTGACCTTGGCCTGGTCGAGGTGGTCCTGGATGTCCTCACGCGTCACGGTGATCTCGATGCCGCCGGTGCCCGAGGGGTTCTCGGTCGCGAGGATGCTGGTCCAACCGACGATCCAGGTCACCGCCTCCGGGTCCTCGAACTGCGGCAGGCCCCATTGCGCGAAGAAGCTCTGGCGCGCCTGATCGATGGTCAGCCCAGGCGCGTCGATGACCGCCGCGCCGAGCTGGCCGTTGCGGAATTCCAGCTGCAGGCCGGGCCGGGTCGTGGCCACGGCGTTCTCGCCGACGACCTTGATCTGGTTGTCGGGGATGCGCACCGTGCGCACATCGGCGAGCTTGGTGCCCCAGGTGAAGCCGGCCACACCCAGGCAGAAGCGCGGCAGCTCGAGCTGGTCGGTGCCGACCTGGATCTTCTCGGCGACCTTGACCTGGCCGAAGTCGGCGATCTGGTCGCCGCGCACCCAGGTCAGCGGGATCTGCGGCAGCAGGAGCGAGCCGCTCATGCGCGGCAGGACGGTGAAGGCGATGTCGATGGTGTGGGTGCGTTCGTGCTCGAGCACCGCGACCTTGCCGAGCAGCCGCCAGGTGTCATGCGCGGTCATGGTGATGGCATTGAACACGGCCTGGCTGATGTCGATGTTCTGGACCTGGCGCGGCAGGGTCACGAACTCGACGCGCACCGCCTGGTTCATGCACACCGAGCGGCTCGAGACCTGGGCGTTGACGGTGATGGTCGGCGAATCCTCGCCGCGCAGCGGGGCCAGCATGGTCGAGCCGAGCAGGGCGCCGGTCAGCAGCAGCAGGCAGACGGGGTAGCGCATCGCAGCCTTGTACGCGTTAGACCAAGCATGCCATCCGCAAAATGGCCAGAGACACATGAGTATACCGTTCACGCCGCAGGCCGGGACTTGCACCGGAGCCTTCCGTCCCACCATCCGTGCGGTCGTTACCACCACCGCGAGAGGTGTCCCATGGGTGCAGTTGAACTAGCCGCCGCCGTCGTCTCCCCGGAGCAGCGCCACCGCCCCGGCCTGTCCTATCCCAATCCCCTGGCCAGCAACCCGGCCGGCGGCCCGAAATGGGCGGCCACGGTCACCATGGCCGACGGCGCCAAGCTCCAGGTCGCCGATCCGGTCGCGACCCGGGTCATGATCTCCCTGATGGACATGAACGCGGTGGTCGGCGGCGCCGCCTGCCACTTCGGCGGTCCCGCCGCCCTGGCCGAGATCATGTCCTCGATCCACGGCATCATGTACACCCGCCCCGGCATCTGGCATCAGCACTTCAATTTCGTCAACGACGCCGGCCACACCGAGAACGGCATCTATGCGCTGAAGGCCAACTACGGCTTCGCCGGCGTCACTCTGCAGGAGCTCAAGGGCTTCCGCTCGATCACCAGCAAGCTCACCGGTCATGGCGAGAGCCACCTCTTCCCCGAGGGCGTGATGGTCTCCAACGGGCCGCTCGGCTCGTCGATCCCGATCGCCCAGGGCCTGGCCCTGGCCGACCGCCTCGCCGACCGCCAGCGCACCACGGTGTGCGTCATCTCCGACGGCGCGATGATGGAGGGCGAGGCCAAGGAGGCGATCTGCGCCATCCCCGGCCTGGCCGGCAAGGGCCTGGCCAATCCCTTCGTGCTGATCATCTCCGACAACAACACCATGCTCTCGGGCCGCATCGATGCGGATGCCTTCAGCATGGAGCCGTACTTCAGCGGCCTGGCCAACCAGGGCTGGCGGGTGATGCGCTGCGCCAAGGGCAACGACCTGCAGTCGGCCTTCAGCAGCGTCGAGGCCGCGATAGCCGCCGCGGAATCCGATCCGCAGGTGCCGGTGGTGCTGATCGCGACCACCATCAAGGGCTTCGGTGTGGCCGCGTGCGTGAAGTCCTCCAGCGGTGGCCACGGCTTCCCGCTGACCAAGCCCGAGCAACTGCGCGCCTTCGTCCTGGAGATCACCGGCGGCGCGGCGCTGGCGCCGGAGTTCGCGGCGTGGCTCTCCGAGATCGAGGCCGCCGGTGTCGCCAAGGCGGCCAAGGATGCCGAGAAGGCCAAGACGCCCCCCGCCCATCCGCCCGCGAAGAAGGACAAGATCCAAGGCGGCTTCCCCAAGGCGATGATCACCGCGGCCGAGAAGGGCCTGCCAGTGGTCTCGGTCAGCGCCGATCTCCAGGGTTCGACCGGGGTGGCGCCCTTCCGCGCCAAGTTCCCGCAGCTGTCCTTCGACGTCGGCATCGCCGAGGCCAACATGATCTCGACCGCGGCCGGCTTCTCCAAGCAGGGCTACATCCCGGTGGTCGACACCTTCGCGCAGTTCGGCGCGACCAAGGGCCTGCTGCCCTTGTGCATGGCCAATCTCAGCCAGGCCCCGGTGCTGGCGGTGTTCTCGCATGCCGGCTTCCAGGACGCCGCCGACGGCGCCAGCCACCAGGGCCTGCAGTACCTGGCCATGACCGGCTCGATCCCGCACCTGCTGACCTACTGTCCGGCCTCGGCGGAGGAGGCGGAGTGGGCCATGGGCCATGCCATCGAGCACTTCGTCGCCGAACGCAAGGCCGGTCGCACCCCGGAGACCGTGCTGTTCTTCGTCGGCCGCGAGAACTTCCTGGTCTCGATCGCCAACGGCCAGCCCTACGCCTGGGGCAAGGCCATGACCGTCAAGGATACCCTCGGCACGACCACCAAGCGCGTCGTGATCAGCGCCACCGGACCGATGGTGGCCATGGCGGCCAGCGCCGCCGAAGCCCTGGCCAAGGAGGGCATCGGTGCGCTGGTGCTCAACAACGCCACCCCGAACCGTCCCGATGTGGCCGGCCACCAGGCGGCGCTCGCCACCTGCGGCAACCGCCTGATCACGGTCGAGGACCATCAGGTGCTGGGCGGCGCCGGTTCGACCCTGGTCACCGCCCTGGTCACCAGTGGCACCGTGCCCAGCGTCCGGCTGCTTGGCGTGCATGGCGAATTCGGCCAGAGCGCCTACCTGGCCGACCAGCTCTACGCCAAGCAGGGCATCGACGTCGCCGGCATCGTCGCAGCCGTCAAGGCCGCGACCGCCTGAGCGTGCGCATTGTCGTGGGCCCAGGACTCGCCGTCTGGGGCAACTCGGCTAGCGTGCCTCCTGCACCATGGCGCCCCCAGCCCCGTCAACGACCTTCCGGCGCCGCCTGTGGCGCGGCATACGCTGGACCTTCCTCGCGCTGATCGGGCTGCTGGTGGTGGGCTACGCCGCGCGCGGACCCCTGCTCTCGGGACCCTTGTCGCGGCTGCTCGCCGATCAGGCGTCGAAAGCGCTCGGCACGCGCTGCGAGGTCCACGCGGTGCGCGGCGACTTCTTCCACGAGATCGAGATCCAGGGCTTTCGCACCGTGGTCCCGGCGCCCAGCGGTCCGGTCAAGACCCTGGCGGTGCGGCGCGTGGACCTCTCCTACTCGCTGTGGGGCCTGCTGCGCGGCCAGGGGCTGGGCGCGCTGCGCTCGATCGAGTGCGACGACGTCGTCTTCGATGGCGACCTGGTCCGTCCCTCGGCGCCGCGCGCGCATGCTCCCACGACCGCGCCATCCGCGCCGCTGGTCGACCTGCTGCCCTATCCGCTGCCGGTGATCACCGTCACCGCCCAGGTGCACCTGATCCTGCCGTTGCCGGGCGGGCCCGGGGAGCTGACCATCCCCAGCCTGCGCGTGCTCGGGGGCGGCTCCGCGCTGAGCATCGACCTGGCGCAGCTGACGCTTCCGCAGCTGGGCATCAGCCAGGAGCGCTGGTCGGCGCGCTGCGTGACCACCTCTGGTCATGATCTGCAGGTCGTCTCCAATGGGCCGCTCGCGGGCATCGCGATCAACACCCTGACCATCGTCCCGGAGCAGAATGATCAGCGCTTCGAGGCCGACCTCGGCATCGCGCGCGGCCATCTCGCGCTGAGCCTCGACCAGAGCCATGTCGGCGCGCGCCTGGCGGGCATCGATGTGGCAACCCTGCCGCCCTGGCTGCAGATCCTGGCCGACCATCAGCTGCCGGTCCATGGGGTGTTCGATGGCGATGTGGCGATGGACCTGCAGCCGGGACCGGCGCAGCAGTCGGTCGATGTCCAGGTCCATGGACTGGTGTGGCGTGGACTGTCGCCCAGCGAGGTGGTGCTGCGCGGCGTGCGCAACGGCCCGCTGGTGACCATCGACACCCTCGATTTCGACAATCAGCGCGAGCACCTCGCGCTGAAGTCGCTGGTCGTCGACCTCGACCGGGAGTGGCTGGCCCAGGTGCCCAAGAGCTGCGAGTTCCGCTTCGCCGATCTCGGTGCGCTGCTCGATCAACTGCAGGTCGCCGTGCCCGGCGTCTGCACGGCGGTGCCGATGCTCGTCGAAGGCTCGCTCACCGGCCATGACCTGAGCCTCGACCACCTGCATCTCGACGCGCGCGCCGGCACCAGCCAGCTCGACATCGCCGGCTCGGCGCTCGTCCCGGTCACGCCGCAGTGGCAGCGCATCAGCCTCGACGGGGCCTGGAAGGCGCATCTGGCGGCCGTGGATTTCCCGTGCCTGGGTCCGCAGTACCGCGGCACGATCGACGGCTCCGGGCTGTGCTCGGGCATGCCGCTGCAGCCGAGCGCCGACGGCACCCTCGCCACCCAGGACCTGACCATCGCCGGCTACCAGCTCGGGACGCTGACCATCAGCGCCGCCGCGGCCTACCCGCAGCTGACGCTGCGGCGTCTCGAGCTGCGCCAGGGCGCCAACCATGTGGTGCTCTCGGGCCGGGCGAATCTCGCCACCCAGGCGGTGGAGCATCTCGAGGCGCAGATCGACTGCGCCGATCTGTCCACGCTCAGCGCGGGCCTGCCCATCACCCTGCGTCTGAAGGGCTCGGTCACCGCGCATGTGGTCATCGGCGCGGTGGCGCGCGAGCCTCTGGCCGACCTGCTCAGCCACGCCGAGGTCTCGGTGCAGGCCGAGGCGAGCCATCTGGCGGTGGGTGGCATGGGCCTGGGTGATGCGCAGCTGTCGACCACCTTGCATGGCGGTGCGATCGAGATCCCCAGCGCGGTGCTGGACGGTCCCTACCAGGCCCGCCTCTCGCTGTCGGCGCAGGTCGCCGCCAGCGGCGCGATGCGCGTCGACTGCCGCACCCTGCAACTGGGGCTGCGCGCCGTGCCGCTGGTGCAGGCCGTGCTGCGCCAGCCGGCGCACCTGTCCTGGGCCCCGGGCGGGCGGCTCGGGCGGTGGTCGATCAGCGGCATGGAGCTCACTGCACTGGGTGGCAGCATCAGCGTCAACGGCCACGGCGCCGAGAACGTGGACCTGGACGTGCACATCTACCGCCTGCAGCCCTGGCCGCTGCTACCGGGCTGGCTGGCGGCATGCTGCGGGATGATCGACTGCACGCTGACGGTCGATGGGTCGCCGCGGCAGCCGCTGATCGCCCTGCACTGCTCGACCATCGGGCTGCGCATCCTGGGGCGCGGCTCGTGGCTGAGCCTCGATGTCCGCCAGACGCCCACCGGCATCGTCCTGGACGGCCTGGGCGCGCATGTCGCCAACGCGCTCGACGCCCAGGCCGTCGGGCAGTGGCCGGTGGCCTTCGGCATCGACGGCATGCGCGGCCTGCCCGGGGTACCGCGCATGCGGCTGTTCCTGCGCAACGCCCTGGTGCCGGGCATCCTGCCCGACCGTCCGGGACTGCCGGTTTCGGGCATCCTCAGCCTGACCGCGACCAGCGACGCCAGCGGCGCGCGCCTGGACTGCTCGGTGCGCGACATGGTGCTCAAGCTCGATGGGCTGACGCGCGCCACCTCGAAGGCGCTCGACCAGATCACCTCGGTCGAGGCCCATGCCCGGGCGCGCGCCGATGGCTGGACCACCAACCTCACCGTGCACGACACCGCCGGGCTGAGCGTCGACTTGGCGGCCTCGGGCCGTGCGCTGTTCATCCCCGCGCAGCCCTGGCGCTTCGTGCCGACACTGCTGTCCGAGCCGGTGGTGGCGACCCTGGATCTGAGCAACCTGCAGATCAGCCGGCTGCGCACCTTCGTGCCGTCGCTCGTGCACCTCAGCGGCCTGGCCGCGGGCCAGCTGCGCGTCACCGGACGCATCCAGCACCCGCAGTGGAACGGCGAGCTCAAGCTCGAGCACGTCTCGCTCAAGACCCGTACCGATATCCCGGCCATGACCGATGGCACCGGGCTGGTGCGCATCGCTGGCGAGAAGGTGACCATCGACTCCCTGAGCATGCGCATGGGCTACGCGCCGGTCACCGCCACCGGCTGGGTGGACTTCAGCGGCACCGATCCGGTGCTGAACGTCAGCATGGTGGCCGACAATGCCCTGGTGGTGCAGAACCAGTCGCTGCGGCTGCGCGTCGACGGCAACCTCACCCTGGTCGGACCGGTGCCGGCCATGGCGCTCTCCGGCAACCTGCGCATCACCGATGCGCTCTACTCGCAGCCCTTCGAGCTGCTGTCCAAGCTGCGCCCGTCCGGCTCGAAGGAGCCGCAGCCGACCCAGGACCAGGGCATCAAGCTCTTCAGCATCCGCGATGAACCGCTGGCCAGCCTGAGCTTCGATGTGGTGGTGCGCGCGGTGCAGTCGCTGCACGTGCGCACCGATCTGTTCTCCGGCAACGCCTCGATGGACCTGCATCTGGGCGGCAATGGCCAGTCGCCGGTCCCGACCGGGCAGATCTGGGTCGATGATGCGAAGGTGCGCCTGCCCTTCAGCTCGCTGAACCTGACGCACGCGGACATGGTCTTCACCAAGAACAACCCGTTCTTCCCCGGCATCGAGGCGGTCGGTGAGACGCGCCTGAAAGGCTACGACCTGACCCTGCGCGTCAGCGGCAACTATCCCAACGTGGTGGTCACGGTCGAATCCGATCCGCCCTTGGACAACAACGACGGCCTGCTGCTGATGACCACGGGCCTGACCGACCAGGACCGCGACCAGGCCGGTGCGAGCCGTTCGCAGCTGACGTCGGTCGGCGAGTACCTGGCCAAGGAGGTCTGGGGCCAGGTCGCCGCCGCGCCCGATCCCGATGCCAAGCCGTCGATCTTCGACCTCGACCGCCTGGATCTGAGTGTGGGCGAGGAGCTGTCGATCACCGGGGCCGAGACCATCACCGCCAACTACCAGCTCAGCGACCACTTCTATCTGCGCGGCGATCGCGACATCTTCGACGACTACAACATGATGTTCGTCTGGCGCATCCGGGAGCGCTGATGAGTATCCTTCGGTTCTCGCAGCTCGCGCTGGTGGCCGGGCTTTTGTGCCTGGCCGGCTGCGGCGGGATACCCGGGCTGAAGCTCGACTTCAGCGGTTCCGACCACGTCTCGGACGCCGCACTCGAGGCCGCCGCGCGGCGCGAGTTGACCGAGTACCAGAGCCATCCCTCCGATGCGACCCTGGCCGATGCGGCCTATTCCATGGAGCAGGCCCTGCAGCAGCAGGGCTTCGCCCACGCCCATGTCGACTTCCGCATGCTCGCGCCGGTGGGCGGCCTGCAGCATGCCAGCTTCCACATCACCGAGGGGCCGCGGGTCTATCTCGGCAGTCTGCATTTTCCCGGCGCGCACCACTTCAGCGAGGACAAGCTGCGCGGCGCGATGCAGGCCGCGGGCATCGGCTACTTCCAGCTGCAGAAGCCGCCCTACCGCGAGACCGACCTGGAGCGCGCCGCCGAGAGCATCGAATCGCTGTACCTGCTCGATGGCTATTACCGAGTGAAGATCGCTCCGCCCACGGTCACCTTCAATGCCAGCGGGGCGACGGCCTATGCGGTGATGCCGATCTCAGAGGGCCGCTACTACACGATCAGCGCGGTGGCGTACGATTTCGACCTTTCCGACAGCGGCATGTCGCGTCGGGATTTCGCCACGGTGCTGGCGCAACAGGACATCACCGGGCAGGCCTACTACGCCCGGCTGCCGAGCTTCACCCAGTCGCGCATCCAAAGCTGGCTGGCCGACCGCGGGCACCTCAATGGGGAGGTCACCAGCCGCGTGCAGATCGATGACGCGACCGGCTCGGTGGTGGTCAGCTTCACGATCGTCGCGGGTCCGGTGTTCGTGATGCGCCATCTGGTCATCACCGGCAACCAGCACACCCACTCCTCGTTCATCACCAAGTCCATCGGCCTGACCCCGGGCAAGCCGATCAGCCAGGACTCGGTCGACGCGGGCCTGCTGGCCCTGTCGCGCAGCGGCGCCTTCACCACCGTGCGCTGGAAGCCGACACCGGCCACCAGCCAGGGCACGGACCGTCCCACCGATGTCGAGGTCACGGTGCAGGAGGCCAAGGCCAAGACCATCGACTTCGAGGTCGGCTACGGCTCCTACGAGGAGCTGCGCGCCGGCATCCGCTACCAGGACCGCAACCTGTTCGGTGTCGGCCGCTACCTCGAGATCCATCCGACGGTGAGCATGAAGGGCTATGCGCTCAACGGCCGGGTGCGCGACAACTACCTGCTCGGTCACACCAATACCCTGGAGCTTAGCAGCGGCTACATGTACCGCGAGCAGCCGACCTACAATCTCTACCTGATCCAGGCCACCCTGAGCATCGAGCACCGCTTCAACCACATGCTCTCGATGCGCGGCGGCTACACCTACGAGTCGGAGAAGGCGACCGACAACCAGGCGCCGATCCTCGGCATCGATGGCTCGTCCTATATCCCCGCGCCGCGGCTCTTCGATACCATCCGCTATGACCGCCGCGACTCGCCGATCGAGCCCACCAGGGGCTTCCTCGGCACGGCGGGCATCGCCTACTCATCGAAGTACCTGGGTTCGGAACTCGACTTCCTGGAATACACCGCCACCGCCTCCCAGTTCTTCCCGCTGAGCGCCAAGGCCGTGCTGGGCCTGAACGCCACCTACGACACCCGTCAGCTGCTCGACTCCGCGGAGACCCTGCCGGTCCAGGAACGCCTCTTCCTGGGGGGCGAGAATTCGGTGCGCTCCTACCGCGAGATGATGCTCAGCCCGGCCGACGACACGGGCGCGCTGATCGGCGGCTTGACCGCGGCCATGGCCAATGCCGAACTGCGGCTCCAGGTCGCGGGCAGCGTCTACATCGCCTTCTTCTATGACATCGGGGAAGTCAACACCGAGACCTGGCGGCTCGACGGCACGGTCGGCCAGGCCATCGGCACGGGGTTGCGCTACCAGCTGCCGGTCGGGCCGGTGCGCTTCGACCTGGCCTACAATCCGCAGCGCTCGCCCTTGACCACGCATGGCTACATGGGACAGGTCGCGGTGGGCTTCTCGTTCTAAGCCGCACCCAACAGCCGGCGTCCCATCCCCCATGACGTGCGCCGGCGCTGAACGCGTGCGCGACGACGCACTGGCCGCGGGGCGCTGTCGTCCATCCTGTGGCGATGGCCCCCATCCAACCCCATCCGCTGCGCGCCGCCCTGTTCTGGTTCGTCGCGGTCGGGAGTCCGGGCATCCTGCTGCGGACGCTGATCGTTCCCAATGGCCTGCTGCGCGCGGTGCTGATCGTGGCCACCGGCATGGTCCTGCCGCACCTGATCGTGCGCTGGCAGCAGCGGCGCCTGGCCCGCACGGCCTTACCGCGCGGCCGCCGAGCGCCGTGATGGCTACGACGCGATGCGGGTCCTCGCGTCGCGGAAGGCGCGCGGCGTGAGCTTGACCTTGGCCTGGAACAACCGTGAGAAGTAGTTGGCGTCGCTGATGCCCACCCGCGCGGCGATACGCGCGATCGGCTCGTCGCTGGCGAGCAGCAGCTGGCGGGCCTTCTGCAGACGCAGCTCCAGGATGTGTTGACGCACCGAGCTGCCGAAGGCGGCGCGGAAGGCGCGCTGCAAGGTGCTCTTGGACATCTTGCCGCGCACGCTCAGCTGCGCGAGGTCGAGCGGCGAGGCGAGGTGCGTCTCGACATAGCTCAGCACGCTGGCCAGGCGGATCACCAGCCGGGCGGCAGGCGAATCGAGTTCCGCATAGTGCCGCGCCAGGCGCACCAGGATCTGCAGAAGCCATGCCCCGGCGGCGTGCTCCCAGCCCGGCGCGCGGGTGCGCAGCTCGGCTTCCAGTTCGCCGACGAGCGCCACCAGCTGGCGCAGCTGCTCCTGGCCGAGATGCAGATGGCCGGCGAAGCCCTGCTGGCCGCGCAGGCGCGGCTCCAGCGCGACCAGCGGCTGGTACCCGGGCAGGGCCGAGAGGCGGTGCATCGGCAGCTCGAGGCGGGTCGGGTCGTAGGCGAGGTTGATGAGGATAAGCCCCGCGGTCTGCTCGTAGCCATGCGCCATGCCGATCGGCACCATGAAGATGTCGCCCGGACGCAGGGGGTAGGTGCCGGCCACGGTGCGGTGCGCGCCCTCGCCAGCGACGATCAGGACCAGTTCGAGGTTGGCGTGGTCATGGAAATCCATGTCGTGCTGCGGCCGCATGTGCGTGACCACGATCGGGAAACTGGTCGGACGGAGCAGGTTGATGGTGGTCATGATTCGTTTGTGCTAGTCGCAGCGCCGAGCGTGCCTCCAAAATCGCCATGTGCCAGCTAGGATGGCCTCGGAGTCGCCATGCCTACCCCCAGCGCCGTGCCCACCCTGATCCCGACCTACCTGCGCTGCGAATGGCAGGTCGCGCCCCTGGCCATCGAACGGCCCGATCCGCGCCTGAGCTGGGAGCTTACGGCCCCCGCCGGCGCCTACGACGTGGTCCAGTCCGCCTACCGCATCCAGGTCGCCGCGACGAGCCGCGATCTCGCGGCCGGAACCAACCTGTTGTGGGACTCAGGGATCGTGGCCTCTGCGGCGCAATCCAGCATCCACTATGCGGGCACGGCGCTGGTGAGCTTCCAGCGCGTCTTCTGGCGCGTGCAGATCATCGACGGCCAGGGCACGGCCTCGTCCTGGAGCGACGTCGCGCCGTTCGCCATGGGCATCCGCGAGCGTTCCGGCTGGAAGGGCTCCTGGGTGCACTCGCCGCTGTGGACGTCCAACAACAGCCCCTACTACCGCCGCTCCTTCACCACCACCATGCCGGTCGTCGATGCCCGGCTCTACGTCACCGCGCGTGGCATCTTCCGCGCCGCGATCGACGGCCAGCTGATTGCCGACGAGCAGCTCGCGCCGGGCTGGACGGACTACAAGAAGCGCATCCTCTACCGCTGCCATGACCTGACCGCGAGCCTGGCAACACCGGGCGAGCATGTGCTGGGCGCGCAGCTGAACATCGGCTGGTACATGGGTCCGGTCGGCTGGGAGGGCAAGGCCCACCTGTGGGGCTGGCGCACCGAGCTGCTCATGGTGCTGCGCCTCGAGCATGCCGACGGCTCGGTCGCGTGGGTGACCACCGATGAGCAGTGGCGCACCGCCAACAGCCCGACCCTGTCCTCCAGCTTCCTCAAGGGCGAGATCCATGACCGGGGCCTCGAGGTGGACGGCTGGGACAAGCCGGGCTACGTCGACAGCGCGTGGCACAAGGTCAACCACAGCGCGATCGAGGAGGCGCCGCTGTTGCAGGCGCACAGCGGTCCGCCGGTGCGTGCGCTGGGCGTAGTGAAACCGGTCAACCGTTGGCAGGCCCGTCCGGGCTGCTGGATCTTCGACCTCGGCGAGAACATCGCCGGACGGGTGCGCCTGACGATCACCGCCGCGGCCGGCACCACCGTGCGCCTGCGCCATGGCGAGATGGTCACTCCCGACCGCAACCTCTACGTCGACAACCTGCGCTCGGCATTGAGCATGGATGTCTACACCGCGGCCGGCACCGGGGTCGAGACCTTTGAGCCGCGCTTCACCTTCCATGGCTTCCAGTACGTCGAGCTCACCGGCTGGCCGGGCGAGCCGCCCATGGACTGCCTGACCGGCATCATCATCGGCTCGGACTGCCCAGCAGCCGGAACCTTCAGCTGTTCGGAGCCGATGGTCGACAAGCTCCAGGCCAACATCGTGCGCACCCAGCGCGCCAACTACATCGAAGTGCCGACCGACTGCCCGCAGCGCGACGAGCGCCTCGGCTGGACCGGGGATGCCCAGGCCTATATCCGCACCGCGATCTGCAACCGCGACATCTCCGCCTTCTTCACCAAGTGGCTGCAGGACCTGCGCGATGCGCAGAATCTCGACGGCACCTTCCCGAACGTCGCACCCCAGGTGCCGGGCCTGGGCGACAGCTGGAATCTGTCGCGCGGCGATGCCGGCTGGGCTGACGCCGGGACGATCTGCCCGATGACCCTGTGGCAGTGCTATGGCGACAAGGACCTGCTCGCGGCCAGCTACCCCTCGATGGTGAAGTGGGTCGAGTACCTGGAGCGGACCGCGGTCGAGGGCGTCTTCATCCGCTACCAGAGCAAGACCACCCTGGTCTTCGGCGACTGGCTGCAGGTCGACTGCTGGACGCCGCCTGAGATCATCATGACCGCGTTCTTCGCGCACTCGACCGAGCTCCTCGCCCAGGCGGCGCGGATCCTCGGCAAGGACGCCGACGCGGTGCGCTTCGAGAAGCTCTTCGGTCAGGTCTGCACGGCCTTCACCAAGGAGTTCATGAAGCCCGATGGCCGGGTGATCGGCAAGCGCTCCGAGGACGAGACCCAGACCAACTACCTGCTGGCCCTGCATTTCAACCTGCTGCCGGAAGCCAACCGCGCCGCCGCCTTCGGGCACCTCGTCACCCAGCTGGCCAAGCGCGACTACCACCTCTCGACGGGCTTCCTGGGACTGCCCTACCTCTTGCCGGTTTTGACGCGCTACGGGCGTGTGGATCTGGCCTACCGGCTGCTGATGAATACCGGGTACCCCTCGTGGCTCTATCCGATCACCCAGGGTGCGACCACGATCTGGGAACGCTGGAACGGCTGGAAGAAGGACGAGGGTCCTGCCGATCCCGGCATGAACTCCTACAGCCATTACTCCTATGGCGCATGCGGCGAATGGCTGTTCTCGGATGTGGCCGGCATAGAGCGCCTGGAGGTCGGATTCGCCAAGATCCGCATCCGTCCGCAAACCGGTGGGATCATGACCTCCGCGAGCGCCACGCACCGCTGCTTGTACGGCCAGATCGCCAGCAGCTGGCACACGTCAGGAAACCAGATCGAGATGCAGGTTGAGGTCCCGCCTAATACCACGGCGATCGTCTACATCCCGACCAGAGCCCCGTCCTCGATCCGGGAAGGAGGCCGACCCAGCACGCGGAAGATGACGCTGGACGATGGGTATTGCGTCATTGCCGTCGGTTCGGGCAGCTATCAGTTCCAGGCGGAACATACCAGTGGCAGCGCAGCTGCACACAGGGCGACCGTAACGAGCCACTGATCGTAGGCGCTGTCAATGACGTAGGCG
>Ga0302314_10002109_pt1 | contig 37134 bp, 30 predicted proteins | sample III_Palsa_N2_3_FD_200533 | JGI IMG/M metagenome (GOLD analysis project Ga0302314, IMG submission 200533) | Peat permafrost microbial communities from Stordalen Mire near Abisko, Sweden - III_Palsa_N2_3 | ecosystem: Environmental > Terrestrial > Soil > Palsa > Peat permafrost | place: Sweden...
CGGTACCAGTAATAGCCCGGCGGCGGGCGGCGCAGGTGGTAGCGATAGTAGTCGCCAACGACATAGCCGCGCTCGCCTTGCGGCAGGAACTGGCCACGGCGCAGGCGGCCCGGAGACGGCGGCGCGTAATCCTGGAACCCCTCGCGGAATCGCGGTGCGCCATAACCGGGTGGGCGGCCATAACCTGACGGAGGACGGGCGTAGGCGGGGGACGGCGGGGCGTAGCGAGGCGCTCCACCGTAGGCAGGTCCTTGCGGCGCAAATCGAGGTTGACCGCCGCCGCCGCCATAGTGCGGCGCGCCATAGCCGCCACCAAACGACGGACCGCCATAGTGGCCCGGACCGCCGCCACCTTCGTGTCGGCCATGATCGGCCGCGACGGCGACCACCGGCAGCGCTATCGCCGCGGCCATCAGGGTGGTCAGCAGCATCTTCATGACTGGACCTCCCTTTCAAAATTACAGCGAGCGGTGTGTTTCAACACATGCCGCTGGGACAAGGTTTCCATCGCCCACGATCTTCCGCCGTCGCGTCTGAACCCGCGCTGAACGGGCGCTGGCATATCTTTCGCCTTGCCGCGTCGACGCGAGGCCGACCATTGTAGCGGCCACAGATTAAGGAGGCCAACATGACCCAGCCGATCTGAGCCTGTTATTGTTGGCCCGCGCCACGCGGTTACAAGGCCCTCATCGTGTTGGAGCAGCTGCGCTTAGGGGCGCTGGAGGTGCGATCGGCGCCGTTCGGCCAGCGAGCGCGAAAGTGACCCGTTAAGATGGTCGCAACATTTTCTCAAAATTAACTCAAGTAAATCGCGCGTATACAGAGTGTATTCGCGCGAATTCTATGTGTTAAAAATGGCTAACGTTCGGCTTAACTATATTTTCAATAGCTGTGCTCTTTTATGTCTCCACGGGGCGAGAACGCCTTCACGCGCTTTCGCGTGTCGATCGAATTGATGGGGATGCTTTGTGATGATCCAAGTGAATGTTGAGCCGCCGGCCATGGTCGGCCTGCCGCTGCCGACAACCGAAGCCTCGGGCGACGAGCTGTTCCGCATGGGCCTGCTGTACTCGACCGGCCAGGGCGGCGCGCCAGTGGACTATGTGTCCGCGCACATGCTGTTCAATCTGGCGGCCATGCGCGGCTCGCTGGAAGCCAAGATCTACCGCAAGGAGATCAGCCAGGAGATGGCTTCGGGCGATATCGCCGAGGCGCAACGCGCCGCGCGCGAATGGCTGTCACACGGCTAAGGCTTCAGCCCGCGACGGTCACTTGATCGCCGCGGCCGATACATACGACGATGGACCCAGGGCGTAGTTGAACCCCAGGTCTACCGGCGCGACATCGCGAATATATTGCTGAACGAACAGTCCCGCCTCGGAGATGGTCGAGCGAGGGACGTAGACCACGTCGAAACGCCGCAGGGGCACGGCGTCGATACTTCCGGGGTTCTTGATCCCGCGGCCCAGATCGGCGGTCCGCATCATCGCGCGGCCGCCCGGGCCGCGCCGGATGATCACCACCTGATTCGCCTTGGCCGAGGTCTTGAACCCACCGGCCATGATCACGGCTTGCAGGGCGTTGATATCGCCTGGCATGTCGTAGACGCCGGGCTTGTCCACCTCGCCGCCGACGAAGACCTTCAACGGCGCCGTCTTCACATTGATAATGACGTCTGGCCGCAGCAGCTGGCTTGAATAGGCGTGGGCGATTGCGGCCTCGGCCTCATTGACCGTCAGATCGGCCACCATCATCGACGGCAACAACGGCAGGCTTACCCGCCCGTCCGGCTGCACAACCACAATCTTGGTCAGTTCCGGGGCTGAAGGCGTCTGCACCTCAAGCTCGTCGCCGGGATAGAGCCGATAGCGCGGCTCGTCGCTGGTCCAGCTCGCATAGCCGATATTGGGAAAGCCCTGGTCGGCCGCCGGCTCTTGCGCCGACATCCTGACCGGCGCGCAGGCGGCCAGACCCAGGCTTAGGCCCAAGGCGATGGCGGCGACTGGGCGAGGGGACATCTTCGGATACCGGGTCAGTGACGATGATCGAAGGGTTAAGGAAAATGGGTAACCAAGCGTTAAAGCCCGGCGAGCGAGGTTGGGCCACGACCGCTCCGGTCATGGAATCAGATGGCGTTCAACAGCTTCAGCCAGGGCCCTGCCGCCGTCACGCCATTCCGGCGGGGCGAAGACGCGCCTGTGCGCGCGCGCTACGCCCCCAGCGATATCGTGACCCTGCTCTGGCGCGAGCGGATGTTGATGTTGGTGGTGTTCCTGGCGATTCTCGCCCTTGGCGTCGCCGCGGCGATGACCCTGCATCCACTCTTTTCCGCTCAATCGAGCGTCCTGGTGCGGCTTGGCCAGGAATACGTCTACCAGCCGTCGGCGGGCGATGCGGCGCGGGGCGCTGTCCCGGAGTCGGACGCGGTGGTCCAGTCGGAAGTCGAAATCCTGTCCAGCGCCCAGCTGAAACAGCAGGTGATCGATAAGATCGGCCTGTCGCGCCTCTATCCCAAGATCGGCTCCGGCTATGCGACCGCTACGCCGGACCAACGCCGTCTGATGATGGGCAGGGCGATCGCGGCCATGGACAAGGGCCTGAAGATCGTCTCGACGCCTGGCGCGCCGGTGGTGCGGATCAGCTTCTCGCATCCGGACCCGCAGATGGCTGCGCTGGCGCTGAACACCTTGCTGGACCAGTATCTGATCTATCGCCGCTCGGTGCTGCTGGATCAGGCCGCGCCGCTCGAGGATCAACGCAAGTCGTTCGAGGCGCGTCTCGCCCAGGCGGACGAGGCGTATGAGAACTTCCTCGGCAGCAACAACATCGGCGACTTCGAGGCCGAGAAGGCCTCGCTGGCCCAGCTTCAATCCAGCCTGCAGCAGCAGAAATTCACCGCTGACGACCAGCTGAAGGAAAAGCAGGGCGAACTGGACGGTCTGACCCAGCAGGCGGGGCAGCTCGCGCCGGAGATCGGCCTCTATCACGACGTCGATCATGCGGCGCAAGACAAGCTCACCGACCTGAAAGTCCAGCGCGAGAACCTGCTCGGCCGCTATCGGTCGGACGCCTCTCCCGTGCGCGATATGGACGCGCAGATCACAGCGCTCGAACGCGCCATCGCCTCTGGCGCCATGCAGGGCGAAGGCGCCAAGCGGGTGGGGGTCAACCCGGTCTACCAAACGGTCCAGTCCGATAAGATTCAGGCCGCGGCCCAGATCTCCGCCCTGCAGCAATCGTCCGAGGCCCTGGGCGCTCAAATCGATCAGGTCACCGAACGGCAGCTGCGCCTGGCGCAACTAGAGCCGCAGTATCAAGGCCTCACCCGTGACCGAGACGTGCTGCAGAACAACGTCCGCGACTTTACCGTCAAGGAGCAGGAGACCGAAGCGGCCGACGCCATCGCCCGCCAAGGCGACGACAGCATTTCGGTCGTTGAACGTCCTGTCGCGCCTACACAAGGCAAGAGCCTTCGCCGGCCGGTATTGGTGCTGGCGGTCTTGCTGGCGGCCTTTACCGCCCTCTGTGTCGGTCTGCTGCGTGTCTTCCTGCGTCCAGGCATCCCGACGCCGGCCTCCGCTGCCCGGACGCTGGATTTGCCGGTGCTGGTGACCGCGCCCATGAAGTCCTCGGTTGGCGGACGCGGGTGAGCCCGCAACCTTGCGGCGGCAAAGGCCTTTGGTTGTTGTGTGATAAGGCTTTAGCCGTACGCGTGCGGCGATTCGGGTGATGGTCGATCTGACGGCGGAAATGGCGCAGCTGCTGGCGTCGCTGGGACCGGCGCGGGCGGGACAGGCCCGAGTGGTTCAGCTCGTCGCGGCCTCCAGCGGGGAGGGGACGTCGACCGTCGCGCGGGAATTGGCGCGCTTTGCCGCCGGCCGTGCGCGACGCCCGGTCTGGCTGATCGATCTCGACCTGATGAATTCGCCCCAGTACGCCGCCGTGGCCGGTGATCCGGCCCGCTATGGCGCGCTGGGCCGGGCGACCGCCGCATCCCCCGACGGCTCGGCCTTCTTCACCATACAGCCGCCGGCGGCTGGTCCCGATGGCAGGCCCTGGCGTGACTCCCGTTACCTGATCGCCCATCCCGTCGGCGGCGCTAACTTTTGGGTCACCCGGTTCCGGCGTGAAGCGCTGATCGGCGATCAGACGGCGCACGTCATGCCTACCGGCGACTACTGGAACGCTCTGCGCCAACATGCCGAGCTGGTTGTGATCGACGCGCCCGCCGCCGACAGATCGCGCGCGGCCATGACCATCGCCCCCTTCGTCGACTTCACCATCCTCGTCGTTGCGGCCGATGGCGCCGATGGGACGGGACCGGCAAGCCTCCGCGACGCGATTCACGCCGCCGGAGGCCAATGCGCGGGCTTGGTGTTCAATCGCGCCAGTGTGGAGACACCATCCTTCCTGAAGGCCTTCCTGCCGTGACGGCCCAGGTCCTGGCTTGGCCCGGACCCGTGGCCGCCGCTCGCCCGCGCGGCTCGATCAGCGATCTTCTCGCCTTCGCGGCTTCGGTGGTCATGCTGTTGGTCTACGCCCAACCCTGGGCGATCTTCCTGCCGGACCAGGGAGTCAGCGACACCGGCTCGGCGATCGAACGAGCGGCCTTCTTTCCCATGTATGCGGTGGGCCTGGGCCTGATCGCGACAAGGCCGATGGCGGCGCTCAAGGGTTTGGCCGGCCAGCCCTTCCTGATCGTCCTTCTGGCGATTGTCGCGGCGTCGACAACCTGGTCGATCGCGCCTGATGAAACGTCGCGGCGTGTGGTCGCCCTGGTCATGACGACCGTCTGCGGCGTCGCGTTAGGCGCGCGCTGGCGCTGGCCGGCGCTGGTCGAAGTGTTGGCGACCGCCTTTGCGGTGTTGTCGGTGGTCTCGCTGATCCTGGGCGCGCTTTTGCCGACCTATGGCCGGATGAGCGAAATCTTCCCGGGCGCCTGGCGCGGCCTCTGGGTGGAGAAGAACGCCTTCGGCGGCATGATGACCTTTGGCGTGCTGATCTTCGCCACCGCCGGCCTGCTCAATCCTCGCCGGGCGCCGATCTGGTGGCCCATGGCGCTGCTGGACCTGGCTCTGCTGCTGTTGTCGACGTCCAAGACTTCGCTGGTGGCTCTGGTCCTGGGCCTGGCGGTGCTGGGCTTTGTGCTGTTGGCGCGGCGCGGGGGCGCGATCGCGGTGCTGGCGGTCTATGCCGCCGTGGTCGGATTATCGACCTTGGCGGCGGGTGTTTATCTCGCGCCTGACGTCTTCTTCACGCTGCTCGGCAAGGACGCGACCTTGACCGGCCGCACCAAGATCTGGTCGGCCATAGCGCGGCTGATTCAGGACCGGCCGTGGACCGGCTATGGCTATGCGGCCGTCTGGACCGATACCTCGGGCTGGGGGCCGCTGGCCTGGATCATCAAATGGGCGGGGTTCAAGCCACAGCATGCCCACAACAGCTGGCTGGAACAGTGGCTGGGTCTTGGCGTGTTCGGCCTGGCCGCCTGGGCGCTCTACTATCTCACCACCTTGTTTCGGGCGATCTGGGCGGTGTTTGCGACCCGGGGCGCCCTGCTGGCCTTGCCCTTCCTGATCGTGTTCACCCTGATGAGCCTGACGGAAAGCATGGCGCTGATCTACAACGACCTGCGCTGGGTGATCTTCGTGGCGTTGTCGATCCGGCTCGCGGCGCCGGAGCCAGCGCTCTAGCCCAGAGCCTCGGCCAAACGCTCCATCGCCATCCGTGACATCGGGGTGTCGCCGCCCAGGCCAATGCGAATGCGATCTGGCCGACCGAAGTAGCGCCCCGCCACCACGCCGGTGTCGAACTTCGATTTGAGGGTCTCGACGAAGGCGTCGACATCGGTGTCGACCAGGCGCGGGAACACCGTGGTGCCCTGATCGAACACCTCCTGCTCCAGACGGGGGTGCTGACCCAGCAGTTGGCGATAGGCGGCTCGGTTGGCGTCGATCATGGTGTTCGCGCGCGCGCGCAGATTGGGCAGGCGATCGAAGGCGACCACGGCCATCCGCTCGGCCACGTGAGGCGGATGGACGCCGAAGAGGTCGTTCAGCCGGCTCATTTTGTAGGCCAGGTCCTTCGGCGCCAGAATCCAGCCGCAGCGCAGGCCGCTGACGCCATAGGCCTTGGTCAGGCTCGAGGTGACGACGATATTGCCGTCCGCGTGGAAGGCTGTCCTGGCCGCCTCATCGCGGAACATCAGTTCGCGATAGACCTCGTCGATCAGGACCCAGGCGCCGACCTTGGCGGCGGCCTCGGCCACCGCCGCTACGGCCTCGTCGCTGTCCAGGGCGCTGGAGGGGTTGTGCAGGTTGGTCAGCACGATCAGCCGGGTTTTGGGTGTAATCTGGGCCGCGATACGCTCTGGATTGAGCCTCCAGCCGTTGGCCGGAGAGCGCTCGAAGCGGCGAATATCGGCCTGCAAATAACCCAGGGTCGAGGTCAGCAGCTCATAGGTGGGATCCTCGACCAGCACCTCGTCGCCGGCTGACAGGATGGCGGCGAAGGCCAGGTGGTTGGCGAACGAACAGCCGCCGCCCGGCGTCACCACGCAGCTGACATCGACGCCAAAACGATCGGCGATTTTCTGCATCAGTGGCGGATAGCCACCGGCATTGGGGCCGTGCAGCGCCAGATCGTCCAGCGTCAGGTCGAGGTCAGAGAGCTTTGCGTCGAGAACGCCGCTGGAGGCGAGATTGTATTTCGCGCCGGTCGAGTATTTGGCGAAGTGCATGTAGTCCGACTGGCGGACCTGGGTCGGTAGGGTCATTCGGCGGGCGCGATTTGCATGGCCTTGCGGCGGCTCCAGTACAGATACGGCGGGATACCCACCAGCATGATCGCATAGCCGATCAGGCTGTTGATCGGATAGGCCCAGAACGACGCGACGACGATGATCGCGCAGCCCAGGATGAACAGGATGGTGGTGAGCGGGTGCAGCGGCGCCCTGAAACCGGCGATGTGAGCTGCAAGCCCTGCCGCCCGCTCGCGCCGGCGTAGAATGAACAGGCACGATGCGCTGAGGCCGAAGAACAGGAAGTTCATCGCCGTCACATAGCTGAGAATCTGCTCATAGCTGCCGCTGAGCGCCAGGATGCCGGTCCAGACGGCCTGCAGCACGATGGCGATCACCGGCGCGCGGCTGCCCTCGGCGATCTCAGCGACCTTTTTGAAGAACAGGCCGTCGCGGGCCATGGCGAAAGAGACGCGCGGGCCTGTGAGAATCGACTGGCTCATGAAGGCGAGGGCGGAGAGGGCGATCGCGCCCGCCGCGAGGTTCCCGCCGACAGGCCCGGCCGTGATGCGCAGGACGTCGGCCGCGGGTGTCAGCGTCGATCCGAGGGCCGAGATTCCCAGCGCCCTCAGACAGGCGACATTGACCAGAAGATAGAGGGTGATGACCGCCAGCACGCCGACCACCAGCGCGCGGGAGAGGTTGCGGGCGGGGTCCTTCATCTCGCCGGCGACGAAGTTGGACGTCTGCCAACCGCCGTAGCTGAACACCACGGGGATCATCGCGGCGCCGAAGAGTTTCACGAAGTCGAGCGGCGTGGCCGCTTGGATGTGGGCGTGGGAGGCTACCGGGTGAGCGACGAAAAGACCCGCGATGACCAGGGCCGCAATGGCCGCGATCTTAAGCAGGCCGAGAATGCCTTGCACACCGTTGCCGGACTTGACCCCCAGGCAGTTCACCCCGGCCAGAATGATCAGCACGCCAACGACGACAAAGTTGTCGTTCAAGGCGCCGCCGGCGAGGACGTTGAGGTTCTTGGCGAAAATGATTGCGACCGCCGCCATGCCGCCTGCCTGGACGACCAGGAGGGTGGTCCAGCCATAGAGGAAGCCAGCCAGCGAGCCGTAGGTTTTGCTGAGATAGACATATTCGCCGCCGGTCTCGGGAATCCGCGCCGCCAGCTCGGCGTAGACGAAGGCGCCGAGAATCGCCAAGCCGCCGCCGAGAGACCAGGCGGTCAGGGCCAGGGCTGGAGACTGAAGGCTTCGCGCGACCACGGCCGGGTTCACGAATATCCCTACACCGACGATTCCGCCGATCACCAGCATGACCGCGCTTGGAAATCCGATGGCGACGCGCAGGCCTTCCTTGCTGATCCCCTCGTCCGTCATGGTGGTGCTCTAGCTTGGCGGTCCCCGCGCCGCCGGGGCGCATTAGGGACGCTTAAGCCCCGCGACGCAATCGCCAGTCCACCGCTTCATTTCTTCGCGCCCTTCACAAACCCATGCGCGTTTGCTAACCCCCGCCGCTCACCACGCGCGGTCGTGGCGGAATTGGTAGACGCGCAGCGTTGAGGTCGCTGTGGGGTAACCCGTGGAAGTTCGAGTCTTCTCGACCGCACCAGTGAACTGAAGGATAGGCAGCGCCGAGGCGACGTAAGCGGGAGACGGTCTATGACCCCAGCGAACGACGGCCTCAAGGCCGGTCAAGCCGCGCCCGCCGAAGACTTGCCCGTCGAAGACTTGGAAGACCTCGCCCTCAGCGACGATTATGCGCTGAACCCGGCCTTCGTGGAGATGGTGGTCGACGCAGCCGACCAGGGAAACCTGGTGCGGCTGCGCGAGCTCATCGAAGCGCTGCATCCTGCCGACCTGGCGGATCTGCTGGGGTTCCTGTCGTCAAGCCATCGGGAAGTCATCGTCCCGATGCTGACGGCTGACGAGCTGTCGGAAACCCTCTCCGAACTCGACGGTCCCCTGCGCGAAGACGTGCTCGAACTGGTCGCGCCGGAGAATCTCGCCAAAGCGCTTGGCGAAATGGAATCGGACGACGCCGCCGACGTTGTCGACGACCTTGAGGACGACAAGCGCGGCGAAGTGCTGGCGGCCATGTCGGCCGCTGATCGGATTTCGATCGAAAGCGCCCTGTCTCATGCGGATGAGACAGCCGGCCGCCTGATGCAGCGCGAGGTGCTTGCCGCGCCTCAGTTCTGGACCGTCGGCCAGACCATCCATCATATGCAGACGGGTGGTGATGACCTGCCGGAGCTATTCTTCGACGTTTATGTGGTCGATCCTTCGAATAAGCCACTTGGCGCCGTGGCCCTCAGCCTCCTCCTCAGGAGCTCGCCCGATGCCCCGCTGTCCCGGATCATGGAGCCGATCACCGAAATCCCGGTCGATATGGACCAGGAAGAGGTCGCCTACATCTTCGACAAATACCATCTGATCTCCGCGCCCGTGGTGGAACGGGGCGGGCGGCTGGTGGGACAGATCACCGTCGATGACATCGTCGGGGTTATCCAGGACGAGAGCGAAGAGGATATGCTGGCCCTGGCCGGCGTGTCCGATCGTGGACGCAGCGACACGATCATGGGGATTACGCGCTCCCGATTCTGGTGGCTGCTGATCAACCTAGGCACCGCGATCCTGGCGTCGTGCGTGATCGGCATCTTCCAGGGCTCGATCGCCAAGCTGGCGGCGCTGGCCGTGATCAACCCCATCGCGGCGTCCATGGGCGGCAACGCCGGCACCCAGACGCTCACCGTCGCCGTGCGGGCGCTGGCGACGAGGGAGCTCAACGCCGCCAACCTGCTTATGGCTGTTTGGCGCGAGATCGCGGTCGGGGTGATGAACGGCGTGGCCTTCGCCATCGTCATGGGCGTCGTCACCGAGGTGTGGTTCCACAACCCGATCATGGCGGTGATCGCGGGCCTGGCGATGGTGATCAACCTGATCGTCGCCGCCATCGCGGGCATCCTGATCCCCCTGGGCTTGGACAAGATGGGATTCGATCCGGCGGCGTCATCGGTGGTGTTCCTGACCACCGTCACCGATTGCGTCGGCTTCTTCAGCTTCCTGGGACTGGCGACGCTGATTTTGCTGCATTAGCTGTGGACGAACTCGCCTGTCGGGTTGGGCTGTCACACGCGGCCTCTATCTTGCCAGTTGAGCCTCGGGCGTATCCGCCCCTGTCTCAAACTGGGTCAAGAGTGCGATGAACCCCCGTTACAAGGCCTCCCGCGCCGGGATCGATTTGCTGAAGGATTTCGAAGGCTTCCGCAGTGAAGCCGCGCGATTGCCTGATGGCCGCTGGACCATCGGCTATGGCCACACCAAATCGGCCCGCGCCGGCGTGACCATTTCGGAAGCCGACGCCTCGGCCCTGCTGCAGTACGACCTGATCGAGGTTGTCGCGGCGGTGAACGACCTGGTCTTCACGCCCATCACCCAGAACCAGTTCGACTCCCTGGTCTGTTTCGCTTTCAACGTCGGCCTCGCCGGTTTCCGCACCTCGACGGTGCTAAGGCGGATCAACGAAGGCGCGATGCTGCAGGCGGCCTGGTCGCTGGAAATGTGGCGCAAGGCCGAGTTCGAAGGTCATGAGTTCGTGGTCGACGCGCTGGTGCGCCGCCGGGCCGCCGAGAAGGCCCTGTTCCTGACGCCCGCCGACGGCTGGGTCGCCGCGCCGTCCCCAGTGCTGCCGCCGCGCATCGACGATGAGGTCTGCCGGTCGATCCCCAAGGATAAGCCCGTCGATCTGAAGGCCAGCCTGGTCGGTACGACGGCGATCGTCATCCGTGAGGATGTCCCTGCAGCGCCCGCACCGGCGGAATCCATTGCTGAGCCATCGTCCGTTACACCCGTCCTGGCCGCCGCGGCGGTTGCTGGCGCTGTCGTGTTTGCGCCGGAGCCTCAGTCCGAGCCCGCGCCCGAAGCTGCCCCTCAGCCCGAAACGCCCGCGCCGCTGCCGCATCAGATGGCGGACGCGACCCAGGCTCTGTCGGCACGGCTTGAAGCCATCCTGCCCAGCGCGACCCCGGCCGCCTACACGGTGACCGAGACGCGCAGCGATCTCGACCTGCCTCTTCCGCCCGAGCCCGCGGCTGAACCCGCGCCGGCCGAGACGGCGCCGGTCGTCGCCCCCGAGCCGGTGCTGTTCGAACGGCCGGTGGTTCAATCCCGCTGGCTGCCGGACCCGATCGCCTATTCGCGGCCGGAGCCTGAGGCCCAACCCGCGGTCGCGCCCGAGCATGATCCGACGGCTTCGGCGGACCTGTTCCAAACGCCTATTTTTCGCGAAGAACACAACCACGGTGACTTCGAGATCGCCGATGTAGAACCGGCCAAGTTGGGCTTCGCGCCGTTCCTGGTCCTGGCCTTTGTCGGCCTGATCATCTTCGCGGCCGCCGCCACCTGGGCCTTTAACGCTCACTCCAGCGGAGGCGTCATCAACCCGATCACCATCGGCGTGGGCTTTGGCGTCATCGGCATCGGGCTGGTCGCCTGGGCGGTCTACTCCCTGCTCTCCAAAGTCGGTGAGTGGGAAGAATAGCCGCGCCAAGTAGCCATCCTGCAGAGCAATAATTTCGCGCCTTTTGGAGGGCCGTGGTAAGCGGATCGCATGATCCCGAACCACGGCCCTTCTTTTGATTTCGCCCTCGGCGAGACCGCTGACGCGATCCGCGAGACCACCAGCCGCTTTGCCGCCGATGAGATCGCGCCGCTGGCCGCGGAGATCGACCGCACCAACGATTTTCCGCGCCAGCTCTGGCCCAAGATGGGCGAGCTTGGCCTGCATGGGGTCACCGTCGAAGAGGAGTTCGGCGGCCTTGGTCTGGGCTACCTTGAGCATGTGATCGCCATGGAGGAGGTGTCCCGCGCGTCCGCCTCGGTGGGCCTGTCCTACGGCGCCCACTCCAACCTCTGCGTCAATCAGATCCGCCGCTGGGGCACGCCCGAGCAAAAGCGGCGCTATCTGCCGAAGCTGATCAGCGGCGAGCATGTCGGCGCCCTGGCCATGAGCGAGGCGGGTTCCGGCTCCGACGTCATCTCGATGAAGCTGCGGGCCGAACGCCGGGGCGACCGCTATGTGCTGAACGGGACCAAGTTCTGGATCACCAATGCTCCGCACGCGGACACCCTGGTGGTCTATGCCAAGACCGACCCCGAAGGCGCCAGCCGCGGCGTCACCGCCTTCCTGATCGAGAAGGATTTCAAGGGTTTCCACTGCGCCCAGAAGCTGGACAAGCTGGGTATGCGAGGCTCCGACACCGGCGAGCTGGTGTTCGAGGACTGCGAGGTGCCCGAGGAAAACATCATGGGCCCCGAGAACGGCGGCGCGGGCGTGCTGATGAGCGGTCTGGACTATGAGCGGGCCGTGCTGGCCGCCGGGCCGCTGGGGATCATGCAGGCGGCGCTGGATTCGGTGCTGCCCTACGTTCGCGAGCGCAAACAGTTCGGCAAGCCCATCGGCACCTTCCAGCTGATGCAGGGCAAGGTCGCCGACATGTATGTCGCGCTGAATTCCGCCCGAGCCTACGTCTATGCGGTCGCCCGGGCTTGCGACGCGGGCCGGACCACTCGGTTCGACGCGGCGGGCGCGATCCTGCTGGCCTCGGAAAACGCGGTGCGGGTCACTTTGGAGGCGATCCAGGCCCTGGGCGGCGCCGGCTATACCAAGGACTATCCGGTGGAGCGGCTGCTTCGCGACGCCAAACTCTATGATATTGGCGCCGGCACCAATGAGATCAGGCGATATCTGATTGGCCGCGAGCTGGTCGGTGGATAGACGAGGCGGGCGATCACGCAGAGGTGTTCGGGTATCGCTGCCTCCGATTCACCGACTAGACTATGTACTCACACGGATGAAACACGGGTTGGCTGTTGTGCGGGTGCTCAGGGAAGGCTTGCTGCCCATAGCGGGTGTTGCCGCTTTGCTGCTCGCCGGCTGCGCTAGTCAGCCGCGCGAGCTTGCGTCCAACTGTCCAGCCGCCTCTCAAAAGCCGACCGCCGAACTTTTGTTCGGCAGGGGCTCGAACAGTGTCCCGACTGTGAGCGAGGCTGAATTTCGACGCTTCCTCAATCGCGAAGTTAGTCCCCGCTTTCCCGACGGCCTTACCGTCGTCAACGCGAGGGGAAGTTGGACGCCGCAGGCCAGTTCGACCATCGGCGATCGGCCCAAGCTGGTCATGATCGTTCTGCGCGGCGGGGCGGACGATCAGGCCAAGCTGGAGGCGATCCGCACGGCTTATCAAGCCCAGTATCATCAGGAATCGGTGCTGCTGCCCACCGGGCCGGAATGCATCGCTCTGACGTGACTCGGGGAGGGTCGGGCGCTTAACCCTGCTGGCCCCAGGTCGCGAACATGCCGATGGCGGCGACCAGCATGACCAGGGTCGCGGCCCAGCCGACGACCTTTAGGCCGGGGCCGAGGGTGAACGGGCCCATGACCTTCTTGCGGCTGGCGAGGAGCATCATCATCACCATGACCGGCACGGCCACGACGCCGTTGATCACCGCGCTCCAGAACAAGGCCTTGATCGGGTCGATGTGGACGAAGTTCAGGACCACGCCGACCACAAAGGCGCCGGCGATCAGGGCGTAGAAGGTTGGTGCGCGGCGCAGTTTGCGGGCCAGACCCACATGCCAGCCGGCGGCTTCGCCCACCGCATAGGCCGCCGAACCCGCCAGCACGGGCACAGCGAGCAAGCCGGTTCCAACGATCCCTAAGGCGAAGATCACGAACACCAGTGGTCCGGCGATGGGCTTCAGCGCCAGCGCCGCCTGGGAGGACGTCTGCACATTGGTGACCCCGTGTGCGTTCAGTGTCGCGGCGGTGGTGATGACAATGAAAACCGCGACCACATTGGAAAGGAGCATCCCAAGATAGGTGTCGATGCGGATGCGCCGGAATTCAGGCTTGGCGCTGTCGGGATCTCGTTCCAGGGGCTTGGCGTCGCTTCGCTCGCGGACTTCGTCCGCTTCTTCCTCGGCCTGCCAGAAGAAGAGGTAGGGGCTGATGGTTGTGCCCAGGATGGCGACCACGGTGGTGAGGTAGTCGGCCTTGAGGCTGATGTTGGGCACCACCAGGTGGTAGCCGACTTCCGCCCACGGCAGATGCACGACGAAGGCGACGCCTACATAGGCGAACAACGACAGGGTCAGCCACTTCAGCCAGGCGACATATCGCTGGTATTTAAGGAAAACCTCCAGAATGAGGCAGAGCGCTGCGAAGCCAACCACATAGGCCAGCTGGGGCCCGCCGATCACCAGTTGCAGCGCTGCGGCCATCGCGCCGAGGTCCGCGCCGAGGTTGATGACGTTGGCGGCGATGAGCAGCACCACCAGCACATAGAGTACTGGCGCGGGATAGTGCTGACGGATGACCCCGGCGATGCCGCGCCCGGTCACCCGGCCAATCCGGGCGCTGATTTCCTGAATCGCACACATCAGCGGCCAGCTGAAGAACAGCACCCAGCCCAGGCCGTATCCGAACTGCGCGCCGGCTTGGGAATAGGTGGCGATGCCGCTGGGATCGTCATCCGAGGCGCCCGTAATCAGCCCGGGGCCGAGAATCTGCAGGAATTTACCCGGCGCGGCCAGGATCTGGCCGAACGAAGGCCATGTCGGACCTGGTGAGCGAGTCTCTTCAGCCATCTATTGCCCCACCAGCTACACTTTAAGCGCAACGCTCGATCCTTGTGTTCGATCCGGATCGAGTTTGGCTGCGCCCGCCATCACCACGTCGGAGGATGCGGACGCCGGCGCCGAGACGCAATGCTTTGCAAGGTCGGGCGAAGGCCGTCTGCCCCAGCCAATCGCCGTTAGCATTGATTTAGGTCTGCTCCTGTAAGGGTTTTTGAACTTCGAAGAACTAGGCGGCAGGCGCGGCGCGGCGTGTTTCACCACTTAAGGACCAAGCTGACGGTTCTGTACGGCGCGCTGTTCGCGGTGGCGCTCGGCATGATCGCGCTCGCCGTCTATGCGGCGACCACTCGCAACGTCGAACACATGGTTCGCAACGACCTGGTCGCCAGCGGCGTGGTCTTCGATAACCTGTCCGACATCCGCTATCGCAAGATGGCCGACGAGGCCGATATCCTTGCGCACGACTTTGGGTTTCGCGCCGCGGTCGGCACAAACGATGTCGCTACGGCCCGATCGGCGCTGGGCAATCTCGCCTCACGGTTTGGGATCAGCCTTGCGTTTGTCGTCACCCAGGACGGCCGCGTCATGTCTGCCGATCCGCGACTGGACGGCGCCTTGCCGGCGGGTGTCGTGGCGACGGTCGAATCCGGGGATTCGGCGTCCGGCGTCTTCGTTCGTAACGGTGTGGTATATGAGGCTGCCAGCGCGCCGGTGCTGACGCCCGCGCCGTCCGGCTGGGTGGTGTTCGCAACGCCGCTCGGTTCCGAAGTGATGAATGGCTTCGCCCGCCTGTCAGGGCTGCCGCTGCAAGCCGACATCCTGGAACAGGGCCCCGACGGCTCATGGGTGAGCCTCACGGATCCGCGGCGCCCCAAAGCCGCCGCCAACCTGGCCGCCCTGATCGCCCATTCGCTGAAGGGGACGCCGATCAAGGCGGCAAAGATTTCGGGCCCGGATGGTGGGGCGGTTGGACTGGTGCGCCAACTGCCCGTGCTCGACGACGGCCAGCACATCCTGCTTTTGCTGAAGTGCCCGCTTAAGGCGGCCCTCGCGCCCTACGACGCCCTGGCGCTCAGCATCTTGTTGATCGGGGCCCTCGGCCTGCTTCTGCTGATCGGCGCCAGCTGGTTCTTGGCGCGCACGCTCACGCGTCCGATCTCGGCCTTGGCCGAGGCCGCGCGCGGGCTGCAGCGGGGCGAGATGGCGCGCGTAGCTGTCGCGGGCGATGACGAAATCGCCCGTCTTGGCCTGGTCTTCAACGTGATGGCCGGCGAGATCGAAGAGCGCGAAACCAGCCTCAAGGGCGCCCGCGACGTCGCCGAGGCCGCCAGCCGAGCCAAAAGCACCTTCCTGGCCAATATGAATCACGAGGTCCGCACGCCGCTGAATGGCGTGCTTGGCGTCGCGGGTCTGCTGAAGGGCACCATGCTTGATGGCCGTCAGCAGCAGATGGTCGGATTGATCGAGGCTTCTGGAGCCTCGCTGCAGCTGATTCTCAACGACGTCCTGGACATGGTCGAGCTGGACACCGGCGCGATGACCATCGTCGCCGAGCCCTTCAACCTGGGCGCGAGCCTCCGCGCCTTGTGCGCCCATGCCGGCGCCGACGCCAAGACCAAGGGATTGGCGTTCCGGCTGGAAGCACCGGACGCCGTCGTCGGTTGGGTGAACGGGGACCGCCGCCGGATCGACCAAATCCTCGACAACCTGTTGTCCAATGCCGTCAAGTTCACCGCCCAGGGCGAGGTGTCGCTCCAGGTCGAAGTCGCGTCTGATGGCGCCTATCGGTTCGTGGTTCGCGATTCCGGCATCGGCTTCGATCCGGCCGATCTCTCCCGCATGTTCGAGCCCTTCAGCCAGGTCGACAGCTCCATGACCCGCAAGTTCGGGGGGACCGGGCTTGGCCTCTGTCTGGCGCGCGACATGGCTCGCGCCATGGGCGGGAACATCTCAGCCGAGGGCGCGCCGGGACAGGGGGCGGCCTTTACACTGACCCTGCCGCTGCCCGTCGCCGAGCGGCCGGCGGGCGCCGCCACGTTGGAGGCGGCCGAAACAAGAGTGGTGGATTCGATCGAGGCCATCGTCGCGTCCAGCTCGGCGGCGGGTGACGCCGATGACAGTCAACCTGAAGAGAGCGTGCTCCGGGTCCTCGTTGTCGACGATCATCTGGCCAACCGTCAGGTGATCGAGATGATCCTGGGGTCGGTGGGGATCGATCCTGTCAGCGCCGAGAACGGCGCCCTGGCGGTCGAGGCCTATAAGGCGCAGCCCTTCGACGCCATCCTCATGGACCTGCAGATGCCGGTCATGGATGGGTTCACCGCCATCTCATTGATCCGCCGGCACGAGCGGGAGACGGGCGCATCGCGCACGCCGATCATCGTCGTGAGCGCCAATGCGCAGGACGAGCATATGGCCGCCTCCGCCGAAGCGGGCGCCGACAGCCACCTCGCCAAGCCGATCTTGGCGCCGACGCTTCTGAGCGCGCTTGAAGACGCGCTGGATAGCGCCGAGGGCGCGGCGGAGGCGGAGCGTCAGGCGGGCTGACGTCTACCGCTCTCAGCATAGAGCAGGCCCAGGGCCTGCGAATTCCAGTGCTCAATCGGCCTGCTGTGGCGGCCGAACATAGGCGGGCAGATCGCCATAGAAATCGGCGACGCCCGCGGTCAGGGCGCTGACCATGTCCCGTTCAACCTGGCTCAGGTAGGGGTTCCAGATGTCCACGATCAGCACCGCGCGCCAGTCGTTGCTGTTGTTCCAGGCCTCGTGTTCGATCGTGTCGTCGAAGACGAAGGCCTGACCGGGCTTCCATTCGCGCGTCTCCGAGCCCACCCGAAAGCCACAGTCGGGCGGTACGACCAGCGGGATGTGGACGACCAGCCGGCTGTTGTTGACGCCGGTATGAGGCGGGATGCGGGTCCGGGGCTCAAGGATCGAAAACATGGCGTTCGGCGAACAGCCAGCAAGATCGCAGGCGGGCCACGCTTCCAGCGCCGCCGCGGTGCGTGGGCAGCGGGCGAGGTTCTCAGTTTGAGCCACGCCTTCGCGCCACAGAAAGAAGGCGCCCCATCGCCGGGAGTTGTTGAGTTCGCGCCATTGGTCGGCTACCGGCCCTGAGAGCGCCATATAAGGCACCACGCCCTCGGCGCCTGCCGCCATCACCTCAAGAAGTTCCGCCCGGATGTCCGATGTCGCGGCCTCGAGCTGGCCTAGCCAGGGAAAATCGGCGCGATCATAGAACTCGAGCGCCGGCAGGTGAGGGAAGTAGAGAAAGGTCGGCTGGGGGCGGTAGACCTGCCGCTTGAGCAGCAGCGTCTGCATCGCCTTATCGAATCGTTCGAGCCGTTCGTTGGAGTGACGCGCCCGCAGGGTCTTAAGACGCGTCTCGAGGAAGGTTTCGAGTTCGAGATTGTTTTCGTCGATCACGCCTCTTGCATCCTGCAGAAGCGGGCGCATTTCGGGCGGAAGTTCCGCATTTGCGGGAATGGACCTCAGAGCCGTGCGGTAGGTCGCAGCGGATGTCCGAACGTCGCCTTTGGCCCTCTGGAGCGACGCCATATTCAGAAGGCCGTACAGGTTCCTCGGCTGGATCGACAAGGCTCGATCGAGCGCGGCCATCGCGTCGTCGTCGCGGCCCAGCTTGCGCCGGATCGCCGCCAGATGCAGCCAGCTGGTCGGATTGGAAGGGTCGGCCTTTAGCGATCTCTCTATGAGACCGAGAGCGCCGGATGGGTCGCCGGCGAGCAGCCGCTTCGCCGCCTTCTCGTTCAGCAGCAGAGGGTGTTCCGGCGCCATCGTCTCGACTTGGCGAATGGCGCGCTCGGCGTCTAAAGTGCGGCCTGCCGCCCGATCTCGATTTGCCGATTCGATGAGTTGTCGGATGTATAGGTCGTTAGACAACATACTGCGTTGCCCCCTATGTTAAGCTATGTATTGCGACGAATTGTCGCATATTGCGATATTTATCTGGATATACCAAGCAGGTCGAAATTTTATCTTCTGTATACGCAAACTATAATTTGCGAATTCATTAGTTATAACCTTACAAAACAAACATCAAAACTGTGTTTCGGCGGCGAAACGTGGCGGTAAATTTGTGCGTCATATTCAAATTCGGATGAAAACATCGTCGGCATGATCGTCGCCGGTCGGCGAGGCGGCTCTAGCTGCAGCACACGGCCGGAGCGACATCGCACGGGCGCCGCGTGGCCGTGACACTGTCGCCCGCCATCTCGTAGGACCCCGTCGAGGTGAATGGCGGGCGACGCAATGGCCGGCGTTTCCCAGTCCACCTCGAGGAACCTAATCCGCCGGCGGCACAGCTGGACGCGGCGGCAGTTCGCGATCAGGAGCTCGGATGAATCCGCGTGATCTTGGCGCCTTCCAGGCCGATCCCCCCCATCAGGCCGGTCTGGTCGAAGGTCATGGCGTAGACGTCTTGCGTCAGGGTGGTGGTGTTCAGCGTGGCGGCCACGCCCTTGTCGACGAGGACAAACGACGGGCCGCTCCCGAGCGACCAGCCGTCGCTCTTCTTCAGATAGTTCATGGAGGAGTCGGTGATGAGGAACAGCACGTAGCTGAAGCTCTGCGCGCCCGCCTGAAGGCCGAACGATCCGGAGGACGTCCGGTAGTAGACCCGCACCCTCCCGCCCTGGAACAGCGTGCCGTCGCCGCTTTGGGCGCCGACCACAAACCCTGCCTTGTAGATCTTAGGGAATATCAGGACCGCCTCGGCCTTGGCGCCTAGCGCGCGGGCCTTGGGGTTGCTGGCGTAGAGCCGATACAGCGCGGACTGAGAGTCCTGCGCGAGTTTGCTGGCGGGGGACGTGGCCGCCGCGGCGGGACCCGCTGAAATCGCCGCCATCGGAGCAGCGGTCGCCAGGGCGATGGAGGCTGTGAAGCAAATCAGGCGGTTCATGGGATTTCCCTTTGTTCGCGGAACTCCAGCTAGCGTCGCACTGGGCCCTTACCCTCGCCATGCAGAGTTGACCCTAGTCGCTCAGGGAAAAACCCTGAGGCGTGAGCGCCGGGCCGAAGCCTTTCGCGGCCTCACTTGGCCATGTTGGCGGCGGATCGCGGATCGCCCACTCTGGAGCTGTTCTTGCGCCAGGCGAGGTAGGGGACGCTGAGAACCGCGCTGACGACCAGATAGATGACCACCGCGGCTGGCACGGCTTGCTCGTTAGGGAAGTTGATATGGGCGATGGCGATGGCGATGCCGGGGTGGCGTGTCGCTGTGGCCAGCGCCAGCACCGTGCGATCCGCGGGGTCCGGCCCGCCGACCAGATGCCCGATCAGTAGGCCCAGGATGACAACTGGCCCACTTCTGACAGCCGCTGTTCGTTCTCCGCCTGCTTGCGCTCGTTTTGCGCCTGTTTGTCAGTCGCGCGCTGTTTGGCTTCGGCCACACCTGCCTGGACGGCCTGAGCTGTCTTCAGGTCATCGGGCTTGAAGGTGATGGTCTGGGCGTCGATCTCGTCTCCGGCCTGCACCGTGTCGATATTGACGGCGAGGCCGTTGATCAGGTCGCTGGCCGGATGATCCTCCCGCCGCGCGCCGATCAAGCCCACGATCGCCTGCACCTTTGTGGCGTCCGTAAGGGTGACGGGGGTGTCCGTGCCGCCGGTCCGCACCATCAACTTGTCGCCGTGATGGGAGACGATGATGCCCTGCAGGCTGTCGGCATGAGCCAATCCCGGCGCCGCGGCGAGCAGCGCCGCCATGACCAGGGGGCTAAGGGGCAGATTGATCGTCTTGGGCATGGGGTGTGTCCTCGAATGGCGAGGCCAAGCGACAGCGCGTGGCCTTCGCATCCAAGTGAGCGCTTTCAGCGGGGACCCGGTATCGGACCTAGACCTGATGGTGGGCGTGGGTGAACCCCTACCGGGGGAAACCCGGACACGCGCCTCGCGTCTTCCGTCAGGCAGACCTGATAGGGCAGGTGGCGCATCGCTCCAGCGGATGACAGAGGGGCCTGTTGCCGAACGAAATGGGGGCTGGACAAACCGGTGTTCACTCGATTGGCGGCTGCGGCCATTTGCGCATGCTATTCTGCAAGTGCATGAAATATCGAATGAACACCTCTAGCCCCTCATCGGTGCGATCCCTTCAATAATGTCTGATAAAAATCAATTAGTTGCGCACAGAGTTTGCGTTGCGCCGATGATGGATTGGACGAACTAGCCTTAAAAATCAATGGGTTACGAGCCGCGTGTACGCGAAAATGTACACAGATGTTCCCCCGCCGTTCGCATCCAATCATGCGACGGAACGCGAAATTCCGACCTAACGAGGCGGCCGGGGGCCATCATCCAGCGCTTGGCGCCGCTCGACTGTCTTTTGGACTGTAGGCAATCTCAATCCAGGCCGGGGCGTGGTCGCTGGCCCCCTCCTGGCCCCGCGTGTCCCGGCTGACGCCGCCACCTCGGAGCCGCTCGGCGAGAAACGGGGTGAGCAGCAGGTGGTCCAGGCGCATGCCTTTGTCGTTAGGCCAGCGATGGCGCAGGTATCCCCAGAAGGTCCAGAGCGGCCCGTCGGGCTGAAGCATGCGCAGGCAGTCGGTCCACCCCTGCGCCAGCAGGGTCTCGAAGGCCGTACGGGCCTCCGGCTGCAGGAGCGCGTTGTCCTGCTCGTGGTGCCCGGGCCAGATATCGGCCTCGGTTGGCACGACGTTGAAGTCGCCTGCCAGAACCACCGGCACGCCGGCCGCCATGAGTTCTGCCGCGTGGGCGATTAGCCGATCGAACCAAGTTAGCTTGTAGGCGAACTTGGGGCCTGGCTGGGGATTGCCATTGGGCAGGTAGATCGAGGCGACGAGGACCCCGTCCACAGCCGCTTCAATATATCGGGCCTGATCGTCGCCAGAATCTCCAGGAAGGGTCCGGCGGGTGGTCACCGGCGTGGCGCCCCGCGCGAGGATTGCGACCCCGTTCCAGGTCCGCTGTTCATCACGGAGTTTCGCCAGGACCCGCTAACGCGAGCGACGCTAGTCGAGATCTTGGAGCGTGAACTCGAACGCCGCGACGAATTCTACGACGGGTTCAACAACTGGGAATCGATCTTCATGACCGCGCTCCTGGAGGACCACATCGTCGATTGGCTGTTCGATCGTTTCAGTCGGCCAGGGCGTGCGCCGGGCGGCCCGCTTCTGGACTGAACCAGGCGGATGGGTGGGCGCATGCGCCTGCATCTCCCAGCGTCTAACGCAACGTAAAGCGCCGTTTGGATCGAGCCTTGTTCATGTGCCGGCGGTGGCCGCGTGTAGCTGCATTGAGCGCATGAGTATGCGTCCGCCATGGGGCCGAACTTTTAGTTACGGGACCTGGCTGAGCAGAGACGATTTCGACCCTAGCCCAATAGCTTCGATCGTTGGCTGGTCCCCGCGACCGGCGCCAAGCACAGGGTGCCGAACTGCGGAGGGTAGGCTTGTCGACCAGGCCGACGCGGTGCAGGCCCGCCACGAATTTGTGGACCGTGCCAAGGATGCCGCTTACCGTTTTCCGCGCCGTTTTCGCCATCGCCCTAACTCCAGGAGAGCTGGTTCTTCGGCAGCTTTCCCGTTGGATCATATACCATGACCCGGTGGGGCAGATCAGGCCCCCAGCGCCACAGCACCAGGTTCTGATCGTCCGCCGTTGCGCCGTTGGCGAAGCTGGGGACCAGCATGCCTGCATGTCCCTCCGCCATCAGGCGCCTCACAACGCCCCAGGATTCAGGTTCTCGCCCGGCGATCAGCGCGTTGCCCCAAGCGCAGGCCAGATCGTTCAGTTCCACGCCGAGAGTCGCCCGATCCAGGTCGGTGCGCAGGTCGGCGATGTCCTCGCAGTCGACCTCGTAGCTGCACAGCACGTATGGTGTCAGGCGATGGGCAAACCCGCCCGAAACCTCGCGGAACACCGTGTTGAAGCTGAGCGACAGGTAGAGGGTTTCCAGCCCAGGCCAATTGAACCGCCGGCCCTTGAGCGCGGCGCCCGCGCCCGACAACGGGCTCCAGGCCCAGTTGGGATCGTGGGCGCGGAAGCACTCGCCTTTGAACCTCAAGCGTAGCCGCCGGTCGCCAGGTGATCGACATAGTCCCGGACTGCCGTCGCGCTACCGGACTTGACCAGGGCCTCGGCGGTGCGGCCGCCGAAGGCCGGGATGGGCTCCGCGCGATACCAGGCCATCGCCTGCGCGGCGCCGCCCGCCCAGCCCTGGACGAGGTTGATGATCTCCAACATCTCGCGCACGCGGCTCTGGGCTTTTGGCCCGTCGCGGCGGCTGGCTTTCTGAAAGACCTCACGGGCGAGGCCGGCGGTGTCCGCCAGCTGAGCCTTGGACATGCTGAACGCCTCGGCCACGTCATCAACGTTCACGGACCCGCGCTCGTCCATCATGCTGGTGATGGAGAAGCGGCCGGGGAGGGCCTGACGCATGGCTTTGGGGGTGATCCCGCGCCCACCCGTGACGGTTGCCTTCTTGGCTGCCTGGGTCATGTGCCGCTCCTTTGACCTATATTACGGTCAATATGTAGGCGAATGGCTTCACTTTCAAGTCATGCCTACGCGACCCGTGACGCGGCGAAGGTGTGCAGCGACTCCGGCTTGAGGTGCGTATAGCGGCGCAGCATCTTCCAGTCCTTGTGCCCGGTGACCAGCGCCACGTGCTGGATGGAGAACCCCGCCTCGAACAGGCGGCTGGTGCCCTCGTGTCGAAGGTCGTGGAAGTGCAGGTCCTCGATCTCCAAGTCCTGACAAGCGCGCCGGAATGCCGTCCCGACTGACCGATGATTATAGGAGAAGATTCGATCATCCTCGTTGGACCTGATGGTCCGTTGCTCCTCGATCAGGGCCATGGCGTCGTAGCCGCAGACGGAGAGGAGGGGGATGCGCTGATCATTGCTCTTCTTCTGCCGAGGATCCTTGCGGTCGCGGAGGGTCACAAGCGCCAGGCTCACATGGTCGAAGACATGACCAGAGATCCGGAACGGAGCCTTCAGCGGCGCCGCTTCGGCCCTTACGTCGAGCGACAGTCTTGCGCGGTGCGGCGTTCTAATCATGTTCGAGCCCGTCCGGATGCTGTCAGAAATGCGTGTTTGGGCCGAACAGGTGGAAGGCCGCGGTCGTCCAGCAGACGGTCAGGACCGCGAGCACGATGGCAAGAGACCAGACGCGGGCGAACCAGCCGCTCCAGCTCGGCGTGCGGCGCCAGGCTCGCCAGGCGTTCCAGACCGCCGCGGCAAGCGCCGACATAACCACCATGGGCCCGAGCAGGCCCAGTGCGGTGATCCAGGGATTGAGCTGTCCGCTGAACAGAGACAGGTCTCCCGAACCCATTATGAGGATAGCGGCCCAGCCTAGGACGACCGCCAGCGCCGTGATCGTGGCGATACGCGAAGCGCGAAAGGCCGCCTTGTCCGCGCCGGTCAGCCCAAACGTCGTCCTATAGGCTCGACGAACAATGGCGGTGACGGGCCAGAACAGGGCCGTGAGCATTAGCGTGGCCAGGCTTGCCTGTAGCGCAGGCATGAGCCAGGTGGACGAACGCCACCAGGGCGGGGGCTCGAAAACCATGATGGGCGCGAACTGATCGGTGCTGATCCGCGTCACGCGGCCATCGCGCACCTCGGCCGCAAGCCGCCAGGGCCCCGCGACATCCTTCCAGACGAAGGGAGCGATCTCTCGCCATCTGATCGGACGGCCGTTAAGGCCGAGGATGTGTGGCGTGCTGATCGCGCCATCCGAGTCCGCCTTGACCACCTGCGCGCTCAGCAGGGTCGCCAGGGCCATGAAATTCGTCTCTGACCGGCGGCTGCTTTCGTATACGCCCGCGATGACCGCCGCATCGGCTCGCGCGGTGGCGGGGTCGATCAGCCGATCCGGCGAAGGGCGGGGGAAATAACGGTCGGCGAAGGCCTGGAGCAATTCGGTCCGAATCCGCTGCGCGGCCGCATTCGCCCCAGCGCTGTTGGTGCTGAAATAGAGACCGACGTCATCATCGATGAAGAGGTCGAGTTCGCTGTGGAACCAGCTCGTATCGCCTGCGTGTGAGATGATGGCGCGGCCATTCAGGTTGGATTGGTAAAAGCCCAGCGCCATACGGTTGAGCGGACCAAGGCCTTGCGCATAGGTGCGATGCATCATGCGGGCGATCTGGGGTGTCAGAATCGGGCTGGCGCCGTGCTCGGCCTCCAGGTGCGCGATCATGAACCGCGCCATGTCTTCGCCACTGGCGGAGGCGGCGCCAGCCGGAGGAACGCCGATCATCTCGAAAGGCTTCGCCGAACCCGAAGCGGTGGCGTATCCCGTGGCCATCAAGGCGCTCAGCGCGGCTGGGGGCGGCTGGCGAAGCGTCGTGTGATCCATGCCCAAGGGTCGGAAGATGTGCCGTTCCACATAGTCGTCGAAATCCTCGCCCGAGACCCTCTGGACAATGTAGCCGGCAAGAGCGGCGCCGTAGTTTGAATAGGCCGGCGTCGTGCCGGCTGCGTAGATTCGGGCGGGCGTCCATCGCTTTACCGCCGTGTCGAGCGATTGGGCGGCCCGGGGATCGTTGCTGGCTAAGTCGCCGACGGCCTCCTCGAAGCCTGCGGTATGGGTCATCAGACGGCGCAGGGTGATTGGACCGCCTGGGCGTTCCGGAATCTTGAAGTCGAGGTAGGCGTTGACGTTGCGATCGAGGTCTAGCTTGCCCGCGCCGACCAGCTGCATCACGGCGGTCCAGGTAAAGAGCTTTGTGACCGAACCTGGCCGGAACAGGGTTCGATCCGCTGTGACGGGCCTGCGGGCGGCGACGTTGGCGTAGCCATAACCCTTGACGAGCAGCGGCCGCCCATCCTTCACCACTGCAACCACCGCGCCTGCCAGATCGCCCTGCTTCAGGGCGTAGGGAAGCAGGCCATCGAGCCAGGCTTCGACGTCGGTCTGGGTCAGCTCGGGAGCCGCCGAGGCGGCGCGGACAGCAGCCTGACTCGACGCGACCGTCGTGGAACCAGCTTGGGCGAGGGCCGCGGGCGACGCCAGGTTCGCCATGGCGACCAGCCCCAGGATAAGCCTGCTTGTCATCCTCATGCCGACGTCTCCGGTGGAGCGTGGGGCAAGCGCTCTCCCCGCCTCAGATTTGTTCCCGTTCGGAGAAATGTCAACCTGATGAGGCAATAAGAAGCCCAATCTGGTTCGCGGGAGCGGCTGTAGTCCTACTTCGCCTCGTTGACGGCCAAGCTGATGAGTTCGTCCGCCAGATCGACGTGCTCGTCCGAGCACACGGCCAAGATGAGGGCGCTTTCGCAGTCCTTTGCGACGTAGGCGTGGCCCATGGTGCTGTCGAGATAGACGCCCTCGCCGACCCGCAGGACGACCGGCGTGTAGAATTGCAGATGCACCTCGACCGCGCCTTCGAGCACATAAATGAACTCCTCGCCCCGGTGTTTCACCTGGTCTCCGAATTCATGGATGTCGTGGGCGCGGATGCGGGTCAGAATGGGCACCATGCGCTTGTCCCGCAGGTCGGCGCACAAATATTGGTAATCATAGTTTGGCGTTGTGATTTCGACCGACGTTCCGCCCTTGGTAAGACTGCGCCGCCCCATCACCAGCGGCGCTTGCGCCCCGCCGGTCGTGGTCGTTTCGCCCTGGCCGAGGAACTCCGTCAAACTGAGCCCCAATCTGGTGCTGAACTGCTGCAGCTTGTCGTAGGTCAGCGAAAGCTTGTCGCCCTCCACCTTGGCCAATGTCGAAAGCGGAATGCCGACGACATCGCTCATCTCGCGAAGCGTCCAGCCTCGCTGTTGCCGGACTAGCTTGATCAGTCGGCCCAGGGTGTTGTTCACCATCCCTCTCGATCCTCGGTTAAGCCCCGCGAGGGAGCGGTCTGTTCGCGACATGACGCGCAGGGATTGCCGTCTCGGATATGCGCAGCACGGTTAGAGAAATTCCACCTGAAACGGATGGTCTGGGAACAGGCGCCGCCACGCTACGCGTGCTCTGTCTCATTTGAGGCTCTTAGGCGGCATGAAGCGCGCCGGCGAGATGGCGCCCAAGTCCAGCCCTTCCGCGGCGACATCATCGGGCGTGTTCCCGCCCAGCGCCAAAGCGGCGGCCGTTCGACTCATCGCCGGCGCGGTTTGAATGCCGTATCCGCCCTGTCCGGCGCACCAGAAAAACCCGGGCGCCAAGCCATCGAAACCCACCACGGGGGCGCGATCTGGTGCGAAGGTTCGCAGCCCGGCCCAGCTATGGGTGACGCGCCTGACCTCGATATCGAGCGCCGCCTGCACGCGGTCGACGGCGATCGCGATGTCCACTTCCTCCGCGTGGGCGTCGCCGGGCCCGGTCAGGGTTTCGTCGGCCGGTGATAGCAGCAATTTCCCCGCTTCGGGCTTGAAATAGAACATCTCATCCACGTCGATGACTGCCGGCCAGGCGTTCATTCCGCAGTCCGGCGGCGGGTCGACGAGGACGGCCGTGCGTCGCAGCGGGCTCAACCGGACCGGCCGAGCGCCAAACAGCGCGGCGGTGTCGTCGGCCCATGCGCCGGCGGCGTTGACGACAATTCGCGCACCGACCTCGCGGGTGGAAAGCTGCACCAGCCAATAGTCGCCGCGCCAATCGGCGGCGACGGCCCGCTCGTTTGTCCACAATTGGGCGCCGGCCGCCCGGGCCTCGCGCAAAAAGCCGTGGTGCAGGGCGTCGACGTCGATATCCATGGCGTCGAGATCGAAGGCTGCCTCGACGACGTAGTCGCGGCGCAGCAGCGGCACATAGGCAAGCGCCGCATCGGCGTCGATCAGGCTGACGCGGCCGCCAGAGGCCTTGATGTCGGCCGCCATGCGGGCGAGGCTGCCGCGCTGGTCATCGCGTGCGGGATAGAGGCAACCGCGCTGGCGAAGCAGGGCATGGTCGCAAAACCCCTCCGGCGGGCGGTCGAAGAAGGCCCGGCTCGCTCGCGTGAGCGCCCGAATCGCCCGGCCGCCATAGGTTGGCGCGAACAACGCCGCCGAGCGTCCCGTGGAATGAACGCCGGGGCGCGCCTCCGCTTCGACCATGACCACGCGGGACTTGCGGGCAAGCTCATGGCCTATTGAGGCTCCAGCAATCCCGGCGCCGATAACGAGGAAGTCGTAGATGATCACTGCGCCCGGCCCGACGGGCGACATGCGGCGCCGGAGAGATTTCCAAGCTCGGCGACCTTCATCGGTTCCTTCCGCATCGGCGCTGCAGGCCGCGCGCTCAACGGTGGCGCCAAGTCATACTGACTGGGACAAAATTCTCTATCAAGGGACTTTTTCTCTTGACGGGACGATTGGTACTCAAACTACTGTCCAGCACCTGCGGCTCACGACGTCAGCTTGGTTCGCTCACGGACGGTCGCGCATCGACAGCATCGAACTGAGGGGGGCCTATGTCTCATTCCACGGCTTTCTCGCCGACGTCTCGCGTTGGCCCTAGGCGCAGGGCGGCCGCCTCGCTCGCCGTCCTAGCCGCATGTCTTGCTGCGCCCGCCGTCGCGGCGGCGCAGTCTCAAGTTTCGATCGTCGGCGAGGTCGTGGTCACCGCGAACAAACGGACCGAAAAGCTCAACAGCGTCGCCGCCGCGGTGACGGCGGTGACGAGAACGCAGCTTGAGGACGCCGGCCTGGTGGAAACGCGTGACCTTCAGGGACTGGTCCCGGGCCTAACCCTTGCGGGATCGCGTGGCTCGGGCTCATTCGTCCTGCGCGGCATCGACACGGGCACCGATAACAATCCGGTGGTAGGCGCTCAGATCGACGGTGCGCCGGTCGGTCCTGTGGCGGCGGGGGCGGGCGCGGCCTTCCTCCTGCCGCAGATCGATCCGGACGTCCTTTCACAGATCGAGGTTCTGCGCGGGCCTCAAGGCACACTTTATGGCGGCAGCACCCTGGGAGGCATCGTCAACTATGTGACGACACGGCCGAGTCTGACTGGCGTGGGCGGCTCGCTCTACGCCGAAGCTTCCGGAACCGAGCAGGGCGGCGCCAACGGCGTCGTTCGCGGCGCCTACAACATGCCCTTGGTTCCAGATCAGCTCGCGCTTCAGATGTCGGGCTATTACGACGGGTTCAGCGGCTACATCAACGCCCCGGCGCTGGGCGATAAGGACGTCAATTACGACCATACCTATGGCGGCCGGATCGCCCTGCTGTGGGCGCCCACCTCAAAGCTGCACGTCCAGCTGGCCGAAACCTACAGCGGCCTGAACTCGGTGAGCGATCAGGCGACTTACAATCCCGATGGCGTGCCCACAAACGGACAGTTGGCGACCGCGGCGAAGGTTCTGCCGCGATATGACGCCGATTTCTACCTGACGTCCCTCAATGTCGACGACGACCTGGACTGGGCCAAGCTCTCCTATATCGGCACCTACCAGCGGGCGGACACGACCTTCACCTCGGACCTGACCTCCTATTCGCTGGGCGCGCTGGCCAAGAGCGTGCTGCCGGTGTTCGGCGGCGCAGCGGTCGGCGCCGACGCCGGCGTTGGCGAGCTGCAGCCCACCAACTTCAGCAAGGTGACGCAGGAAATCCGGCTTGCGTCGCCGGAGACGGGGCCGCTGCGCTGGATTGGCGGCTTCTACTACGGCTACGAGGACACCACGGCGCCGCAAAACATCGGCGCGTTCGACAACAGCCAGGCGCTCACGGACTCGCTGCTCTACTTCAATCTGATTACGCACCTGACTGAGGTCGCCGGCTTCGGCAATGTCACCTATCAGATCACGCCAAAACTTGACGTCACCGGCGGCGTCCGGGTTGGCTATATCGACCAAGACTACCGACAGACCTTCGCCGGCGCGGATGCGGGCGCCTACAACGCCCTGCTGACCTTTGCCGGCCTGCCGGCGACCCCCGCCGACACGGGAGCGCAAAGCTCCAACGAAACCTTCGCGACCTATCTGGCCGACGTCCGGTATCGGTTCTCATCGGACGACATGATCTACGCCCGGTTTTCGACGGGATACCGGCCCGGCGGCCCGAACGAAGCGGGAGCCGGACTGCAGGCCACCTATGCTGCGGACACCACCGACAACTATGAGCTTGGCTGGAAGACAGACCTGTTCGACAAGCGCGCCTATCTGGATCTCAGCCTCTATGACATCGAGTGGGACCATATCCAGATCACCACGGTCAGCAGCACCGGCGTGGGCGGCCTGACGAACGGCGGTCACGCCGTCAGCCGCGGCGTCGAAGCGACGTTCGAAGCCAAACCCATTGCGGGACTGAGCCTCACCGCCACGGTCGCCTACGATGACGCGCACCTGACCCAGAACGTCATCACCTCGGCCGGCGTTATCGGCTTGAAGGGCGACCAATTGCCCAACGCGCCGAAATGGATGGAATCGGTCACAGCCGAATACACTTGGCCACTGGCGGACCGGCTCGACGGCTTCGTCGGCGGCGCGGTTCACGCGGTCGATTCGCGTTATTGGGTCCCGGAGAGCACCACCCTCTTTCCGCAATATCAGATGCCCTCCTATGTGACCGGCGATCTCAGGGCCGGCGTCAGAAGCGGGCGGACGGAAGTGCAGCTGTTCGTGCGCAATCTTGGCGACGAACGGGCGCAGACGGCCAATTCCGCCTATGGCCTGAACTTCGTGACCCTCTCGCGGCCACGGACCATCGGCGCCGCCGTCAGCACCAAATTTTAGAAGCTTGGCGACGGCCTCGGCGGACGCGAGGCCGAGCCGGGGCCGGGGCTCTTCGTGTGATTTCAAGGCGATACCCTCCTATCGCCGCCACACGTATGCTTGGCGGTTTGCGCGTTAAAGACCTAGGCAGAGGTAGATAACCGACGTGACCGCCAAGCCCCCGCGCGTTTTTCTCGGGATGATCTCGCATGAAACCAACAGCTTCTCCCCGATCCCGACCAGCCTGAGGGCGTTCGAGAACGACATCCTGTGCCGGGCTGGCGATGGGGAACCCAAGCGCGCGAAAGCTTGGGCCTTCCCCGGCTATGGCGACCTGGCGGCGGTCGTCGCCGCACACGGCGACACGATCATCGAAGGCCTCGCCGCCTGGACGCAGCCGTCGGCGCCGACATCCACAGCGGCCTACGAGGCGCTGCGGGACGAACTCCTCACCGATCTGGCCGCCGCGGGGTCGGTTGATATGGTGTTGTTGCACCTGCACGGCGCGATGCTTTCGGAAGGATGCGACGACTGCGAGGGCGACATCGTCGCGCGGATGCGAGCCAGCCTGGGCCCAGACGTGCCGATCGGCGTGCTTCTCGACCTGCATGGCAATGTGGGACCGGCGATGCTTGAGGCGGGGGCCATCGTGGTCGCCTGCAAGGAATACCCTCACACCGACTATCGAGCGCGCGCCGAGGAGCTCTACGCCATCGTCAGGGCCGCCGCGGCTGGCCGAATGCGGCCCCGCACCCTGATGAAACGCGTGCCAGTGCTTACCCTGATGGGAACCCTCGAGCAGCCGATGCGGGGGTTCGTTGATGATCTGACGGCGCGGGAGGGACGTGACGGGATTCTCTCGATCTCCATGATGCACGGCTTTCCCTGGGCCGATACCCGCCACACGGGCGCGGCCGTCCTGCTTGTGTCGGACGGCTCCAATCCCGAGGCCGCCGAGCGTGCGCTGCGCGAAGTCGGGCGCCGCTTCTTCGAGATCGCGACGGGATCGCCGATGGGGCCGTTCGACATGGAGACTGCGCTCGACAAGGCGATCTCCACCGCCCGCACGGCGCGGCCTGTCGTCATTGCGGATGGCGCCGACAATCCCGGCGGCGGCGCGGCTTGTGACAGCACCTTCGTGCTAGAGGCCCTGCTCGACCGTGGCGTTACAAACGTCGCGCTCGGAATGCTTTGGGATCCGCAAGCCTGCGCCATCGCCGCCGATGCAGGCGTCGGAGCCAGGTTGGATTTGCGAATTGGGGGCAAGGTGGGGGCCCTCTCCGGCGCGCCGGTCGACGTTCGGGCCGAGGTCCTGGCCGTGCGTGAGGACGCCATGCAACTCAGTCTGACCGGACAGCTGACCGTTCCTTTGGGTCTTGCCGTCGCCGTGCGCGCGGCGGGCATCGACATCGTGCTCAACTCGATCCGCCAGCAGGTCTTCTCGATGGACTGCTTCACCGCGGTGGGCGTCAGTCTGCAAGACAAAACGCTCATCGTCGTCAAATCGACCCACCACTTCCGTGCGTCGTTCGACAAAATCGCCGCGGCCACCCTGTCCGCAGACGCGCCGGGGACATTGAACATGAATGTGCAGGACCTGCCGTACCAGGCCCTTCACAGGCCTATTTGGCCGCTCGATCCAACCGCTGAGGTAGCGCCGCTAATCAGCCGCCGAGGCGCCGCCAATTGATTGCGCTCTTGTATCTCCTCCCGTGGATACCTGCGCGGAATTGATTTCGCCGACGGGTCAGTTGGACGCCGAGCGCCTAGTCCGCTGGATCGTTGACAGGCTGAACGTCCAAAAGCCGAGGCAAAGCCTATGTCCGTTCTTGGGCGCGTAACGGCCGTCTATCCGCACCAACGAACCTCGGCCCACCGGAGCCCCAAGGCGCCGGGGTGAACGCCCAGGCAGACCTGATTGCCGCGCACGATACGACTGTAAGTTGCGGGCGTCACGATATCAAAGTGTCCGCCTCTAGAGCCGGGCCAATTCGCGACAATCTCTATGCGGCGCTGAGATCCGGTTCCGATTACCGTCGGTGAGGTCGCCAGAGGGGCGCTGCTTGCCAGAACCGGACCGGTGTCTGCGATCTGGTTGACGATCTCAAACGAGAATTTACCGTAGAGCAGGCACAGCGCGGCGATGCCGGCGAACCCCAGCCAATTCTTGCGGCTGCGTGCGTCCAACCGCCAAATGCCCCCAAACAAAACCAGGCCAATGGCGAATTCAGCGATCGGCAGCCACGGCGCATCGCCATAGTTGGACATAGCTAGCGGAGCGCCCGTGAGCGCGAGACCAGCGAACAAAGGGGCGATCATGTGTGGCCGCGGATCGCCCTTGCTAATTGTCAGGGCGATCAAGCCGTTCGACCAGAAGACGGCCGCCATCGCGATCAGTGGCAGCAAGATGACGGTGGCGATCGCCGGAATATTGGGTTCGTGCGTGAACCACAGCCAACCGAAAGCCACGACGCTTAGGATCGACACGGCTCTGGCTACCATCCGCACCTGTGTCCTGCGAAGCGCAGGATCGACGCCGTCCTCGGCAAAGATGGGATCGACCGGTGCTAAGCGGGCGGTCTGGCGCGGCGTCAGCCGGGGTTCCCGGACAGGAATGTCCCGGAACCAGCTGTTGAAGGCGAGGTCGCCTTCCCTCTGCGGCACCTTCATCGGTTTGAGATTTGATAGTTTGGGCGTCAGCTCGATGAGTTTCCCACCTCTCGGCGTCGAGCTGAGCGACCGGGTGGCGATATCGGCCTTTTGAAGCGTCCGACGCGTATAGAAGGTACGGGTTTCGATACGGTCTCGGTATAGCACGGTGGCCGAGGTCAGGATTTCGCCGATGACCAAGAGGCTTGCCATGGCGCTTACAGCGACCCAGGCAGCGAGCGGAAACCACGGCCTGTGCAGGGCGACGACCACATAGGCCGCGTAGACCGCCACCGCGACCGGCTGCAGCGCCATCATCAGGACGGCGATGCGCTTCCTTTCCGGAGCAAGGGTGTAGACCCGCCCGGTGTTGTCGACCTGCAAGCCCGTGCCGCCAGTAGACGCGAATGCCATTTCCGGCCCTCCAAACATGGCGTTGGCGGATGAACAACCACCGCGCTGTTGAAGGTCGACTTAATATTCAAGGTTGACGGGAAGTGACGAGCCAGTCGGCGAGCACTATTTCGGTGATGGACGAAGCTCCCATCGAGGTCAGGAAAGGTTGTAGGGCTCAGACATGCATTTTCGCGCATCCGTTCAGAGCCGGGTCTGCACGTTGGGTCTTCACTGACAACTCCCCGTTCGGGCCTGGATGGCGCACGTGCCCGCACGGCGACTTTCTGGAGTCACCTCAACGTCCGCAACTGTTGGCGCATTTCGGTCGCGCCGCGGAGATCGCGCAAGCCCCACTAAGAGCTGGCGTTCCGGAGGGCCGAGTAGGGTGGCTTTTGCGAAATCCTGGAAACTCGTCAGGGAGCTTCGGGTCGCTGGAACCGCGCCACCAGGCTTGCTCCGGTTTTGCCAGTTCCGCCGGTCGCCAGGACAACGCTCCTCATAATTGCCACAGACTTTAAGGTTCGAAAGAGAAGGGCAGCGCCTCAAGAAAACGCACCTCCTCTTCGAGGACAATCTCCTGAAGCTTAAGGTGAGAAGCTATATGATGTGGTTCGACCTGGCCGGACCTCGATTTCTCGAATATCCGCTCGATATGCCCCTGGTCTTCGACTTCCCAGAGGTTCCACACTTCGTATAGCGGGCCAACTCGGGTCACGAGACCGTGGACCAAACGGGCGCCGCCTTTCTCGAAGAAATCACGAACCCCCTTCATGGCCTCATTGTATTGGTTGAGATTCTGAATTCCGTACTTGAGTCTCAACTTCGCCAGCATGAACGTCGACATTAAGCGATTCCTATTTTCAAACGACACGATGAATACTGGCCGAGCTAGCTTCGTCGCAGCAGCTCCAAGAGAAGCTCGGCGACGGCTTCAGGCTTCTCGATCGGCGGAAGGTGGCCGCAGTCCGGGATGACGTTGAGGGTCGAACCGGGCGTGAGGCTATGGATTTCCTGGGACAGGCCAACAGGGGTCATTTGATCGTCCTGGCCGACGATCACCGACGTCGGTGCCCTGATGCCAGGAAGGATGTCGCGCAGGTCGCCGCGCGCGATCACCGCGCGGTTCTGCCGAACATAGGCACGAGCGCCGACCCGCACGCTCATCTCCACCAATTCCGCCCGCACATCCTCAGGCGCGTTCCGATGGACCAGTGATCCGAGGCTGCACTCGGCCAGACGCCTGAAATTGGGTGTTGTGCCAACGACCAAATTTGCAGCGTGGCGATAGGCCCTGCGGCCAAGGCGGTCCGGTAGCGCATTCGTGTCGACCAGCGCCAGGCAGCTGACCCGTTCAGGGGCGAGCTGCATCAGTTCCAGGGCCACCATTCCGCCCATCGAGACGCCGGCGAGCGCGAAGTGTTCCGGCGCTCGGTCGAGGATGCGGCGGGCCATCCCCGCGAGGGTGTCGTCGCTAAGCGTGTCCCCTATCGAGCAATCAACGCGATCTCCCAGGGCCGCGATTGTCCGCCGCCACACGCCGCCGTCGCTTCCAAGGCCGGGAATCAGGACGAGGGTTTGCATTCAGCGTGGGCCGTTTTGACCAGAGGGACTTCCGGTCTACACCTTCAACCGTAGTTGAAGGTCAATCCCCCATGCGCATCGGTGAACTGGCGAACCGCGCCAACATCAGCACTTCGAAAATCCGCTTCTATGAGGCCCAGGGCCTCTTGCCCGCCTCAACTCGACTCCCGAACGGGTATCGCAACTTTGGCGATTACGCCCTGGAGGTCGTCAGGTTCATCGACCGGGCGCAAAGCCTCGGCTTCACGCTCCGAGACGTGGCCACGCACCTCAGCATGCCCCATGGCGACAGGCGAAAGGTCCGGCTGCAAGCACGCCTTGAAGAAAAGCTGGCGGAGCTAGACGACCATCTGGAGAAGGTGCGCGCCCGTCGCGCCCTAATCTTGACCCTTATCGATGAGGTGAAGCTTCCCTGCGCGACAGCATAACCGGCGCTAGCCAACGTCAGCTAGAGGTCGCCCCCGCAGTCGGCGCGGGCACGGAAAGTTGACCCTCAACCGGCAAGTCCACGGGCCGTAAATATCTTCATGTTGGAGTTAAGTCAGGGTCCGCTTGGCGCATCTTCGCCTTCAGTTGGCACGCGGTTCTGACTCTTCTCGGTCCTGCGGACGAGGTTCATCTGCCGTTGGCCTGGAATAGTGAGCAGGACCCCTATGCTATCCTGAGCATCGTCGGATCAATCGGCAAATTCCGGATGCGCTTCCCGGTCGCCGCGAAGATCGCGTTGCAGAGCGCTGGCGGCACGGGCGGCAGGGCCGGCTCGCCCAGACCCGTCGGCGGGTTGTCGGTGATCAGGAAGTGGATATCCACCTTGGTCGATTGCGGCATGCGCAGCAGCTGGAAGCTGTTGAAGTTGGCCTGGACCGTTCGGCCCTTGTCGAAGGTGATCTTCTGGCCCAGCGCCTCGGCCAGGCCGTCGTGCACGGCGCCCTGAACCTGGGCCTCGGCGCCGCTCATGTTGACGATCTGGCGGCCCACGTCGCCAACCACCCAGATCTTGTCGACCTTGACCATGCCGCTGGCCGGAACGGTGGCCTGGATCACCTCGGCGAAATAGCCCTTGTGGCTGTAGTAGAAGGCGACCCCCATGCCCGTCCCCTTGGGCAGGCTGGTCTTGCTCCAGCCGGAGCGTTCCACGACCAACTCCAGCACGGCGCGCATGCGGCCGGTGTCGAACGGATCCGACCCCGGGAAAACCCGGTCCGCGCCGAGCAGTTCGAGTCTGAAGGCCGCGGGGTCCTTGCCAGCCGCGTGGGCCAGTTCGTCGACGAAGGATTGCAGCACGAAGGACAGGGCGTTGCTCTGCGGCGCCCGCAAGGGACCGGTCGGGACGCCGCACGGTATCAGCGAGGCTTCCAGCAGGAAGTTGTCCACCACCCTGGCCGGGAACTCGGTCCCGCTCATGGCGCCACTGTCGACGAAGCTGTCGCCGCGGCCGAACGAGACGAAGTGGTCGTGGAAGGCGACCAGCTTGCCCGCCTTATCCAGCCCGCCCTTGAAATAGTGGAAACCGCCCGGTCGGTAGAAGTCGTGGTGCATGTCGTCGGCGCGGTTCCACACCAGCTTCACCGGCGCGCCGGCCGCCTTCGAAATCGCCGCCGCCTCGACCATGTAGTCGTTGCTGAGCCGCCGCCCGAACCCGCCGCCGCAGCGGATCATATGGACGGTGACGTTCGCCTCCGGCACGCCCAGGGTCTTGGCCACCAGCGACAGCCCCACCGACGGCATCTGGGTCGGCGCCCAGATCTCCACCTTGTCGCCGCGCACGTCCGCTGTGCAGTTCTGCGGCTCAAGGGTCGCGTGCGAGATGAAGGGGTAGGAATAGGCAGCTTCGATAGTCTTGTCGGCGCCGGACAGGGCCGCGTCGACGTCGCCGTCCTTGCGCAGCACCTTGGTTCCGGGCTGAGCCGACAGGGCTTCAGCCTGCGCCGCATACCCCGCGCTGCTCTGGTCGGCGGTCGGCCCTTCGTTCCAGACGACCTTCAGGCTCTTGCGCGCCTTGTCCGCGCGCCACCAGCTGTCGGCGACGATGGCGACGCCGTCGAGCAGACCGTTCAGGTTGGTTCCGCCCTTGATGACATAGACGCCCTTGACGCCGCGCAGCGCCCGGATCTCGTCGAGGTTGGCGCTGAGATAAGTCCCGCCGAACACCGGGCATTTCTCATAGACCGCGTATTGCATCCCCGGGACGGTCACATCGATGCCAAACAGCGGCTGGCCGGTGACCACCTTGGGGCTGTCGACCCCGCCGATGCGCCGGCCGAGGATTTTGTAGTCCTTGGGGTCTTTCAGCTTCAGCGTCGAGGGGTTGGGCGCGGGCAGGCCTGCCGCGGCGGTCGCGAGGGTCCCGTAGCGCGCCTTGCGGCCGCTGGCGGCGTGGATCACCACCCCCGCGCTGGTGGTGCAGTCGGCGTCCGCCACGCCCCACTGTTTGGCGGCGGCGGCGATCAGCATGGCGCGGCCGAGGGCGCCGGCCTTGCGCATGGTGTCGAAGTTCAT